>JAABUT010000483.1_pt1 | contig 63550 bp, 61 predicted proteins | sample 5559281 | NCBI WGS metagenome assembly JAABUT01 (sample SAMN10711880, study PRJNA513359) | rock metagenome | isolation source: Antarctica rocks | place: Antarctica: Victoria Land, Ricker Hills nord | collected 2016-01-04 | reverse complement strand
GATCCTGACATTCCTGCGCGAGGAGGTGCCCAGGAAATGGCACCTCTATTGTGACGCCGTATCGGACAACTTCCGCGTCATCTCACCGGAGGATTTTCGGATCCTGACGTGAACGGGGTATAATGCAACTTGCAGATTAACCCTCAGCATACGGGTTCAGCCGCGTCCTGTCCCCACTGCCTCGCAGCGCCAGCCGCCCGGCCCGTCCATTGAGATCAGCAGCAAGCGGATGCACCGCCAACTTCCCTGCCCCCGACGTAAACGCTGCGGAGGCACGCGGCCCTGGCGCGGCACCTATCCCCGGCCCCGGCTATCCCCGCCCAATGAACGGCATCGCCGTCGCCATCACCGTCACGAACTGCACGTTGGCGTCTAGCGGCATCCCAGCCATCAGCACCACCGTGTCGGCGACATGCCGCGCATCCATCCGAGGCTCCACCATCATCGTCCCGTTCGCCTGCGGCACACCGGCAGTCATGCGCTCCGTCATCTCGGTCGCGGCGTTGCCGATGTCTATCTGGCCGCAGGCGATGCCGAACCGGCGGCCGTCCAGCGACAGCGAGCGGGTCAGGCCGGTGATCGCGTGCTTGGTGCTGGTATAGGCCACCGACCCCGGCCGCGGCGCATGGGCGGAGATCGAGCCGTTGTTGATGATCCGTCCGCCGCCGGGCTGCTGCCGCCGCATCAGCCCGAAGGCGGCGCGGGCGCACAGGAACGAGCCCGTGAGGTTCACGGCCACGACCTGCATCCACAACTCCACCTCCAACTCGTCGGGCGTCACGGCCGGGGTGCCGCGGCCGGCGTTGTTGAACAGCAGGTCCAGGCGGCCGAACTTGGCCTCGGCTTGGGCGAAGACGGCGTCCACCTCGCCAGGCTTGGACACGTCGGCCGGGAGCACGAGCGACTGCTCCGGGGCGCCCAGCGCCGCCGTCGCCTGCAACGCGTCGGCGCGGCGCCCGACCAGCGCCACCGTCCAGCCCGCCCGCATCAGCCCGGCCGCCGCTGCCCGTCCGACCCCGCTGCCGGCTCCGGTCACAAGCGCGATCTTTTCCCCTTGCGGCATAGGCATTCCCTCCGCTGTGCGTCGCACAGACTTCCCACGAATGTGCGGTGCACAGTCTTCCCACAAACCTGCCCGCCGCGCAAAACGGCGACGGCCCTGCCAGGAACGATGCTCTCCGTGCTGCTGCCGTCTCTCTCAATGGCAGCGTAAAGCCCGGAGGCTGTTGATCAAAGGCGCGGCTGGGATCCCGGCCCGGGCTTGGCGCACGCAGCGCAGGTGGCTACACCCCGGCACAGCCCATCCGGAGCCTCAGCCATGACCGACCTGCCCGACCGCCTGTCCACCAACCCCAGCAGCCCCTATCACGATGCCGAGTTGCTGCAGCGCGGGATCGGCATACGCTTCAAGGGCGTCGAGCGCACCAATGTCGAGGAATACTGCGTCAGCGAGGGCTGGGTCCGCGTCGCCGTCGGCAAGACCCTGGACCGCGCCGGCAACCCGATGACGATGAAGCTGCAAGGCACCGTGGAGCCTTATATGCGGGATGCGGTGTCAGAAGACTAGGCGCCGGCGCCGCTTAGCCCCGGCCTGGCAGCATCCGCGCCAGCACCCCGTCATGCCATAGATAACGATGCACCAGCGCCGCCCCGGCATGGATGCCGGCCAGGATCAGCACCGTGGTGGCCAGCGTCCCGTGCCAGTCCTCCACGAAGGACCGCAACGCCTTGTCGTCCGGCGAATAGGCCGGGATGCTGAACAAGTTGAAGATGCTGTCGCCGCGCACCCAGACGTTGAACACTCCCAACGCCAGCACGCAGGCCAGCAGGGCATACATGCCCCAATGCGTCGCCTTGGCGACGACGTGCAGCGCCCCGCGGTCCGCCGCCGGCAGCCGCCGCCCCTCCGTCGCCCGCCACACGATCCGCAGCGCGTAGATCGCCAGCAGCGTCAGGCCGAGCGTGATGTGGACCGACCGCGCATCCACCCGCAACGGCCCGCGCGGGAACCAGTCTATCGTCTGCGCCCCGAACCATTGCGACAACACCAGCAGGGCTGTCAGCCAGTGCAGCCAAATGGTACGCCGGTCGTAGTGCGTGGCGCCTGGTGTAACCGGCTGCATCTAGCTGCTCCCAATCGCGATGCCGAGCGCGAGCACGATCGCGCCGCCCAGCATGACCTTGGCGACGGCAGACACGGGCGGCGTGTCCATGTACTTCCACTGTATCCAGGCGATGGCCAGCAGCTCGAACAGCACCACCACCCCGGCCACGATCGTCGCCGTCCAGAAGTCCGGGATCAAATACGGCAGCGTATGGCCGATGCCGCCGGCGATGGTCATCAGCCCGCAGACCAGGCCGCGCAGGTAGGGGGTGCCGCGCCCCGACAGCTTGCCGTCATCGGCCAGCTCCTCGGCGAAGCCCATGGACACGCCGGCGCCAACCGACGCCGCAAGCCCCACCAGGAACGCATTCCAGGAGCTGTGCGTGGCGAACGCCGCCGCGAACACCGGCGCCAGCGTCGAAACCGAGCCGTCCATCAGCCCGACCAGGCCGGGCTGGATGATCTGCAGCACGAAGCGGCGGCGGGCGTCGGCATCCTCGGTGTCGCGCGCCTCGCCAGGCAGGCGCTTGGCCTCGATGGCGCCCGCGGCGTGCTGGTGCTCAATCTCGGCGGTGGCGAGGTCGCCGAGCAGCTTGCGTATGCCGGCATCGGTGCTGCGGCTGGCGGCGTTGGCGTAAAACCGGCTGGCGTCCACCTCCATCTGCCGGGCCATGCCGCGCACGGCCTCGATCCCGAGGGGGCGGACCTGCCAGGCCGGGCGGCGGGCGATGGTGCCGCGCACGTCCTGACGGCGGACCAGCGGGATGTGGTTGCCGAACTTCTCAATATACGTGTCGATGAGCATCCGGCGGTGCTCGCTTTCCTCCAGCGCCATGTCGGCGAAGACGCGGGCGCTGTCGGGATATTGGTCACGCAGGCTCTCGGCGAAGTCGGCGTAGATGCGGCCGTCCTCCTCCTCGCTGCTGATGGCCAGGGCAAGGACTTCTTTCTCGTCAAGCTCAGTAAGTGTTCGCATGGGACTAAAATGACGAACAGAGCCGAAACGATCAACCCGCCTTCGCAATGATGCGAACGCTTCGCACTTGCGCGAAAAGGCAGGACGCCAGAACGCCGGGCCGCGTCACTCCGGACGGGTGCCGAGGTCTTCCTGGCATCGCAGCAGGTAGCCGTCGGGGTCCTGCACCAGCAGTTCGCGCGATCCGGCCTGGCTGCCGCCGACGCGATACCAGCGCTCCTGCACCGGGCGGAATAGCGGCCAGCCCGCGGCATCCAGCGCGGCCAGGATCGGGGCGGTGCTGGCGACCCTGATCTGCAGGTTGATGCCGCGGCCGAACGGCCGCTCCAGCGGGCCGGTGTCCCAGTTGCCGTTGCACTGGCACAGCATGACCTGGGCGCCGGCCCGCTGCAGGTAGGCAAAGCCGGCGGCGGGCCGGTCATAGGCGACGGTGAAGCCGATGGGGCCGCACCAGAAGGCGAGGCTTGCGGCAAGGTCGGTCACGTCCAGCTCGGGGACGAGCGGGGCGAAGCCGCCATCCGGGCCGGCGCCGGAACTGGGAGCCTGGGCACGGGCTTGTTCGGTGGGGAGCATGGGAAGGGGTCCTTCGCTTGCAGCTTCCTCCCTCGGCCGGAGGCGGAAGATTGCTGCATGTCGCACGCACCGCCATACATAGCACCCTAGATGCCCCCCAACCCCCTCCTTGTCCCGGACGCGCCCGCCGTCGTTGCCGGGCACGGCCGCGCCGCCGTGCTGACCACCGATGGCGAGCTGCTATCCCTGCCGGCAGAGGAAGCGGCGCACCTGCTGCGCGCCGGGCCGCCGCTGCTGGTCCATGCGCCGGCCACCCTGCGCCGCCTGGGCCTACGGCCGCAGCCCTGCCTGGACCTGCTGGAGCTGTTCGCCTTCGCCATGCCCGCCCGCCCGGTGCCCCCGACCCCGCGCGGCCTGGCCCTGGCGCTCGACCTGGACCCGCCGGATGCGGCGGATGACGCCGTCGCCTTGCTGCCCGGCATCGCCGCCGCCCTGCTGCGCCACCTGGAGCGCGGCCGGGACCTGGCGCTGAACAAGGGCGCCGCCGGGCTGGCGGCCCGCATGGGCCAGGCCGGCTGGCCCTGGGCGCGGCTGGTCGCCTCAGCCCTGGGCAACCCCGGCGCCAAGCCCTCCACCGACGCGCTCAAGGTCTGGCGCCGCTTGCCGGACTGGGAGGACCAGGCGCCGCCGCCACCGCCGGGGAGCCTGCCGGTCGAGGCGGCGGAGGCGCGCACCCGCCTGGCCCGGATGCTCGGCCCCGAGGCGGAGCAGCGGCCGGGCCAGGCCGACTACGCCAGCGCCGCCACCCACGCCTTCCTGCCGCGGGAGGCGCCGGGCGACCCGCAGGTGGTGCTGGCGGAGGCCGGCACCGGCACCGGCAAGACCCTGGCCTACGTCGCCCCGGCCAGCCTGTGGGCCGAGCGCAACGGCGGCAGCGTCTGGATCAGCACCTACACCCGCCACTTGCAGCGCCAGATAGACGGCGAGCTGCAGCGCCTGTTCCCCGACCCGGCGGAGCGCCGCCGCCGCGTGGTGATCCGCAAGGGGCGCGAGAACTACCTGTGCCTGCTCAACTTCGAGGAGCACGTGAACTCCGCCAGCACCAGCGCGGGCGGCCTGGTGGCGCTTGGCCTGGTGTCGCGCTGGGCCTTGGCGACGGCGGACGGCGACGTGCAGGGCGGCGACCTGCCGGGCTGGTTCCCGGAGCTGTTCGGACAGACCCTGCTGCCCGCCATCGCCGACCGCCGGGGCGAGTGCATCCACGGCGGCTGCCCGCATTACCGCACCTGCTTCGTCGAGCACACCATACGCCGGGCGCGCGGGGCGGAGCTGGTGGTGGCGAACCACGCCCTGGTGATGGCGCAGGCGGCCTGGGGCGGGCTGGACGACGACGGCGTGCCCAGCCGCTACGTGTTCGACGAGGGTCATCACGTCTTCGACGCCGCCGACGGCGCGTTCAGCGCCATCCTTTCCGGCGTCGAAGGGGCGGAGTTGCGCCGATGGCTGCTCGGCGCCGAGGGCGGGCGGTCGCGCGCCCGCGGGCTGCGGCGGCGGTTGGATGACCTCGTCGCCGGCACTCCCGACCTGGAAACACCGTTGGACGCCGCCCTGCAGGCCGCCCGCGCCCTGCCGTCCCAGGGCTGGGCGCTGCGGCTGCAGGACGGCGGCGAGGACGCGACGCCCAGCGAGGCCTTCCTGCGCCTGGCCCGGCAGCAGGTGCTGGCCCGCCTGACCGGCGACATCGCGCCCGGCGCCCGCACCAGCATGGAGTGCGACCTGTATCCGGTCGGCCCCGGCCTGCCCGACGCCGCCGCCCAGCTTGCCCGCGCCCTGCGCCGCATCGCCGAACCGCTGCAAACCCTGCTGGCCCGGCTGGGCGCGAAGCTGGAGGAGGAGTCCGAGGAGCTGGACACCACCGTCCGCAACCGGATCGAGGCCGCGCGCCGCTCAATAAAGCGCCGGGCGGTGGACCGGCTGCAAGCCTGGGCCGCCATGCTGGATGCCGTGGGCGCGCCGCCGCCGGAGCCGGGCATCCGGCCGCAGCACATCCACTATTTGCACCTGGACCGGCGCGAAGCCGGCGACCGTGACGTGGGGCTGCACCGGCATTGGCTCGACCCCACGGTGCCCTTCACCGCCAGCCTGGCGGCCCCGGCGCACGGCATGATCGTCACGTCGGCGACGCTGCGCGACACCGGAGAGGCCGATCCGGAGGCGGCGTGGGCGTCGGCGGAGGCCCGGGTGGGGGCGGACCACCTGCCCTCGCCCGCGCTGCGCGTTTCGGTCGCCAGCCCCTTCGACTACGCCCGGCAAACCCGGGCCTTCGTCGTGACCGACGTCGGCACCGGGGAACTCGGGGCATTGGCCGCGGCGTATCGCAGCCTATTCCAGGCGGCAGGTGGCGGGGCGCTGGGCCTGTTCACCGCCATCAGTCGGCTGCGCGCCGTCCATGCCCGCATCGCGCCGGAGCTGGAGGCCGCCGGCATCCCGCTGCTGGCGCAGCACGTGGACGCGATGGACAATGCGACGCTGGTGGACGTGTTCCGCACGGAGCTTGATAGCTGCCTGCTGGGCACCGATGCCATGCGGGACGGCGTGGATGTGCCCGGCCGGGCGCTGCGCCTGGTGGTGTTCGAGCGGGTTCCCTGGCCCCGCCCGGACATCCTGCACCGGGAGCGCCGGGTCCACCTGTCCGGCGGCGATCCGAAGGGCTACGATGACAGCAAGGCGCGGCTGCGGCTGCGCCAGGCGTTCGGCCGGCTGGTGCGTTCGGCCACCGACCGCGGCGTGTTCGTGCTGCTGGACCGGCGAACGCCGAGCCGGCTGCTGTCGGCCTTCCCGCCTGGGGTAGAGGTGCGCCGGGTCGGGCTGGCCGAGGCTGTGACGCAGACCCGCGACTTCCTGGCGCCGGCCGGGATCACTCCCGAGATCACCCAGCCGTAACTTGCCCTGCCGCTGGCTTTCGCCGAAAGTGGGAACAATATGACGAAGGACGCAACGATGCTGGCCAGGACTGGGTTGGACCCACAGGAAGCACTGGTCTGCACGATGGTGCTGGTCGCCGCAGCGGACGGTGCCATCACCGACCGGGAGATCGGTGTCATGTCGGGCCTGGTGCAAACCTTGCCCGCCTTCCACGACTTCAGCAGCGAGCGGCTTGAGGTCGCCTCCGAGGCGGCCATTGGTCTGCTGGAAGAGGATGAAGGGCTGGAGCACGCCGGCCAGATGATCCGCGACGCCTTGGAGCCGCGGCTGCGCGAAACCGCCTATGCCCTGGCCTGCGAGGTCGTGGCTGCCGGGCGCCACACCAAGCAGCCGGTGCTGCGCATGCTGGAGCTGGTGATGGCGGAGTTGCGGCTGGACCCGCTGGTAGCGTCGGCCATCGAGCGTGCGGCACGCGCCAGGCATCAACGGATCGAGCGGGTGGCATAGCCGCCATGCCGGCCTACTTGGTGGCGCGGATTGTGGTCCACGACGACGCCAAGTATGCCGTGTATCGCGCGCAGGTGCCGCCGGTCATCGCCGCGCATGGCGGACGCTATCTCGTGCGGGGCGGGGCCGTGGAGACGAAGGAGGGCGATCCGCCGCCGGGCCGCCTGGTCGTGGTGGAATTCTCTGACATAGCTTCGGCCTGCGCTTTCTACGATAGCGCCGAGTATGCGCCGTTGCTGAAGCTACGTCTGGACAGCACCGAATCGGAAGTCGTGATCGTCGAAGGGGCGGGATAACCCCCTTCTCCCTCTCTCTCCGGGAAAGGGTTGGGGTGAGGGAAACGGACAGGGCTACCCATTCCCCTTCAGGACAATCTCGTTGCAGGACATTGCGGAGCTTTTGGCCTCCCTCACCCCAACCCTCTCCCGGAGGGAAAGGGAGAAAAATCAAAGTGTTATAATCTGGCCGGTGCCGACAGAAGCCAGGAACGCCGGCACGCCTGCTACCTCCACGCCAGGCAGCAGCGCGGCCGGATCCAGCCTGGCCATGCGTAGCCCGGCGTCGCACGCCATCAGGCGCACGCCCAGTTCCGATGCCGCCGTCCACAGCTCGTTCAGGCCGGCCACTCCCGCCTCGCGCACCGCCCTGTCCCGGCCGGCATCGGCGAGTCCGCCCGCAGCCAGCGCGCGGCAGCCCTCATTGGTGGCGAACACAGTCACCATCCGGCCGACCGCCGCCGCCCCGGCCGCCAAGATAAAGGCGTAGTGCGCCCGCTCATGCCCACCCGAGATCAGCAGGATGCCGAGCGGGCTACCCGGCAAGCGCCGGCTCCGGCTGTGGCAGCCCTGGCGCCCGGTGCGCGGACAGGTCGTGGATGGTGGCCTCCGGGCCGCACAGCGGACAGGCCGGGTCGCGCGGCAGCTTGATGGTGCGGACGCGGGCGGCCAGGGCGTCCCATATCAGCAGGCGTCCGGACAGGCCCTCGCCGATGCCCATGACTTCCTTCAGCACCTCCGTCGCCTGCAGGGTACCCATGACGCCGGTGACGGCGCCCAGGATGCCGGCCTCGGCGCAGGTCGGCACCAGCCCGGCCGGCGGCGGCGCCGGATGCAGGCAGCGGTAGCAGGGGCCGCCCTCATGCGGCTTGAAAGTGGACACTTGGCCGTCGAAACGTAGCACAGCCGCCGACACCAGGGTGCGCCGGGCGAGCGCGCAGGCGTCGGCCACCAGGAAACGCGTCGGGAAGTTATCGGACCCGTCGCACACCAGGTCGTAGGCGCCCACCAGCGCCATCGCGTTGTCCGCCGTCAGCCGGGCCGCGTGGGTCTCGACGGTGACGCCCGGGTTGATGGCCCGGCAGGCCGCGGCGGCGCTGTCCACTTTGGCCATGCCGATCCGGTCCGTCGTGTGCGCGACCTGCCGCTGCAGGTTGGACAGGTCCACCCGGTCGTCGTCCACCAGCCCCAGCGTGCCGATACCGGCCGCTGCGAGATACATTGCCAAGGGGCTGCCCAAGCCCCCTGCCCCCACGATCAGCACCCGCGCCGCCCGCAGCCGCGCCTGCCCGGCGCCGCCGACCTCGGCCAGCAGAATGTTGCGGGAATAGCGGGTGATCTCGTCGTCAGTGAAATCAGGGTCCATAATGCCTCAGATAGGCAAGGCGGGAACGGAAAGCGATGGAGGCAGGCGCCCTGGTGCTGTTCAGCGGCGGGCAGGACAGCACGGCGTGCCTTGCATGGGCGCTGGAGCGGTATCCCCGGGTGGAAACGATCGGCTTCGCCTACGGCCAGCGCCATGCCGTCGAGCTGGAGTGCCGCGGCCCCATACGGGACGCGCTGGCAAAGCGGCCAGGCTGGGGCGCACCGCTGGGGCCGGATCACATGGTGGACATCGGGGCGTCGCTGGCCGCGCTGGGCGACACGGCGCTGACCTCGGACGCCGCCATCGCCATGACGGACGAAGGCCTGCCCAACACCTTCGTGCCCGGTCGCAACCTGCTGTTCCTGACCTATGCCGCCGCCCTGGCCTACCGCCGCGGCCTGCTGCGCATCGTCGGCGGCATGTGCGAGACGGACTTCAGCGGCTATCCGGATTGCCGGGACGACACGGTGAAGGCAATGCAGTTGGCCCTCAACCTGGGGATGGCCCGGCGCTTCGTGCTGGAAACCCCATTGATGTGGCTAGACAAGGCGGCGACCTGGGCGATGGCGGACCGGCTCGGTATCCTGGATGTAACGGTGGGGCTGACGCACACCTGCTACATGGGCGACCGCACGCATCTCCATCCCTGGGGCCGCGGCTGCGGCGCCTGCCCGGCCTGCGATCTGCGCGCCGCCGGGTGGGCACGATGGAAGGACTCTGCCTAGTGTTCGACGGTTTCGACATCCACGACCTGATTGCCCGCTACGGCTACGGCCTGGTGAGCTTGGTGGTCTGCCTGGAGAGCATGGGCCTGCCCCTGCCCGGCGAGAGCCTGATGATCGCCACCGCCCTGTATGCCGCCGCGACCGGCAAGATCAGCATCGCCTGGGTGGTGCTGGCCGCGGCGGTGGGCGCCATCATGGGCGACAACCTGGGCTTTGCGATCGGGCGCCGGGTCGGGCCGCCGGTGCTGCGGCGCTATGGCCCGCGGATCGGGCTGACGCTGCCGCGGCAGCGGCTGGCGCAGTTCCTGTTCCTGCGGCACGGCGGGAAAGTGGTGTTCCTCGGACGCTTCGTGGCGTTCCTGCGCACCTTCGCCGCCGTGCTGGCCGGGGCAAACCGGATGGAGTGGGGCCGGTTCCTGGTCTGGAACGCCCTGGGCGGGATCACCTGGACCTGCCTCTACGGCTTCGGCGCCTACCTGCTGGGCAGCCAGGTGCACCGGCTGGCGGGACCGTTCGGCATCGCCACGGGCATCATCGCCGCGGGCGTCCTCGTCCGGGGCGTCCTGTTCGTGCATCGCCACGAGCGCCGGCTGCTGCTTGAGGCGGAGGTGGAGATGCAGGCGCATGAGGCGGCAATGGCGGCGCGTCAGTGATGGACGGCGCAGTGCCGGACGGCTCCGCCGGGATCACCCGGGACCGCATCGCCGAGACCGGGCGCCTGATCCGCCCGCACCTGCGGCGCACGCCGGTGATCCGCGTGGACGCCGCCGAGTTCGGGCTGCTACCCGGCCCGGTGCTGTTCAAGATGGAGCAGATGCAGCACTCCGGATCGTTCAAGGCGCGGGGGGCGTTTGCCAACCTGCTGCTGCGCGACGTGCCGGCGGCCGGCGTGGTGGCGGCGTCGGGTGGCAATCACGGGGCTGCCGTGGCCTATGCGGCGGGGCGGCTGGAGGTGGCGGCGACGGTGTTCGTGCCGGGCATCACATCGCCGGCGAAGGCGGAGCGCATCCGGGCCTATGGCGCCACTCTGATAGTGGGCGGGGAGCGGTATGCGGATGCTTTGGCGGCCAGCGAGGTTTATGCGGCCGACACCGGTGCGTTGCCGCTGCATGCCTTCGACCAGCCGGAAACCCTATTGGGCCAGGGCACGGTCGGGCAGGAGATGCAGGACGACGCGCCGGAGCTGGACACGGTGCTGGTGGCGGTGGGCGGCGGCGGGCTGATCGGCGGCATCGCGGCCTGGTATGCCGGCGCGGCGCGGGTGGTGGCGGTGGAGCCGGAAGGGGCGCCGACCCTGCACGCCGCCTTTGCCGCGGGACGGCCGGTGGACGCGCCGGCCGGGAGCATGGCGGCGGACAGCCTGGCGCCGCGGCAGGTCGGGCAGATCATGTTCGGCATCGCCCGGCGGTTCGTGGCGCCCGATGTGGTGCTGGTGTCGGACGACCACATCCGGGCGGCGCAGGCGGCGCTGTGGTCTGCGCTGCGCGTCGTCGCCGAACCCGGCGGGGCCGCGGCGTTTGCGGCGCTGCTATCGGGGCGCTACCGGCCTGCGGCTGGGGAGCGGGTGGGGGTACTCGTGTGCGGGGCCAACACGACAGCCGTGCGGTTTGAGTTCAACACCGAAATGACGACCCGCCGTGGATGAAAGATGCCCCATGCTGGGAGACGGATACGAATTTCGAAACACTTTCGATCTAGGGATAGCGCGGCACCGGGTTGAGGAGGACGGCGACCCAGCCATAATTGAACTTGAGCCGTAGCAGGGATCAGTCGAACCGTGATGACCCTGGATCAGTTCCTAGCTGACATCAAAGCCCGCAAGGCAGCACTTGGCATAACGGACACCCCGGCCGAGGTCGAAGCCATGCGGAACAAGGGCGGGCGCCGCACGCCCGAGAAGTGGGAGTTGCTGCGCCGCGTTGAGGAGCGCGCACGCACAGCGGGTGTGGAGCCGCTCAAGTCGTACTATTGATCGCCGGTGCGGGGCGAAGGAGCATCCAACACGGCTGCCCCGCCCCTTCCCGAAACGCTACGCCGCCACGAACCGGTCAGTGTAGGTCGCTGGTAGGTCCACCTTCGCCGCGGCAATCGCCGGGTCGAACCCGGCCAGCATCCGATGCACCGTCTGCGCCATCTCCAGCGTCACCCGCCCATTATGCTGGAAAGCATCCTTGTTACGGACGAACGCGCTGTCGCACACGTCGCGGCCCACCGGGCACATTCCGGCCTGCAACGCCCCGATGGCCTGGTCCGGCGTGGCCCCTTGCAGGAACGTCGTCGCCTCCCGGATCGCCGCCGCCGCTCCGCGCACCGCGGCCTCGTTCTTCGGGATCCACCCGGCGTCCGCATACAGGCAACCGGATGCATAGGGGCCGCCGAAGATCGCCTGCGTCCCCGCGCTGTCCCGCGCGTCGGCGAGCACGACGATGCTGCCCTTGTTCTCCAGGTCGTTGATGATCGGGTCGAACAGGCTGAGCGCGTCTATGTCCCCTCGCTCGAACGCGGACAAGGCGGTCGCTGTCGTGCCCACGCCGATGGCGCTGGCGTCGGTCGGCTTCAGCCCGGCCTTCACCATCAGCTGCATCGCGAACAGGTGCGTTGCCGACCCCGGCGCCGAGACGCCGATCTTGCGCCCCTTCAGGTCCGCAGCCGTCTTGATCTCCCCGGCCAGCGCCTTGCGCACGCCCAGCGCCAGGCCGCTGTTCCGTGCCTGCAGCACGAAGGCCTGCAGGTGCGCGCCCTTCGCCGCCAACTGGATCGTGTGCTCGTAGTAGCCGCACACCATGTCCGACGACCCGCCGAGCAGCGCCTGCATGGCGCGGGCGCCGCCGGGGAACTGGGCGACCTCCGCCTCGATCCCGTGCTTGGCGAACAGGTCCTGGCCCAGCGCCACGAAGAACGGCATGTAGCCATACAATGCGATGCCGCCGCCGGCGAAGCGGACCTTGGTGCGTGACTGCGCGATGGCGGGCAGCGGCAGGGTTGTGGCAACACCGGCAGTCAGGGCGGCGCGGCGGGTGAGCATGGGCGTGTCCTCCATTATATTAGGTGTCCCGGGGCGTATCCGCCCTCGGCTGCCAGACCAGCAGCCGGTTCTCCGCCAGGCTGACGCCCGCGTCCAGCACCAGAGCGCAGCCGGTCAGCACGACGATCCCCGCGAACACGGTGTCCACGTCGAACACGCCCTCCGCTTGCAGGATCAGGTAGCCGACGCCGTTGGCGCTGCCGAGATACTCGGCGATCACCGCACCGACGAAGGCCATGCCGACCGAGACATGGAGCGAGCTGAACACCCAGCTCAATGCCGCCGGCAGGTAAACGTGGCGCAGCAGTTGCCGCCGGGTCGCGCCGAGCATCCGTGTGGCGTTCAGCACGGTGGGGCTGACCTCCCGCACGCCTTGCAGGACGTTGAAGAACACGATGAAGAACACGAGGGTGAAACCGAGCGCCACCTTGCTCGCCATGCCCAGCCCGAACCACATGGCGAAGATCGGCGCCAGGATGACGCGCGGCATGGCGTTGGCCGCCTTGATGTAGGGGTCCAGCACCGCCTGGGTGCGCGGGCTGAGGCCCAGCCATAGCCCGGCCAACACGCCGGCGGTCGTGCCTGACGCGAAGGCCATCAGGGTCTCGCTGATGGTGACGAACAGATGCGGCCAAATCTCGCCGGTGCCGAACCATTGGGCGATGACTGCGGCGATCTTTTCCGGACGGCCGAAGAACAGCGGGGACAGGACGCCGGTGGCGCTGCCGAGCTGCCACAGGGCGAGCAGGACGAGGCCGATGCACAGCCGGGCCGCGGTGATCATCGGGCGCTGTCCTGCCCCCTCTCCCTCCGGGAGAGGGCCGGGGTGAGGGAAGCCGCAAGCATCAAACTGTTGGCATAAGGCACCAGGCATGGAAGGCTGATATTGGCGCTTGCCGTTTTCCTCACCCCGACCCTCTCCCGGGGGGAGAGGGAGCAGCAAGCGAAGTTTCTCTGGGTTCGCCTTACCGGCACCCTCACGCCGCCCGCCCGCTCTGGTAGGCGCGGAGCACCTCGTCCCGCAACACCGACCAGATACGCTCCTGTAGCTTCTGGAAGTGCGGCGTCAGGCGGATTTCCGCCACGTCGCGCGGGCGGGGCAGGTCTATGGGGAACTCGGCGATGGGCCGGGTGGCCGGGCCGGCGGATAGCACCACCACACGGTCAGACAGGCTGATCGCTTCCTCCAGGTCGTGGGTAATAAACAGCACGGACTTGCGGGTGGCGCTGCCTTGCCACAGGGCCAGCAGCTCGTTTTCCATCATCTGCCGGGTTTGCACGTCCAGCGCGCTGAACGGTTCGTCCATCAGCAGGATCGGCGGGTCCAGCACCAGGGTCTGGGCAAGCTGCGCCCGCTTTCGCATGCCGCCGCTCATCTGGTGCGGATACTTGGCGCCGTGGCCGTGCAGGCCGACGCGGTCAAGCCATGCCTCCGCCGCTGCCCGCGCCGCCGCCCGCGACTGGCCCGCGAACTCCGGCCCGGCGGCCACATTGTCCCGGGCGCTGCGCCACGGCATCAGGCTGTCCGCCTGGAACAGGTAGCCGGCCCGGCGATTGATCCCACGCAACGGCGTCCCCAGTGCCTCAACGGTTCCGGATGTCGGCGCCAGCAGCCCGGCCGCCAGGTTCAACAGCGTGCTCTTGCCGCAGCCGGTCGGCCCGACGACGGACAGGAACTCGCCTTCTTGCACCCGCAGCGTGGTGTCGCGGACAGCGGTGTAGGCGCCGAAGCTGACCGTCACCCCCGTGAACGACAGCGCCGCCGTCATCGCATTAATCAAAAGCATTTCCCCCCGGCCTCGCACCACCATAAGGCAGGGCTGGGCCAGGGGGAAACGGGGGGCTTGGCGCCCTCTTACTTATTATCGGGCTGGTTGGCCGTTAGTCGGACCAGGCCCAGTTGTGGCCGTGCACCAAGCCATCGTCGTAACCCGCCGCCGCCTTGGGCGCCGCAACTGGCTCCGAGCTGGCCCAGCCATGGCTGTGGACCAGGCCGTCATCGTAGTCGTGATGCTCCCGCGGTTGCGAAACCGGGAGCATCTGCGCTGCCGGCTGCTGCTCCATCTGCGGCACCATCGGCGCGACGTGGCCCTCCTCATGGAACTGCTCGGTCTCGGTGCTGCCGGCCATCGCCGTCGTGCTGCTGCGCCCGCCGGACGCCGCGACCGCCACCGCGTCGAACCAGCCGGTGCCGACCTCGCGCTGGTGCCGGGTCGCGGTGTAGCCCTCGGCCTCGCTGGCAAACTCCGCCTGCTGCAGCTCGGAGTAGGCCGCCATGCCGCGCTCCTTGTAGCCACGGGCCAACTTGAACATGGACAGGTTCAGGCTGTGGAATCCGGCCAGGGTCACGAACTGGAACTTGTAGCCCATCGCGCCAATCCGCTGCTGGAAGGAGGCGATGTCCTCCGGCGACAACTTCTTCTGCCAGTTAAAGGACGGCGAGCAGTTGTAGGCCAGCATCTTGCCCGGGAACTGCGCATGGATGGCGTCGGCGAAACGCTGTGCCTCCTCCAGGTTCGGCTCGCTGGTCTCCCACCACAGCAGGTCGGCATAGGGCGCGAAGGCCAGGCCGCGGGCGATGGCATAGTCCACGCCGACGCCGGGCTTGATGCGGTGGAAGCCCTCGCTGGTGCGCTCGCCGGTCAGGAACGGGCGATCGCGCTCGTCCACGTCAGCGGTCAGCAGTTGCGCGCTGTGCGCGTCGGTGCGGCACAGCAGGACGGTGCTGACGCCCTCCACGTCGGCGGCCAGGCGGGCGGCGTTCAGGGTGCGTATGTGCTGGCTGATCGGGATCAGCACCTTGCCGCCGAGGTGGCCGCACTTCTTCTCCGACGCCAACTGGTCCTCGAAGTGCACGCCCGCCGCCCCGGCTTCGATCATGGCGCGCATCAGTTCGAAGGCGTTCAGCGCGCCGCCGAACCCGGCCTCGGCGTCGGCGATGATCGGCGCCATCCAATGGATGCTGCGGTCGCCCTCCATCTGCGCGATCTGGTCGCAGCGGCGCAGGGCATTGTTGATGCGCTTCACCACCTGCGGCACCGAGTTCACGGCATACAACGACTGGTCCGGATACATCTCCAGCGACGAGTTGGCGTCCGCCGCCACCTGCCAGCCCGACAGGTAGATCGCATTCAGCCCGGCGCGGACCTGCTGCATCGCCTGGTTGCCGGTCAGCGCGCCGAGGGTGTTCACGTAAGCCTCGGTCTTCAGCAGGTGCCACAGGCGCTGGGCGCCCATCTCGGCAAGGGTGTGGCGGATGCGGAAGGTGCCGGACAGCCGGGTCACGTCGGCGTCGGTGTAGTCGCGGCGGATGCCCTCGAAGCGCTCGGGCTGGCCGCCGGAGGACATGCCGTCGGGCTGGTGGTTGGGCTGGTTGCGCATGGTCGGTAAATCCCTGTTCGTCTGGTCTGACTAGTCAAATATTGACATTGCACCTGCGAAGGAAAAGGGGGAAAACACCACTCACGCGGCAAGCTAGTTGTTGGATTGTTCAAACCGTTTGTAAATCCGTAAAGGTTGTAAATGGCTGCACCCCTGATCGGCCGTACTGTCCGCCGCCTGCGGCAGGAGCAATCGTTGACCCAGCAGGCGCTCGCCGCACGGCTCGGCATCAGCGCCAGCTACCTGAACCTGATCGAGCACGAGCAGCGGGCCGTCACCGCCAGCCTGCTCATCAAGATGACCGAGGCGCTGCGGGTGGACCTGGCCGCCCTGTCCGGCAGCCAGGAGCGGCAGTTGGAGGCCGGGCTGCGGGAAGTGTTCGCCGACCCGGCGCTGGACCAGACCGTGCCGGATGCGGAGATCGAGGGCCTGGCCGCCGCCAGCCCCGCCGCGGGCCGGGCGGTGCTGGCGCTGTATCGCGCCTGGCGGGTGGCGCGGGAGGATGCGAGCGGCATCGCCCTGCCCTCCGGCCGCCGGCTGCTGCTGCCGCATGAGGAAACCCGGGACGCCTTCCACGACCGGTCCAACCACTTTCCCGCCATGGAGGCAGCGGCGGAGCGCATCGGTGACGAGCTGCCGCCGGAGCCGGCAGAGCTGAACCATGCCATCGCGGACCGCCTGCGCCGGGTGCATGGCGTGTCGGTGCGGGTTGGGCCGCTCGATGGGGCGCTGCGGCGCTATGACCCGGCAACGCGGGCCATGTCGCTGTCCGAGCAGTTGCCGCGGGAAAGCCGGGGCTTCCACATGGCGTTCCAGCTTCTGCTGCTGGAGGCGCGGGACGCCGTGGAGGCGGAGGTGGCGGCGATTGCGCCAACCACGCCGGAGGCCGGGGCGCTGATCCGGCTGGGGCTGCTGAACTACGCCGCGGCGGCGCTGCTGATGCGGTATGACCGGTTCCTGGCGGCAGCCGGGGCATTTCGGCACGATGTGGATGCGCTGGCGGCGCGGTTCGGCGTCAGCTACGAGCAGGTGTGCCACCGCCTTTCGTCCTTGCAGCGGTCAGGCGCGCGGGGGGTGCCGTTCTTCTTCCTGCGGGTGGACCCCGCGGGGAACGTGAGCAAGCGGTTCTCGGCCGCCGGGTTCCCATTTGCTCGGTATGGCGGGTCGTGCCCGCGCTGGGTCGTGCACGCGGCGTTCGCGTCGCCGGGAGTGCTGCAGGTGCAGGTGGCGCAGTTGCCGGACGGGGCGGCGTTCCTGTGCTTCGCGCGCTGCGTGGTGGGCCGGGCGAAGCGCTGGGGGGAGCCGGCGCCGACGCACGTGGTCGCCATGGGCTGCGAGGTCGGGCACGCGGACGCGCTGGTCTATGCGGACAGCATTGACCTGGAGCGGGCGGTGGTGGGGATCGGGCTGTCGTGCCGGCTGTGCGACCGCGAGGGCTGCCGAAGCCGGGCGTTCCCGCCGCTGGAGCACCGGCTGGCGCTGGACCCGATGCTGGCGGCGGATAGCCCGTATCGGTTCGTGCCGAAGGGGTGATGCGTTTGGGGCCGTTCGTAGTGATGTGGACTTGAAACGGATCTAAGCTTCAGGTGTCCACCGTAACGGGGGATGGTCAATCATCCTCTATCTTAAACTTCCAGGGCAATCGCTTGAGGTTGGGCCGGCCAGGCTCGTTGCCGGCTGCACGAAGCCATTGCATAGGACACCCATGACCGACCTGGCAGACCTTACCGCAACCGAAGCGCTGTCCCGCATCCGTGCTGGACGCCTGCTCCCGGCAACTCTCATGGAGGCCTGCCTCGACCGCATTGCCTCGCGTGAGCACGCCGTCCGTGCCATGGCCTACCTCGATCCGACCTCTGCGCTGGCGGCAGCGCAGAGGCCGGGCGCCGGCCTGCTGCAGGGCATTCCCTTGGGTGTCAAAGACGTGCTGGACACGCACGACATGCCCAGCCAGTACGGCTCGCCGATCTGGGAAGGGCACCGGCCGCGCGCCGATGCGGCCGCGGTCGCCTGGGCGCGGGCGGAAGGCGGCGTGGTGGTCGGCAAGACGGTCACGACGGAGTTCGCCACGCGCAAGGCCGGTCCGACCACCAACCCGCACAACGCCGCACACACGCCAGGCGGTTCGAGCAGCGGCTCCGCCGCCGGCGTGGCGGCTGGCTTCTTCCCGGTCGCGTTCGGGACGCAAACGGCAGGAAGCATCATCCGGCCAGCCGCCTTCTGCGGCGTCGTCGGCTACAAACCCAGCTTCGGCCTGATAAGCCGCGTCGGCATGAAGGTCATGGCAAGCGGGCTGGACACAGTTGGGGTATTTGCCAGGAGCGTCGCCGATTGCGCGCTGCTGGCCCGGGCCGTCACCGGCCGTGACCTCGGCAACCCGGGGGACAGGACCGAACGGGCGCCGCGCATCGGCCTTTGCCGCTCGCCCGCCTGGGACAGCGCGGCGCCGGAAACGGCGGCGTTGCTGCACGGTGCCGCCGACCGTTTCGCACGCGCGGGAGCTACGGTTGCGGAGGTCGAGCTGCCGCCGGTGTTCGCCCGCGCCCTCGCGCTCCACCAGGTCATCATGAACGTCGAAAGCGCCCGCGCCATGGGCTGGGAGCTGACCCGTCGGCGGGAGCTGATCAGCGGCGAACTGCAGGAGCGCCTTGACTGGGGGCTGGCGCAGCCGTCCACGCTGCTCGACGAGGCGAACGAGGCCTTCGTGGCGGCCCGGGGTGCTTTCGATGCGGTGACGGAGGGATGCGACTGCCTGCTGACGCCGTCGGCCCCCGGCGAGGCGCCTCACGGCGTTTCCTGGACCGGCGACCCGGTGTTCAACAGCCTTTGGACTGGGCTGCACGTCCCGTGCGTGACGGTGCCGTCGGGAACCGGCCCAAACGGCATGCCGCTCGGGCTGCAGGTCGTCGCCAAGTTCGGGGACGATGCCGGGGCGCTGCGATGGGCGGAGTGGGTCGCCCAGCACTGATCTGCTGGTTGTCTCCCTGCCAGCAAGCTTGGCCGGACCACGGCAGCCGACCTGGCGCGGCGTCGCGCGACCCGGGAGTTGCGTCGGCTGCTCCCAGGCACGAGCGTCTTCCAAACAAGGCTGATGCCGCAATCCCCGCCGGTTGCGGCTCCCTGCCCGGCTTTGCCGGTTGCATGCTCCTTTGAACCGCTGGCCTCCTACGCCTTCCGCACATCCCACATGATCGGCACCGGCGCGTTCACCACGCCCGACAAGCTGCTGCGCGTGGCCTGGTAGTTCAAGAAGAAACCAGTCGGGATGAACGGCGCCTCCGCGACCAGCGACGCGTTGAGCTTGGCCGCCGCCACCTTCTCCGCCGCCATGTCCGGCGCCTCATACCAGGCGGCAATGTCCGCCTGCACCTGCTCATCCGTCGGCCAGCCAAACCAGGCGGTCTTGCCGGTGCAGTAGATGTGCGGGTAGGTCGCCGGCGACGACGACCCAACGCCCGCGGCCCAGGTGTGGAAGATGTGCCAGCCGCCCTCGGACGGCGGCTTCATGCTGGCCCGGCGCGCGGTCATCGTGCCCCAGTCCATCGCCTGCAGGTCCACGTTCACGCCAATGCGGCCCAGCAGGTCAGCGGTCACGTCCGCCTGCGCCTTGGCCGGCGGCTGGTCGGTGGCCATCATCAGCACGATCTTCTCGCCGGTGTAGCCGGCCTCCCGCAGCAGCGCCGTGGCGCCGGCGTAGTCGCGCTTGCCCTGCAGCACCTCGCCCCCTGCCTCGGTGAACAGCGGGGTGCCGGGCGGGAAGTATCCGGCGACCGGCTTCCACAGCGCCGGGTCGCCGCCGACGACCGCCTGCATGAAATCCGCCTGGTCCGTCGCCATCATCAGCGCCCGACGCGCCCGGCGGTCGTTGAACGGCGGATGCAGGTGGTTGACCCGGAACACACCCATGTTGCCCAGCGGGTCGGCGATGCCCACACGGATGTCACGGTTCCGCTTCAGCAGCGGCACCAGGTCGGGGATCGGCTGCTCCCACCAGTCCACCTCGCCGTTCTGCAGCGCCGCCGCCGCGGTGCCGCTGTCGGGGATCGCCTGCCATTCCAGCCGGTCGAACAGCACGCGCTTGCCGCCGGCCAGCCAGTCCGACTTCTCCTCCCGCGGGACGTAGCCGGCGAACCGCTCGAACACCGCGGAGGAGCCGGTCACCCACTGTTCCCTGCGGAACACGAAGGGGCCGGAGCCGACATACTCGGTGATGGGCGTGAAGGCGTCGGTGGACGCGATGCGCTCCGGCATGATGAAGCAGACGGGGGTGCCGACCTTGCCAAGCGCATAGATCAGCTTGGGGAATGGGCGCCGCAGCCGGAAGCGGAAGCGGCGGTCGTCCAGCGACTCCAGCGCGTCCAACTGGGCGCCGATGCGCTGGCCCATCAGGTCGCGCTTCATCCAGCGCCCCACGCTGGCGACGGCATCGCGTGCCCGCACTGGCTCGCCATCATGGAAGCGCAGGCCGGGGCGCAGTGTGAAGGTCCAGGTCAGGCCGTCCGCCGAGGTCTCGTGCCCCTCGCACATCTGCGGCCGGGACGTGAGGCTGCTGTCCACGCCATACAGCGTGTCCCAGAACAGCAGGCTGGCATTGCGGACGACGTCAATGGTGGTCCAGATCGGGTCCAGGTTCGACAGCCCTGCCTGCGGCACGAAGCGTACGGTGTTCGCCGCTGCCGCGCCCGCAATGGAGGGTGTGGCCAGCCCGGCGGCGGCCGAGGCGAGGAATGTGCGGCGTTTCATTCGGAGGCCCTCCCTTGGCCGCGCTCTCCGGCTCGGCCTGGGCGTAGATTGCACCGGACTGGCCCGGACGGATAGCGGTCCGGTCAGGCCTCGATGCTGCCACCGGCACTGGCGCATCGCGGCCGGAACCGCCGGGCTTGCGGCGATGGTTCGACACCCGGCGCCAGGCCGGGCAAACTCGCTCCCGTAAAGCAAAGGAGCCGCCGATGGACCACGACCTTATCCTGCGCAACGGCCGCGTGCTGGACCCGGGAACCGGACGCGACGAGGTGGCCGACATCGCCTTTGCCGTCGGCAAGGTCGCCGCCATCGGTCAGGGCCTGCGAGGCCGGGCGGAGCGGGACGTGTCCGGCTGCATCGTCATGCCCGGCAACATAGACCTCCACGCCCATATCTATTGGGGCGGCACCTCCATCAGCGTGGACGCCGACCAGCTTGCCCGGCGCTGCGGCACGACGACCTGGCTTGATGCGGGATCGGCCGGGCCGGGCAACTTCGCCGGCTTCCGCAAGCATGTGATCGAGCCGAGCCGCACGCGCATCCTGGCCTACCTGCACGTGAGCCATGCCGGCATCTTCGCGTTCTCGCGGTCGGTGATGGTGGGCGAAAGCGGCGACATGCGGCTGATGGACACCGAAACCTGCGCCGCGGTGGCGCGCGAGCATCCCGACGTGATCCGCGGCATCAAGGTGCGGGTGGGCGCCAGCACCAGCGGGGTGAACGGCATTGCGCCGCTGTATCACGCGCTGGCCGCGGCGGACCGGGCCGGGCTGCCGGTGATGTGCCACATAGACCGCCCGCCGCCGCGCTACGAGGACGTGCTGGCCGAGCTGCGGCCCGGCGACATCCTGACCCACTGCTACAAGCCGTTTCCCAACGCCCCCTGCTACGCCGATGGCCGGATCAAGGAGGCGTGCTGGCAGGCGCGGGAGCGCGGGGTGGTGTTCGACATCGCGCACGGCGCCGGGTCGTTCGACTTCGGGGTGGCGGAGGCGATGCTGGCCGGCGGCTTCCCACCGGATATCATCAGCTCGGACGTGCATGTGCTGTGCGTTGATGGCCCGGCGTTCGACAACATGGAGACCATGAGCAAGTTCCTGTGCCTCGGGATGCCGCTGGCCGACATCGTGCGGGCGGTCACCGCGGCGCCGGCCGCGGTGCTGCGGCGTCCGGACTTGGCGGACCTGTCGGTGGGTAGCACCGGGGACGCGACGGTGATGCGGCTGGAGGAGGGGCGCTTCACCTTCGCCGACGTGTCCCGGCAGACCCGTGCGGGCCGGCAGCGCTTTGCGCTGGACAGCATGGTCGTGGGCGGGGCGCTGTGGCACGCGGCGGATGGCCAGGCGAAGGCGGCGGAGTAGGGTTGCCGGTTTCGGTTGAAAGATGTGTGCCGATGCCTGCTCCTTCTTCCTCCGGGAGAGGGTTGGGATGATAGGGTCTTGGCTGCGGAGCGGGGCAATGCCGGTGCAAGCGGTCCACTGCCCGTTGCAGGCCGAAACCCGCGCTTGCCCCCTCCCTCACCCTAGCCCTCTCCCGGAGGGAGAGGGAGCGAGGGCGGTCCTTTAATCGCAGGCGATGGTTATGGACGTGACCCACCGGTTGCGCCGCCACCGCCCGCCTGGCACGCTTACCACCATAAGGACGCCTCAAAGCGTTCACGGAGGAGGAAGCGTTATGAAGCGATTGCTGCTGGGCCTCGTCGTGGCCGGTTCCGTCACCCTTGCCCAAGCCGCGGAGCTGCCGCGGGCCGATCCCGCGAGCGTAGGATTGGACCCGGACCGGCTTGCCGCCATCACCCGCCTGTTGAAGTCCGACGTTGACCAGCATGTGCTGCCCGGCGGGGTGCTGCTGATCGCACGTCACGGCAAGGTCGCCTATGAAGAGGTGGTCGGCAGCCGCGACCCCCAGGCGCCTGCCCCCGCGGCGCGCGACGACATCTACCGCATCTACTCGATGAGCAAGCCGATCACCGTCACCGCGGCGCTGATGCTGGTGGAACGGGGCCGGATCGCGCTGGACGAGCCGGTGTCCAAGTACTTGCCGCAGTTCGCCTCCATGCAGGTCGGCGTGCCCGACGACTCCGGCGGCGGCATGCACCTGGTCCCGGCCGAGCGGCCCATGACGATCCAGGACCTGATGCGGCACAGCGCCGGGCTGACCTACGGGTTCTTCGGCAGCTCGCCGGTCAAGACCGCCTATGTGCAGGCGCACCTGAACGCGGGCGACCCGGACACCGCGGCCTTCGTGGACCGGCTGGCCAAGCTGCCCCTCGCCTACCAGCCCGGCACCACCTGGGATTACAGCTACTCCATTGACGTGCTGGGCCGCGTGGTGGAGGTCGTGTCGGGCCAGCCGCTGTATCAGTTCGAGAAGGAGAACCTGCTCGACCCGCTCGGCATGACGGACACCGCCTTCGGGGTCGAGGACCCGGCGAAGCAGGGCCGCATCGCCGAACCCTTTGCCAACGACCGCTCGTTCGGCGTGGACGCGGAGTTCAGCGACCCCCGCCATCCCGTCCGGATGCAGTCGGGCGGCGGCGGCATGGTGTCCACGGCACGGGACTATGCGCGGTTCCTGCAGATGATGCTGAACGGCGGCACGCTGGACGGCCACCGCTACCTCGGTTCGCAGACGGTGCGCTACATGACGTCGGACCAGCTTGGGACGGTGAAGCCTGGGCCGCTGTATATCCCCGGCCCCGGCTACCGGTTCGGCCTGGGCGTTGCGGTGCGGGCGGATGCGGGCGTGGCGCCGTTCCCGGGCAGCGTCGGCGACTGGTACTGGAGTGGGGCCGGCGGCACCTACATGTGGGTGGACCCGGTGCAGGACATGGTGGTCGTGTTCATGATGCAGTCGCCGAAGCAGCGGCTGCATTACCGGTCGGTGATCCGCGACCTGGTGAACGCGGCCATCGTCAGCGACGCGAACGGCCTCACGCACTGATTGCCGGTTTGAGTGGGTTTCGGGCCGGTTTAGCGTGCCTTATCTTCTCCGGGTGCGTCAGAACCTTGCCCTGATGCGACGGCATCGGGGCTGCTGCCCTCCTGCCGGATATTGAAAATCTCTGGCTGGCCCACAACCGGCGCCTACTCGAACAGGCCCTCGGCGGCGCTATGCTGCCGCGGCATTTCCATCTCACGACAGGGTTGGCCCGCTGGGACTGCACGACGTTCAATCCAGCCCTTCAACGCCGTTGGGTCGGAGTTCCTGCCCGGCGGAAGCAGCGCCGGCACCGCCATCGCAGTCGCCGTCGGCATGGCGGTGCTGGGGCTGGCGGAGGAAACCGGCGGCTCCATCCAGAACCGGCCTCGGCCCAGGCGCTGGTGGGGATCAAGCCAACTTTTGCCCTGGTGCCGAATGCCGGGGTGATGCCGCTGTCGGGCAACCGGGACGTGGTGGGGCCGGTCGCCCGTTGCGTCCGCGACGCGGCGCTGACGCTGGACGTGCTGGCGGGCTATACGGCGTAGGACCCGAAGACCGTTGCCGGCGTTGGCCACCGCCCCCGCAGCGGCTATGCCTCCCGCCTGCACCCGGACGCGCTGCGGGGCAAGCGCCCGGGGCGGTGCGGCCAGGGCTGGCGCGATATGCCGCCGTCGGAGAAGGCGACGGAGCTGTATGCCCGCGCGCAATCAGAGCTGCTGGAGTTTGACGCGTGGGGCTGGAGTCCGTGCCCTATGATCTGCAGAAGTATCTGGAGCGCCTGGAGCCGGATGCGGCCCTGCGCAGCTTCGCGGAGTTCGCGGCTGCCACGGCGAAGGAGGACGCTTTCGGCCCGGGCGGCGTGCTCGGCTTCAGGCCGAACCTGCCGCGGTTCGGCCCACGCCTCGCCGATCCGGGCCGGCCGCCGGACCTGTCGGACGTCATCGCGGTGAAGGAGGCGTATCTGCAAACCTTCGACGCCGTGTTCACGCGGGAGCGGCTGGATGGGCTGGCGTTCCCGCAGATGCGCGACCAGATGCCGCTGCTGCACGGACCCGGCACGATCCGGGGGACCACGGTCAGCGAGATCAACATCGCCGGGCTGCCCGGGGTTACGGTCCCTGCGGGTTACTACGCAGCGGGGGCGCTGTTCTGCTTGATCTTCGTGGGGCGGCAGTGGAGCGAGGCGGACCTGCTCGCCTATGCGTATGGGTATGGTTATGAGCAGGCCACCCGGCACCGCCGGTCGCCTGACCTGGTGACGTCCTGAGCACTGCCGGGCTGGAGCATGTGGCCAGCCCGGCAGGAGGCTTTCGCCAATGTATGCTCCTGAAGCTGTGACAACCGGGGAAATTGCACGGGGGTTAGCCTTCACCCAACAGAGGAGCGGTACCGATGATCAAACTGCGTGTGAATGGCCAGGACCAGGCATGGGACGGCGACCCGTCGCTGCCGCTGCTGTGGTTCCTGCGGGACGAGGCCGGGATGACCGGCACCAAGTTCGGCTGCGGCCAGGCGCTGTGCGGCGCCTGCACCGTCCATATTGACGGCCAGGCCGCCCGGTCCTGCATCACCGGCATGTCCGACGTGGACGGGCGCGAGATCACGACCATCGAGGGCCTGCATCCCACGGGCGACCATCCGGTGCAGAAGGCCTGGCGCGAGGTGGGCGTGCCGCAATGCGGCTTCTGCCAGGCCGGGCAGATCATGCAGGCGGCGTCGCTGCTGAGCGAGACGTCGCATCCGTCCGACGGGCAAATCCGCGACGCGATGTCGGGCAACATTTGCCGCTGCGGCTGCTACCAGCGCATCGAGGCCGCGATCCGCCTTGCCGCCACGGGGACCTAGGGCCATGACATATCCCATCATCAAGAACGTGTCCCGGCGCACGCTGCTGCGCGGGACGGTCGGCGCCGGGGCGCTGGTGCTTGCGGCGCCGATGCTGCCGCGGCGGGCGTTTGCGGCGCCCTATGCCAGCGGCGCCAGTGCGATGCCGCATGGCACCGTCAACAATCCGCGCATCTTTGTCGCCATCGCTCCGGACGGGATCGTGACGATCCTGGCGCACCGGGCGGAGATGGGCACCGGCGTCCGCACCAGCTTGCCGATGATCGTTGCCGACGAGATGGAGGCCGATTGGGCGCGCGTGCGCATCCAGCAGGCGCCGGGCGACGAGGAGAAGTACGGCAACCAGGACACCGACGGCTCGCGCAGCACGCGGCATTATTTGCAGCCGATGCGCGAGGTCGGTGCGGCAGCGCGCACCATGCTGGAGGCCGCGGCGGCCAAGCGCTGGGGCGTACCGGTCAGCGAGGTGCGCGCGGCGAACCATGAGGTCGTGCATACGGCGACCGGGCGGCGGCTGGGCTATGGCGAGCTGGCGACGGATGCGGCGGCGCAGCCGGTGCCGGAGACGGCGAGCCTGCGGCTGAAGGACCCCAAGGACTTCCGCTACATCGGGCGTGGGCGGGTGGGGATCACCGACCTGCGCGACATCACGGTGGGCAAGGCTACCTATGGCGCCGATGTGCGGCTGCCGGGCATGAAGTATGTGGTGATCGCGCATCCGCCGGTGACCGGGGGGAAGCTGGTCAGCTTTGATGCCAAGGATGCCTTGGCCGTGTCGGGTGTCGAGCAGGTGATTGAGGCGCAGGGCTGGCCTTGGCCGTCCAAGTTCCAGCCGCTGGGGGGTGTGGCCATCGTCGCCCGCAACACCGGTGCGGCCATCAAAGGGCGTGATGCGCTGAAGGTGGTTTGGGATGACGGGGCCAACGCGCGTTATGACAGCGTGGCCTACCGGAAGGAGCTGGAGGAGGCGGCCCGGAAGCCCGGCTTGCAGGTGCGCAACACTGGGGATGCCGATGCGGCGCTGACGTCGGCGGCTACGGTGGTGGCGGCGGAGTATTACCTGCCGCATTTGGCGCATGTCAGCATGGAGCCGCCGGTCGCCACGGCGCGGATGCAGGGCGACAAGGTCGAGGTCTGGGCGCCGGTGCAAAGCCCCGGCGGCACGCGGGAGGACCTGGCGAAGACCTTGGAGATCCCGATCGAGAACGTGACTGTCCACGTGACGCTGCTGGGCGGCGGGTTCGGGCGGAAGTCGAAGTGCGACTATGCGCTGGAGGCGGCGCTGCTGTCGCGCAAGCTGGATGCGCCGGTGCGGGTGCAGTGGACGCGGGAGGACGATGTGCGGCACGACTTCCTGCATACGGTGTCGGCGGAGCGGATTGAGGCCGGGTTGGATGCGGGCGGCAAGGTGGTGGCTTGGCGGCACCGGAGCGCTGCGCCGAGCATCGGTTCGACGTTCAAGGCGGATACGCTGCATCCGCTGCCGTTCGAGCTGGGGATGGGGCTGGTGGATTTGCCGTTCGACTTGCCCAATGTGCGGGCGGAGAGCGCGGAGGCGGCGGCGCATACCCGGATCGGCTGGTTCCGCAGCGTCAGCAACATCCCGCATGTGTTTGCGGTGCAGTCCATGGTTGGGGAGATTGCGGCCCGGACTGGGCGCGATCCTAAGGATTTGCTGCTGGAGCTGATTGGGCCGGCGCGGATCGTGGACCTCAGTGGGTCGGTGAAGGATTTGTGGAACTACGGCGAGCCGTTCAGCAGCTACCCGATTGATGCGGGGCGGCTGCGGCGGGTGGTGGAGCTGGTGGCGGCGAAGGGCGAGTGGGGGCGGAAGCTGCCGCCGGGGCATGGGCTGGGGATCGCGGCGCACCGGAGCTTTGCCAGCTATATCGCGACGGTGGTGGAGGTTGCGGTGGATGCCAAGGGGCAGCTTACGATCCCTCGGGTGGATACGGCGGTGGATTGCGGGGTGGTGGTCAATCCGGAGCGCATCGCGTCGCAGATGGAGGGGGCGGCGATCATGGGGCTTAGCCTGGCGAAGCATGGGGCCATTACGTTCAAGGACGGGCGGGTGCAGCAGGCGAACTATGATGACTACCCGGTAGTGCGGATTGATGAGGCGCCGATTGTGACGAATACGCACATTACGTCTTCGGATTGGGCGATGGCGCCGGGGGGGATCGGGGAGCCGGGGGTGCCGCCGTTTGCTCCGGCGCTGTGCAACGCCATTTTTGCCGCGACCGGCAAGCGCATCCGGGCGCTGCCGATCGGCAAGCAGCTTGAAGCATGAGGGCGCTGGTTTTGGTGGGCCTGCTGCTGCCGTTGGCGGCGCAGGCTCAGCCGGCGCCGTCGTCGAGCGTGCGGCCTCGGGGGACGGCGCAGGAGTCTTCGGTGGCTGCGCCGGCTCCGCCTGCTGGGACTGCGACGACTACGGGGAGTACAGCGCAGGACCCTGGGGTTAAGGCGATGAATGACGCTGAGAAGGCCAAGGTGGAGGCTAAGGGGAAGTAGGGGTGGTGCCCCCTGGCCTGCGGTGAGGCGGGTTGGGGGGTGGGGCGTCCTTGCGGGGTTTGGCGGTGGTGCGGACGGGGTTTGCGCCGGAGTGTGATGTGGAAACGTCCCGATGCGTCGGCGCTTACCCCTAGTGCTGGTGTGGCGTGTGGATGCGGGGCTGGTTTAGGCCGGGTTGTTTGGCGGGGGGGCGGTCAGATTTCGAGTGGCGGTTGCCATCGGGGGTCGGCGGCGTAGCGCAGGACGAAGGCGACGGCTTCGGCGGGGTCTTCGGGCAGGCCGAGGCCGGGATGGGTGGGGTTGGTGTGGAACGGGCCGGGCTGCCGGCGGGCGGCTTTGGGCGGGGTTGATTGCCCGTCTGGGCCTTGTTGGTCCGGGCCGGGGCCGGGTTGGGCGGAGTGTTGCTCGGCGGGGTGGCCGTCTTGCGGGTTGGGGCCGGGTGCCTCGTGCGGGGTGGCGCCCTCGGGGCGGCATGGGGCGGCGGCGCGGGCGTTCAACTCGGCGGTGTCGGCCGGGGTGCGGCGCTGCCAGGGGCGGGTGCCCGGGAGGGCGGCAAGGCCGAGGTCGCGCAGGATGTCCTTGATGATGTCCTCGACGGGTCGGGTGGCGATCTCCGTGTCGAGGTCAGGGGCGTCGAGGCGGTCCAGGAGTTCGCGGCGCTGGGTTTCGGGCGGGTCGCACTCCGGGGAGGCGCTGCCGTCGTAGTCGCGGCGCTGGATAGTGTCCTGGACGGCGCGGAGGATGCGCTTGCGGGCGGCGGTGCGGGCCTCGGGGCTTGGCTCGGCGTCGGACGCCGCGGCATAGGCGGCCTTGGGCTGCTTCCTGGGTTGGTTCAGGTCGTCGGCGAGCAGGATGCAGCGGCGGACGTTGCGCGAGACGTCGTCGAAGGCGGCGGCGAGCTTGATGAGGGTGTCTGCCTTGGGGGCGCCGGGCGTGGGGGCCGCCGGGGTGAGCTGCTGGGCAGCCTCGGGCCGGGCGGCGGGGTGCTGCGCGGGGTGGGCAGCGGGGTGCGGGGCTGCAGACGGTGACGGCTGTGCGGCCAGTTCGGCGGCTTGGTCGTGCAGGATGCGGGCGAAGCTGCCGCCGAAGTCGATCAGGCCGTGCAGGGCTTGGCGGTAATAGGACGCGTCGGGGGCGTGCAGGCTGGGGGCTTGCAGGCTGGGCGCGTCTTCCGGGATGGGCTGGGTCGTCGGTGTCGGCATGAACACAGTAAGAACATTGTTGACGGGTGGGGGTCAAGGATTGCGTGTGGCAGGTAGTGGGTCAGTTTGAACGTCGGCTTACGACCCTAAGCGGTCACTGGGAATGGCTCGCTGACGATGAAGGAACGGATCATCCCGAATACTCGTTCCGGATCGTCTCCATGAACGTCATGACCGCACCCGCTCAGTCGCTCGAAGTGTATGAGGTGCGACGGGATAGATAAGGCGGTCGCCTCCGCCAGTTCCATGGGCACGATTGGATCATACTCGCCCGTCATCATCAGCACGGGGCAACGCAGCTTTGCGAGATCGTGGTGGAAGTCGAACCGCCCATGCTCGTTGTGCGGACCATTGAAGTGCAGGGCCACCTCCGTCTTCATGATGACGCGACCAAAACCCGCATGCGGCCGGTCCCGCCGATGCCGGTAGAAGGGCACGCACCGTTCGATGTAGAGGGCCCGTCCTTCCGCGGTGGGGTTCATCCAGTAGCCTTTAGCGATCGCTCCGACCTCGAAGCCTCCAATACGAGCGAACGCAGCGAAAACAGTGGGAAAATCGATTTTGCCGGCCGTGCTAAGCAGGATGAGCTTGCCGGGATGTTCAGGGTAGCGCGTCGCGTAAGCCTGGGCGACAAAGCCGCCGAATGACAGGCCGCAGACAATCGGCCGTACGATGCCGAGCGCATCACACAGCCCTTTCACGTCGTCGGCCCATTGGGTGAGGTTCCAAGTCGCCGGGTCGTCACCTTCGCTACGGCCATTGCCGCGATGATCATAGAAAATCACCTGGGCAACATCGCTCAGGGACGAGAAGGCCTCCTTGAACGCGGTATGATCGAAACCGGGGCCGCCGTGCAGCATCAGTAGTGTAGGCTTCTCGCGCATGCCGTTACCGTCTGGCACAAGGCCGAAGTTCGCGACGTCCACAAAGAGCCGCACGCCATTCACGCAGATGAGCATGGTGCCTTCCTAATCAGTCACATATCAGGACTTATGGGCCTTCATAGGCCGAAACCGAGTCAAGCCTGAATGTCTGTTTTTCACCACAAGCAGACATTCGAACTGAGACACTGCCGCGTGACAGCAGGCTTAGACGGCCTGTCACACACAAGGACGTTGATGGAGCCAGGCCGTGCAAGCCTGCTTCGCCTTTCATCTGTGCGCCGGACCTCCGGAGGTTTGCTCAGCGAAGCGCCATATGCGGTGCTGAGGAGCGGCGGAAGGCACTGGCGCTTTTCCGCCCTACGAAGGTTGTCGCGGCTCTGACGGCAGAAGAGATTGGCGGTTGGTGTCGCACCGATGCGAGGCGCTGGTGGGGGCGTGTGGCGCTTCGCCTATTGCCCTACGGGGCGGGGCGTGCTGGCGCAGTTGGCTGAGGTCCGTATGGGGGGAGCGTTGGCGTTTGCCCTCACCCTAACCCTCTCCCGGAGGGAGAGGGGACTGGGGGCGGGGTTGCGGCTTGTGTGATGATCCCAGCGGGCCGGGCGGATGGTTCGTTGCTGCCAGCAGTTGCCGCAGCGCCGGGACGTCTATGACCGGGGCGGGGAGCGGCGGGCCGGACAGCACGCGGCAGGGGGCGTCCGGGTCGCCCAGGCCGTCCACCACCAGCAGCGCATCGGCGAAGCCGCCGGTGCCGCCATACAGGCTCGTCGTCACGACGACTGGGATGCCGGCGCCGCGGGCGGCTTCCAGGCCGTTCACCGTGTCCTCAAGGGCCAGGCACCGGTCGCCGGGAAGGCGCAGCCGGTCCAGGACATAGCGAAAAATGTCCGGGGCGGGCTTCTTGTGCGGCACCATGTCGCCGGCACCGATCACCTCGAACAGGCCGGGGCCGTCCGGTCCTAGGGTTGCGAGCAGCAGTGCCTCGACATTGGCCGGGCTGGTCGTGGTGGCGATGGCAAGGCGCAGGCCGGCGGTGCGCGCCTCGTGCAGCAGGCGGCGGACGCCGGGGCGCATGGCGACGGAGCCGGAGGCCACGGCGGCGACGTAACGGGCGGTCTTGGCGGCGTGCAGGCGGCGGACGGACTCGTCGTCCAGCGGACCGGCGCCGGGTGTGGTGTCGAGGTAGCGGCGGATACGCTCCTTGCCGCCGGTTACCTCCAGCAGCCGGGCATAGAGCGCGGCGTCCCAGTGCCAGTCCAGCCCGGCGGCGGCGAAGGCGGCGTTGAAGGCGGCGCGGTGCCCCTCCTCGGTTTCCGCGAGGGTGCCGTCCACGTCCCAGATCAGGGCCTCAAGCGGCATTGCTGTCCTCCTGGCGGGGGGCGCCCGGCGGCGCCGGGTCCGGGCGGGCGGCGATGCGTTGGTGGTTCTGCATGGTGTCGCGGATCACCCCCTCCCCTTCTTCGACCAGGAAGCTGCGCAGCCGGGCCTGGACCGGCAGGAGCGGCAAGGTGCGGCGCTGGACGATGTACCAGGAGCGCATCAGGGGGAAGCCCTCGACCGGCAGCCGGGTCAGCAGGCCCAGCGCCAGCTCCAGGCTGCAGGTGTGCTGGGACAGCAGGGCCAGGCCCATGCCGGCCATCACGGCCTGCTTGATCATCTCGTTGCTGGACGAAACCATCGCGGTGCGGGGCTGGACGCCGGCGGCGGCGAAGTGCGCCTCGGTCATCGCCTTGGTGCCGGACCCTTCCTCGCGCATCACGAAAGGCTCGCCGGCCAGGGCCGCCAGCGGGAGGGATGGCGCTGCGGCCAGGGGATGGCCGGCCGGGGCGATGATGATGGACGGGTGCGGGGCGAAGCGGGCGGCCAGCACGTCGGCCTCCGGCGGCGGCTGGCCCATTACCGCGAGGTCCACACTGCCGCGGGTCAGCAGGTGCAGCACCCGGGTGCGGTTGCCCTCCTGCAGGTTCACCGTGACGCCGGGGTAGGCCGTCTGGAACCGGGCGATCATGTGCGGCACGATATATTTGGAGGTGGACACCAGGCCGAGGCGGACGCGGCCGCCGCTGGTGCCCTTCAGGGCCGCCATCGCCTGGTCGGCCTCGTGCAGCGAGCGCAGCACCACCCGCGCATACTCGGCCAGCAGGGTGCCGGCGTCGGTCAGCGCCACCCGGCGGCCGACGCGCTCGAACAGGGCGAAGCCGGTCTGGCCCTCGATCTGCTTGATCTGGAACGAGACGGCGGAGGGGGTGAGGTTCAGGCGCTCCGCCGCGCGGGCCAGGGACAGGCGCTCGGCGGCTTCGGCGAAAACCTGCAACTGGCGGACGGTGACGTTGAACATCGGGAGTGAAGGGATCCCTCATGTGTTCGGTCAGTCTATTTTGCTTTTCCTCGTGCCGTCCAGCGGCCATGCTTACTCTTATCAGGGCTGAACCTGGATATCACGGGAGGACACGGGACCATGAACAAGGCGCTCGACGTCAAGATCACCGACCTCAAGGAACGCTACACCTCCGGTGTGCTGAAGTATCGGCAGATGGGGTATTGGGAGCCGGACTACGTTCCCAAGGATACGGACGTGCTGGCGGTGTTCCGGCTGACGCCGCAGGACGGCGTGGACCCGGAGGAGGCTGCGGCGGCCATCGCCGGGGAGAGCAGCACAGCCACTTGGACCGTCGTGTGGACCGACCGGCTGACCGATAGCGAGTATTACCGGGCCAAGGCGTATCGGGTGGAGCGGGTGCCGGGGTCTCCGGACCAGTGGTTCGCGTATATCGCCTATGACCTCGACCTGTTCGAGGAAGGTTCGATCAGCAACCTCACGGCCTCGATCATCGGCAACGTGTTCGGGTTCAAGCCGCTGAAGGCGCTGCGGCTGGAGGACATGCGGATGCCGGCGCATTACCTCAAGACGTTCCAGGGGCCGGCGACGGGGATCGTCGTGGAGCGGGAGCGGATGAACGTCTATGGGCGGCCGCTGCTGGGCGCGACGATGAAGCCGAAGCTTGGGTTGTCGGGACGCAACTATGGCCGGGTGGTTTATGAGGCGCTGAAGGGCGGGCTGGACTTCACCAAGGACGACGAGAACATCAACTCGCAGCCGTTCATGCACTGGCGGGACCGGTTCCTGTATTGCATGGAGGGGGTGAACAAGGCGCAGGCCGAGACCGGGGAGATCAAGGGCACCTACCTGAACGTCACGGCCGCCACGATGGAGGACATGTACGAGCGGGCGGAGTTCGCACGGGACCTCGGCAGCATCATCGTCATGATTGACCTGGTGATCGGCTATACCGCCATCCAGAGCATGGCGAAGTGGGCGCGCAAGAACGACATGATCCTGCACCTGCACCGGGCGGGTCACTCGACCTACACGCGGCAGAAGAACCATGGCGTGTCGTTCCGGGTTATTGCCAAGTGGATGCGGATGGCGGGGGTGGACCACATCCATGCCGGCACCGTGGTCGGCAAGCTGGAGGGCGACCCGAACGTGGTGCGCGGCATCTACGATACCTGCCGCGAGACCTATGTGCCGGCGAACCCGCAGCACGGTATCTTCTTCGACCAGCCCTGGGCCAGCCTGAAGAAGCTGATGCCGGTGGCGTCGGGCGGCATACACGCGGGTCAGATGCACCAGTTGCTGCACTACTTGCAGGACGACGTGGTGCTGCAATTCGGCGGCGGCACCATCGGGCATCCCATGGGCATCCAGGCCGGGGCCATCGCCAACCGCGTGGCGTTGGAGTGCATGGTGAAGGCTCGCAACGAGGGCCGCGACATCTGGAACGAGGGGCCGGAGATACTCACCGCCGCCGCCCGCTGGTGCCAGCCGCTGCGCGCGGCGCTGGATACCTGGAAGGATGTCAGCTTCAACTATGCGTCCACGGACTCCGTGGATGTGCTGCCGACGCCGACGGCTTCGTAAGGAGGGCATGCAGATGAAAGTCACCCAAGGCCAGTTCTCCTTCCTGCCGGACCTGACGGATCAGGAGATTTCGGCACAGATCCAGTATGCTCTGGGTCAGGGCTGGTCCCTGGCCGTCGAGCACACCGATGACCCGCATCCGCGCAACATCTACTGGTCCATGTGGGGCACGCCGATGTTCGACCTGCACGACGCCGCGGGCGTGATGCTGGAGGTGAACGCCTGCCGCAAGGAGTGTCCGCAGGAGTATATCCGTGTCTTGGCCTTCGACAGCCGCAAGGGGTTCGAGACCGTTCGGATGTCGTTCATGATCCAGCGGCCCTCGCATGAGCCGGGGTTCGAGCTGGTGCGGCAGGAGGGGCCGGGACGCACGGTGCGTTACACCCTGCGCAGCTATGCGACGGGGCGGCCCTCCGGCGAACGCTACGCACCATGACGGCGCAGTTGATCGCGCCGAGCATCCTGTCGGCCGACTTTGCCCGGCTGGGTGAAGAGGTCGGACGGCTGCAGGCGGCAGGGGCGGACATGATCCACTTCGACGTGATGGACAACCGGTATGTGCCGAACCTGACCATCGGGCCGCTGGTCTGCGAGGCGATACGGCCGCATGTCAGCTTGCCGATAGACGTGCATTTGATGGTGACTCCAGTGGACGAACTGGCGGTGATGTTCGCCAAGGCGGGTACCAATATCATCAGCTTCCATCCCGAGGCGTCGGAGCATCCGCACCGCACGCTTTCGCTGATCCGCGAGCACGGCTGCCGGGCTGGGCTGGCGCTGAACCCGGCGACACCCTTGGAGCACCTGGACTGGGTGATGGACCGGCTGGACCTGGTATGCGTTATGTCGGTCAACCCGGGCTTTGGCGGGCAGTCGTTCATCCCAGGGGCACTGGACAAGATCGCCGCCCTGCGCCGGCGGATTGACGCCCATCTGGCCCGGGGCGGGCAGCCGATCCTGCTGGAGGTTGATGGCGGGGTGAAGGTCGGCAACATACGCGCGGTGGCGGAGGCCGGGGCGGACACGTTCGTCGCGGGATCGGCGATCTTCGGGGCACGGGACGCGGATGGCGGCTACCACGGGGTGATCGGGGCGATGCGGGAGCAGATGAAGCCGGCCCGGCAGGAGCGTGCGGCATGAGTGCGGCGCTGGATCTGCCGGGGGTGGAGCAGCCGGGGCAGGACGACCGCCGGGTTGACCTGGCGGCGCTGTATGCCGAGAGCAACATCGGCGATGTCATCAGCCAGCTCGACCGAGACTTGGTGGGCCTGGTGCCGGTGAAGACCCGTATCCGCGAGGTCGCGGCGCTGCTGCTGGTCGAGAGTGCTCGGCGCGGCCTAGGCATCCAGGCGGAGCCGCCGCCGCTGCACATGAGCTTTACCGGCAATCCCGGCACGGGAAAGACCACCGTGGCCCGGCGGATGGCCGACGTGCTGCACCGGCTGAAGTATATCCGCCGCAACCACGTCGTAACTGTGTCGCGCGACGACCTGGTGGGACAGTATATCGGCCATACCGCGCCCAAGACGAAGGAGGTCCTGAAGAAGGCGATGGGCGGCGTGCTGTTCATTGACGAGGCGTATTACCTGTATCGCCCGGAGAACGAGCGTGACTATGGGCAGGAAGCCATCGAGATCCTGCTGCAGGTGATGGAGGACAACCGGGACGACCTGGTGGTGATCCTGGCGGGGTATAAGGACCGGATGGACACGTTCTTCCGCAGCAACCCCGGCATGTCGTCGCGGATCGCGCATCACATTGATTTCCCTGACTACTCGGCAGAGGAGCTGCTGCGCATTTCGGAGCTGATGGCGGCGTCCATGCAGTATCGGTTCGACGCGGCGGGGCGGGAGGCGATGGCGGAGTATGTCACGCGGCGGATGGCGCAGCCGCGGTTCTCCAACGCGCGGAGCATACGCAACGGGATTGACCGGGCGCGGCTGCGGATGGCGAACCGGCTGTTTGCCGGGCGGGAGCAGTTGCTGGACCGGACGGCGCTGGAGACGATCACGGCGGAGGACATACGGGCGAGCCGGGTGTTCCAGGAGTAGGAGGCGTTCTGACTGGGACAGGGGAAGAGGGCGCCTGCTTCCTTCGGGAGAGGGTTGGGATGAGGGAAACCGCAAGCACGGCGTCTGTCACCGGAGCAGCGGATTGGCATTCGCCTTGAGAGTCTAGCCCTTGTGGCCTCCCTCACCCCAACCCTCTCCCGGAGGGAGAGGGAGAAGCAAGCGGACCACGCCACCCCAGCCGCCGACAACAGGCTGTGGACAAGAGACAGCCATAAGGCTGCACCTAGGGAGGGACCATGCGATGCCATACCGCCGGACCACGCTGTCGAAATTCATCATTGAGGACCAGCGCCGGGCCGGGGCGCCGGACCCTGATCTGACCTCGTTGCTCAACGATATCCAGACCGCCTGCAAGCTGATTGCCGTCGCCGCTTCCCGCGGGCGGATCGCCCCGCCCGATGCGCCGGCGGGGGGGGTCAACGTCCAGGGCGAGCAGCAGCAGCCGCTGGATGTCGCGGCCAACAACATCATGGTGGGCACCTGCGAATGGGGCGGGCAGCTTGCCGGCATGGTGTCGGAGGAGCTGGAGCACCCGCACCCCATTCCTGGACACTACCCGCGCGGGCGGCTGCTGCTGGTGTTCGATCCTCTGGACGGGTCGTCCAACATAGACATCAACATGCCGGTTGGCACGATCTTCAGCGTGCTGCGCTGCCCCGATGACGTGGCCGAGCCGTCCGCTGCCGACTTCCTGCAGCCGGGCACGGCGCAGGTCGCCGCGGGCTATGCCATTTACGGCCCCACTTCAATGATCGTGCTGACGGTTGGCGACGGGGTGCACGGCTTCACCTTGGACCGGGAGATCGGCGCCTTCATGCTGACGCACCCCGGCATGGCCATACCGCCCGACAGCCGGGAGTTCGCGGTGAACGTGTCCAACGAGCGGTTCTGGGAGCCGCCGGTCCGCCGCTATGTGGAGGAATGCCTGGAGGGCGCGGAGGGGCCGCGCGGCGCCGACTTCAACATGCGCTGGATCGCCTCCATGGTCGCCGAGGTCCACCGCATCCTGATCCGGGGCGGCCTGTTCATGTATCCACGCGACACCAAGGACCCTGCCAAGCCGGGGCGGCTGCGCCTGATGTATGAGGCGAACCCGATGGCGATGATCGTGGAGCAGGCCGGGGGCGGTGCCAGCACAGGGCGAGGGCGCCTGATGGACATCCAGCCCGGCAGCATACACCAGCGGGTGCCGGTCATCCTGGGATCACGCCACGAGGTCGAGCGGTTGGAGCGCTACCATGGCGAGTACGACCGGGGCGAGGACCAGCCGTTTGCGGCGCCGCTGTTCAACGCGCGCTCCCTGTTCAGGACGGCCTGAGCCATGTCGCAGAAGCATCCTGTCATCGCCATCACCGGGTCGTCTGGCGCGGGGACCACGACCGTCACCACGACCTTCGAGCAGATATTCCGGCGTGAGGGCGTGAACGCCGCCGTCGTCGAGGGTGATGCCTTCCACCGCCATGATCGGCTGGCGATGCGCGAACTGCTGCGCGAGGCCACGGCGCGGGGCGATGTATTGAGCCACTTCGGCCCGGAGGCCAACCTGTTCGAGGAACTGGAGACGCTGTTCCGCACCTATGGGGAGCGCGGCGCCGGGCTGGTCCGGAAGTATCTGCACAATGCCGAGGAGGCCGCGCCGTATTGCCAGGATTCCGGCACCTTCACGCCCTGGGAGGAGCTGCCGGACGGAACCGACCTGATGTTCTACGAGGGGCTGCACGGCGCGGTGGTGACGCCGGAGGTCAACGTGGCCCGGCATGTGGACCTGCTGGTCGGCGTGGTGCCGATCATCAACCTGGAGTGGATACAGAAGCTGCACCGCGACAAGAAGGCGCGCGGGTATTCGCACGAGGCGGTGGTGGACACGATCCTGCGGCGGATGCCGGACTACGTGAACTATATCTGCCCGCAGTTCGGCGAGACGCACGTGAACTTCCAGCGGGTGCCGACGGTGGACACCAGCAACCCGTTCATCGCCCGCGACGTGCCGAACGCGGATGAGAGCATGCTGGTGATCCGGTTCCGCAATCCCAAGGGCATAGACATGCCGTATCTGCTGTCCATGCTGCATGGCAGCTTCATGTCGCGGGCGAATACCATTGTGTGCCCCGGGGGCAAGATGCCGTTGGCGATGCAGCTTATCTTCACGCCGATGATCCTGCAGTTGATGAGCCGCAAGAAGCGGGGGGTTTGAGGGGGCTGCTCCCTCTCCCTGCGGGAGAGGGTTGGGGTGAGGGAAGCCGCACGGACGGGACTTGGCCCTGTTTGGCGCGGTCCTCATGCCAGCAGGCCGGCGCTTGCCTTTTCCCTCACCCGGCCCTCTCCCGGAGGGAGAGGGGGAAGTGCAGCAATTCTTATGGAGAACTCACGGGTATGGCACTTGTCTCGATGCGGCAGCTTTTGGACCATGCGGCGGAGCACGCCTATGGCATTCCCGCCTTCAACGTGAACAACATGGAGCAGGTCCGCGCCGTGATGGAGGCGGCGGACGCTGCGGACAGCCCGGTGATCCTGCAGGGATCGGCCGGGGCGCGGAAGTATGCCGGGGAGGCGTTCCTGCGTCACCTGATTGAGGCCGCGGTGGAGGCCTGGCCGCACATCCCGGTCGCGATGCACCAGGACCACGGCAGCAGCCCGGCGGTTTGCCAGCGCAGCATACGTTCAGGTTTTACCAGCGTGATGATGGACGGGTCGTTGCAGGAGGATATGAAGACCCCCGCCGACTATGGCTACAACGTGGATGCCACCCGGCGTGTGGTGGAGATGGCGCATGCGGTCGGCGTGTCGGTCGAGGGCGAGCTGGGCTGCCTGGGGTCGCTGGAGACCGGGGAGGCCGGGGAGGAGGACGGGTCGGGGGCCGAGGGGGTGCTGTCGCATGACCAACTGCTGACGGACCCGGAGCAGGCGGCGGACTTCGTGCGGGAGACCGGCGTTGACGCGCTGGCCATCGCCATCGGCACCAGCCACGGCGCTTATAAGTTCAGCCGCAAGCCTACGGGGGACATCCTGGCGATTGGGCGGATCAAGGAGATACATGCCCGAATTCCTACGACGCACCTGGTCATGCACGGGTCAAGCTCGGTTCCGCAGGAGTGGCTGCAGGTGATCCGCGAGTTCGGCGGCGAGATCAAGGAGACTTATGGCGTCCCGGTGGAGGAGATACAGGAGGGCATCCGGCACGGGGTCCGCAAGATCAACATTGATACCGACATACGCCTGGTTATGACGGGCGCCATGCGCCGGCTGATGGCGCAGAAGCCGGAGGAGTTCGACCCGCGCAAGTTCTTTGCCGCCGCGGCCAAGGCGGCGACGGAGCTGTGCCGGGCGCGGTTCGAGCAGTTTGGGTGTGCGGGCCATGCGTCGGGGATCAAGCCGATGACGCTGGACCGGATGACGGAGCGGTATGCGAAGCGGGAGTTGGACCAGGTGGTGCATTAGAGCATGTCCGGATCAAACGGCTTCGTTTGGGCCGGACAAATGCTCGTCAAAACAAAGGCTAGAGCGTGCTTGGTGTCTCCACTTGCACCAAACATGCTCTAGGGGACGGGGCGGTGCCGCTGGCTGCTTGTCACGAGGGTTGGCGGAGCGGTATGGCATAGGGGAAGTGGCTCAATTACCTGACGCTACCATTGCGGCTGCCCTCATCCCATGCCGGTCAAGCATAACTGCTCCAAGATGGTGGCCAAGCGGCAGGCCTGAGTGCCGGGGCCGAGATTGGCGTTCATCTCGGCATCCTCGCGCGTCGTATACTCCTCTCAACAGCGCATCAGCCTGACCAGCTTCGCGCCTACGCCCCCGGCTGCACCTGCCGCGAGGCACCCAGACCTATCGAGGCAACGCGCCCCAGCCAGCGTTCCCATACAGCAGGTCCGTGGCCGGCAGGTTGGCGCCAGGCAGCATGAGGATGTCCAGGGTGTCGCCGGACTTGGCGCGGCGGACCTGGGCGTAACGGGCGCCGGCCGGTTCGCGGTGAACCTCGATGATGCGCTCCGGCAGGTTCATGATCCAGTATTCGGCGATGCCGCTTTGGGCATACAGCGGCGCCTTGACGCCCCGGTCGAAGTCCAGGCTGGTATCGGCTACTTCGATGAGGAGCAGCACGTCGCTTGGTCCCGGCGCACCTGTCTCGTAGTCATCGGCGCGGGGCTTGAGGATGGCGACGTCGGGCTGCGGCTCGGACCCTGGGTCAAGCCGGACGGGGTTCTGCACCGATATGAGGCCGCGCGCGCCGACAAGGGGGACAAGCAGCCGGGTGAGCCGGTTCACCATGCCGAAGTGCGGGGAGCCGATGGCCGCCATGTCAATGATCTGCCCTTGGATCAGCTCCACGCGGGGGGTCTCGTCGAACAGTCCCGCCTCCGTCATACGGTGATAGTCCGCCACATTGAAAAGATGTGGCCTGCCGCCTGTTGCCGCGCCGTCCATCGCCTGCTCCTTCCTACTGGCACGTCCCTCTAGCGCCGGGTGCGCGCGGACGCCGAAGTCATTCCGCATTGCTAACCCGGTCGCCTTCGCCGAAGGTGCCGCTGCCTCACCAGCTTGCACCAGGGCCGATGCATCAACGCGCCAAGTCCACGGTGGGCAGGGTCAGGCCAGGGAGCAACGCGATGTCCAGGGGTTCGCCGTAGGCGGCACTGCGGACCCGGGCATAGCGGTCGCCCTCGGGATCGCGGTGGACCTCGATGACGCGCTCCTGCAGGTTGACGATCCAGAACTCGCCTATCCCTGCTTCGGCATACAGCGGAAGCTTGATACCCCGGTCGAACCCCAGGCTGCTGTCGGCCACCTCGATCAGCAGCAGGACATCGGCTGGACCGGGCGTGCCTGCATCCTTCTCGTCCATGCGGGGATGCAGGATCGTCACGTCCGGCTGCGGTTCCGATCCGTCGTTCAGCCGGACCGGGTTCTGCACCGACACGATGCCGCGCGCCCCGACCAGGGGCACGAGCAGCCGGGTGAGCCGGTTTACCATGCGGAAATGCGGGACACCGATGGCGGGCATGTCAATGATCTGTCCGCGGATCAGCTCCACGCGGGAGTCTTCGTCGAACAATCCCGCCTCCGCCATGCGGTAAAGATCCGCCACGGTGAACAAATGCGGCCTGCTGCCCGTTACTACGCCGTCCATTGCGCGTCATCCCTTTATGGCGTGCCGTCATGGGGTCCACCATAGCGCGGCAGGCATGGGCGCGGCGAGGGTTTGCCGTGGAGTCCGTTGCGGGCTGGAACCTGGCCGTGGGCGCGTCGAAGGGCGTCGCCCTACATCGTCGCGCCGATCACCCACGGTGCGAACTCCGCCCCGCCGGCGTCGAAGCCTTCGCTCTTGGTGCGCTCGCCTGACGCCACGCGCAGCATCGCCGCGAAGATGCGGGCGCCGCACTCCTGCACCGTTTCGTCGCCGTCCAGCACGGTGCCGCAGTTGATGTCCATGTCGTCTTCCATGCGCTGGAACATCGGCGTGTTGGTGGCAAGCTTCAGGCTCGGCGACGGCTTGCAGCCGAACACGCTGCCGCGGCCGGTGGTGAAGCACACCAGGTTGGCGCCGCCGGCCACCTGACCGGTCGCCGCCACCGGGTCGTAGCCTGGCGTGTCCATGAACACGAAGCCGCGGGCGGTCACCGGCTCGGCATAACGGACCACGTCTACCAGGTTGGTGGTGCCGGCCTTGGCCATCGCGCCCAGGGACTTTTCCAGGATGGTGGTCAGGCCGCCGGCCTTGTTGCCGGGACTGGGGTTGGCGTTCATCTCGGCGCCCTCGCGCGCGGTGTACTCCTCCCACCAGCGCATCAGGCCCACGAGCTTTGCGCCGACCTCGGGGTTGACGGCCCGGCGGGTCAGCAGGTGCTCGGCGCCGTAGGTTTCCGGGGTTTCCGACAAGATGACGGCGCCGCCGTGGCGCACCAGCAGGTCGCTGGCCGCGCCGAGCGCCGGGTTGGCGGACACGCCGGAGTAGCCGTCGGAGCCGCCGCATTGCAGCGCCACCGTCAGCTCGGACAGCGGCGCAGGCCCGCGGTGGACGGAGTTGGCCTCGGCCAGCACCTCCCGCACGAAGGCGATGCCGGCCTCGACCGTCTTGCGGGTGCCGCCCATGGTCTGGATGTCCATGCTGCGGATGCGTCCGGCCAGGCGCTGCTCCTCCAGGAGGCCGCCGATCTGGTTCACCTCGCAGCCCAGGCCGATCACCACGATGTGGCTGAAGTTGACGTGCCGGGCATAGCCCGCGAGCGTCCGGCGCAGCAGGCGCAGCGGCTCGCCCTCGGTCATGCCGCAGCCGGTCTTGTGGGTCAGCGCCACCACCCCGTCCACGTTGGGGAAGTCCTGCAGCGGGTCGGTGCCGGTGAACGGGTTGCGCTTGAACGTGTCGGCGACCAGGTCCGCCACGTGGGCGCTGCAGTTCACGCTGGTCAGGATGCCGATGTAGTTGCGGGTGGCGTAGCGCCCGTCGGGGCGGCGTATGCCCTGGAAGGTCAAGGCCTCATTTGCCATCGCCGTTGGCCGGGCGTCACGGCCATAGGCGTAGTCCTTATCGAAGTCGCCCATGCCGATGTTGTGGACGTGGACGTGGGTGCCCGGCGCGATTGGCTGGGTGGCGAAGCCGATCACCTGCCCATAGCGCCGCACCGCCTCCCCGGCCGCGATGGCGCGCACCGCCGCCTTGTGCCCGGCGGGGATGCGTTCGGCGGCGACGACGCCCGGCGCGAGCGGGGCGCCGGGCAGCAGGGTGGTGCGGGCGATCACCACTTCGTCGTCGGGGTGCAGGGCGATGGTGGGGGTCATGGGCAGGCTCCTACTCTCGGGCGGCCTTCACGGCGGCGCGGGCGGCGCCGAGCATCAGGCCGCTATCGTTGTTGATCGTCACCAGGTTGAAGCCCATCGCGATCATCCGCTTGGCGTAGGCCGGGGTGAGGCAGTGGACGCAGGCGCGTATGCCGTGGCGCTTCGCCCCGTCCAGGATTTTTTGGTAGATTTCCATGATGACCGGCTCCTCCCGGTCCAGTACCGGCGGCAGGCCCATCGAGAAGCCGAGGTCGCTCGGGCCGATATAGACGCCGTCCACGCCCGGCACGGACATGATGCCATCAAGGTTGTCCACGGCCTGCTGCGTTTCGACCATCGGCAGGCACAGCACCTCCTGGTTGGCGGTGGACTGGTAGGTGGTGCCGACACCGTAGATGCCGGCGCGGATCGGCCCGTTGCTGCGCTTGCCTGCGGGCGGGTAGCGGCAATAGGAGACGAAGACCTCGGCCTCGGCCTTGGTGTTGATCATCGGGCAGATGACGCCGTAGGCGCCGGCGTCCAGGACCTTGCCGACGATCCCCGGCTCGTTCCACGGCACGCGCACCATCGGCAGCACGGGGTGGGACTGCATCGCCTGGAAGCAGGCGACCATGGTTTGGTAGTCCTGCACGCCGTGCTGCATGTCCACGGTGACGCTGTCCCAGCCGCCCTGGGCCATCACCTCGGCCGAGAAGCCGCTGGGGATGGCGAGCCATCCGTTGATGGCGGGCTTGCCGTCGTCCCATAGCTGCTTGAGCCTGTTTGCCACGTAGTGCTCCCCTGGATGTTGCGGCCAGGCTAGGCCCGGCTTCCCGGGAGCGTCAAACCGGGCGCGTCGAGCTGGCAGCCGCCCTGTAAACGAAATCGTAAGCCTTTGGGGCGAAAGTCGGACTGCAATACGCAGCGCAGGAGCCGACGTCCGATGTTTGCATGTGAAACGCTAGAGCACGCACCGATGGCTCCCGCGGGCGCCGGCCGCACTCAGGCAGTGCGGGTGATGAACGTGCTGTATGTCAGCTTTACCGAACAGGCCGCCCGGCCCTACCTCGACGCGTCCACACGCTACCGCTGCTTCCACGCGGTGGAGGCGGCGCGGGCGCTGGGCCATCGGGCCTTCATCACGACCCAGGCGGCGCTGCGCACCACCGACCCGGCGCTGTTCGACCTGGTCGTGGTCCACCGGCCCGCTGCTACGCCGGAGCTGGTGCGCTTCCTGCGCGCCGGCCGTGCCGCCGGGACCCGGCTGGTGGCGGACTATGACGACTTGATCTTCGATGCCGCCTATGCCGAGGCGTCCGCCATGTCGGCCTCGTCGTGGAACCTCCCGGCCCTGTTCGAGAGGTTTAAAAGGAACAAGGACGCCCTGACGCTGTTTACCGAGTTCACGGTGGCCACCGCGGCCATGCGCGACCGCATCCTGGAGTTGCATCCGAGCGCCGCGGTGCAGGTGTTGCCCAACGCGGTCGCCCCATCCCTGTGGTCCATGATCGCCAGCCGCAGCTATCAGCACCAGACGCAGCGGCCATGCATCGGTTACTTCCCTGGTGAGGCCGCCAATGGCAGCGACCTCGCCATTGCCGCCGCCGGGCTGGCGAAGCTGTGCCGCAGCCGGCGCATCCCGCTACGGATCGTCGGCCCAACCCAGGCCACGCCGGCCGCCCTGCGCGGCGTCGAGGTGGAGCGGATGGAGTTGCTGCCATTCAGCGGCATGTTCGATGCACTGTCCAAATGCCGGGTGGTGATCGCGCCGTTCAAGTCGTCGCCGCTCAACCGCGCACGGCCGCAGACGGGTCTGCTGGAGGCGCTGCTGTCCTGCACGGCCTGCGTCGCGACGGCTAGCCCGGATGCGGCGCGGCATCGGGACGGCCTGACGGCGGCACCGGTGTCGCTGGTGGACGACGGCGGGGACTGGGCAGCGGCGCTGGAGGAGCGGTGGGACGGCTTCGACCTGGCCGGCGCGATGGGGGCGCGGGACGCCTTGGTGCGGCGGTCTGGCGCTGTTCAGGTTTACACGCCGTTATTCGGCGCGGTCTGATGCCCCGCATCGCCGTCCTGCTGGAGCCGCTATTCACGTGCAGCAATCCGCAGTCCCTCGTTGGGATCGCCGGGTGCCTGTGCGGGATGCTGCTGCGGGAGGATGGCGGCCAGGCGCTGGGCGACATGCGGATCATCTGCGGCGCGCCGGCCGCGGCGCAGTTGGCGGCCAGCACGCCGGCCGCCCGGCCCTATTTGATCCAGCCCGCCACCGCGGTGCAGGCGGCTTTCGTGGCGCTGGCGGCGGGCTGGAGCACGCGGGGCTAGCGGGAATGGTCGGCCATCCAGGCCGGCAGCGCCGGGCACGCCGGGCTGTATGAGGCCGTGCTGCTGTCGGCGCGCACCGCTTATTCCTTTGACGTGCTGGCATACTGGGGCACGAACGAAACCCTGCGGCCGGTGGCGGCGCGCCTGGGCATCCCGATGCTGTGGGCGGAACGCGGGCTGCGTCAGCCGTTCGCCGCGCACTTCTGCCTTGACCCGCACGGGGTGCGTCCGGCCGTCCGCCGCGCAGCGGCAGCGGCAGCGGCGGCGCCGGATGCAGGTGCAGGCTTGCCCGGCGTGTCGCTGGAAACCGGGGCCGGCGGGGCTACGGCGTATGAAGCGGCGCTGATGCTGCCCAACTTGGAGCCTGACGACCTGGACGACCTGCTGCGGTTCACCAGCGGGCAGCGCCGGGTCGTGCTGCTGGCCGTGCCATTCGCGGACGATGCCGGCGCGGGAACGTCCGGCAACGGCTGGTCCTGCAGCGCCATGACCGATGCGGTGCTGGAAGCCCAGGCAGGCCCCGGCACCGTGTTCGTCCTGCGGCCGTATCCGGCCGGGGACCCTGCGCGCCCTGGCCGTGCCGTCCAGGACACCCCATGGAGCCTGCTGGCGGACCGGCCCGACGTCATGGTGTTCGACCTGCCGGGCCAAGGCGCCGACCTGGCGTGCCTGGCCATTGCGACTGAGGTCGTGTGCGTCAACAGCACAGTTGGGATCGAGGCGGCGCTGATGGGCAAGCCCGTCCGCATCCTGGGCCAACCTTCCTTCGCGCCATCAAACGCGCCGCTGCCTGGCCTGCATGGGCCAGCGCCCCGTATCCCGGACGGGGTCCTGCGGCACCTGCTGACCGGCCGTCACATTCCCGAGGACCGGTTCTGGACCCTGGCCTGCTGGCGCCAGGCTGCCGCGGACCTGCCCGGCGTCGCCGAGACCGCAGGGTTGCCGGTGGGACTGCCGACTGCGGAGGTCCGGGTGCTTGGCCCCACGCGCATGATTGGCGGCACGCTATGGGTGGACGGGATCGGTCCGTTGCCCCTGATGCCGAACCCTGGCGACGGCAGCGTGGACACCGTTGTGCTGGAACGCGAAAGGTCGGGCGACGTGCTGCACGTCACGGGCTGGGGCGTGGACCCGGGGACGGGCACGATCCTGGCCGGGGTGGTGGTGACTGCCGGAGCCGGGTCGGTTTGGTCCAGCGCCTGCGTGCGCCGTGCGGATGTGGCGCTGCACGGCTGCGATCCCGTCCGGCTTGCGTCGGGGTTCGGCCTGCGCGTTCCCTTGTCCCAGCTTGATGGCGCGGCAGGGGTTGGGCTGGTGCGCGTGTTTGGGGTGACGACCGCCGGGCACTGCGTGCGGCTGTTGCCGGACTGGGATTTCGACCCTGCGGCTGGCGAATTCGCGCGCGTGCCGGCCGGGGCGGCGGGGGTGCGGGCCGAGACGGCAGAGGTGCCGGCGCCTGCCTGACGAATGCTGCCCAGCTTGCGGCGCGGGATGACGCGGAGGGACGCAGTGCGGTAATGTGGCGGCTTCATCCAGGACAGCACGACCATGGCACGCCCCGTTGACGCCGTCATTGCCCAGGCCCGCACGAGCCTTGGCGACCGCATCACCACCAACGCCGCCCTGCGCGAGCAGCATTCGCATGGGGAGGACACACATCCCCACGTCCTGCCCGACGCCGTCGCCTTCATCGAGCGGGCCGAGGAGGCCGCTGCGTTGCTTACGCTCTGTTACCAGCACGGGGTTCCTGTTGTTCCCTTCGGGGCCGGCACCAGCCTGGAGGGACACGTCACCCCCGTGCGCGGCGGCATCAGCCTGGACCTGTCGCGCATGAACCAGGTGCTGGAGGTAAATGCCGCCGACATGGACTGCCGGGTGCAGCCCGGCGTCACCCGGCAGCAGCTCAACGAGCACCTGCGCGACCAGGGCCTGTTCTTCCCGGTGGACCCCGGCAGCGAGTGCAGCATCGGCGGCATGTGCGCGACGCGCGCCAGCGGCACCGCCGCCGTGCGTTATGGCACCATCCGGGAGAACGTGCTGGGGTTGCAGGTGGCGCTGCCTGATGGCCGCCTGATCCGCACTGGCGGCCGGGTGCGCAAGTCCGCGACGGGCTATGACCTGACCCACCTGATGATCGGCAGCGAGGGGACGCTGGGCGTTATCACCGAGGTTACGCTCCGCCTGCATGGCATCCCCGAGGCGATAAGCGCAGCGGTGTGCCAGTTCGACGACCTGGCTGGGGCGGTCGAGAGCGTGGTCGCCATCCTGCAGGCCGGCATTCCCGTTGCCCGGATCGAGCTGCTGGACGACGTGCAGATGGGCGCCTCCATCGCCTACTCGAAGCTTGCGGGCTACCTGCCCCGCCCGACCCTGCTGCTGGAGTTCCACGGCACGCCGGCTGCGGTCGCGGAGCAGGCGTCTGCCGCGGAGGAGATCACGGCGGGATACGGCGCGGATGGGTTTCAGTGGGCGACGGACGCCGCCGAGCGCAACCGGCTATGGAAGGCGCGGCATGACGGGTATTGGGCAGCGCTGGCGCTCAAGCCGGGGTGGAAGGGGATCGCGACGGACGCGATCGTGCCGATCAGCCGGCTGACGGCGCTGATCGTGGGTGCGAAGGAGGACATCGCGGCGTCGGGCCTGATTGCGCCCATCGTTGGGCATGTCGGCGATGGCAACTTTCATACCGTGATCCTGGTGCCGCCGGAGGATGGCGGACTGGACCGGGCTTGGGAGCTGGATAAGAAGATCGTTGCCCGGGCGTTGTCGCTGGGGGGGTCGTGCAGCGGGGAGCATGGCGTGGGGATCGGCAAGCGCGAGTTCCTGGATGCGGAGCACGGTGCGGAAACGCTGGCGGTGATGCGGCAGATCAAGACGGCGCTGGACCCGCGCGGGATCATGAATCCGGGGAAGATGTTCTTGAACTGACATCAACGGACGGAAGGTCCGGCCGGTTGCGGACTCCCAGGTTTAGGGGGACGGCGAACCGCCTCCTGCCTGAACCCGGCGCCTTGATGCAGCAGGTGGCGCTACGGTTACCCGCCCTGCGCTGCTGCGCGGGTCGAGAATTTCGACAACCGGTGTCATACTGAATGGGTTACGTTCTGACCTGTGCTGTCGCTTTCCGCCATTGCCAAGGGGCAGTACCGCGGCGTGGGAAGGCGGAGCGTGAGCCTGTGAGGCCGTGGATTGCTACGACGCTACGCGCCTCGCAATGACGGTGGGGAGCGGCCGGGGCGAGGGGCCGTTGGTTTAAGGGGACCCTGCATAGGCGTATGGCGAAGGCTCTGCCGGAATTTGGAACGGGCGGCTTTTCCCGGCAGATTCAGGTCTTCGTCTTATTGTGCTGGGCTTGATGCCGCGACGGCTGCGTTGGGCGGGTTATGTCTTCTTGGTCGGGTTTCCGTCCTCGACATACTCCGACGGGGCGCCGGGCTTATGGTCGGCGTCCTTGCTGTGGCCGCCCAGGCCGCGGGCGGCATCGCTGCTTCCGGTCTTGGGGTTGGGGGCGCTGGCGGTGCCGGTTGCCTTGGTGTCGGGCGTCTTGGGATCGGGTGTCTGCTCGGTCATGGCGTCCTCCTCTGACCGCAAGGCAACGCGCGGCGGCTCGCCGGGTTTGCAAGCTCCGGTTGCCCCGGCACCCCCGGGCGGCTACATCCGCGCAATGACCCGTCGCGCCCTGCTGCTGTCCGCCCTGGCCCTGCCGTTGGCCGCCACGGCGCCGTTCTCCGCAGCGCGGGCGCAGGCACGCCCCTTCGTGCCGACCGCACAGGACCGGGCCGACCTGCAGCGGGTCGAGGCCGCACTGAACGGCATCCGCGCGCTGCACTCGCGGTTCCTGCAGACTGCCCCCAACGGTGCCGTCAGCGAGGGCCAGGCGTGGCTGCAACGGCCGGGCCGGCTGCGGTTCCAGTATGATCCGCCCAGCCCCTTCCTGCTGGTCGGCGGCAATGGGCTGCTGGTGTTCAACGATAAGCAGCTCAACCAGACCAGCAACATCCCGCTGGGGTCCACGCCGCTGGGGTTGCTGCTGCAGGACAACCTCCGCCTGTCTGGGGACGTGACTGTGACCGGCATGAATCGCCTGCCGAACCAGTTGCAGGTGACGGTGGTGCGCACGAAGTCACCCGGCGATGGCTCGCTGACGCTGATCTTTGCCGAGCCGCAGTTGGCGCTGCAGCAGTGGGTCGTCACCGACGCGCAGCGGCTGGAAACCCGGGTGCGGCTGTATAACATCGAGATGGGCGGGACCTTCGACCAGAAGCTGTTCCAATTCGTTGATCCCCGGTTTTTCCAGAACAACATCGGCGGCAACGGCTGATTTGCCTTTCTCCTGCCACGCCCGCCGCGCATGATGACGAAATGAAGCCGCTGATCGGGATTTCCTGCTGCTCCAAGGCATTCGGGCAGTATGGCATGGTGAACCACGCCGCATCCGACACCTATGTCCGCGCGGTGGACGGGGTGGTGGAGGGCGTGCCGGTGCTGGTGCCCGCCAACGGCGACGCGGCCGACATCGGCACCCTGCTGAACCGTTTGGACGGGATTATCCTGACCGGCAGCCGCTCCAACGTGCAGCCGGGCCTGTATGGCGGCCCGCCGCATCCGGCGGACGTGCCGGAGGACGCGGACCGGGACGCCGTGACGATGCGGCTGATCCGCGCCGCCGTCGCCGGGGGCGTGCCGGTGCTGGCGATTTGCCGGGGCTTGCAGGAGATGAACGTGGCGCTGGGCGGCAGCCTGCACCAGCGGCTGCAGGACCTGCCGGGGCGGATGGACCACTCGACGCCGCTGCATCCGAATGCGCGGGTGCGGACGGGCAAGGCGCATGCGGTGTCGGTCGTGCCGGGCAGTTGGCTGCACCGGGTGGCGGGCGCCGGGTCAATTGCGGTGAACTCGCTGCACAACCAGGGCATCAACGTGCTGGCGCCGGGGCTGGTGGTGGAGGGGACGGCGGCGGATGGCACCATAGAGGCGGTGCGCCTGCCCGGCGCCCGGGCGCTGACGGTGGGGGTGCAGTGGCACCCGGAATACGATTTCGGCAGCGATGCGGTGTCGCACGGCATCTTCGCGGCATTCGGGCGAGCCGTGCGGGAGCAGGCGCCGGGCGCGCGGCTGGCGGCGGACTGAGCGGTGCCGGAGGCGCGGCTGGCCGGGCCGGATGACCTGGCCTTTGTGCGGGATACTACGTTGGCGGCCTATTCGCATTACCTGCCGGTGCTCGGCGCGATGCCGGGGCCGGTCCATGCCGACCATGCGGCGGCCATCGCGCTGGGCCAGGTCTGGCTGGTGCGGGACGGCGGCGCGGATGCGGCGCTGATGGTGCTGGAGGAGGCAACGGACCACCTGATGATCGAAAGCCTTGCCGTGCTGCCGGGCCATCAGGGGCGGGGACTGGGCAGGTGGATGCTGGGATTTGCCGAGGACCGGGCGCGGCTGGCCGGGGTGCCGGAGTTGCGGCTTTACGCCAATGTGCTGATGACGCGGAATATCGGCATCTACCGCAAGGCTGGCTTTGTCGAGACCCATCGGAAGGTCGTGCGACTGCCGGAGCGGGTGAACTTTGTTCGGGTTTACATGAGCAAGCCGCTTCAGTAGCCCCTCGCCAGGTCGAACTGGTTCGGCAGCGGCGTCCCGTCGCGCAGCGCTCGCAGGTTTTGGAAGAAGATGTCTAGGCTGTTCGGGTTGTAGGTTTGCGGGTCGTCTGCCGAGACGTGCGGGGTCATCACCAGGTTCCGCGTCGCCCACAGGCGATGGCCCGGCGGCACCGGCTCCGGCACGAAGACGTCCAGGATCGCGCCGCCCAGCGCTCCGGCGTCGAGCGCGTCGCAGAGGGCATCCTGGTCCAATAGCGCGCCGCGGCCGATGTTCACGACGCTTGCGCCCGCCGGCAGCAGCCCGATGCGGCGGCGGTCCAGCAGGTTGCGGGTTTGCTCGGTGAGCGGGGTGGCCAGGATGACGAACTCGGCGCCGGGCAGGACCGTGTCCAGGTCGGACACGGCCACCACGCAGGTGCAGTCCGGGTGCGGCTCCGCACGGGTACGCACGCCGGTGACCTGCATGCCGAAGCGTGCGGCTTGGCCAGCAATTGCGCCGCCCAGCGATCCTAGCCCGACCACGGCAACGGTCCGGCCCGCTAGGACGGAGCCATGGAACGGCGCCCAGCGTCCCTCGCGCTGCGCCGATGCGAAGCCGGGCATCCCGCCGGCCAGCATCAGCAGCGCCATGATGCCGTACTCGCCGGCCCTGACGCTGTGGGCGCCGGCGTTGTTCAGCAGCGCTGCGCCGGGAGGTAGCCAGTCAAAGGGCTCCAGCCCGTCCAGCCCGGCGTTGGCGCAGAAGATCAGGCGCAGATGGGGAGTGGGCGCGGGGAAGAGCGCCTTTACTAGGGGCTTGTGGGAAATCAGCGCCTCTGCGGTCTGCATTGCCTCGGCGAAGGCTTGGGGGGTTTCGCCGAACGTCACCTCGTGGCCAGCCGAGATGTCCGGCGCGCGGGCGCAAGCCGCGTTCCACTGGTCCCGGGTGAAGAAGGTGCCGGGGGTGGACTGGGTTTGGATGTGGATGCGCATGGGGTGGCCTTGTTTAGGTTTGGGAGAGTTTGAGGAGGTGGGGCACTTTGCTTCCTCTTCCGGGCTTGGGCCGCGAAGCGGACAAGGCCGGAGGAGGAGGAGGAGGGTAGCTGCGGAGCAGGGAACCGCTGGTTTCGCGGGATCCTGGCCTTTCCGGGTTAGGGGGGTGCTTGAAGACCCCCTAACCCCGGCCCTCTTCCGGAGGGAGAGGGCGATGGCTGCGGAGCGGGGAACCGATGGGGTTGCGGGGTCCTGGCCTCTCTGGGCCAGGGGCGGTGCTTGAGGCCTCCCTCACCCCGACCCTCTCCCGGAGGGAGAAGGAGAAGGCTGCTTCGCTTCATGTCGTTAGCTGGCTCGTCAGGGCGTGCAGCAGGACCGCGGCGGACTGGGCGACGTTCAGGCTCTGCACCGTTCCTGACCCGGCGATGCGGATGCGGCGGCGGCAGGTTTCCATGGCCTCGTAGCCGACGCCGCGCTCCTCGTTGCCCAGCACCAGCGCCACCGGGCGGTCGCGCGGCAGACTGGACAGGGGCACGGCGTCAGGGGTCAGGGTGGCGGCGACGGTGCGGTAGTAGGGGTCAAGCGCCAGCAGCGCCTTGCGGAGGTTGCGGGTCTTGCTGACCTCCAGGTGTTCCAGCCCGCCCTCGGCGGTGCGGTAGGCGGCGTCGGACGGCATGGCCTGCAGCGGGGTTTCGTGCAGCACCAGCGCGCGCACGCCGAAGAACGCGGCGCTGCGGGCGATGGCGCCGAGGTTGTGCGGGTTGCCGACGCCGTCCAGGATCAGCAGCAGCGGGAACCGGGGCGGGCGCACGAAGTCCATCATGCCAATCGGCCGTGCGGTGGCGACGGCGCAGAGGCCGCCGTGGTGCGGGGTGCCGGCGGCGCGCGCCATCTCATCGTCGGGCAGCAGGCGGTAGGGGCGGCGCATGCGCGCCATCTCGGCGCAGAGCGGGCCGGCGGCGGTCTTGTGCTCGTCGTCGTAGAACAGGCGCACCACGTCGTCCGGGCGTTGGGCGAACAGGGCGCTGACGGCGTTCAGGCCGCAAATCCGGTCATCGGGCATCCCGGGTGCTTCCGCCCGCGGCGTGCGGCTGTCAACCTGGGGCGGCCGATGCAGTTGCCCCCCATACTGTTCCAGGATTCGCGCTTCGTGGTGCTGGACAAGCCCGCCGGGGTGCCCGTGCATGCGGGGCCGCGGGGCGGTGCGAGCATCGAGGACCTGTTTCCGCAACTGTCCCGGCGGCGGGACGGGCCGTGGCTGGCGCACCGGCTGGACGCGGATACGGCGGGGTGCCTGGTGGTGGCGCTGCGGCGGGCGGCGCTGCATCAGGCTCAGGCGGCGTTCGCCGAGGGGCGGGTGCGGAAGACCTATTGGGCAGTGGTGCAGGGGCGGCCGGCGGAGGATGCTGGGGTCGTGGATGCGCCATTGCTGAAGCGGACGGCGCCGGCGGGCTGGCGGATGGTGGCGGACGCCGCCGGGCAGCCGGCCCGGACGGCGTGGCGGCTGCGCGGGACGGGGGGCGGGCTGGCCTGGCTGGAGCTGCTGCCGCAGACCGGGCGCACGCACCAGGTGCGGGTGCATTGCGCCGTGCTGGGCTGCCCGATCCTGGGGGACCCGGTTTATGGCGGAGGCAGCGGACCGCTGCATCTGCTGGCGCGGGCGGTCCACCTGCCGCTGGACCCGCCGGTGCAGGCCGTGGCGACGCCGCCTGGGCATATGCGGGCGGCACTGCTGGCGTGCGGGTGGGACGCTTCTTCTCCTTCTTCCTCCGGGAGAGGGTTGGGATAAGGGAGGCCTCAGGGACCGGACCTGCGGGACGCGGCGCTGGTCCGCGCTGCCATGACAGGGCTCAGCGCCGGTGGCCTCCCTCACCCCGGCCCTCTCCCGGAGGGAGAGGGAGCAGGAGCAGGGTGGCCTTTTCAGGCGGGCGCGGGCATGGCCAAGTGTGGGGCATGGTCATCGTGTTCGGCTCGGTCAACTTGGACCTTGGCTTTCCGCTCGACGCGCTGCCGGCGCCGGGGGAGACGCTGCTGTGCCCTGCCCTGCTGGCCGGACCCGGCGGCAAGGGCGGCAACCAGGCGCTGGCTGCACGGCGGGATGGTGCTGACGTGGCGATGGCCGGCGCGGTCGGGCGGGATGCCTTCGCCGGGGCGGCGCTGGCGTTGCTGGAGAGGGCGGGAGTGGACCTGTCCCGCGTCGCGCGGACGGACGCCGCTACCGGCTGCGCTGCGGTGCTGACCGACCCGGCCGGGCGCAACCAGATCGCCGTTGCCGCCGGCGCCAACCTGCTGGCCCGCGCGGATCAGGTGGAGGATGCGCTGCTGCGTCCCGGTGCCACTCTGCTGATGCAGATGGAGTGCGACCCCCGCGAGACCGCTGCCCTAATCCGGCGTGCCAAGGGCCGGGGCGCGCGGGTGCTGCTGAACCTTGCCCCGGCGGCCCCGCTGGCCGGGGACGCCCTGGCGATGCTGGACCTGCTGATCGTCAACGAGCATGAAGCGGAGTGGCTGGGCGCCGCGGACGCCGAGGCGCTGCACCGGCGCCTGGGCGTCGGCGTGGTGCGGACGATGGGCGGGGCGGGCGCGGAGTATGCCACCCGCGGAGGCGCCGGGCATGTTGCCGCCGCCGCGGTGCAGGTGGTGGACACGACCGGCGCCGGAGACTGCTTTGCCGGGGTGCTGGCGGCGGCGCTGGACCGCGGCGCGGGGCTAGCGGACGCGATGACGCGGGCTTGCGCCGCCGCCGCGCTGGCGTGCACCCGGCCTGGTGCGCAGGCGGCGATGCCGGACGCCGCCGAAACGAATGGGCTTTTGGCGCGCAGGGGTGCTGTGGCATAGGTTCGACGTCGTGGGAGGACACCATGAAATGCCTTGTGCCCGCTGTTCTGCTTGCCTTGCCGGTCCTGCACCAGTCCGCCGCTGCCCAGGCCCGCGCTCCGGCGCTGGACTGCGGCAATGGTCCGCAGACCGCGTTGAACGAGTGCGCCGCCGCCGATTTCCGCGCCGCTGACGCCAGGCTCAACGCCGCCTACCGGGCAATCACGCGCCGCCTGACGGACGATCCCGCCCGCCGTAGCCTGGTCGAGGCGCAGCGGGCGTGGATACGCTTCCGCGATGCGGAATGCGAGTTTGACACCAAGGGCTATGAGGGCGGCAGCATCCGGCCCATGCTGTTCTCAGAGTGCCAGGAGCGCGTGACCGAGCAGCGCACGGCCGACCTGAACGCTTACCTGAGCTGCAACCGGGACGGCTGCGCGGTGCCGCCGACGCGGTAGGCTGGCGGCGCGGCAGCCGGAGGGTGTGCCGGCCTGACTGCGGCCGGTTTTCGGGGAGGAACCGTGCGGCTTGCAGGCCGCGGGCGTGAGTGCCTCCGTCCGACCCGCGGCCTGGTTCAGCGCACTGCGCAGATCGCACGCAGCGCCTTCCACTCTGCCGCCGTGAATGCGGGCGCGCCGTTGGGTCCCACCTGCGCCTTGGCCCGCCGATCCGCCGTTGCGGGGTGGTCGGACAGGAAGGCCGGCAGCGACGCCTTGCCCTCGATCTTGGCGAAGAACCGTCCCAGCCCGTCTGCCCGCAGGCCGGCGGCGCGCAGGGTTTGCAGGGCATAGGCGTCGGCCGCTGTTTCCGCTGCGCGGCCGTAGGACAGGCCCAGCAAGGTGCTGGCGACCTGCCCGCCGTCCAGCCCGCCCCAGCCCAGCGACACCGCCACCAGGTTCAGCCCCATCGCCCGCAGCAGCGCCTTTGCCGGGTCGCGGTGCGCGACGTGGCCCAGCTCGTGCGCCACCACCCCTGCCAACTCGTCGCCGTCGCCTGCCGCGGCGATCAGCCCGTGCATCACCACGACGCGGCGCCCCGGCAGGGTGAAGGCGTTGACCATCGGGTCGTCCATCACGCTTGCCTGCACCGGCTCGCCGCCGCCTGCCAGCCGGGTCACCAGGCCGTCGAGCGCGTGCTGGCCGTCCGCTCCGCCGCAACGGTGGCCGCGCAGCATCGCCGCCTGCGCGCCCTCCCCCAGCCGAGCCTCCCACGACGCCGGCAGCAGCGGCGCCAGCAGGCCCGGCCCGGCATCCACCAGCAGCACGCCGAAGGCCACCAGCGCCGCACAGGCCGCCACCGCCAGGCCCCAGCCCCGCGCCGGCCTGGGCCAGCGGCGCACGCCGAGCTGCAGCGCCGTCAGGTCCAATGGGTCGTCCACCACCAGCCGGGCCAAGTCCTGGCCGAAACGCAGGCGCATGGTGCCGCCAGGTTCCGACGTTGCCTGCAGGCCGTTGAGCGGCCAATCCACCGCCACGGCGCCATCGGCGGAGCGGATCAGCACCTGGCCGTCGCGCATCTGCAGCGACACGTCGTGGGCCTGGGCCTGGCGGCCGTCGAAGAAGCGCGCCGCCACCTTAAATGGCGCCGCCGCCGTCCAGCAACTGGAACAGGCCCTCGGCCAGGCGCGGCTCCTGCGTGGTGCCCTGCTCCAGCGCCGGCAGGTCCAGGGCGCCGCTGACCCACAGGTTGCGCGCGAGGAACCGCATGGTCCGCTGCAGCACGACCGGGAACCCCAGCCCGAGCGTGACCAGCAGGACAACTGCGTTGACGAGCGACAGCTAGAGCAGGCCACGACCGGTCAGCGTGCTGCTGAACCGCAGCGGCCCCAGGGTGGTGCGGCCGATCACGTGACGCTCGAACAGGGCGACGTACCAGAGGTTGATGAGCGCGGACCCCATGCTGAACAGCACGAAGGCGCCGATCGCCACCCATGTCAGCCGCTGGAACAGCATCAGGTCCGTCGGGGTCGGCCCGGCACCGCCACGCTGGGCCATCGCCGCCTGGATCGCCGGCAGGTAGCCCTGCACCACCGTCCATGCCCCGGCGGCGACCAGGGCCAGCAGCGCCAGGGCGCCAAGCAGAGTCAGCAGGAACGGCCCGTAAACGTCGCGCGCCCGGCCCTGGAAGCGGAACCGCAGGTTGCCCAGGCTGCTGGCGTTGATCCGCTGCTCGGCGAGGCGGATGGACCGCCAGGGCAGCATCTGGAACAGCGTCAGGCCGGCCAGGATGGCATACAGGACCGACCGCAGCCCATAGGCCAGCATGGAGCCGGTCATGCCGCCGCGTATGCCCGCCCATACGGTCCGGCTGAGCTTGTAGTGCTGCGCCGAGAACACGGCGCCGGCCGCCACCACGAAGAGCCCGCCATACAGAAGCAGGACCGCCACGGCTCCGAGCGGGTGCCAGATGGCGTATAGCGCGGCGAACAGCACGCCCGTTACCACCACCGCGCCGATCAGCATCAGGATGGCCAGCAGCACGCCGACGAACAACTCGCCGCCGGTGCCGGTGTATTCGAACCGCTCCCCCTGGAACCGGGTGCGGGACCACAGGTAGCGGCGGATGCGGGTGATGGCCCAGAAGCGGAAGATGCCCAGGGTCAGCACCGTCCATAGCAGGTTCATCAGGAAGATGCCGTATAGCTCGCCAAGCTGGCCGTCGTAGGTGAGCGCCGGGCTGCGGGCGGAGGTGGACTGGTCCATTGGATCGGCTTCCAGGATGGTTGCTGAAAGCATAGCAATTCGAATTAGCAACGGATAGGCTATATCGGGGTGAACTGCTTCTTCTTTGTTCGGGAACGGGGTGGGGGAGCGGGCTGGCGCCGGTTTATGGCAGGGAGGGGATGTGTTTATGAGGCACTTGCGTGCCGTGCTCTGCAGGCAAGACCTCCTCACCCCGGCCCTCTCCGGAGGGAGGGGGAGAAGGGGCTACGCCGCCAGCTCGCGGCCGCGGAGCAGGGCGGCGGTGCTGGGGGGGCGGCCGCGGAATGCCGTGTAGAGCGCCATCGGGTCCTCGGTGTCGCCGGCGCCCAGCACGACGCGCAGCCGGGCGGCGGCGGCGGGGTCGAAGGGGTTGCCCGCCTCCTCGAACGCCTCGAACCCATCGGCGTCCAGCACCTCCGACCACATGTAGGAGTAGTAGCCTGCGGCGTAGCCTCCGCCGGCGAACAGGTGCTGGAAGTGCGCGGGGCGGTGGCGGATGCCAATCTCCGGCGGCATGCCGATGCCCTGCAGGAACTCGCGCTCGAACACCTCCACGTCCAGGGCGGCGGGGTCGGGGTGCTGGTGCAGCGCCATGTCCAGCAGCGCGGAGGAGGTGTATTCGACGGTGCCGAAGCCCTGGCCCCAGCCGCGCGCCGCCAGCAGCTTGGCGATCAGCGCGTCGGGGATCGGCTCGTTGGTGCGGTGGTGCCGGGCATAGCGGCGCAGAGTGTCGGGGACCGACAGCCAGTGCTCATAGACCTGGGAGGGGAACTCCACGAAGTCCCGGCGTACCGACGTGCCGGACTGGCCGGGGTAGCGGACCTTGCTGAGCAGGCCATGCAGGGCGTGGCCGAACTCGTGGAACAGGGTTTCGGCGTCGGTGAAGCTGAGCAGCGGCGGCTCGGCGCGGGCGAAGTTGTTGTTGTTCACGATCACCGGGGAGGCCGGCTGGTCCCCAGCGGCGCCCCCGGAAGCGCCCATGTCCTCCTGGTCGCGGTAGCTGCTCATCCATGCGCCGGAGCGCTTGTCCGCCCGCGCATAGGGGTCGGCCAGGAACACGCCGACATGCCCGGCGGCGTCGCGGACCTCGTAGGCCTCCACGTCCGGGTGATACACCGGCACGTCGGGGCGGCGATGGAAGGTCAGGCCGAACAGCCGGCCCGCGGTGTCGAACGCCGCCTGCTGGATGCTGTCCAGGACGAAGTATGGCTTCAGCTCCTCCTCGTCTATCGCGTAGTCGGCGCGGCGCACCTTCTCGGCGTAGTAGCGCCAGTCCCAGGGGGCGAGGGCGCCGTTGAAGCCTTCGGACTGCGCAAGGGCAAGGAGGCGGCTGCGTTCGGCGGCGGCCTTGCGCTTGGCGGGCTCCCAGACCTCGGCCAGCAGTCCTGCGGCGGCCTCGGGCGAGCCGGCCATGGTGTCGGCCAGGCGGAAGGCGGCGAAGTCCTGGTAGCCGAGCAGCCGCGCCCGCTCCTGCCGCAGGGCCAGGATTTCGGGGATCAGGGGGCGGTTGTCGTGGGCGCCGGGGTGGATGCCACGGGCGATCCAGGCCTCGTAGGCGGCCTGGCGCAGGTCGCGGCGGGCGGAGAAGGTCAGGAACGGTTCTATGAGCGAGCGGGATAGGGTGACGGCGTAGCCCTCGATTCCACGGTCCTGCGCCGCTTGGCGGGCGCCGTCGCGGACGAAGCCGGGCAGGCCGTCCAGGTCGGCCTCGGTAAGGGGCAGGTGCCAGTCCTTCTCGTCGTGCAGGACGTTCTGGCCGAATTGGGTGTGCAGCACGGCCAGGCGTTCGGAGATCGCAGCCATGCGGGCACGGTCGGCATCGCCCAGCGCGGCGCCGCTGCGGACCATGCCGAGGTGCGTGCGCTCCAGCAGGCGGCGCTGGTCTGGCGCCAGGTCTGCGGGCGCTGCATCGTGCAGGGCGGCGACGCGGCGGAACAGCGCGGGGTCGAGGGCGATGGCGGCATAGTGCTGCGCCAGCAACGGCGACATCTCGGTATCCACGGCTTGCAACGCGTCGCCGCCGAGGCTTACGACCAAGTTGGAGAACGCCATCGCGACCCGGCCCAGCAGGCGCCCGCTGCGCTGCGCTGCCTCGATCGTGCTGGCGAAGGTGGGCAGGGCCGGGTCGGCGCCGATGGCGGCGATCTCCGCCCGGTGCTCCGCCATGCCCTGCGCGAAGGCTGGGGCGAAGTGCTCCGGGCGGATCTGGTCGAAGGGCGGGACCTCGAAGGGGGTGGCCCAGGGGTGCAGGAGGGGGTTGTCGGTCATAGCGGCGATTGCGGCAGGAAGCGGGGCGGTGGTCAAGGGCGCAGGCCTGGTGCTGACGGTGCGGCGGCGGGGAATTCCAATGAGCCGCGCAGATGCTTCAATGCACTGGCCGTCGCGGCGGGCCTGAGCCGGCATGGGCAGCTTGGGTCGCCATCCCCCCCACCAAGTCGCGCAAGGCTGCTTGAGGCTGCCTCGCGCACTGCCGATAAACTCCGGCCGGCCCGTCCACCCATGATGATGGCGCATGATACCGGAGGGTTCCGCCAAGGCGGCACCTGCGGCATTATCCACTCAGGAGGCGAGCGCGGCGTATGCGCCGGCATCGGGCGTTGCGCGACCAGGACACCGGCAGGGCAGCCTGCCCGGCGCCGGTGTCCCTGGCACCGTTGAACGCCGTGTTGCCTGGTGTTCGCAGACGCATTGCGGGACAGCCTTTGGGGATACGATCATGACCACAGCCACTGCGGCATCCGTAGCCAGCACCCCACCCTACTCCGACTGGCAGGGCGCCACCGGCGAGGGCTGGGCCGCGAATGCCGACCACTATGACGCCATGCTGGCCGATGTCGCCGCGGCCCTGCTCGCCCATGCCGGCTTTGTGCCAGGCGAGCGGGTGGTAGAGATCGGCTGCGGCAGCGGACGGTTCGCCCGGCGGGTCGCGGGGGCGGTCGCACCAGGCGGCTTGGTGCTCGGCGTTGACATCTCTCCGGCGCTGGCCGGGCTGGCCAGGCGGGAGATAGCGGCGGCTGGAACCGGCAACTTGCAGATTCTGGTCGCCGACGCGCAAACGGCGGTGCCGCCGGGGGCGCCGTTCGACCGGCTGGTGTCGCGCTTTGGCGTCATGTTCTTCGCCGACCCGGTGGCGGCGATGGCCAACCTGCACTCCATGCTGGCGCCGGGCGGGCGGCTTGACTTCGCGGTTTGGGCGCCGGTCGAGGGCAATCCTTGGGCCGGGGCGGTCATGGAGGTAGCGCGCATCCACCTTGGCCTACCGCCGCGCGATCCCCGCGCGCCTGGCCCCTTCGCGTTCAGCGAGGAGGCCTACCTTCGCGGGTTGCTCGATGCGGCGGGATTCCAGGCGGTCGGCTTCACGCCCTGGCAGGGCAGGGTGAGGTTCGGGGGGCCTGGGGTGACGGCAGCGGAGGCAGCCGGCCTTGCCGTTACGGGCGGCACGCTGGCCCAGCCGGTCCAGAACGCTGGTGCGGAGGTGAAGGCGGCCCTGCTGGCCGACCTTGCGGCGCGCATGCAGCCCTATTTGACCGATGCGGGCGTGCTGATGCCGGCATCGGTGCATTTGGTTACTGCCTTTGCGGCGCCAGGCAGGGGATGATCAGGCGGGGGTGATGGGTCTGATCCGCCACTATGCCAGCGCCCGCCCGGACGCCACGGCCTCCGCCGCCGTTGCGCTGAACCCCACCGCCGGCGCGCAAATCTCATGCGCGCGCAGCACCCGCGCGATCCCAGGGCGGGCGCCGGCGATGAACACCGCCGCCCCGCGCCCGCGTGCCTGCCGCAAGAAGCCGTCCAGCACCGCCGCCGCCGTCGAGTCCAGCACCGCCACCGCCGACAGGTCCAGCACGTAGGCGCGCGGACGCTCGGCCAGGCGGTCCAGCACCGTCCCCACCGCGGCGGCGCCGCCGAAGAAGAATGCGCCGCCGATCCGGCACACCACCACGTCCCGGTCGCTGGCGGTCGCCGGGTCCAGGTCGTCCAGCTCGACGTTGGCCGCCTCGACACTGCCGGCCATGCGATGCAGGAACAGCGGCGCACCGAAGCAAAACCCGGCCAGGATGCCCTCGGTCAGGTCGCGGGTGACCACCAGCAGGAACGTCACAATAAGCACGGCGGCGTCGGCGCGGGAGGCGCGCAGCAGGGTCATGATGACGTGCCGCTCCGCCATGTTCCATGCCACCACCGCCAGCACCGCCGCCAGCGCCGCGACCGGGATGTAGGGCGTGAATGCGGACGGGCGCGGCGGGGTCACGCCATGGGGGCATCAATCGGCGCCGCTGGCCGCCCCCGCCCCGCCCCGCGCGTCGTGCGCGCCGAACAGCGCCCCGCCGCCGGGCATAGTCCCGAGGGTCAGCGACCCGGCGCCGCTGGCCTCCGCCGCCTGGGTCAGCGCGGGGCCGCCGGCGATGACGCCCTCCGCCACGCCCCAGGGTTTCCCTTCGGTGATCTTGTTGCCCATGGCCTCCAGCAGCGCGCGGGTGTCCGGGGATAGGGCGAAGCGCTCGGCATACAGGGTGTCCGGCAGCCATTGGTGGTGGATGCGCGGGGCGTCCACGGCCTCCTGCACGGTCATGTCGTGGTCCACCGCGTTGATGATTGCGTTCAGCACGATGGTGATGATACGCGCGCCGCCGGGGCTGCCGATCACCATCGCGAGCTTGCCGCCGCGGGTGACGATGGTGGGTGACATGCTGCTCAGCGGCGTCTTGCCCGGCGCCACGGCGTTGGCCTCGCCCTGCACCAGGCCGAACATGTTCGGCACGCCGGGCTTGGCGGTGAAGTCGTCCATCTCGTTGTTCATCACGATCCCGGTGCCCGGCGCTACCTTGCGCACGCCGAACCAGTCGTTGAGCGTGTAGGTGACCGCGGCCGCGTTGCCCGCGGCGTCCACGACCGAGTAGTGGGTGGTGTTGGTGCCCTCCTTCGCCGGGGCCGCGGCCACCAGGCTGCTGCTGGGCGTCGCGCGGTCCGGGTTGATCTTGGCGCGGATCGCGGCGTGGTAGGCCGGGTCCAGCAACTGCGCCAACGGGTTCTCGACGAAGTCCGGGTCGCCCAGCCGGTTGTTGCGGTCGTAATAGGCGTATCGCATCGCCTCCACCATGAGGTGGACCTCGGCGGCGGAGTGCCAGCCCATCGCGCGCAGGTCGTAGCCGCCCAGGATGCCCAGGATCTCGCACAGGATGACGCCGCCGCTGCTGGGCGGGGGGGCGCTGATGATGTGGTAGCCGCGGTAGTCGCACTCGACCGGATGCAGCTCCCGCACGCGGTAGGCTTCGAGGTCGCGTTGCTCGATGATGCCGCCACCGGCCTGGCTGGCCGCGACGATGGCTGCGCCAATGGGTCCTCGATACAGCGCGTCCGGCCCGGCGTCGCTGATCGCCTGCAGGCTGCGCGCGAGGTCGGGTTGCACCAGCCGGTCGCCGGGCCGCATCGCCTGGCCGTCGTGCAGGAAGATCGCCGCGGCTGCCGGGTCCTTGCTCAGGCTGCCCGTGGCGGTGCCGATCACCGACATGTCGCCGGACGTGAGCACGAAGCCCTCCGCCGCCAGCCGGATCGCCGGCGCCATCAGGGCTGCGCGCGGCAGGGTGCCATATCGGGTGCGCGCCAGCTCCAGCCCGGCGGCGCTGCCGGGCACGCCCACGGCCAGCCAGGTGTCGAGCGACCGGCGCGGTGCCACGTTCCCCGATTCGTCCAGGAACATGCCGGGGGTTGCGGCCAGCGGCGCCCGCTCACGGAAATCCAGGAACGCAGTGCGTCCATCGGCCAGGCGCAGCGTCATGAAGCCGCCGCCGCCCAGGTTGCCTGCCGCCGGGTAGGTGACGGCCAGGGCGTAGCCGACCGCCACCGCCGCATCCACGGCGTTGCCGCCGTCCCGCAACACCTGTGCTCCAACCTCGGACGCCAGGCGCTGCGCGGTTACGACCATGCCGCGGCTGGCCGAAACCGGCGCCGGGTCCGCCGCCGCCGCGGGACGGAAAAGGAGGATCAGGGCGGCGAGCGGAAGGAGGATGCGCATGGCGGGAGGCTAAGCAAACTTGCTTGGCCTGTCACACACTTAGAAGTCGGCGGAGCCAGGCCACACAAGCCTGCTTAGCTTTTCGTTTGTGCGCCGGACCTCTAAAGGCTTGCCTAGCCGTCCCCGTCCAAGCTGTGAGCAGCCATGCAGCAAAGGCGAGGTTTCGTACAGGACAGTACAGATTGACTAAAGTCGCGGTTATTTATCTCAACCAGGCGAAAGCGCCACTATGTCCGGTAACGGACATAGCAAGGTGGCGCTGAAAACGATGCTCTTGCGGTTCCAACTTATCGGTTGCAAGCAGCGCAGCAACGGCTGCTACAACCATTCTGGCCGCTGCCAGGCTTGGTAGGGTGACCAGTACAGACCAGCCTTGTCCCGATCCGGGAAGGCCATTGAGGATGGAGAAATTTTGTCCAGCGGCGCCGCGTTTTCGAATGAAATCCTCGCTACCCTTCCACTCCCTGAACTGT
>JAABUT010000482.1_pt1 | contig 63780 bp, 64 predicted proteins | sample 5559281 | NCBI WGS metagenome assembly JAABUT01 (sample SAMN10711880, study PRJNA513359) | rock metagenome | isolation source: Antarctica rocks | place: Antarctica: Victoria Land, Ricker Hills nord | collected 2016-01-04 | reverse complement strand
TACAATTTGTTCAACACTTTTAAACAACCGCAAAACAATAACTTTTCCATCAAAGTACTTTATTACATTGATTATCAAAATGTGAAAAGATCAATCTTTAAAAGTTAACCACTAACTTGGATAAAAGGTCCCCGAATGCTGGAAAGACAGTTTCCGGTAGTCTCGCCCGATCAGCGGATCAGCCTGCGCACCGCCAAAGATTATGCCGACTGGCTGGCCATTCACAATAATTACCTTAACAAGGATAAAACCATTAACTTTGAACTATGGAGTTTTTAAAAGATAATAGTTATAATTCAGCAAAGTTGACTTTTTTATGGATGAAATAGAGGACTATTCAGAAAAAATCCATGAACAGGCAAATGAACGTGCACATGAGGCTTTAGCAAATGGCAAAGAAAAATGGGTTTTATACGTAGCGCTAACAACGGCGGTATTTGCAGTATTGGCTGCAGTAAGCGGGCTTTTGGCGGGAAAACATTCGGATGAGGCTATCCTGGCACAAATGCGTTCATCTGACCAGTGGGCATTCTACCAGGCAAAAGGGATTAAAATGGAAATGCTCAATTCCTCAAACAAAATTTTAGTTGCCTTAGGAAAGGTACCGCTACCAGAAGACGTTAACAAGATAAACCAGGACAAAAAGGAACAATCAAAGATCAGGCAGGAGGCCATAAGTGGCCAAAAAGAGTCTGATGGGCATATTGCAAAACATTCCGTACTGGCACGGGCAGTAACTTTATTTCAGGTAGCTATAGCTATCGGTGCCATTTCTATCATAACAAAACGGAAAAGCTTATGGTTAGTAAGTAGCCTATTTGCCCTCATCGGTCTTTTCTTTTTGTTGCAAGGCACCTTGCTTTAACTGTATGAACAGTAAAAGATTTTGCATTAACAATTATAATCTAAGCCTTTCCTCTCTGATTGGCTTTTAGGCTAATTCTTATTGTAGGGGTTTTCCAGCGATGTGTTTTTCAATTTTTTCAACCATTTCTTTCGGTAAATAATTAAGAAAAGTACGGCCAAAAAAGACGATCCGGTGTAAAGATTGACCCATAGCAGGTAGAGCCGGAAAGACGGGATAAACAACAAAAGCAAATTGACCGAAAGGGCCGTTAAACACAAAAACCATATTGTTTTATCAATCCCCTTCATCAAAACAATAACAGTCTAGTAAATAATGGTATAAAACATTGCAATGGCAGCAGCCCCCATTCCAATAAAGGAGGACCATAATAGAATATTGGAAAGTTTGCCACTTTTATATTCGCCCATAATTTCTTCACTCATCGCTATCTTCCCTATCAAGAACAATAAGGGGACGGCAGCAACACCATTTAAAACAGCAGCATAAACAAGTGCCTTTACCGGGTCAATACCTACAAAATTAATCATTAGCCCTACGATTGTAGCTATAGTGATTACCCCATAAAAGCCGTGTGCCTTTTTCAATTTCAGGTTTAAGCTCGCATTCCAGTCAAAAGCCTCTGATACAGCATAAGCGGCAGAACCTGAAAGTACCGGAACTGCGAGCAACCCTAAACCAATTATGCCAATGGAAAAGATCACTTTTGCCAGGTAACCTGAATGAGGAAAAGAATGGACCAATGGTTCCAGTGCTTTTGCTGCATCGGCGGCTGTTTTAACATCACGAATACCACTGCCATGTAAAACGGTAGCGGCCACTAATATAATGCACCAGGTTGTGATCTCCGAAATAAGCATGCCTGTCGTATTATCGATGCGCATGTTACGGATATACTTTTGGCTTATGACTGGCTTACCGGTATTCCTGATCAAATGTTTTTCCTTTTCTTCCTCTACTTCCTGCGAGGCCTGCCAAAAGAACATATAAGGGGATATGGTCGTACCGAGTACACCGGTAATAATAAATAAAAAGGCAAAATTTAACTCAAAGTGCGGGACAACTGTAGCTTTTAATACGGTTAACCAAGGCTGGTGTACAATAAATACAGTTATCGGATAGGCAAGTAAAGAAACAGCGAGCCACTTGAGTATTTTGGAATATATTTTATAATTGGTAAATATTTCCAGTATTAGCATTGTAGCAGTAAACAAAAGCGTTAATACGGCAAAAGGTATTGGTATTAGTAACTGAAGGGCAGATGCCATTGCGCCAATATCGGCGCCGATATTAATCGTATTGGCCATCACCACAAGTCCTACTACCGCGTACAGCACTTTCCGGCTATAGTGTTCCTTAACAACCGCTGCAATTCCTTTTCCTTTGACCATTCCTATCCGGGCACATGCCTCCTGTACGGCCATCATAAACGGGAGCATGTAGAGGGCCGTCCATAACTGTCCGTAACCGAACTGCGCCCCGGTCTGCGAATAAGTGGCTATACCGGAGGGGTCATCATCGGCAGCACCGGTTGTTAAACCGGGGCCTAACAGCGTTAAGAATTTCCAGAACTTCTTTTTATGGGGCTTGGGCGTTTCTTGTAGCTGCATCTTATAAAGCGGCATTTTGTAAAAGTACATTATAAAGCATACCAACTGGACATATAGATGATATAGGTTTTGATAATGTCAGATTTTAGTTTCCGACGAGTTCTCTAAAAATAGTCGTTCCGTTTCCAATTGCAGTCGTCTACTTTATAAAAATAAGCTTTTTAAAGCAAACAAATTTGTTGTTTTGTCTATCGCCAAATCTTTATTCAATACCATTGATGTTAATTTAAGCTGAACTTCATTGCTGTTTTTCTCTTGATTAACCATGTTAAGGTGCCTAACAAATAAGCCCCTGGTAATCCAATAACTTGTTTTTACAGATCATTGATCTAAATTGTTTGAAGCGACAAAATTAATGAAAGCCGAACTAATGAAAATTGAACAAATCCCTCATTCGGATGGCTTTTAATTGAGCCGAAATTAAATCTTAACTGAACCTCTTTCATTTTGCTGATACTGCAAAGCATTTGTATTTTTATATGGACCAAAGGAAATACTGCAAACCATTATAAATGAAAGCAAACCAAGTAATAATACGATGGATTGTGATCCTTCTTTTTTCAGTTGTTTATTATCCTATCTCTTTCGTTTACGATTTATTAATGGACGTTTTTAACTGATTTTCTTGTCCGTATATTTGGAAAAAAAGTATTCTAAATTGTTTAATCCAGTGCCTTCTGCTGTAGTTAAGGCCTATTGATTTCACTTTTCTAAACCTATTATCTTTTTGCTATATGCACATTTGCCCTGTAACTATGATTACGTTAAGTATTTAGGCTTCTTTTAGTAAAGTAGGTATCTTTCTTTTTTGCCGAATTTTGAATTTTTTGCTCTCTTGTCCTCAAGGAGGTATATTTAAATAGGTTTTTCAACTATTTATTTTTGTTAGTATTTCTTCAGCTGCCATTCGTCCTGTTTCCGCTGCACCGTTCATATATCCCTGAAAGTTAAGGCTGCAATGCTCTCCCGCAAAGTGCAGGTTGCCAACTGGCTTCCTTTCCGCCCCACGGATACTGGTATACTGCCCTACCTTGTAGCAGGAATAACTGCCGAGTGTAAAAGGGTAGGTTGGCCAGTGCATCCTTGTTACATTGCCGTTAAAAGCCTTTTTGCATCCTGGCCACATTTTCTCCAGCTGTTCAATAAATTTAGGGGCCTGGGATTCCGGGGTTCCTTCTCCGAGCCTTAAACCTTCATTTCCACCTTGAAACACGGTAAAGCCACCATTTTTACCAGGTTGGGCCCAACTATTGTCCCATCCGTTTTGAATAACATTATTGGTAAACACGTAGCCGCTTTGGCCATATCCCCGCCAAACCCTGCTGTTAAACCCTAATAACAGCTTTGAGTTTGTCCCGTAACCTACATTTTTTATAGCGTCTGATTTCCACTTTGGTAGTGCTACGTCCAGTTCAATATTTCTTAAAATACTGAAAGGGACCGTACATATTACGATATCGGCACTTACTGTTGTTACAGAGTTATTGCCATTTAAAAAGTAGAGTGTATATCCTGCTGTTGTCTCTTTTATCTTTACCAAGACATTCTCCTGGTAAACTTGATCTTTAACTTGCCCGTAAAGTTTATTCGTCAAACTTTGATTGCCCCCTTGGATTTTATAACGCTCATCACTTGAGCCGAAAATTTCAAACCCATTGGATGTATCGGGATTAAACAAGTATAGAAAGTTGATCGAGGACTGCATATCTGTGTCCAGTCCGTATTCTGTTAAGTAAGCCGTTTCTATCCCCTTCCGGATAAATCCAGACATACCAACAGCATCCAGATATTCTTTAATACTCATCCTGTCAAAACGTGCGGAGGCCTGGTCATGGTTATCATAAGTTATTACGTTAGGCAGCGAATTTATATCGGCATTGATCCTTGAAGCGTAAGGCAAAAAAGCTTTTATAACTTCGTTTTCCGAATAAAATCTTCCGTCTATATAAAAGCTGTCCCTTGCCAGCCTCGCCTCTGTTTCGGTTCTGGTATCTAATAAAGACAGGCCAAATTCGCTGCACAATTTAAGCATGTCTTCGTGGCCGGAATCAATAAATTCCCCTCCCAGCTCAGTGTAAATATCTGTTGCCAGTATATTGCTTTTAGAAAAAATCCGGCCGCCAGTCCGTTTTGAACCCTCATAAACAGTAGAAACACGCCCTGCCTTTTTTAATTGGTAGGCGCAGTTTAAACCGGCCATGCCTGCACCGATGATTACAATTTTAGGTTGGCATTGGCTTTGGCTCAAGTTTGCCAAAAAGTTAGGCAATTGGGCCACAGGTGTTACATCAACTGCTTTTTTGCAGGCATTTAAAAGGCCTGCGGCACTAATTACAGCCCCTGTTTTCATCAGGCCGCCAATAAACTGTCTTCGTTGTACTTTGCTTTGTGCAAATTTCTCAATCAATTCATTGGCGGGGGCACTATTAATTTTTTGCGATTCTTTAGCAATAAAAAAAGCTTTGCGTAGGGCGTTGATTAAAGGCGCACGGTTTTGTTTTTTAAAATTATTCATGGGTAAATAAATAGGCCTTTATACTGCTTTTAAAGCAAATTAGGTTACAGTTTGGAAAAAACAATTTATGTAAGGGATAAATTCATGCGGTATAATTTTAGCAAAAAGAAAAGTGCAACGTTAGGGTCTGTTAAATCTTGCACGGCAGCAAAAGGAACACTATCTCTATTTGCTGCTTTCTTGAATCGTCCTATAACTATGATTACTATGATTATGATAAGCTTGAATATTAGTATTTTTATTAGTATTTAACTTAATTAACAAGGCCTAATTGCAATGGTAGACAAGTGGCTTTCACTGAGAGATGAAGAAATTGAATTTCCATGGTCAATCGGTACACTTTGTTAAGGTCTAAATCAAAAATGATATTGCTCTCCTAAAACCGCACTTTATAATGCATAGAAGTTAAATATCCAAATCCTGAAGCAAGTTAGTCCATTAATTTACCAACCAATCCCATAATCTTCACCATTGTTGCTCGAGCCTCCCCAAAGACTGCCGTGATCCCAATCAAAGTAAATGGCATTGATCGGACCACTGGTACGGTTGCCAAAGCTAAGGATATAGCCCATTTTCTTCAGTTCGTTACGAACAATTTCTGTGGTCGTGTTGCTTAATAGGATCTGGCCGGGTTTTGGTTCACGGTCTGCAGTTTTTGTTCCCCCTAAAGAAAGCCATAACTGATTAGTGTTGAAATTGGCTGCTTCGGTAGCCTGCTGGACAGTCATCCCGAACTCTGCTATATTCAAAAAGAATTGCAGCAGGTTCTGATCCTGTGTATCTCCGCCCTGTACTGCGGAAGACAGATAAGGCCTGCCGTCTTTCAAAGCCAACGCAGGTGATAAAGTTACCCTTGGCCTTTTGCCCGGCGCAACTACGTTAAAAGGGTTAATAGTAGAATCAAGCACAAAACTCTGCATCCGCTGGCTCATGCCCACGCCCGTGTTGCCTGCAATACAGGCGGGAAGCCAGCCCCCAATTGGCGTAATCGAAACTACCCAGCCTTCTTTATCGGCTGCTTCTACCGAAGTTGTACCCCGCCATAAACGGTCATGGTACAGTTCTTCCGGCATGTTATTTTTACCAAGGTCATGTTTTGGGGCGAAGTTTCGTTTGGTGGTATCCATTTCAAATCCCCGCTTTTTTAGCAGGTTAATGTACGGATTGGTTTTCCCTTCAAAAGGATAAGGATTTCCGGGACCAATTTTTGCACCATTTTGATTGTAATCAATCAAACTTGCCCGTTGCTTGGCATATTCTTTACTCAACAAACCTTTTATCGGCCCGTTAGGATTGGCATACGGATCTCCATAATAAAAATCACGGTCGGCAAAAGCCAAATTCATCGCCTGGTAAACCGTATGGATGTATTTGGAACTGTTATAACCCATTGCCTTCAAGTCAAAGTTTTCCAGGATATTTAACGCCTGCAACATCGCCGGGCCTTGCGTCCACTGCTGTAATTTATAAACATCAATACCTTTGTAGTTTACTTTTAATGGTTCTTCTTCAATGGGTTTCCATTTGGCCAGGTCCTGCATCGTAATTAATCCGCCTTGTTCCTGGCAGCCGCGTACAAATTCTTTTGCAATATCGCCTTTGTAAAACCGGTCATAAGCAGCCATTAAAGCTTCTTTCCGGCTTTTGCCATGTTTTTTGGCATCCTTTTCTGCCGATACCATTTTGGTAAGCGTTTCCAGTAAATCCCGTTGAACAAAAATTTCTCCCGGTTCCGGTGCTTCGCGTTTTGCCCCGGCATGTGTTAAAAATACTTTTTTACTGTAAGGCCATTGTTTCAGCATCTCCTTATCCCGTTCTATCGTGTTAGCGGCCTGTGCTTCAATCGCATAACCGGCAGCCATTTGCATCGCTGGCGCCAGCACCTGCTCCAGGCTCATGGTGCCGTAATTGATTAGCATAAAAATCAGTCCGCCGGGTGTGCCAGGTGTAGTTGCCGCTAAGGGGCCGTATTCAGGAGGGAAATTGTAGCCTTTCTTTTTAAAAAAATCAGCCGTGGCACCGGTTGGCGCAAAGCCCATGGCATTGATAGCAATTACTTTTTTGGTAATAGGGTTATAAATCAGTGCCTGGGTTTCGCCGCCCCAGCTCAACGTATCCCACATGGTGCAAGCGGCGGCAAGCATGGCGCAGGCGGCATCTACTGCATTTCCGCCTTTTTGAAATGTCATGGCACCGGCTGTGGCGGCCATGGGTTTACCGGTAATGGCCATCCAGTTGCTGCCATACAACATTGGTTTCTGTGTTTGTTGGGCTGATAAGGATAGTGTAAAACTTAAAAAGATAATGGGTAGAAATAGCTGTTTCATATAAATTGTTTGAAAATGTGCCCTTTTAGGTTTTCTTAAAATCCGTTTGCATTTCAATGAAGATTATTAGGGGTTTCTTTTATTGACTAAAATCTTCTAAGTTCAATGTTTTTTACCAAAATAGATTTTAAAAAATGATTTTATAGGCATAAAAGAAGTATTGCGGTTTTTAGTGATATAAGCCTATAAAAAGACCCACTGTTTTTAATAAAAAACTTATTATAATTAGAAAATGTAATTAGATATGATAAAATAAATTAATAAAAAACTTTTATTATTCTAATTTAGCAATAAATACTAAGTTTTAGGATAAAAAATTTGGTTGTGTTCCTAAATGTATGATGGGTGAATTTTGGTTAAGAAAATAGATAAACCATAATAGGTTATTTCAATTTTTATAGCTACAAAGTACCTGCAATTTTGAAGAAATATTACTGGCTGTATAGTCATCATAAATTTGAGAACAGTACCTTTTCTTTTATTAAAAAGTCTCTATAAAAAAACTTTCTTATTACTATCACCTTACAAATCCTGTTTTATTCATTCTGTTCCTGAATACCTCAACCCTCCAGGGGACACCTTCTTCCGCCCTTTTTTAAATATTTTTTTCAACACCGGAAACTATTTGATCAAAATATTAGTATTATTGCTAATAATATTAGTAATAATATTAGTAATAATATGATTATGGACAACTTAAAAAGGGATATAATTGCCCGGTTGCAAAAGGATATTTTGCTGTTGCAAGGGGTCAGGCCACCCGCAGCTGGCTCGGACAATACCTTTGGCCTGGGGCCTATCGAAGCCGCTTTTCCCGGCGGTGTTTTCCCGGTTGGCACCATCCATGAGTTTATCGCCGAAGCACCGGAACACGCCGCAGCTTCCGAGGGCTTTATAGCAGGGGTTCTTAGCATACTCATGGACAAGGGGGGGGCCTGCCTGTGGATCAGCAGGTCAAGGACTATTTTTCCACCAGCACTGAAAGCCTTTGGCCTTGAACCTGACCGGGTCATCTTTGCCAGCCTCCCAGGGGAAAGGGACGTGCTCTGGGCAATGGAAGAAGCGTTAAAGTGCGGGGGGCTTGCTGCGGTCGCCTGTGAACTTAGCGGGATCAGCTTTACCCAGTCGAGGCGGTTACAATTGGCCGTTGAACAAAGTAAAGTTACGGGCTTCGTCCTTATTGGTGCTCCCCAAAAGGTAAATGCAACGGCCTGCGCCGCACGCTGGCAAATTAAACCTTTGCCAAGCATGTTGGAAGAAGGTATGCCGGGCGTAGGGTTTCCCAGGTGGCAGGTTGAACTTCTAAAAGTGCGTAATGGCAACCCGGGATCATTCCGGTTAGGATGGAAAGCGGGCCGCTTTGTCCCGGTCGTTACCGAAAGTATTTCCCCGTTTGTTTTAAAAGGGCGAAAGGCAGGTTAGTTATGCCCAGACGTATGGTTGCCTTATGGTTCCGTTCCCTGCTGTCCGACTGGCTTGTCATCCGCAGGCCAGGGCTTAAGAACATGCCTTTTGTTTTTACCGCAACAGATCATGGCCGCATCGTGATCACAGAAGCAAGCATAACTGCGCAGGAAGCCGGGGTCCGGAGTGGCATGCCTGCCGCCGATGCAAAAGCTTTTGTTCCGGGGCTTATGGTACTGGATGACAAACCTGGACGCCAGGAGAAGCTGTTAAAAGGGCTTGCGGAATGGTGTGTCCGTTATTCGCCCATCGTAGCTGTTGACCCCCCTGGCGGTCTGGTTCTTGACGTTAGCGGTTGCACCCATCTCTGGAGCGGAGAAAGTGCTTATTTAAACGAGATCGTTACCAGGCTAAAAAGTAAAGGTTACCTTGTACATGCAGCTATGGCTGATACCGTAGGCGCAGCTTGGGCCACATCCCGTTTCGGGCAAACCGGAACGGTGATAGAACCCGGGATACAGGCAGAAGCATTATTGCCTTTGCCACCTGCTGCGCTGCGCCTGGAAGAAGATGTATTGAAGCGTTTGCAGAAGCTTGGCTTTTACCAGATCAAAAGCTTTATCGGTATGCCGCGCTCTGTCTTGCGGAGGCGTTTTGGCGGGGGCCTGCTGCTCCGGCTGGCGCAGGCCTTAGGGCAGGAAGAAGAAGTCATAAAGCCAATACAAATCATCCCGCCGTACCTCGAACGCCTGCCTTGCCTGGAACCGATCAGGACTTCGACCGGGATAGAAATTGCGATCACCAGACTTTTAGAAAACCTGTGCCAGCGTTTGCAGCAGGAAGGCAAAGGGATCAGGACGGCACAACTAAAATGTTACCGGATAGACGGCAAACTGGAACAGGTAGAAATCGGCACAAACCAGGCGACGGATAGTACCGGCCACCTATTTAAACTGCTGGAACTTAAAATTTCCTCGATCACGCCCGCCCTGGGTATTGAGCTTTTTACATTAGAGGCGTTAAAAGTGGAAAGTGTGGATGTACTACAGGATGCCCTGTGGGCGGACCGCCCGGGCCTGGACGACCAGGGCGTTGTCCAGCTACTCGACAGGCTTGCAAGTAAAGTAGGTGCATCCGTTATTGGCCGCTATTTGCCCCAGGAACATTACTGGCCGGAGCGTTCGATTAAAAGTGCAGCTTTAAATCAAATAAAGGGTTCAGATTGGCGGACAGACCAGGTATGGCCCACCAGGCTTTTAGCAAAACCTGAGCTAATTGAAGTCGCTGCCCCTGTGCCTGATTATCCGCCCATCTTGTTTAGGTACAAAGGCAATGTCCACTACATTAAAAAAGCGGACGGCCCGGAGCGGATTGAACGTGAATGGTGGCTGGAGGAAGGCGAACACCGGGACTATTATGTGGTGGAGGACGAAAAGGGGCAACGCTACTGGCTGTTCCGCTCAGGACACTACCAGCGTAACCAGTCCCACCTGTGGTTTATCCATGGATATTTTGCGTAATGAAAAAGGACCAGGTGATGAGATACGCAGAATTGCAGGCCACAAGTAATTTCAGCTTTTTGCGCGGCGGCTCGCACCCTGCAGAACTGGTCGAACAGGCGGCAAAATTAGGCTATACCAAAATTGCCATCACTGACCGGAATACCTTAGCTGGTATCGTGCGGGCACACGTGGCAGCCAAAAAACAAAATATAGGGCTAATTCCCTCCTGCCGGTTGGACCTGCTGGACGGACCAAGTTTACTTGCTTATCCGGCAAACAAGGAGGCATACGCCAGGCTTTCCGCATTGCTGACATTAGGGAACCTGCGGGCCGAGAAAGGGGAATGCCACTTGTATAAAGCGGACGTCTATCAGTATAGTAAGGATATTAAACTGGTCGTTGTACCACCGGAAAGGCTGACAGAAACATTTGATTTTGAAGCTGTTTTTCCCCAGTCCTTAAAAGAATACCGGGAAGCATTTGGTGCCAATCTGTATATTGCCCTGGTCCGCTCTTACCTGGTCAGCGATGCTAAAAAGCTTTTCCGGCTGTCGCAATTGTCCCAGCGGCTGGACATTCCCCTGGTTGCAACAAACGATGTCCATTATCATGACCGGGAACGAAGGGAACTGCAGGACGTGCTGACCTGCGTCAGGGAAAAATGTACGGTCAGCGGGGCAGGTTTCAGGTTAAACCAAAATGCAGAAAGGTTCCAGAAGCCGGTCGAAGAAATGTACCGTTTATTCAGTCATTACCCTGAGGCTATTGAACGAACCCAGGAGATTGCAGGTGCCTGCACCTTTTCCCTGGACGAACTGAAATACGTTTATCCCCACGAGATTAATCCTGGCGGGAGGTCCCCTATGGAAGAACTTAAGCATCTCACCTGGGAAGGGGCCAAAATAGCTTTTAACGGGAACACGCCGGAGAAAACAGTCGCCACTTTGAAGCATGAGCTGCGCTTCGTGGAAGAAATGGGTTATGCAAACTACTTTTTGTTTGTGCACGACATCGTGCGCGAGGCAAGGAGTAGGGGCATCCTTTGCCAGGGCCGCAGGACGACCCTAAAGTTTACGAGATGGTTACGGCCGCCGATACCATTGGGGTTTTCCAGATTGAAAGCAGGGCCCAGCAGTCCATGCTGCCGCGGATGAAGCCGACCTGCTTTTATGACCTGGTGATAGAAGTAGCCATCGTGCGGCCCGGGCCAATTGTGGGGGACATGGTACACCCTTATTTGCGCAGAAGGAACGGCGAAGAAAAAGTTGAATACCCTTCCAAAGAACTGGAAGAAATTCTGGGGCGGACCTTAGGCGTGCCTTTGTTTCAGGAACAGGCCATGAAAATTGCCATTGTGGCGGCAGGGTTCTCGCCTGCCGAAGCAGACGAACTGCGCCGGAGCATGGCTACCTTCAAGTTTAAAGGCATGGTGAACCGGTTTGAGCAAAAACTGGTGGACGGGATGAAAGCCAAAGGCTATGAAGAGGGTTTTGCCCGCAGGATATTTAAGCAACTGTAAGGGTTCGGCTCTTATGGTTTCCCGGAAAGCCACGCGGCCTCCTTTGCCTTGTTGGTCTACGTTTCGTGCTGGCTCAAATGTTATTACCCGGACGTTTTTGCAGCTGCCCTGCTCAACAGTATGCCGATGGGCTTTTACCAGCCTGCCCAAATCGTCATCGATGCACGGAACCACGGCGTAGAAGTCAGGCCGGTAGATGTGAACCATTCGCATTGGGACAATGTTTTAGAAGAAAAATCAGGTGACTTTTTTGCTATTCGTCTTGGTTTCCGGCAGGTTTCGGGCATACGGCAGGATGACATGGGGCTGCTGGTTGCTGGCCGCCTTGCCGGTTATAAAAGCATTACCGGGTTATGTGAAGCAGGCCTTTCGATTGCAACTTTGGAAAGGCTCGCGGGTGCCGATGCTTTCCGCTCAGTCGGGCTTGACCGCAGGCAGGCGTTATGGGAAGTATCGGCTTTACAGGACCGGCCGGTAGCGTTGTTTAATGGCGCGCCCTCTGAAAGCGTTTTGGAAGCCCAGGCCTCGCTGCCGCTCATGACGCTGGCTGAGCACGTGGCCCAGGATTATGACAGCACCTCCCTTTCCTTAAAAGCGCATCCGCTTAGCTTAATGCTTGAAAAGTTAGGCCTGCTGCATGTCCTTTCTACCCGGGAAATCACCGAAATAAAAGAAGGCATGCTGGTCAAAGCGGCAGGCATCGTACTGGTCCGCCAAAGGCCGGGAACGGCCAAAGGGGTCTGCTTTATTACGATTGAAGACGAAACCGGCGTTACCAACCTGGTCGTTTTCGCAAACCTTTTCGAGCAGTACCGTAAGGAGATCACAAATTCTACGGTGCTGATGGTAGAAGGGAAGCTCCAGCGCGAAAGCGGGGTGACCCATGTGGTCGTCACACGCTGCTTTGACCTGGCCAAACTGTTCAAAGGGGTTAAGCTGCCAGAAGCTGCCGAACCTTCTTTATTTAGGGCTGCTGGCGAAGGCAATCCTTCCCAGCCAAAAGAAATAAGCCAGGAAAACTTTCCTTCCGCCCGGAATTTTAAGTAACTTGAATTTTTTATTCACGATTCACATTTTATTGTTGATGTTAAGAAATGTTACAAACTACTATTTTGTGTTAATCAAAAAATCTAATTTAATATTTTAACTGATCTTAAGTGATAGTTAAATGATTGTCTTAACTGATTTTGATTTACTTTTAAAAGTATTTTTTATAACTATTAAGACTGCTTTTACGCATGAGTTTTAAAATTAAGAATTATTGAAACCTACTTTTTCAATTACATCAAACCAACCTTTTCAAATCCGATTCATATATGAAACCTACTTTTTCAATTACATCAAACCAACCTTTTCAAATCCGATTCATATATTTATTGTAAATGTGCCCCACAAGATGGATGAAGCGGAATTAAAGACGATGCTTACTCAATTAGGGCAAGTGGCTTCCGTCAAATTGTTAACCCGTAAGGAAACAGGAAAAAGAAAGGGATTTGGATTTATAGAAATGCCTGCTTATGATCAGGCAAAAGCTGCTATCGCCGCTTTGAATGGGAAGGAAATATACGGACGCAACATAGCACTGTCAGAAGGTTTAGAAAAGCAACAGGAAGTGGAGCGACCAGCATTCGAGCAACGGCCACGCAGAGAATTTTCGGGCAGGAATGAACGCAACCATAACGGCGAAAAAATTGACGGTAACAGATGGCAGTTATCTACTTGGTCTGGACTGACAATTCAAATAAGGGATAAAATAAAAATCCCCTAACACTCACTGTCCGGGGGATTTTAACCTAAACCTTATTACAATGCCAGCAAAGAATTGCCGGTTTATAATAGACAAAAATATTAAAAAATGGTTTAAACAGCACTATGGGCTGTTGGGTCAACGAGTATCTGCCGAAAATCCACATTTATAGCGGCGGCCAGTTTGAAAATAGTACTCATCGGAAAATCAAAATCACCTTCTTCAATAGCGATAATAGTAGCTTCATTGGCATCGAACAATACGGCAAGTGTTTCGATAGAATAGCGTTTGCCTATACGAATAACTTTATGGTTCTGACCGGACTGGAGTAAGGCTTGTGAAGCGTTCATCATTTAAAAATATTGATGATTTAATTAGCGGTGCCCGTATCTTTTAGCACGCATGAAGTCGCTGAACTGTTGTTCCTGCTGACGTTTTTCTGCTTTTTGCTTCAAACGGCGGTTAAGCCCCCAAATGAAAAGTGCCCAGATACCAAAACCAACTGCATATAACAGAAACGGTGTTTCGGAATACAATGCCCCCATAAAGGCACCTGTAGAAATAAAGCACGTAAACACCAGATAAACAAACGTTTTCATACTTAAATATACTAAATGTTTTCCTAATTAGAAAGGAAATCCTGTTAAAAGTTTAATTGATTTCATAAATCCTGTTGTGTTGCCGGGCCGACTGTACATGGCTGCGGATGGTGTCAGTCAAATCTGAATAAGGGATACCTCTTAACCAAATCACGGGATTTATAGGATCGGTGCTTTTCAGTTCGAGATCCATGAGGCGAAATAGCTGCAAAAGAAATGATTGTGTTAAAATGTAGTCTTTCACACGGAACAGCTCAACCTGGTCAACGCGTTTAAAAAACAGGCCCTTTTCTTTTAAAAATTAAACATTAAGCGGTAAATCAGCTTCTATTAATGTGACCGGCACAAAAATAGCTTGATCCAAAAGCTGTATGCATTCTTCGTTATCTTATTCAGATATTTATTCAATCCGCTACTACTACTACTAACAGGTAATAACATGAAGATCTACGTCAGAAATATGGTATGCATCCGTTGCAAAATGATCGTCAGACAGGAGCTAAAAAAACTATCCTTACATTATGTTATCGTAGAATTAGGCGAAATTGAGATACTGGAAAATATTTCTTCAGTTCAGCTGGATGAACTTAATACCGCTCTTTTAAAATATGGTTTAGAGTTGATGGACGGCAGAAAAAGTATCCTGGTAGAAAAAATCAAAAAAGTAATCGTAGAGCTTGTCCATTATAACGATGAGCCTGAAAAAATTAATTTTTCCAACTACCTAAGCGAGAAATTAAACCATAATTATACTTACTTGGCCAATTTGTTTTCAGAAACAGTTGGCATCAATATAGAACACTATATCATCACCCACAAGATAGAACGGGTGAAAGAATTGCTGGTTTATGATGAATTGTCGCTTACCGAAATTTCTTATAAACTTCATTACAGCAGCGTGGCACACTTATCAAATCAATTTAAAAAGATAACAGGTTTAACGCCGTCGCATTTTAAGAAGTTAAAGGTACATCGATGTAAGGGAATTGTGAACCCGGGTTAAAGAAGATGCCCTGAGCTGGAGCAAGGAAAGTGCGCTGAACCGGACACAACTTATAGACCCCAAATACCTGGTTTTATTACCTTTTGCTAATTCAGGGCGAGTATGATATCCACAAAATCGCGTGCTTTCAACGAATCGCCTCCGATTAAACCGCCGTCAATATCGGCCTCAGCAAATAATTCATCTGCGTTTTTGCTGGTACAACTGCCGCCGTATAAAATGGTGGTGTCATCGGCGGCTGCCCCGTTGTATTTTTCTGCTATCTTCTTCCGGATAAAGCTATGGACTTCCTGAGCTTGGGCAGCCGTCGCGGTTAAACCGGAGCCAATTGCCCAAATCGGCTCATATGCAATTACTAAACGGCCGAATTCATCCTCGGCCAATTGAAAAGTACCCTCTGAGAGTTGCCGTTCAATAACTTCAAATTGTTGCGCAGCTTTCCGTTCCTGTAATGTTTCGCCAATACAGATTATAGGTTTTAAGGAGTTTTGTAAGGCCAGTTTGATTTTTTTTGCCACCAGTTCATTGGTTTCTCCAAAATACTTTCTTCGTTCCGAATGTCCTATGATTATATATTGAGCACCGGTTGATTGAACCATGCTTGCCGAAACCTCTCCGGTATAAGCACCGGATGCTTCCTGATAAATATTTTGGGCACCAACAGATACTTTTGCCAGGCCTTTTGATAATTCGACCAAAGCATGCAAGTGTATAAAAGGACTACAAATTACGATTTCCTGGTTCCCCTGAACATCGGAACTTATCAACTTAATAACATCCTTAAACAGATCAACCCCCTGGTAATATCCCATGTTCATCTTCCAATTGGCTGCAATCATTTTTACACGCATGGCTATAATAATAACGAATTTATGCTGATTAGTATCAGGTTTTCTTAGAATAGTATTTAGAAGGAAATTTTGTCGATTTCTTTTAGATGCTTCTTTTATCGGTACAAAATGAAAGAACAAATTTACAGGCATAAAAGAAGCACCAGTATTTTTTCAGACATAAATTTAAACAGCTTCTTGGTTTCCATGATTTTTCAATTTATTAAACTGGCTCATTTTGATACAATCGCCAGTAAAACAAAGGTTAAACTTTGATAATAATAAGTGTTACACAATCCTGTAAATAACTTATATAATCCACACATCAGCACTTTAAACAAAGTGTGAATTATGCAATTTATTATAAGAATTGCGTAATTCCTGGCCAATCAAAATCACCCACTTTTGAATTGTGTTTAGTTAATCACGTTTAAAATTTAAAAATCATGTTTTACAACAACTTTGGTGGTATGAACTTCATTTGGTGGATCATCTGGATGATCATGATCTTCTGGATATTCGCAACCCCGTACAATATTCCAGGTCAGCGCATACGAAAAGAATCAGCTCTTGACATCTTACAGAAGCGGTTTGCATCGGGGGCGATCGGTAATGACGAGTACCAGGAAAAGAAAAAAATCCTCGAAAATGATTTGGCAAAACTGAACTAATTAAAAAAGCTGCTAAAAAATAAACAGGTTACGCTTGTTTGGCCAGCTTTCCCTCAATTTAAAAATCATTAAAACTGAAAACACTAATCATTCAGGTTTATCATGAAAAATAACAGTCTGTTCGCTTCAGTCGTATTTATAATAGTTTTCATTATTGGTTTAGGTATTGATTACTCAATGCATGGTGTTTCGACTTCTGTAGAAAGTACCATTATTGCTATCGTAGCATTTATAATAGCATCCTATATTTCATCTTCCATTAAAATTGCCGACCCATGGGATAAAGCGGTAGTGCTCCGGCTTGGGAAATTCCATTCGCTAAAGGGCCCGGGGTTATTTTTTATAATCCCCATACTCGATACCATTCCTTACTGGATTGATACCAGGGTGATAACCACCTCTTTTAAGGCTGAAAAAACCCTTACCAAAGACACTGTTCCGGTCGATGTCGATGCCGTATTGTTTTGGAGGGTGCTTGATCCGCAAAAAGCCGCCCTGGAGGTTGCTGACTATATGGGAGCGATCAGCTGGGCCTCCCAAACTGCACTACGTGATGTTATCGGCAAAACCATGCTATCCGAAATGCTGGAAGGACGGGACAAGATCAGTAATGTACTTCAAAAAATTATCGACGAACGTACAGAACCCTGGGGGATCAATGTTAATTCAGTTGAAGTAAAAGATGTTTTAATTCCGGCTTCGCTTGAGAATGCAATGTCTATGCAGGCGCAGGCAGAAAGAGAAAGACAAGCAAGAGTAATTCTGGGGGATTCGGAACGGCAGGTGGCCGAAAAATTTGGTGAAGCAGCATTGACTTATGCGAACAACCCGGTGGCTTTGCATCTAAGGGCAATGAACATGTTGTATGAAGGATTGAAGCAAAATTCCACCATTGTCATTGTACCAAGTTCGGCGGTAGAAACAATGGGTTTAGGCAGCATGGCAGGATTAACCGCTTTAACGATGGGGATCGGCCAGGATAAATTACAGAAAGAGAACGACACCGTTTCAAAATCGGAATCATGAAAATAAAAGTAAAACCCTTTGATTGATAGTCTTTGGGTTGTTTAAGTTTTATCCGGTTTATTTCCCATGCTTCTTTTATCACCCAAAAAACAGAAGATGTCAATGCTTCTTTTATCGGCACAAATTATGGAAACAAGTTTTATGGGCATAAAAGAAGCATATGATTTTTTCAGCATAAACAAACAGACACCTATGAAAAATACAATTAATTTTCAAAAAAGAGATATAATATGCAAATCAATATAAACAGTGTGATTGACAGTAGCCTTGAAGCAACGGATGGAGAGATCGGGAAAATAACGTCTTTTTATTTCGATGACGACACATGGACAATCCGTTATATGGTGGTAAAAACAGGAAGCTGGCTCTCAGGGCGCAAGGTCCTAATTTCTACGGATGCCATATCAAAAGATTCATGGGAAGGGCAAAGAGTACGCGTTGACCTTACCAAAGAAAAAGTTGGCAGCAGTCCGGATATCGACACGGATAAACCGGTTTCCCGCCAGCAGGAGCAGGAATTGTTTGACCATTATCCATTACAAAATTATTGGGGCAATGACATGTATGCTGGTGGTATATGGGGCATTACTAACCCTTCGTTTTCCTTGGACGACAGCACGATAAAACAGCCAGAGGAAGCTGTAAAGCCACCTGAAGGCGATACGCATCTGCGCAGTACGGACATAGTTGGCAGCTATAACATTCAAGCCAGCGATGGAGATATCGGGCACATCAAAGATTTTATTGTCGATGATCAAACCTGGCAGCTTTGCTTTTTTGTGGTTGATACGCACAATTGGTTCGGCGGCAAGAAAGTGCTTATACCGGTAAGTGATGTTAAAGAAGTACAATGGCTTAACTCCAAGGTTATCGTCAACATTACAATGGATGCAGTTAAAAACAGTAAGCTGTTCCACGGATCAGAATTCAGGCACATGGAAAACAATGAGCTTTAACGGTAATATTTCTTTTAAAATAACAACCAACAATACCATATTGATCCGGATGTGATTTGGCTAACAAGTCCAGACAGGCTAATTTGTATGTGGTATAAATGAATACAGAAGGTAATGTAGTAAAAACTTAGTATATGCAACGAAATATTAAAAGTTTAACCGGCTATAGCATGGAAGCTACGGACGGCGAGATAGGAAAAGTGGATGAATTTTACTTTGAAGACACCACCTGGGCAATCCGTTATCTAATTTTAAAAACAGGAAATTGGTTTCTCTACCGTAAGGTACTCATCTCACCACAAGCGATTATAGAAAGAGAGGCAGGGACCGAAACATTTGCCGTAAACTTGAGCAAGGAACAAATAAGGACCAGCCCGGATATTGATACAGATAAACCCGTTTCGCAGCAGCAGGATTTGCAGCTATACGGGCATTATGCCTGGCAAAGGTATGGCGGAGGCGGGTTTTATGCAGGCGGTTCGGCAGCAGTTATGGACAATAATCCCATCATAGATGAAAAAATAACGAAGGAAGCTGACCCTAACGATAAAAGAAGCGATGACGACATCCATTTAAGAAGCACAGAGACAATTATAGGATATGCTGTTCACGCATCTGATGGAGATTTTGGCCACGTAAGTGATTTTGTTTTCGACGATACCAACTGGCAAATTATCTATGTGGTTGTGGATTCACATAACTGGTTTGGTGGTAAAAAATTTTTGATTGAAACCGGAACAATAAAAGAAATACAATGGGAAAATTCTAAAGTTGTTGTGAACATTTCACAAGAGGCGATAAAAGATTGTCCAGTATTTGATGAACCGGTATTTAAACATTCCCAAAGTGTAAGTGCTCCTTTAGAAAATAGTTGATGATCTTGAGCATGACGAAGGCGCTATGAGATGATGATATAAAATCAAAATCTAAACAGAAAAAAATGAAAACGGAAACACTTTTGGAAATCGACGTCAACGAGTTGACAGACAAGCAAACGGAACCAGACATCGAAATCAAAAAAGGAAAGAAAACTAAAAATCAAAACAAAAAAACATTGCATGAACTCTTTATTGAGTTGGTGAAGCTGCAAAAGGAAGTGATTGCTTCCGGTTTAAAGCTACTTGTGATACTTGAAGGAAGAGATGCAGCCGGAAAAGACGGAACGATAAAAAGGATTATCAAACACCTGAGCCCACGCGAAACAAAAGTGGTGGCTTTGGGTAAGCCAACCGATTTCCAGGAACGCGAATGGTATTTTCAACGTTACACGGCCCACCTGCCGGTTTCAGGTGAATTTGTTCTGTTCAACAGAAGCTGGTACAACCGGCTTGGCGTTGAAAAGGTAATGGGCTTTTGTACGCACAAGCAATACAAATCATTTTTCACAGAAGTGGAATCGTTTGAGAATGGACTTGTTGAAGGCGGCTTCATCATCCTGAAATATTATCTGGACATCAGCAAAGAAGAACAGCAAAGAAGATTTGATGACCGTGAAAAAGATCCGCTGAAGCAATGGAAAATCAGCCCGATAGACAAGGTAGCGCAAAAGCACTGGAAAGATTACTCGGATGCCCGTGATGAAATGTTGTTGAGAACAAATTTCAAACATGCACCCTGGTTTGTGGTAAATGCAGATGATAAACATAAAACACACATTGCACTTATCACGCACCTGCTGGGCAGGGTGAAATATCATCATCAAAATGAAAAATTACTTTCGGAAAATTATGGATTGGTCGATCCGGCAACGCCTGAAATTATAGCAAAAAAACTTTTTTGATCAAGCAAAAGATATTGTTGACATCATTTTCTTAAGGCCGGTTTAAGATTTGTTCAATTTATTTCCTATGCTTCTTTTACCGGCTTAAATTACGGAAACAAGATTTATGGGCATAAAAGAAGCACGATGGTTTTTCCCGATATAAAAATAAACAGGCAGTTACTAATTAAAAGCCCAGTTTATGCAAAATAGATGCTCATTCTTTAAAAGATGTAACAGGTTTAGCGGCTTGGCAAATACAGGGACTATTATTTCTTACGACTAATCATGTGAAACATAAATATGCAATGACCATGGAAACATTAGAAACCAATAAAAAAGAAAAAAAGCCGACTATAAACAGCAATCAAACCTCTTATGCTCCTGGCGCACCCGGCCTCCCGGCGAAATGGACCTCCAGCGCGAAAACCGGCGTTGGTACCGCGCTAAGCAATATGAGTCATGTTTGGTTTACGCTTAGTCACGGGATTTTCAATGAGGTTTATTATCCGCATATCGATAAGGCTTGCATAAGGGATATGGGTTTTATTGTTACGGATGGCAAGGGTCTTTTTTCGGAAGAGAAACGTGAAGCAGAGTCAAAAGTAGAGTGGCTTGAAGAAGGGGTGCCTGCCTTTAAATTAACCAATACAAGTCGCGATGGCCGGTATGTTATTGAAAAGGAGATTGTTACAGATCCATACAGAGACGCTGTTCTTCAGAAAGTAAAATTTAAGGCAACGAAGGGGAAAATTGCAGATTATCAATTATATATTCTGCTATCGCCGCATTTAGGAAACCAGGGCGGCGGTAATACGGCATGGGTTGGCGAACATGACGGAAATCCTATTTTGTTTGCTCAATATAAAGACAATGTATTGGCCCTTGCATGCTCCGCTAAAATGCTTATGAAATCGGCAGGATTCGTCGGTTCTTCTGATGGCTGGCAAGACCTGAACGCACACAAAAAAATGACCTGGGAATATACCAGGGCCGAAAATGGGAATGTTGCCCTCACCGCAGGGATTGATCTGATAAAATCAAAAGGAGAGTTTGTAACGGCACTGGGTTTTGGCAGTGATCCGGCAATGGCAGCAAAGAATGCAATGGCAAGTCTTAACGACGGTTTCGAAAAAGCAAAGCATGATTATATAGAAGGTTGGCAGCAATGGATGAAAACTAATCATTCATTAGCAAAAAACGGGTCCGGTTCTGATATTCTTTCATCCAAAAGCGTGGCGGTAATTCGTACGCATGAATCGAAGAAGTCTCCGGGCGCTTTTATTGCCAGCCTGTCAACACCATGGGGGGCCAGCCACGGAGACAGTGACCAGGGCGGTTATCACCTTGTCTGGGCACGCGATATGGTAGAAACAGCCGGCGGTTTACTTGCTGCAGGGGCTCATAAAGATGTAAGAAGGGTATTAACCTATTTACAAACAACCCAGTGGCCCGACGGCCACTGGCCGCAAAATATGTGGCTCGACGGCTCGCCTTATTGGGACGGAATTCAAATGGACGAAACGGCACTTCCCATTCTTTTAGTTGATTTGGCTTATCGCGAGAAAGCACTCACAGAAACTGATGTGGTTTTATTCTGGCCGATGGTGAGGCAGGCCGCTGCTTATCTGGCAAGCAACGGGCCTGTCAGTCCGCAGGACCGCTGGGAAGAAGATCCCGGTTATTCGCCTTTTACAGTGGGTGCCGAAATTGCTGCACTCCTTGTTGCGGCTGAGATCGCGGATTTAAACCATGAGAATGCTACGGGAAGCTATCTGCGTGAAATTGCAGATGTTTGGAATGACTCCATAGAACGCTGGATGTATGTAACAAATACCGACTGGTGCAGGCAGTACAAGGTAAACGGGTATTATGTTAGGATTGCGCCGGTAAATAAAAACAATGGTATATCCCGTTTTGAAGAAAATGTCAACATAAAAAATGTTCAGGCTGACGAAGATACCCGTACTGCCAGTCACCTGGTTAGCCCGGATGCCCTTGCCCTGGCTCGTTTTGGATTACGGAATGCAAATGACCCGCGCATGCAGGACACGATTAAAATCATCGATGCACTGCTCAAAGTTGAAACACCTACCGGGCCTTCGTGGCACCGCTATAACGACGATGGTTATGGAGAACATGAAGACGGCTCTCCGTTTAACGGCACCGGCATTGGGCGCATATGGCCTTTGATGACCGGGGAAAAAGCTCACTTTGAACTGCTGGCAGGCGAAAAAGCTAAAGCAAAATCCCTACAGGTAACAATGGGGTCTTTTGCCAACGAAAGTGGTTTAATTTCAGAGCAGGTATGGGATAAACCCGATATTCCAAAATACGAACTTCAGTTTGGCCGTCCATCAGGTTCGGCAATGCCGCTGGTTTGGGCGCATGCCGAATATCTTAAACTACAGCGTTCACTCATTGATGGAAAAGTTTTTGATTTACCACCGCAAACGGTAAAACGATATATAACCGATAAAACAGTTTCACCGCGAATAGTATGGCGGTTTAACCATAAAATACGTTTAATGCCTTGCGGCAAAATATTGCGGATCGAAACGATGTCAAAGGCAATTATTCATTGGAGTGATGATGATTGGAAAACTGTCCATGATTTAAACGACAGTCAGCAGATAATTGGGATTTACTTTGCCGATCTTCCCACTCAATCCCTTTCGGAGGGAAAACAGATCAAATTCACGTTCTATTGGCCGGAGGTTAATCGTTGGGAGGGAACAGATTTCGTCATTCACGTTGGTTCTTCTAAATAATCCAAACCTAATGAAGAATAAAGAAAGTGACAAAAAGAGTTTAAAAGGCTTTGTCTATGTTGCTGTTGGGGTTGCGGCAATCGGTGGGCTCCTTTTTGGCTACGATACGGGCGTTATTTCGGGGGCTATCCTGTTTATCCAAAAGCAATATGGCCTATCGTCCACGATGGAAGAGGTGGTGGTTAGTTCCGTTTTAGTAGGCGCAATCATCGGTGCTGTTATTGGTGGTGCGCTAACCGATAACTATGGAAGGCGCAAAATGATCATACTTGCCGGCATTATTTTCACCATCAGTGCCCTTGGTACCGCCTTTTCCCCGTCAGTTACGTGGTTGATTGCCGGAAGGCTGATTAGCGGAATCGGAATCGGTATTGCTTCGTTTATCTCCCCAATGTATATAGGCGAATTAGTGCCGGCAAAGGTTCGCGGATCGCTGGTGGCGGTCAACATGCTTGCCATTACCACTGGCATCGTTGTTGCCTACCTGGTTGACTATGCTTTTTCCGGCAGCAAGGAGTGGCGATACATGTTTGGCCTTGCAGCTATACCCTCCATCGGCCTGGTCATTGGCATGTGGATATTACCGGATAGTCCACGCTGGCTAATCAGCAAATCAAAATTGCAAGAGGCAAAGCAAGTTTTGCAGCGCGTAAGGACAGACGCTGATGTAACACCGGAAATTACGGACATCCAAAAAAGCATGGAAAAGCAGGGCGAGGGCGGTATCAGGGGATTGTTCCAGCATTCATTAAAGATGCCCCTGATTATAGGGTTAGGATTGGCAATATTTCAGCAGATAACAGGTATCAATACGGTTATCTATTACTCTCCGACTATTTTCAAGTTTGCCGGTATTAGTGCGGCCGGCCCCGCAATATTGGCTGGTGCTGGCCTGGCAGGCTTGATGTGGTGTTTTCATGTGCTGGCTATTTTCCTAATTGACCGTGTTGGAAGAAGGCCTTTGTTATTAACCGGAGTTGCCGGTCAGATTATTGGCCTCGCGATCCTTGGTGCTGCTTTTCAATTTCCGCAGTTGGCAAGTTTTAAAAGCTACGTGGCCATTGGAGGCCTGGGTATCTATGTCTCCTGTTTTGCTTTCGGGCTTGGGCCTATTTTCTGGCTGTTGATTTCTGAGATTTATCCCCTGAAGGTCCGGGGTGCGGCCATGAGCGCAGTAACGGTTACCAATTGGGTTATGAACTTGATTGTGGCGATTACATTTCTGAGTTTAGTTTCATTTATAGGCGAAGCGTTTACTTTTTGGCTTTATGGATTGATAGCGATTGGTGCCTGGATCTTTTTTTATAAGCTCGTTCCTGAAACAAAGGGAAAGACCCTTGAAGAAATTGAAGCGATCTGGCGCAAAGGAAAGAAACCAAGTGAGGTATTAAATTGATAAAACTTTGTATTCTTTTCAAATCCGGATGTATCGCCATACTCATAATTTTTTAGGCATTCAGGGCCTGTTTAAATTTTTATTCAAACTGTTTGCATACTTCTTTTATCACCTAAAAATAGAAAATATTAATGCTTCTTTTATCGGTATAAAATTCAAAAACAAAATTTACAGGCATAAAAGAAGCATTAATATTTTTTCAGATAAAAATTTAAACAGGCTCAAAAAGTAATATTATTTTGAAAGCTATGATAGATGATGCCGGCATTAGGATGAAGCATTTATCGGCATGGCACAGGATTGCTTTAGTTTCAGACCATCAACTGATAAATGTTTTCGCCTGTTATCAGAAAGGATAAGGATATTTAAAAATGCTGAATAGGAATTGGCAAAGAAATGGACAGCTAAGGATTAATAGAAACACTTTTTAAAACGATGAAGGCAATTTCAAAACAAGACGACGAAGAATTAAATTACGGAAAAATTATCTCTGTACGCGGCAGTGTGGTAGATGTGCGTTTTGAAAATAATTTACCGCCTGTTTATACTTTATTGCATTCCGGGAAAGACAAAGAAATTTCCATTGAAGTTTTAGCGCAACTGGATGATCACAGTGTGCGTGGCATTGCATTAAATCCTACGCAGGGTTTGGCTCGTGGCATGGTGGTAGAAACAAACAAAACAGAACTTACCGTTCCCATAGGCAAAGAAATTTTGGGACGTATGTTCGATGTGTTTGGCAACACCATTGACCATCTTGAACCATTGCAAAATATGGAACAACGCAATGTGCACCAGTCGCCGCCATCCTTGGCAAGCCGTTCCACCAAATCTGAAGTATTTGTAACGGGCATTAAAGCCATTGATGTTTTAATACCGCTGGAACGTGGCGGTAAAGCGGGATTGTTTGGCGGAGCCGGTGTTGGCAAAACGGTTTTGCTTACCGAAATGATCCATAACATGGTTGGTCATAACAAAGGCGTAAGTATGTTTTGTGGAATCGGCGAACGTTGCCGCGAAGGAAATGAACTGTACAATGCCATGAAAGATGCCGGTTTGCTAAAAGATATGGTGATGGTTTTCGGGCAGATGAATGAACCTCCGGGCGCACGTTTTCGCGTGGGTCATGCGGCACTTACGATGGCTGAATATTTTCGTGATGATGAACATCGTGATGTGTTGTTGTTGATTGATAATATTTTTCGTTTTATACAAGCTGGCATGGAAGTATCGGGGTTGATGGGACAAATGCCTTCACGCCTCGGTTACCAGCCAACGATGGGAACGGAACTTTCGGAACTGGAAGAACGCATCGCTTATACAAATACCGGCGCTATTACATCTATCCAAGCGGTGTATGTGCCTGCGGATGATTTAACGGATCCTGCCGCCGTGCATACGTTCTCGCATCTTTCTGCATCTATCGCTTTGTCAAGAAAAAAAGCAAGTGAAGGTTTATATCCTTCTATTGATTTATTGCAGTCTAATTCTAAAATGGCAACGCCGGGCATCATCGGACAAAAGCATTACAACCTTGCACAAAAGATACGCGAAACGCTGGCGCAATATGAAGAATTGAAAGACATCATTTCCATGCTCGGCATGGAGCAGTTATCAGTGCAAGACCGCAACGTGGTGAACCGTGCAAGACGCATTGAACGGTTTCTCACGCAGCCATTTTTTGCCACCGAACAATTTAGCGGCATCAAAGGAAAACAAGTGAGTTTGGAAGACGCGCTGGATGGATGTGAACGCATCCTGGCAGATGAATTTAAAGACTATCCTGAAAGTGCTTTTTATATGATTGGATCAATAGATGAAATAAAGAAAAAAGATGTTGATAAGACCAATCAGGATAAACAGGCTGATGCCAAAAACGAAGATAAAAATAACGGAAAGGTTGTTGCAAAAGAAAAAGTAGCAGCTAAATAAAATGTAATGGAAAAAATAGTAATGCATCTTAAAATATTACTTCCGTTCAAAGTGTTTGCAGACATCAACAATGTAAGCAACATTGTGATAGAAACCAGCAAAGGTTCTTATGGCTTACTGCCGCAAAGGCTGGATTGTGTAGCGGCTTTGGTGCCGGGAATCTTTATGTATGAAATAAATGGTAGTGCAAAATATTTAGCCGTTGATTCAGGTGTGATGGTGAAGGCAGGTAGTGAAGTTTTGGTATCAGTTCGCAACGCCATCGGCGGCGTTGACCTTGGCAAGCTGAGTGATTTGGTGAAAAATGAATTTAAAAAACAGGATGAAATGGAAAGCAGTATGCGTGCAGTAACGCTAAAGCTGGAAAGCGGGTTCATTTACAGCTTTGATAAATTTCGGAACGAGTAATTATGGAAACTGTAAAGAACAAGCGGAATGAAGATTTTTTCAGCGGGCAGATTGCTGAAAAAGAGCGGCAAAAGCTAAAGGCGTTGCGTAATAAAAACAAGGGTATTTGGATGGGTTTAGGTATGATGGGAATGGTAGGCTGGTCAGTGGTGGTGCCTGCATTATTGGGTGCCGCATTAGGATTTTGGCTTGATAAAAAATATCCGCAAACCTTTTCATGGACGCTGACATGCCTGATTATTGGATTATGTACCGGCAGCCTTATCGCCTGGTATTGGGTTGCAAAAGAAGATAAAGAAATGCATAACGATAAAGAAGAAAACGATGAATGAAACTATATCAATCATATTAGCTTTTGTTGCAGGAGTGGCACTGGGCACTTTATTCTTTGGCGGGCTTTGGCTTACCGTAAAAAAATCGGTAACGGCTAAAGTGCCGTGGTTATGGGTGTTGGGCAGTTTCGTCTTTCGTGTTGGTGTTGTGTTGCTTGGATTTTATTTTATCAGCTCCGGAAACTGGCAACGGCTCGTTAGTTGTTTAATTGGTTTTATAGCAGCAAGGTTTATCGTAATTCATTTCACCAAAGCAATTGATGAAAAGCACATCCAATTAAGAAAGGAGGCGGCACATGAAGCTTAGTCCCGACCAAACCATTTTCTGGCAACATGGCTTCATCACCATCAACCTTACAATTGTAACTACATGGGCTTTAATGCTGGTGATTGTATTAGCAGCAGCATTAGTTACACGAAAACTTAAAACTGATATTCATATTTCCCGCTGGCAATGCTTTTTGGAAATGATTGTTACCGGCATCAACGAGCAAATAAAAGAAGTTGGTTTAAACAACCCGGAACATTATATTGGCTTTATCGGCACACTGTTTTTGTTCATCGGTGTGTCCAATATCTGTATTATATTTCCAGGCTATACGCCGCCGACCGCATCGCTTTCTACCACTACCGCCCTTGCGCTTTCAGTGTTTATAGCAGTGCCGTTTTTTGGCATCAGCAAAAGCGGTTTAAAAGGTTATTTAAAATCATACCTGCAGCCAACAATTATTATGCTGCCATTTAATCTCATCAGCGAAGTTTCACGCACACTTGCATTGGCAGTAAGGTTGTTTGGCAACATCATGAGCGGTGGAATGATCGTTGCGATTTTATTAAGCATATCGCCTTTTATTTTTCCGATTATCATGAGTGCGCTTGGCTTGCTTACCGGAACGGTACAAGCTTATATTTTCAGCATCCTGGCAACAGTATATATAACCGCAGCCGTGCACGATTCAAAAAAAATCACTAAAACATTAGGGCCTGTTTAAATTTTGTTCAATTTATTTTCTATGCTTCTTTTATCGCACAAAAAACAGAAAACCCCTATGCTTCTTTTATCAGTATAAAAATACAAAAACAAAATTTACAGGCATAAAAGAAGCACCAATATTTTTTCAGATAACAATTTAAACAAGCCCTAACAACTAAATAAAAATAAAATGGATAGTACAACTTTAATTGCAATGGTTTCAATTATTACAGCCGGACTTACAACAGGCATTGGTTGCATGATGCCTGCATTGGGCGAAGGCAAATCAGTATCGTCAGCATTAAGTTCTATTGCACAACAACCCGATGCGGCGCCAACGATCACAAGAACATTGTTTGTTGGATTAGCGATGATCGAATCAACAGCGATCTACTGTTTCGTGGTTTCGATGATTCTCATTTTTGCTAATCCCTTTTGGAACCACATCATCGCAGCTCATAAGTAATGAAATGAGCAAAGGCAAAAGTTTATATCAACAACAAATGGGTTTGCGAATTCCATCTGGCAAAAACAATATAAAAAGTATCAGATGAAAATAGACTGGTTCACCGTGATTGCGCAGGCAATTAATTTCCTGATTTTGGTTTGGTTACTGAAACGGTTTTTATATAAACCGATACTCAGTGCCATTGATGAAAGGGAGAAAAAAATTACCGCCCAAATAAAAGATGCGGATGATAAAAAAGCAGTGGCTGAAAAAGAGCAGGCTGACTTTAAAAGAAGAAATGATGATTTTGATGCACAGAAACAAGCATTGATGGATAAAGCTGTTGCCGATACAAATACACAACGCGATAAGCTGCTGGAAGATGCAAAGAACGAAGCCAACACTTTGCGTTCCAACCTTGAAAAATCAATAAAAGAAAAACAGGAAAGTGATGCGGTAGCAAGTGAAGCTAAAACCCAACAGCAGGTTTTTACCATCACAAAAAAAGCATTGAAAGAAATGGCTTCATCAAGCCTTGATGAACAATCAGTGAACACTTTTATTAAACGCCTGCATACATTGAATGATGATGAAAAGCAACAGTTTATAACAGCTTTCAAATCCAATGCAAACACCATTTTAGTAAGAAGCGCATTTGATTTGCCTGCAGCGCAACAGGCAGCCATGAATGACGCAGTGAATGAAACGCTGGGAACAAAAACAACGCTTCAATTTACAACAACACCTGATTTGATCAGCGGTATTGAGCTTACAACAAACGGTTATAAACTCGCCTGGAGTTTTGCCGAATATCTTCAATCACTTCAAAAGAATATCGCTGCAAAAACAAAAGATAAACAAAATGCAAAGCCTGAAATGAATGGCAAACCAGCAACAGTATAGTATGACAGACACTGAAAAAAATACAGTCACAACAAGTACCATCGAACCATCAGACGATAGTATAGACAGTTATGTGTTTCCATTTGCGCCGCGTGAAATTGGTATTGTAACCAGTGTGTCAACAGGTATTGTAAAAGTATCCGGTTTGCCGAATGTCGGGTTTGAAGAATTGCTTCAATTTCCCAACGGATTGTTTGGTATTGCTTATAATATTGATGAAGATGAAATCGGTGTGATTCTGTTAGGCAAAGATTCATTGTTGACCGCCGGTGATGAAGTAGAACGAACGGGTCGTGTGATGGATGTTCCGGTTGGTAATGCTTTGATCGGAAGAGTGGTTGATCCCTTGGGCCAACCGATAGACAATAAAGGCGCTATTGCGCAGCAGCAACGCCTACCGATTGAAAGACCGGCGCCTGCCATTATGGATCGCAATGCGGTTACTGTTCCCTTGCAAACCGGAATTAAAGTAATTGATGCGCTCATTCCGATTGGTCGAGGACAGCGTGAATTGATTGTTGGTGATCGCCAAACCGGTAAAACTGCGATTGCCATTGATGCCATCCTGAACCAAAAAGATAAAAACGTATTATGCGTGTATTGCGCCATCGGTCAGCGTGCAGCCGCTGTTGCAAAAGTGATCGCCAATCTCGAAGAAAAAGCTGCGATGGATTACACTACAGTTGTTGTGGCTGAAGGAAATAATTCTCCTGGTCTGGAATATATCGCGCCGTATGCAGCCACCAGCATTGCGGAATATTTTATGGAGCAGGGAAGAGATGTGCTGATCGTTTATGATGATTTGACACATCATGCCCGTGCTTATCGTGAAATTTCATTATTGCTGAGAAGACCGCCCGGACGCGAAGCTTTTCCGGGTGATATTTTTTATATCCATTCCCGTTTATTAGAAAGATCAACGCATTTAAGCGATAAATTGAAAGGTGGTTCGCTTACTGCTTTGCCCATCATTGAAACAGAAGCGCAAAATATTTCTGCCTACATTCCAACTAATCTTATTTCAATTACAGACGGACAGATTTATCTATCACCCAAATTATTCGAACTTGGTATTTTACCTGCCGTTGATGTTGGAAAATCTGTGTCAAGAGTGGGTGATAAAGCGCAATTGCCCGCCTATGGTTCCATCGCTGATTTGAAACTTAAATATGCGCAGTTTGAAGAACTGGAAACCTTTGCCCGTTTCGGTACACGTCTCGATGAAAACACCCGCACAACTATTGAACATGGCAAACGCATTCGCGAATGTTTAAAGCAGGAAGAGCTGTTGCAAATGTCTGTGCCCAACCAGTTAATCATTCTGCTTGCATTAACTAATGGTTTGCTGGATACCATTCCAGTTGAAAAAATTCAGGACGCAGAAGATGCGCTGTTGAAAAGCAGCAGTGATTTTCCTGCTGATTTGCAGAAACGGCTTTATGCTGATAAACCATTAAGTGATGATGACAAAAAAGCGATTCTAAAAATGGCTGATTCAATTCTTGCGCCATTCCGGGATAAGCCAAAACCAGATGAAAATCAGGATAAGGCAAAGCCAGATGATAGTCAAGATAAGGTAAAGCCGGGTAAAGATCAAGACAAGGAAAAGCCAGATCAAAATAAAGCCAAACCAAAGTTGGATCAAGATCAGGACAAGCCTAAGCCAGAAGAAAATAAAGACAAACCAAAGCCGGATCAGGACAAACCTAAGTCAGAAGGAAATTCGGACAAGCAAAAGCCCGATCAAAATAAAAAGTAATGGACACTTTAGAAAATTTACGAAGCAAAACAGAAGGGGCAAAAGACCTCAAATCTGTGGTGAGCGCCATGAAGGCGATGGCAGCTTCCAATATTGTTCAATATGAAACGGCAGTGAGTGCATTGGGTGATTATTATTATACGGTGGCATTAGGCATCATCGCCTATTTTAAAGCAGAAAAGATTGAAGCCATCAGCGAAAAAAAACGCATAAAGAAAAACAGCGATGCAACAGTTTGTGCCATTGTCTTTGGATCAGACCAAGGGCTTGTTGCACGCTTTAATGATTCAATAGCTGATTTTGTAACGGCTTCTTTTAAAGCTGTACCGGGCAAAAAAGAAATATGGTGCATTGGCGAACGTGTTCAGTTGCTGTTGTCAGACGCCGGTTTAACGACCGCAAAATTATATTCTGTTCCGAATGATGTGAATGCAATCACACCGCTTGTTACAGAGATTTTAGCAAGAAGCCAGGAACGCCAGGATAAAGAAGACATACAGGAGTTTTATATTTTTCATAACCAGCCAAAACCCGGCGGTGGTTACACGCAGGTAAAGCAACGCTTCTTACCATTGGATGAAAAATGGAAGCAATCTTTAGAGGAAATTAAATGGCCCACAAAATTACTTCCGCAGATTGCAGGTGATGCAAAACAAACACTGACCGCCTTAATTAACGGATACCTTTTTACTTCCTTATTTAAAGCCTGCATTGAATCATTGGCAAGTGAAAATGCAAGCCGTTTGGATGCCATGCAAAGAGCAGAAAAAAATATCAGCGACCTGCTCGATGATCTCAATAAAAAATACCATCGCCTGCGCCAAAGTTCTATTGATGAAGAATTATTTGATGTGGTTGCAGGATTTGAAGCATTGAACAAAGTACGGGCTGCACGATAGTTGCAATTAAATAAGGTTGATTAATTAATAAGCTGTATGTTAAAAAACAATCACATCATGAATATCATTTAAAGAATAACGTTTATAAGAGCCTGTTTAAATTTATACCAGAGAAATTTATAATGCTTCTTTTATGCCTGTAAATTTTGTTTTGTATTTTGTACTGATAAAAGAAGCATCGGTTTTCCTGTTTTTTAAGGTGATAAAAGAAGCATAGAAAATAGATGGAACAAAATTTAAACAGGCTGTAATAATTATCGCATAATAAGTTCTTATGAATGGATTCTCAAAATGGTTACGGGAAACTTATAACAATATTACAGGCAGTATTGCATTTTATCCGGCAATCATAGCAATTGGTTTTCTCTTGCTTTCCTGGCTTATGCTTGAGTTTGATTATTCTCAAACGGGAAAGCATTTTAAAGCTTATGTGAGCTGGATAAGGCTGAAAGATGCTACAACTGCACGTTCAATAGTATCAACAATAGCTGGCGGTATCATCTCGCTTACTGTATTTAGTTTTTCTATGGTGATGATTTTGCTCAACCAGGCAGCCTCACAAATGAGCAACAGGATGCTCAGCAGCATGATTGGCAACCAGTTTCAGCAAATAATACTTGGCTTTTATATCGGCACCATCGTATATGCTTTATTCTTATTAAGCTCAATACGTGATATTGATTCTGGTATTTATGTACCTGCACTAAGTATTTATTTGTTATTGCTGCTTACAGTAGGAGATATTTTTCTGTTTATTTATTTTCTGCATTACGTTACCCAATCGGTAAAATTTGAAACGATTATAACACGTGTGCATAAAAAAACATTGCATACGCTCAATAGAATCTGTACTGCTGAATATCCGCAAGTTTACACCGTGCCAGAAATAAAAGGACAAACGATCTCTATGTTTTCTTCTAACTATTACCAGGGTTTTGATGAAAGGGAATTGATAAAATTTGGCTGTGAACACGAAGGCACAATACAATTTTTACATCCTGCGGGTGCATACCTTTTGAAAGGTTCGCCACTCTTAATTTTTTATAGCACTAAACAATTGATGGAAAATGATATAAAAAAAATATTTATGCCGATAGATTTGTACAACGGCCAACCTTTGGAAAAAAACCCTTATTATGGTTATCACCAGCTTGCTGAAGTAGCCATAAAAGCTTTAAGCCCAGGCATTAACGATCCGGAAACAGCCGTATTAAGTATTCATGCACTAACCGATCTTTTTTTGTACAGATTAAATCATTACATAAAAACTGTTTTTAAAGATGAAAACAATACAATCCGCATTGTAACTGTTGAATGGGATTTTGAACAACTCTTTGGCGAATGCTATAATCCAATTTGGAATTATGGTAAAGATGATTTATACATTCAAAACACTTTAACCCGCATGTTAGAACAGTTAAAGCAGGCAGATACGGAGGAAAATTATACATCATTATTTAATGTTTTTCTTAATAAACTAAAGGCACAGAAAGCCGAAAAAATATCTTAAACTTTTATCTGAAAAAACATTAATGCTTCTTTTATGGCTGTAAATTTTGTTCTTGTATTTTATACTGATAAAAGAAGTATTGATATTTCCTGTTTTTGGGTTGATAAAAGAAGCATTTAAAAAAATCGGACAAAATTTAAAAAGGCTCTAACAATTGATCACTTTAAAATCAAATATATGAACTGGATAATTATAATAATAGTTGGCATTTTGGCGATTGCATTAATCGCATTTCTTGTAATTCGTAATCAAAAAGATGAAAAAGAATTTGAAAATGAATTAGATAATGATTACCCTAAATCCAAGAGTAAAGGAGGTAGTATTGAAATTGATAAACCAACGGATGACAAGCCTTAAAGATCACATAAAATGTTAACCGGTATAAACAATATATAAAAATTATAGGCATAAAAGAAGCATAATGATTTTTTTAGATATAAGTTTAAACAGGCTCTTAATTGGAAATGGAATGCAGCAAATTCAAATAACAAATCATAAATAAAACAATAATGACAACTGAAAAAAAATTAGGCATTTGGATGGATCATGCAAATGCACATTTGATGGAATATACAGATCCTATTGTTACAAAAATTGTGACTTCAGATTCCACACATGAAGAAAAAGAAAAAACATTGCAAAAGGGCGAAAGTATGATGCACAATAAAGAGCAGCAGCAAGAATCTGAATACTATAAAACAATAGGCGAAACCATTAAAGATTATGACACCGTTTTGTTGTTTGGCCCGACCAATGCAAAAACTGAATTGTTAAATATTTTAGAAGCTGATCTTCGTTTTTCAAAAATAAAAATTGAAACAAGACCGGCAGATAAAATGACGGAAAACCAGGAGCATGCTTTTGTAAGAGATTATTTTTCAGAACGTTAACTGGTACTTTAAATATCCGGTTTACCAAATACTTTAATCATGAAAAATCAACTATTAAAAGATACCATACAGCAACTCTTTGCAAACCATAAAGGGTTGCTGGCGATGGATGAAAGTAACGGCACTTGTAACAAACGTTTTGCTGCAGCAGGCATTCCGCAAACAATTGAAATGCGGCGTAAGTATCGTGAACTTATCGTTACAACGCCCGGTTTAAATGAAAGCATTGGCGGTGCCATTTTGTATGATGAAACCATCAGGCAGCAAACAAAAGAAGGTGTGCAGATGGCGGATGTACTGGTAAAAGCAGGAATTATCCCGGGGATAAAATTGGATATGGGCGCTAAACCAATGGCTGGTTTTCCCAATGAAAAAGTTACCGAAGGTTTGGATGGTCTGCGTGAACGTTTAGCCGAATATAAAACAATGGGTGCACGTTTTGCCAAGTGGCGTGCTGTAATTACGATAGGTGAGGGCATCCCGACCACAGCATGTATTAAAGCCAATGTACATGCACTTGTACGGTATGCCGCTCTATGCCAGGAGGCAGGGATTGTGCCAATTGTTGAACCCGAAGTGTTGATGAGTGGCGATCATACGATACAACGATGTTATGATGTAACAGAGAAGGTTTTAAAAATTCTTTTTTACCAGTTATATCAATTTCAAATTGATTTGGAAGGGATGATCTTAAAGCCAAACATGGTAATTGCAGGAACAGAAAGTGCTTATAAAAACAGCATTGATGAAGTTGCCGAAGCTACCGTAAATTGTTTGCTCGCATCCGTTCCTGCGGCAATGCCTGCCATTGCATTTTTGTCCGGCGGGCAATCGCCTGAAGATGCGGCTGCGCACTTGAATGCAATACACACAAAGTTTAAAAACCGTTTGCCATGGATCGTTACATTTTCTTTCGCACGGGCCATCCAGCAACCGGCATTGGATATTTGGAAAGGACAAGATGCAAACATCGAAGAAGCCCAAAAATTATTATACAAGCGGGCAAAACTTGATACCGCGGCACGCCAGGGCCAATACAATGCTGCAATGGAAGAACCCGGAAATGCAGCGTAGGAAAACAAATCTTGCGGCACAAGGCGAAGCTCATGCAATTTAAAAAATAGTTTGTTGCCAAGGCAGGACAACTGAGCAGATTGTCAGGAATAATATCATCAATCCAACACCTTTCATTTTATAAATGAAAGGTGTTTTTGTTTTGATCAGAAAGGTGTGAATGATGCAACTTTTTTAAGGAGTTGTGTAATAGCTTATCCGTTTGTCTTATTGACCTTTACCACAATTAGAACAAGGAAAATCCGGATGCTTCTTTTAGCACTATAAAATTGGTGTTTACGACTTTTTTTCGATACAAAAAGCAATTGGCTTTACCGCTTTTTAAGGTGATAAAAGAAGCATGGCAAACATCCTGAAAAGGGTTTAAAAAGGTTCTAAAACTAAAAATCACAATTGTTCAACACAGATTAAAAACAGGGTTTATGAACGTTTATCAAGGTTATTATTTTGGCGGGATGCACTTTATTTGGTGGATCCTTTGGACTGGGTTGATATTCTGGATTTTCTTCACACCCTGGCATATCCCCGGCGAAAGAAGAAGGAAGGATTCTCCGTTTGACATTTTACAAAAGCGGTTTGCATCCGGGGAAATAACAAAAGAGCAATACCAGGAACAAAAGAAAACCTTAAAAATGGTTTAGGGACTGCTTAAAATTTGTTCATTGTGTTTCCGATACTTCTTTTATCGCTTAAAAAACAGAAAATTTCCATGCTTCTTTTATCGGCATAAATTATGGAAACAAGTTTTATGGGATTCTTTGGTTACCTGTTTGCCTGTTACCGTGCGAGGTCAGGGTTTTTCCCAATGCGGGGTTTGATGGGGCAAAGAAATAGATATCTATAGTTTAAATTAAAACCATTGGCACAGGTTTAACAATCGAACCGAAATTATCATGGATAAAAAAGAATATAATTCAAATAACCTATATAGCTTTTTACCCTCCAATACAGCAGGGGTTAATTCCCTTGCGCAACTTGCGCTTGACATGCAGTGGTCATGGAACCATGCCGCAGATGAAATATGGAACCAGCTCGATCCGCAGCTTTGGGCACTTACGCATAATCCCTGGATTGTTTTGCAAACAGTGTCCTGTGGGCAATTGGAGGAAAACTTGGCAAATCCTGGTTTCCTGGAAAAAATAAATACACTATTAAAGGAAAGAGAACAGAAGTATGCCGCTCCTGCATGGTTTCAAAAAAACCATTCGGATGCATCGTTGAAGTGTATTGCTTATTTCAGTATGGAGTTTATGCTAAGCGAAGCACTGCCAATTTATGTTGGCGGATTGGGAAATGTTGCGGGCGATCAGTTAAAATCAGCCAGTGACCTGGGAGTGCCTGTTGTTGCGGTCGGATTACTTTATCAACAGGGATATTTTCGGCAGGCAATAGATAAATATGGCAACCAACAGGCAATGTTCCCTTTCAACGATCCGGGTCAGTTACCTGTTACGCCGTTGCGTCTGCCCAATGGCGAATGGTTGCGTTTAAAAATATCTTTAGGTGGTTATGAAGTCTGGCTGCGTACCTGGCAGGTGCAGGTAGGAAGGGCAAAGCTTTATTTACTGGACAGCAATGACGCTGTCAATTTGCCGATGCACCGTGAAATAACCAGTGAGGTTTATGGCGGTGGCCCGGATATGCGCATCAAGCAGGAATTTCTGTTGGGGATAGGCGGCTGGAAATTGCTCGAGGCACTCGACATTAAACCTGAAGTTTGTCACATGAACGAAGGGCACGCCGCTTTTCTTATTTTAGAAAGAGCGAACAGTTTTATGAAGGAAAACGGCGTTTCGTTCGAAGTTGCCTTGGCCATAACAAGAGCAGGTAATTTATTTACCACACATACCGCAGTTGCTGCCGGTTTTGATCATTTCAGCCCGGAATTGATGGAGGAGTTTTTTAGCGGATATGCGAAAGAAGAACTCCGTGTGGATTTAAAAGATATAATGGCGCTCGGCCGCTTAAATCCTGACAACAGTTCCGAAAGTTTCAACATGGCTTATCTCGCCATTCGTGGCAGCGGGGCAGTAAATGGCGTGAGCCGGTTGCACGGCAAAGTCAGCAGGCATCTTTTTGAAACACTTTTTCAGCGTTGGCCAAAAGATGAAATACCGATCGGCTATGTAACCAATGGTGTGCATATGCCAAGCTGGGATGCCGAAACTGCCGATACAATCTGGACGGAATCTTGCGGAAAAGACCGCTGGAAAGGCGAGTTGGAAAATGTTGAAGACAAGATCAGCAAAGTATCAGATGAAACACTTTGGCAATTGCGCAATACCTGCCGGAACAACCTGGTCGATTTTACCCGAAAAAAATTAGAACTACAATTACAGGTTTCCGGCCAATCCCGGGAAATCGTTGATAATGCAAAACATGTCTTCAATCCCAATACACTGACGCTTGGCTTTGCACGACGTTTTGTTTCTTATAAAAGGCCAAATCTTTTGTTGCACGACCAGGAAAGATTTATCCGCATACTCACCAATCCCGAAAACCCGGTCCAATTGGTCATCGCGGGAAAAGCGCCTCCGTTTGATGAATCCGGCAAAGCACTGATCCGTCAATGGGTTGAGTTTATCCAACAACATAATTTATATCAGCATGTCGTTTTTTTAAGTGATTACGATATGCTGCTAACGGAACACATGGTACAAGGGACCGACGTTTGGATCAATACACCAAAACGTCCCTGGGAAGCATGCGGCACAAGTGGCATGAAAGTGCTGGTGAATGGCGGTATTAATCTTTCGGAACTGGATGGCTGGTGGGCAGAAGCATACACACCTGAAGTTGGATGGGCTTTGGGTGATGAACAGGAACATGGTGACGACCCTGATTGGGATGCCGCCGAAGCGGAATCATTGTACAACATACTGGAAAGCCAGGTGGTGCCTGAATTCTATACACGCAACAATAACGGAATACCGGAACGCTGGATACAGAGGATGCGGAAGAGCATGGCAATACTGACGCCACAGTTTTCTGCTAGCCGTACGGTGCGTGAATACACAGAAAAATATTATTTGCCTGCGGCAGAAAACTATCTAAAACGTGCAGCCGAAAAAGGTTCTGTAGGAATAAAAATAATCAGCGATCAACATGAATTACAAAATAAATGGAACGAAATAAAATTTGCTGAAATAAAAGCCGAAAGTATCGAAAACGGTTACTCGTTTACGGCAAACGTTATTATGAACGGCATCGACCCAAATAAAATACTTGTAGAATTATATGCAAATGGCAAAGACAGCAACGATCAGGAACTGATAAAGATGAATGCAAACCCATCAAACAACGGAAAAGGGTTATATCATGTAAATGTCGTTACAACAAGGCCGGCCGATGATTATACCATCCGTATTGTTCCAAATAATGAAAACATTTCAGTGCCTTTGGAGAACAATCTGATTCTATGGCAACGCTGACGGTTACCAAAATGAAAATACTATAAAAATGAGTAACAATTTTGGTAGTGTAAACTGACACAGTCCAGTTTCACCACCTGATTTGAGCTAAAATTCTAAACGATGATACCACATTTTACAGAAGCTGAAAAAGCGGTTCATTATCCTGTAGACAGGCGTGCCTATTTAGGTATGAACCCGTATATGAAGATCATACTGCTGATACTTTTTATTGGCATATTCGGTTTGGCATGGCTGCAATATCTGGTGTTCGGTTTACCGGCCACTCCTATTTCGGCTTTTGCACCTGTACTACCGGGCGACCCTTCCGGTTTTCCTATGTGGGTAAACCTGAGCCACTGGGTTAATTTCTTTTTCCTTATGTTGATCATAAGAAGCGGGCTTTCTATTTTAGCAGATCATCCACGCTTGTACTGGAATAATAGCTGTAAACCCAACTCTTCATGGATACGCTTTACTCCCGTGAAAATACCCATCGATAAAACTTATACCGCTAAAGAAGATGCCCGCTACCTCAACCCTATAGTCGGCTTGCCAGGTTACAAGCATACAGTGGGTATTGCAAGAGTATGGCATTTTCTCACCGTTCCTTTTTTTGTTTTAAACGGTGCTGTTTTTATTTTCCTTTTGTTTTATACCAATCAATGGGAACGGTTAGTGCCAGTATCATGGAAAATCGTACCTGATGCATGGAATCTTTTTGTTCATTATTCCACCTTTCATTTTCCAGTTGAACCCAATGGATTTTATCATTTTAATGCTTTACAGCAACTCTCCTATTTTGGTGTGGTATTTATTTTAGCACCGCTTGCCATGCTGACCGGCATGGCAATGTCGCCTGCCATAGAAAACCGCTTTCACTGGTATCCGAAATTGTTTGGCAACAGGCAAAGTGCCCGTTCCATTCACTTTTTAGTGATGATCGCTTATTGCGTTTTTATCATTATCCATGTTAGTTTGATAGCGGCCACAGGATTGGTGAGGAACATGAACCATATTGTCATGGGAACGGACAATGCGGAAAGCTATACCGGGCTTTATATAGGAATAGCCATTATTTTGGCAACAATTGCTTTTGCCTTTCTGGCCCACTGGCTTTCCTGGAACAAACAACGTTTTCTCCAATACCTACAGGCCTCTGTAAACGGAAGGCTTTGGAGGCTTACCATAAACCGTTTTAAAGTTAATGCTTACTATCAAAAAAAAGATATTACTTCTTACTTCTGGTTGAATGGAAAAATACCCGAATCAGCAGCATGGAAAAATTTGGCTGAAAACAACTTTGCAGATTACAAACTTAAAATAGGTGGTTTGGTAGAAAATCCAGTTGAGTTATCGCTGGAAGAACTAAAAAAAATAGGTAAAGAACAAAACATTACCATGCACCATTGTATCCAGGGCTGGTCTGGCATTGCGGAATGGGGAGGATTGCCGCTAAGCAAAATCATCGAATTGGTGAAACCTGACCCTTCTGTAACATCAGTTGCCTTCTTCTCTTTTGGTGTAGGTTTATATGGTGGTACTTATTACGATACGCACACGCTTGACAACTGCATGAAATCTAATTCCATACTTGCCTGGGAAATGAATTACGAACCCCTTTCACTGGGGCATGGGGCGCCGCTGAGGTTGCGGGTTGAAAACCAGTTGGGCTATAAGATGGTAAAATGGATTAGCTCTATTGAATTTATACAATCACCTAAAGATTTAGGCAAAGGCTTTGGCGGAAAAAATGAAGATGACGAATACTTTGATTTATTGGCAGATAGTTAAACAATTAAAAAATAAAAAAATGGAATACCAATTTAAAATAGGCGACCATGTAAAATGGAATTCGGAGGCAGGACATGTTTCAGGGAAAATTATAAAAATACATACTACCGATTTTGATTATAAAGGCTATACACATCACGCCACTAAAGAATATCCTCAGTATGCCATACAAAGCGACAAGACCGACCACATTGCTGCGCATAAAGGGAAAGCACTTACAAAATTGAGTAAATAAATATTCAGATTAAAAATACATAATCATGGAAATAAAAAATAATGAATCTACAGACTTAAGGCCTGAAGGAGGCCGATTAATGGATGCTCCATTGGTAAGCATAGATATTCCTGAGTTTATAAAACAATTAAAAACTGAGGCTACATGGGAAACCAGCGACCGTAATGCCATGACCGTTTATAAAACAAATGGAATGCGTATTGTATTGATTGCATTGCATGAAGATGCTGTCATGAAAAAACATACCGCCGATGGCATTATAAGCATGCAGGTACTTGAAGGGGAAATAATTTTCAGTACAGATGACCAACCAGTAGTAATAAGAAAAGATCAGATGATTGCTTTACATGCGGGATTGCCCCATAGTGTAAAGGCATTAAAAGAATCAGTGTTTTTATTAACGCTTACTACATTGATAGAAGCATAAAATTCGTTTCCGTGTGCTGGAAATTTATTGGAACAACACTTAAAAATTTATAACAATGTAAGAGCATATCGTAAAATCCTGGAAACAGAAAGATGAGAGATAAAGACACTTTTAGAGCCTGTTTTAAACTTATATCAAAAAAAACCATAGTGCTTCTTTTATGCCGGTAAATCTTGTTTTCGAAGTTTATGCCGATAAAAGAAGCACGGGAACTTTATGTTTTTTAGGTGATAAAAGAAGCATGAAGGACTTTGGCTCAAGCTTGTTAATTTTTAAAATAACATAAGTATTTATAAGACAAGGTTCCGGTCAATAAATTATCCTCAAACCTGCGCCCCAGCCGTATTGATTGTCGTAGTTGCCGGATATGCCCAGGTTTTTACCGATGATATAAGTTGCGTTTAACCGGTATTCTTTGTCGGTGTTCCAAACCCCTCCGAAACGAACCCTGTTGGTCAGCGGGATATCGCTCCTGCCAATTTCCAACCTTGCGTTGCCTTTTGGGCTGATCCGGACATCCGTTTGGATAAATAAAGGGAGCAGATACCGCAAACCAACAAACACATTTTGCTGGTCGCTTTTATAAAAAGCCTGGCCTTTGTTCTCATTTTTGAACTCGCCGCCAACATATGCCGATAAAAAAAACCTGGAATCCAGGTAACGTTCCAGCCGCGGCGTAACTTCGTAACGGCCATCGTAGCTAAAACGCCAGTCGGAATTAAGGGAATAACGAACGTTGGAAACGTTGGCATATCCATAATTTGCCTGGGATTGGATCATGGTACTCGCCCAAAAAAAAGGATGATTGGATTCCATGAGCAAAGGGTTGTGGTCGCGGTATTTGGTGATCGAAGGATCCACCGGCGAATTTTCATAACGTACAACCCTGGCCATTCCGGCATTCATGTGATAAAGGATGTGGCAATGGAAAAACCAGTCTTTTTGTTCCGTGGCATCAAATTCGATGGTTACTGTTTTCATCGATTCCACGCTTACCGTATGTTTCAAGGGCGAATATTCCCCTTGGGCATTGATGACCCTGAAAAAGTGCCCGTGCAAGTGCATCGGATGTTCCATCATCGTGGTATTGTGCATCACAAAACGGACCTTTTCCCCTTTTTTTATCGACAAAACATCCTGTTCAGACAAGGTTTTGTTGTTGATCGACCAAACGTAACGAAGCATAGACCCGGTCAGGTACAACTGAAATGTGCGCACCGGCTGGTCTTTTCCAAATTCAGTCGAAGCTTTTGCCTTTAACATATCGTAGGTCAAAATCTTACCCGCTCCGCCCAAACTATACATAATCGAGCCGGGAACCGTCATTTTTACGCCTTTTCCATCGTCTTTCATACTCATTTTCATTCCGCTCATTCCATCCATTCCGCTCATTCCGTCCATGTTCATTTTAGAAGGGCTGGGTTTTGTTTCTTTGCCGCTGGTGTCCTTCATTTTCTTGCCAGTCATGTTGTTCATGTCCATCTTGGAAGAATCACCTTTCATATCCATTCCGGCCATTTTTGATTTAGAAGAACCGCTTTTTATGTCCGTGTTGGAAGAATCACCTTTCATATCCATGCCGTCCATTTTCATTCCGCCCATTTCCATTCCTTGTTGCACATTGCCCATTTTGCCCTCCATACCTTTGGAAGTTTCATGGAGCATACCGGCTTTTTCGAGTTTTTCCTTAGATACGGCACCCATTTTCATATTGGCCATGCCCATCATCATTTGGTTCATGCTGTGCATAATGCGGAAATAGGGCAGTTTGGATATATTAGGCGTTAAAACCGTTTTTCCTTCTCCAAAATAAGTAGAAACCTTGCCCGAAACGTCATGCGGTGTTGCCCGGAACTCAAACCTTCCGTCTTTTGGTATGGTGATCAGCACATCATAAGTTTCGGCAACGCCGATCAGTATTTTGTTAACTTTAACAGGTTGGATTTCCAAACCGTCGGCAGCGATCACCGTCATTTGTCCCCCTGCAAATTGTGCCCAAAAATACGACGAAGAAGATCCATCGATAATCCTCAGCCTTACAGTCTCACCGGGCTTAAACTGGTTTTGGTCAATATTTGCTTTTCCGTTGATGAAAAATCGGTCGTATTTAATATCATTAATGTCCATCGCCGGCATCCGCATCCATTCCATCATCAGCTTATCGCCCGCATAACCTTTTTCAAGGGCTTCGCCATAACTTTGCACGGCACCTTTTTTTATGGCAAACCAGTCTGTTCCCCTTTTTAAAAGGCGCAAAACATTTTTTGGGTTTTTGTCCGTCCAGTCAGACAACAGTAAAACCTTGTCGCGGTACTGATCAATTTTTTTTGTTTTTTGCTGAGGCTGGATCACAATAGAACCAAACAAACCCGATTGTTCCTGCAACTTGGTGTGCGAATGATACCAATAAGTTCCGGTTTGGTGGAGTGGGAACACAAAATCATAAGTTTGCCCCGGCATAATCGGTGCCGTTTCCAGATAAGGCACCCCGTCATATTTATTGGGGATCAAAATCCCGTGCCAGTGCAGGGAAGTTTCGTCTTTCATCTGGTTGTGCACATGGATGATGGCCGTGTCGCCTTCCACAAAACGCAAAGTCGGGCCAGGTATTTGCCCGTTGATCGCCTGTGCTTTTACCCTTTTTCCAGTATAATTTACTAGGGTATCGGTCAAAAATAAATCATATACCACACGTTTTCCGGGCGAGATCAAATGGTCTCCGGGCGTGGCACTTGTACTTTTTATGTTTTGCTGAGCACGTGCCCCAAATGCCAGCATGATGTTAAGAAAGATGATTAAAATACTTTTATAATTCATGGTGATGGTTCTAAATTTTATCTAATTGGCTACGTACTGCATTATTTAACAATTTGTATTGCTTTGGCGTAAGCCCGGTTATGTTTTTAAACTGCGTGGAGAGATATGCACTGCTGCTGTAACCCAACTTATATGAAATTTCATTGAGGTTTAGTTCGCCATACTCCAACAACTCTTTAGCTTTTTCTATTTTTTGCCGAATGATAAACTTTTCTATCGTAGTGCCTTCCGATTGAGAAAACAAACGGCTCAGGAAGCCATATTCTTTATTGATGACCGAAGAAAGCAGCTGTGAAAAATTAGCCGCTCCGCCGGAGAGATCGGTATGGTGTATTTTATCGATGACAATGTTTTTGATTTGTTCTATAATTTGTTGCTTTTCATTGTTGATCAGATCAAACCCGATGTGGCGCAAGGCCGAAGCAATTTGCAACATTTGGTATTCGTCTGGTTCCGGGTCTATCACGACTTTGCCCAAAACAATATCAGACACGGAAAACCCTAAATTTTCCAATTGTTGTTTAACAACCATAATGCAACGGTCGCAAACCATGTTTTTGATTTGTAAAGTCATTTTCTTGATTCAAGCTAAAAAATAGGACAATAAATGTCGTGGCCGCTGAAGTTACGGCAAAGCTTGGATCAAACTTGAAGGCTTCGGAAGATGATGGAGATTTGCCTGCCCGATCTTCCTGGCGGTGCATTTGCAAATAAATTTGCTATTGGTTTGAGGGCAACAAAGTTTGCTTCGTTGCTTGGAAATAAAGAAAAATATGCCTTAAAAACAGCATTTGCCAACTGATAATCAAAAACCGGCCTTACGTTTTCTTTGACCACATAGTTGCCATGCTTTTGGCAGCAGGGACAATGCTTGTCTTTTCCGCAATGCTTCTTTTGATGGGCATTTTTAAGATTGCACTTGCCAGCCATTTCATACATGGCCATTTTAGGCTGAAAGATGTATTCGCCTGCACAATGAACCATACAGACAAACATACCTGTAGTAAGCAACAGGTAAAAAGCAGCCATATTGATGATCGCAAGTTTCTTCATCTCCAACACAATTATAAGTTATTTAGCATTATCTCCCATATTATTTGCCATTTTTTGCTTCATCTTTTTTCACGTTCAACGTGCTGGCATTAATGGCAACAATAACCGTACTCAGGCTCATGAGTGCGGCACCTGCGGCAGGGCTAAGCATAATGCCTTGATTATATAGTACGCCAGCCGCCAGCGGGATAGCTACTATATTGTAGCCTGTTGCCCAAATAAGGTTTTGTATCATTTTGCGATAAGTTGCTTTGCCAAATAAGATTAGGTTTACAACATCCATTGGATTGCTGTTTACCAACACAATACCAGCAGTTTCGGCAGCAATATCGCTGCCCGATCCTATAGCAATGCCAATATCGGCTTGTGCAAGGGCTGGCGCGTCGTTTACGCCGTCTCCGGTCATGGCAACAAATTCACCTTCATTTTGCAGTTTTTTTATCCTTTCTATTTTTTGATGAGGCAAAACCTCCGAAAAAACACCGTCCATGCCCAATTTATCACTTACACTTTTTGCAACTTTAGCATTGTCTCCGGTCAGTAAGATGGACTTGATCTTGTTGTTTTGAAGCGTTTTTACCGCTTCTGCGGATTCAGGCCGCACACTGTCTGCCAAACCTATATAGCCAATCAAATTCTCATCGGCCAAAACGAATACTGTGGTTTCGTCGGTTTCCATTTTAAAGCTTTCAGGCAACGCTATATTATTCTCTTTAAGATAACCCGGGCTTACTACTTTTATGTTTTTACCGTCTATAGTTGCCTCAACACCTTTTCCTGTAATGGCATTAAAGTTTGTTGCACCTGCAATCCTGACATCTAATTCTTTTGCCTTCTGCAATATCCCTGTGGCGATAGGGTGTTCGGAATTTTGTTCGATAGTAGAAGCCAAACGGATCAATTCGGTTTCATCGATGCCAGGTTCCAAGACTACGATTTTGGATATTTCAAATTTACCAACGGTAAGCGTGCCGGTTTTATCAAACACTACCGTTGTTATTTTGCGCGAGTTTTCAAAAGCGGTCCTGTTTTTGATCAACAAGCCATTTTTTGCCGATAAAGCAGTAGATTTAGCAACAACCAACGGAACTGCAAGCCCTAAGGCGTGCGGGCAGCAAATGATTATGACAGTTACCATTCTTTCTATGGCAAAGGCCAACGGCTGGCCGGTAAAATACCAGTAAAAGAAAGTAGAAATCCCCGCCAATAATGCAACAATGGTCAGCCATTTCGCAGCTACGTCGGCAAGCAATTGCGTTTTCGATTTTGTTTTTTGTGCATCGTCCACCAGTTTTACCAATTGCGATAAATAAGAATCGGACGAACCGTGCAAAACCGATATTTTTAAAGAACCGTTGCCATTGAGCGACCCTGCGATGACTTTGTCCCCTTTTACCTTCAACACAGGTTTTGATTCACCTGTCAGCATAGATTCGTTCAAATAACTTTCCCCTTCATCTACCATACCGTCCGCAGCAATCTTTTCGCCCGGTTTGATCAGTATTATATCATTTGCTTTAATGGTATCCGTCCCAACGTCCGTTACCTGTTGCCCTTTTACCAAATGTGCTTCGGCCGGAATTAGCTGTACCAGCAGTTCGAGTTCCCGGGACGCGCCAGCGACAGACTTCATTTCTATCCAGTGCCCCAACAGCATAATCAGGATCAAAGTTGCCAATTCCCAAAAAAAACCTGCCCCTTTTAAACCAAAAACCGTGGCCGCACTATAAAAATAAGCAACTGAAATGGCAAAGCCGATCAATGTCATCATTCCCGGGTTCCGGCCTTTCATTTCATACCACCAGCCACTGAGGAACGGCCATCCTCCATAAAAAAAAACTACCGTTGACAAGGCAAGTTGCAGATATGAGGAACCGGGAAAATACCAGTGCAGGCCTATAAACTGCTGGATCATGGGCGAAAGCAACACAATTGGTATGGTAAGTACCAGGATGATATAAAAGCGTTTTTTAAAATCGGCAATCATGGCTTTGTGATCATGCCCGGAATGGCCCATCGGCATCTTGTGTTCCTGATTGGCCTTATTTTCGTTACTTATCGGATTTTCGGTTATAACACTGGCAGAAAGTTTTTGATGATCGGAATGATCCATAGGAATAGGTTTTATGATAAAGTTTTAACCAAGTGTTCTTGAATTTTTAATAAAAAATGGTAAAGCTTATAAATAGCTTTACCATCAAGTTTGGCTTTTAGCTGTCGGATTTTTTCGGCCTTGCTTTTAAATGCTTCTTTTATCACCCCAAAAACCGTTAAACCGAATCGTATTTTACAGGCATAAAAGAAGCATTGGACTACAACCAAAAAAATTGCTATATTTTTTGCGCTTGATAACCTCTTTTTTTAAGGCTTTCCACAACTTCTTGTGCCGCAAGACCGTTTTCTGCTTGTATTGATAAGATTTTGTCGGGCGTTGAGGTATCTACTTCCCATTTATCAACGCCTTTTAAAGTGTTTAATATTGGCGTTACGGAGGCAATACATCCGCCGCAATTAATATTTGTCTTGAATTTCAAAGTTTCCATAATCTGTTTTTTTTATAAACAAATTTAACCACAAACCCATTTTTATCTTTATAAGATTCCATGTAAAAGTTATAAGATTTTATGCAAAAATAGTTTATCAGCAATTAGGCTTTTCGACAAACACAATAATGCAATCAGAAGAAATGGAAACCGGCCTAACAACAATTTTGAAATTTATACGGGGAAATTATAGTGCTTCTTTTATGCCCATAAATCTTGTTTCCGAAATTTATGCCGATAAAAGAAGCATTGGATTTTTATGTTTTTTATGTCGATAAAAGAAGCATAGAAACCTCGACAAGAAAATTTTAAACAAGCACTAAAAGTTAAAGAAACTTCTTACCTGAATGGCTATTTGCAAAGTTAAAAAGCTTGTTATTAAGCTTGTAAAAGCAATTTAAATATTGACACAGGTTAATACTTCATAAAAGTTGTAAGGAAAGCCATCAACTTCCGACAAAGCAGGTATGAAAAAGCTAAATTTAATAATCATACCTTTTTTACTGTTTGCGTTTAATGCGAGCAGCCAAAATTATACTTCAACCAAAAGTCCGGCAAATGTTCAGGCTTATCCCAACGCTAAACCTAACAGTTATTGGAAAAAAGTTCTATCCCCGGAAGCTTACGAAATCCTGGTAAACCGGGGCACAGAAACACCTTATAAAAACCCTTATTGGAACAACCATCAGAAAGGGGTTTATGTGAGTGCTGCTACCGGCAAGCCTTTGTTCAGTTCTGATACCAAGTTTGATTCCGGCACTGGCTGGCCAAGCTTTTTTAAGCCAATCAATCCAAAAGAAATTAAAATTGTGAGAGATAATTCTGACGGCATGGTTAGGGACGAGGTGGTAGAAGCCAGTACCGGTTTGCATTTGGGCCACGTTTTTGATGACGGGCCTGCGCCCACCGGCAAACGCTATTGCATGGATTCTTATGCTTTTAAATTTATCCCGTCCAAGTAAAACTGTATCAATCAACTTATAATTTTTATGAAAATATTTAATTTATTCCTGCTAAGCCTGCTTTTTATTTTTGGCTGCGCAAATGGCCAGGAAACTGCCCATAATAAAGCCTTTGCCACATTACCTGCATTAAAACCAGGAGAAAAGGTGGCCACTTTTGCGGGTGGTTGTTTTTGGAGCTTGTCTGAAGGTTTATCAGAACTGAACGGCGTAAACAAAGTAGTGGCCGGTTATGCCGGCGGTACAGTTAAAAACCCGTCTTATGAAACTGTTTGCACTAAAACAACAGGCCATGCCGAGTCTGTTCAGGTGTATTATAATCCTGCTGTGATTAGTTTTGCTGCTTTAACAGAAGCATTTTTTTATGCACATGACCCCACAACGTTAAACAGGCAAGGGCCGGATCAGGGAACCGATTACCGTTCTATTGCTTTTTATCGCAATCCCGAAGAAAAGAAAACGATTGAAGAGGTAACAGCTAAAGTGAATAAAGAACATCATTACAAAAACCCTATTATTACGCAAATCTTACCGTTTAAGGTATTATATCCTGCCGAAAATTATCACCAGGGCTATTACAAACTTCACCCGGACGAAACTTACATCCAACTGGTTTCGATGCCTAAAGTATTAAAACTGCGTAAAGCAAAGAACAATTTATTGAAACCGGAATTTCAACAAAAGGCTGTTGCTTCTCTTAAATAAATCAAAAATCAACCTAAATCTTACAATCATGGATTTCAAAAAAACCGGTTACAATCTTGGTGTTATTGCTACAATAGTGGTGCTGCTATGGATTGGCATATTCAAATTTACGGCTACAGAAGCGATGGGTATAAAGCATTATGTCAGCAATAGTTTTTTAATGAGCTGGATGTACCATGTAGCCTCAGATCAGGCAGTTTCTAATTTGATCGGCGCTTTTGAAATTATAACCGCACTGCTTTTACTGGGTTCTTTTTGGAACGACAGGATTGGAAGAATAGCCGGTTACGCCGGAATAATTATCTTTTTAACAACCATCAGTTTTTTATTTACGACGCCCGGAATTTGGAAAGCTGTAGAAGGCGTGCCAACAACAGATTTTTTTGTGGTGAAGGACCTTGCGTTTTTGGCGATCATGCTCCTGGTAGTAGGTGAGCACTCCGCAAACGAAATCCATAAACAAATTTAAATTATGTTTGAGTTTTGTTCGGCCTGTTGTCCATGCTTCTTTTATCGACTAAAAAACAGTAAAGCTTTCTATAGTTGATAGTCCATTAAGTACAGACACCAAATTTATAGTGGTAAAAGAAGCATGACCATCAATCTTGAATCTATTTACTATCAAACATAAAATTTAAAACAGGCGTTAAAAAAGCAAAACAAATAACAATGAAGCAGACAGCAAGGCCAAAAATAGTGATCGTGGGCGGAGGTTTTGGGGGGATAGAATTAGCTAAGAATTTAAAAAATGCCCCGGTGGACGTTGTGTTATTGGATAAGCATAATTATCATACTTTTCAGCCTTTGCTTTATCAGGTAGCTATTGGTGCAATTGAGGCGGATTCTGTCGGTTTTCCTATCCGCAGGATATTTACAAAGCAGGAAAACTTTAAATTCTTGCTGACAGCTGTAGAAAAAATCTGTCCTGATGGGTATAAAGTAATCACTTCTACGGGGGAAATTACTTACGACTATCTAATTATCGCTACCGGTTCCAATACCAATTTTTTCGGTAACCAATCTATGGCGCAACTGGCTATGCCAATGAAAAATATCCCGGAAGCATTAAATATCAGAAGCCTGATTTTACAAAACCTGGAAGCGGTTTCATTTACGGATGACCTGAAAGAAAAAATGGCTTTAATGACTTTTGTGGTGGTTGGCGGCGGCCCAACAGGCGTTGAACTTGCAGGTGCTTTGGCCGAAATGAGAAAGCTGATTTTGATGAAAGATTACCATGATTTAAAAAGCAGCGATATGAAGGTTTATTTGATTGAAGGCAAACCTGAGCTGCTGGCAAGCATGTCTGATAAAGCTTCATCAACAGCAAAAAAATATCTGGAAAATAAACAGGTAACAATTTTTAATGGCGTACACGTAGACTCCTATGATGGCTTCACCTTAAAAGTAGATGATGGTATGGCCATCGAAACAAAAAATGTTTTTTGGGCAGCCGGGGTTAAAGGACAAGTTCCTGACGGCATTCCTCCGGCTATCATCAATAAAAGCGGCAGGATACAAACTGATAATATAAACCGTGTAAAGGGGTTTTTGAACATATTTGCAATCGGTGATGTTTCGGCAGTTACTACCGTTGAAACGCCTAACGGACACCCCGGAGTTGCACCCGCCGCGCTGCAACAGGGTCGGCAGTTAGCCAAAAACCTGATCCGGATATTGAACAACGAAGAACCGGTCCCTTTTCAATATAAAGATAAAGGATCGTTGGCAACCATCGGAAGAAACCAGGCGGTGGCAGATTTATGGAAAATCCATTTACAGGGCTTCGTTGCCTGGGTTTTGTGGGGATTGGTGCATATCATGTCAATTGCGGGCTTTACCAATAAAGGCGTTATATTTTTTAACTGGCTTGTAAACTACGTTAATGGCAATAGTGACAACCGGCTGATCATCCGTTTTTTTAATAATAAAACCCGGATGATAGACCCGGACGAAAACTCGCTGAAAGGGGTTTTATAAAAAATCGGTTTCCGGTGAAGCAGTTAAGGTTTTGTTTAAATTAATACAAGAAAAAGTGCTAATGCTTCTTTTACCCGATAAAAAATGGTGTTTGCATCAATATAAATAAAACCAAAACTAAAAGGTTTACCAGTTTTTAGGTGATAAAAGAAGTATAAAAAATACATAGAATAGGTTTTAAACAGTCTTTTAATTTGTTTACTTACATTTATGATTATGAACTGGATACTACTGTTAATTGCCGGCTTGTGCGAAATTGGCTTTACAACTTGCTTAAACAAGGCAAAAGGATTGGAAGGAACTCCGTTTTATTTGTGGATGGGAGGATTTGTGTTTTTTATTGCAATAAGTTTAACGCTATTGTATAAAGCAACACAAACTTTGCCTTTAGGGACAGCTTATGCCGTTTGGACAGGTATAGGAGCGGTGGGAACAGTGATTTTTGGCATTATCTTTTTTAAAGAACCGGTTAGCTTTTGGCGGTTATTTTTTATTGTAACCTTGATTAGTTCTATCGCCGGATTGAAATACGTGTCTGCAAAATAAAACAAACAGCACAACAAGTTTAAGTTTGGGCCAGGTTACCATCTTCAGTTAAAATTGAATTTTAATACTGATTTTTTAGTGCTAAAAGAAGCATGGTAATTTTTCCTGCTATCAATTAAACCGTATTGAAAACCATATTCAAAAAGATCAGAACCTGTTTAAATTTCTATTATAGAAATTTATATTGCTTTTTTTATGCCATAAATCTTGGCATCTTATATTTGTTTTTGGCTAAAGCCTTGTAAGTTTATCAATTTTATCTATGGCCTGAAGGCTGTGGCAATTGAAGTTTAATGGATAGCCCCGTTTGTTGCGGCAGATAGAAAGTTTATAAAACAAGTGGCTAAATTGCACGGCCTTCAGGCCGTGGATGGTAAGTAATTTAAATATGGCTTTAGCCAAAATAACCAAGAAAAATTTAACCTAAACTTCCACTTTTAATGCTGCCGGCCTGCTGTTTAGTTCAAACACTTCACCGTGAGGGACCATGGTAATTTGGCCAAATTGTTCCAGCAAAGTTTGGTAAGCTTTTGCAACCGGCCTTGGCTTTCTGTCGAGGTCGTACAATCCGCATGGGTTTACCGTCCCATTTTTCTCCGCCAGTTCAATGTCCCAGTCAATCTGGTCGATCAGGCTGTACCAGTTAAAACCAAGCACCGGGATGCCTTCCTTCCGGATCTGCAAAACGTTGATCCATTGCTTGTACAGCCAAAGTGGTGCTTTTTCGGCATCCAAAACATTGGTTTCGGTGTGCATTACCGGTTTCTTGTACCGCTCGTAATATTCTTTAGTTACCTGATACCAGCCCAGCACGTCCGTACCATTCAGCATCGTTCCGTCCGGCAATTTGATCTTTTCGTTCCGTCCGTAGTAATCGTTCCCCATAATTTGGTAACCCGGAGGCTCGCCGGCCATAAACCAGTCAAATTCTTCGCGGGTTAAGCCATTGTCCAGCAGATACATACATACATCTGCATCAGGCGGATGCGCATACAATAAATCCAAAGACAGGAAACGCAATTTGTTGATGAGCTTGGTTTCTTTGGAAATGGTTGCGGAAAGTTCGTGTATGTATTCTGCACTTTCGCTTTGCACGATGATACAGTCAGGCCGTTGTTGGGCAATTTGATGGTTGGCCAGAATGCTGGAAGCAACCAGGTTTTTGATAGCGGTAACAAAGCTGAAGTCATCTTTTAACTGCTCGTTCCAAATCCCGTCGCGGGCACTGGCTTTTGCAGATACGAAAATTTCATTCACCGGCGTATAAAAGCGCACCCAGGGATAGCGTTTGGCCACAGCTGCCGCATATTTGGCAAAATGCAAAGGCAGTTCCGGGTTTTGGAAATTGCCAACCCAATCAGGCACGCCAAAGTGCATCAAATCCAAAATTGGGGTGATGCCCAGCCGCTTGATCTCGTTCATGGCTTCATCCGCAAAGCTCCAATCGTATTTACCGTCGGCCTTGCTAACAGAATAGTAGGGTAAACCGTAGCGCAACACCTTTAAACCAAGTTCTTTTACCAGGCCCAAATCTTCTTTAAAATTTTTATAATGGCCGCATTCTTTCAGCAAATCGCGCCTTAATGTTCCGTTGTTAATGGTAGGATAGGAGCACTCAATACCGGTTGCAAACATAAAATTGCCTGCGTTATTCAATGGCAAACCGCTGCCGTCTTTGCCTGCACCACCGCCAAACTCATCACCGGCATAAGTGCTATTCGTATTGTGTTTATTGATGATAGATAAAAAACTTTTCTCAGCCATGATAAAAATTTAAATATACTTCTTTTATGCCTGTAATTTTCAATTTGGTTTTTATATGGATAAAAGAAGCATAGAAATCTCAGGGCCTGTTTAAATCTCTATCAGGAGGATTTACAATGCTTCTTTTATGCTTATAAATTTAGTATATAAAAGCTGTTTGCTTACGAGAAGGATTGAAGTAAATATTTAAAAGTCAGAGACTTGAGTTTCTAAAAATTTGTTTAAGAGCGGCTATTATTAAGCCTTCTCTTAAACAACTTACATCTTACTACTGCTGTCTTTTTTACCCATTTTGTCCTGAGACATCTTGCCCATTTTGTCCTGAGACATCTTATCCATTTTGGCTTTTTTGTGCTCCATTTTCATCATCTTTTTATGCTCCATTTTAGACATTTTAGAATCTTGAGCTTGTGCATTAACGGTTAGGCCAACTATTGCCACAACAGCAACAAGGCTTTTAGCAAAAATGGATTTCAAATTTTGAGTTTTCATTTTTAAGTTTTTTAAATATTTCCCTCTTTGACGCAAGTGCTGTACCATCCTTACAGTTTATTTAAGTTTATTTTTAAGGTACGCACTAACAGAAACAAATACTTTTTTTTAACGAATGCTAAAAGCCTGTTTAAATCTTTTTCCATTCATTCACGATGCTTCTTTTATCCCATAAAAAATGGTAACACACAACACGGAAAAAGAATTTGTTTCGGATACAGAACTACCTAAATACGAATTTGTACATACAAGTTTTACTGGCATAAAAGAAGCATCATCAATTTAAAACAGCGTTAAACAGGGATTTTGTTTCTATTGATTTTAACATTTGCTTAGGTTGATAAGGATAGAATTTACCGTTCAAATAAAAAAACCAATGTTAGCAAGCGGGGTTATTTAACTATCAATCAACAGTCAAAATAAAAGCATTACTATGAGTGAGAAAAATAAGATCAGCAGGCGGCAAGTGATTGCAGGTTTGGGCACCGGTTTGGCTGCGGCAGCTGTGGCACCGGTTTTTGCATCATCTGCAGGATTACGTTTGGATACAGCAGCACAAAAATTGCAGGACCCGACCACCAAGTATCCGAAACCACCGTTCAAAGGCCAATCACAGCCTTGGCCGGGTTTGGTAAGCCAGATGGATCCGCGGCCGGACCACGGTGAAACCAGTTACAAAGGATCGGGCCGTTTGGCAGGCCGCAAAGCCTTAATTACCGGCGGGGATTCTGGGATGGGCCGTGCAGCTGCTATTGCATATGCACGTGAAGGAGCGGATGTTGCCATCAATTATTTCCCTACGGAGGAACCTGATGCGCGTGAAGTAATTGCGCTGATTAAGGCAGAAGGCCGCAAAGCAGTAGCCATTCCAGGTGATCTGCGAAGTGAAGCTTTTTGCCAAACACTGGTAGCTGAGGCTGTGCGTCAATTGGGTGGTTTGGATATCGTGGTGAGCAATGCCGGCCGTCAGCAGGCACACGCATCAATACTGGATATTTCTTCCGAGCAGTTTGACTGGACAATGAAAACCAATATTTATGCACCTTTCTGGATCATCAAAGCTGCTTTGCCGCATTTGCAGCCAGGATCGGTAATTATCGGCACCACATCCGAACAAGCTTATGACCCTTCGGCGGATCTTTACGATTATGCGCAAACAAAAGCAGCAACCATGAACTATGTAAAATCTTTGGCTAAACAGCTTGCACCAAAAGGGATCCGGGTGAATGGCGTGGCACCGGGGCCAATCTGGACACCATTGCAGGTAAGCGGCGGCGCATCACAAGAAAAACTGAAAATGTTTGGCGGACAAACGCCGATGGGCAGGCCGGGCCAGCCAGCAGAATTGGCTTCAATTTATGTGCAACTGGCCGCAAGTGATGCCAGCTACGCAACAGGCCAGGTTTATGGTTCTGCAGGCGGAAGCGGACAGCCATAAAGGTTTGCAACGCTTTTATCCAACAAGAAGCTACAAAATTTAATGTTTATAAATGAGCGGGACGAGTAATTGTCCCGCTTTTTTGGTTTGTACAGAACCATCTGCTAAAATGTAAATTAATGATTTATTTTGATTGGGATTATTTTGGCGGATCAAAACATATTAGTAATTATGTGTGTCAAATCAGCCCGTTTCCTACTGTTGATCAGCCAATTTTTATTGTAATTAAAAGATCCTTTTTTGTTTGCCGACAGTATTTTGAATGCTATTGGTAAAAAATATTTATCCTGAATTGAGCCATCAATAAATAGAAAGTAACTAACCCGATATGAAAAAAAAATTTCTTTGCTGCATACTGTTTTTATCGATATTTTTTCAGGTTTCCTTCGCCCAAAAACCTGCTAAAACTTTTACCAATCCTTTGCTGCCTTCCGGTGCCGATCCGTACAGTTTTTATAAGAACGGCTACTATTATTACACCAATACTTTGGGGAATAAACTGGTTTTGTGGAAGACGGAAAACCTGGCCGATTTAAAAGATGCCGAAAGTAAAACCATTTGGGTTCCGCCGGCCGGTACTGCATATTCTAAGGAGTTGTGGGCACCCGAATTCCATTTTATAAAAGGCAAATGGTATGCTTATTTTGCTGCGGATGACGGCAGCAATGATCATCATCGTACATATGTTTTAGAAAATAATTCTACCGATCCGTTTAAAGGCGAATGGGTTTTTAAAGGGAAAGTAGCTGTGCCTTCAGATAAATGGGCGATTGATAGTGATGTTTTTGAGCTGAACGGCAAGCTGTATATGATTTGGTCTGGCTGGGAAGGAGACGAAAACGGCCGTCAGAATATTTTTATAGCTAAAATGAAAAACCCCTGGACGATGACCGGCAAGCGGGTGCTGGTTTCAAAACCAACATATGCCTGGGAAAAAAACGGAGATTTGAATAATGCCGGCAACCCGGCGCATGTGGATGTGAACGAAGGCCCGCAGTTTTTAAAACATGGCCACAAAGTTTTCATAATTTATTCTGCAAGTGCCTGCTGGACAGATTTTTATGCTTTGGGAATGCTCGTAGCATCAACCAAAAGCAACTTGTTAAATGCGGCTTCCTGGAAAAAATCAGCTGAACCTGTATTCAAGCAATCACCCGAAAACGGCGTTTATGCGCCCGGCCACAATTCTTTTTTCAAATCGCCGGACGGAACGGAAGATTGGATTTTGTATCACGCCAACTCAGAGCCGGGGCAAGGCTGCGGCAGGGAACGTTCTCCGCGGGCACAAAAATTTACCTGGCGCAAAAACGGAATGCCGGATTTTGGTACGCCGGTCAAAGCAGGTGTGCCGCTGGCTATTCCTTCAGATGGAAAATCAAAATAAATTAGTTGTTAAGGCTGATTTTTTGTTTCGATCTGAAAAAATTAACATAAACTGAAATTGCGGCAGCCAGGAAAAAACCGGTTGCCGTAATTATATCGATAAAAACAGCATCGGTATTTTTGCCGCTGATTTTATCTGCATAATATTTGATAAAAGAATTTGGCAGATCGTGCTCGCCAAGCTGCATTTTTACCTGCCATTGCCAGTCGGTTATGGGGCAATAACCCAAACCGTACCAATAACCTAATCCAAGCCAGCAAGCAGTCGTTATCAACACACAAACGAGATGTAGTTTGCGGGTTTTGGGCCAAATCCATCCCAACAAATTAAAGCCGATAATTAGCAGATGGAAAATAGTCAGTAAAAAATCCAGCAGTTTAAGGTTCATCTTTCGGATTAAAATTAGCAACGTAAATAACAGTATTACAAGTTGAATTTATACCGATAAAAGAAGCATATTAGTTTGTGTTGTCATGCAGAACATGTTTCAGTATCTCATCAAGAAGCCTAATTGTGCAATAATTTTTTCGGGATGCCGAATAAGGTTTCGGCATGACAGTAAAGAAGCGTATGTTTCAATCTCAACACAAAATCAAAACCAGTATTTTTAGGTTTGTGGCGGATTGCCTATCTTTCAACCAAATATTTTAGTAAATGGCAACAGAAGTAAAGTGTCCGGGTTGTGGTCATAGTTTTCCGATTGGGGAAGTGATGGCCGAGGAATATAAAAGTGAACTGAAGCGGGAAATGATTTCCTACAAAAGGAAAAAAGACGAAGAAGCACAAAAAAAAGAAGAAGAATACCAGCGCAGGCAGGAGGAATTTGACAAAAAATCGCGCCAGCAAAGCTTGGTTTTTGAGGAACGTTTGGCCGCCGAAAAGAAAATGCTGCAACAACAATTGGAACAAAACCTGCGCAAAACCATTGCTTCCGACTTTGAAAACCAGCTGGTTTTGCTGGAAAATGCACGGAAAGAATCTGATGAAAAACTAAAAATTTCGCGGCAAAAAGAGCTGGAATTTCTGCAGCGCGAAAATCAGCTCAAAACCAAAGAAGCGGAAATGGAAGTGGATTTGCAACGGAAACTGCAGGAACAGCGCGGCGAAATGACAGAACAAATCCGCAAGCAGGAAAATGATAAAAATAGTGTAAAAGAAACCGAACATCAGCTGCGCGTAAAAGAGCTGGAAAAACAGCTGGACGACCAGAAAAAGCAGGCCGATGAAATGAAACGCAAGCTGGAACAAGGCTCGATGCAGCTGCAAGGCGAAGTGCAGGAACTGATTTTGGAAGAATTGCTGCGGAACAGTTTTCCGTTTGATGTGATTTCTGAGGTTGGAAAAGGCATTCGCGGTGCGGATTGTGTGCAAACCGTGCGCAACCAATTTGGGCAGGAATGCGGCCAGATTATTTATGAAAGTAAACGGACCAAAGATTTTGGCGGCGATTGGATTGAGAAATTGAAGAAAGATATGCGCAGCCAGGGCGTGGATGTGGCCGTGATCGTTTCGCAGGTTTATCCGAAAGGCATGAATTGTTTTGGCGAGCGCGAGGGCGTTTGGATTTGCTCTTATGAGGAAGCCAAAGCGGTTGCAAGTGTTTTGCGCGATGGGGTTATCCGTCTTTCTAATGTGATGAAATCGCAGGAAAACCGGGGCGATAAAATGCACTTGCTCTACAATTATTTAACCGGAATTGAATTTTCTGAACAATGGAAAGCCATTCAGGAAGGTTATTTAAGTATGCGGCAGTCGATTATACAAGAACGCGTGGCAATGGAAAGGCTATGGAAAGTGCGCGAAAAGCAGTTGGATAAAGTGCTTGAAAATGCAACGCATATCCGTGGTTCGATCCAGGGTATTGCCGGTAAAGATGCGATCCAGTTGAGCCTGACCGGAGAAGAGGACGAATTGCTGATGGAGTGATGCTGTTTTTATCGCCTAAAAATTGGGCTTGATTTTATTTAGGTTTGCAAAAAAGATTTAAAAAAAGACATTTCAGTCAAAACCATTATGCAAAAATTTCCACCGATTATCCTCGCTTCCAAATCGCCGCGCCGACAGGAATTGATGCGTTTGATGAATTTTGATTTCCGGGTTGTGCTGAAAGAAGTGGACGAATCTTATCCGGAAAATTTGCAACACGAAGAGATTGCTGTTTTTATCGCCCAAAAAAAGGCATTGGCTTTCGATGAAATTACCCATGATGAAATTGTAATTACTGCTGATACGATTGTTTCCGTTGATGGTCAGATTTTGGGAAAACCCGAAACGCCGGAACATGCCGTGGCGATGCTGCAACTGCTTTCCGGCCGCAAACACAGGGTAATTTCCGGCGTGAGTTTGCTCTACAAACATCGGCAAAACACTTTTTTTGATGTTTCTGAAGTGCTTTTTCGTCCGCTTTCGGAGGAAGAAATCCGGTATTATGTGGATAATTTTAACCCGATGGATAAAGCCGGTGCGTATGGTATCCAGGAATGGATTGGTTTGGTTGGCATCCAGCGCATTGAAGGTTCTTATACCAATGTTGTTGGTTTGCCAACGGAGAAATTGTATCAGCAGCTTTTGGCTGTCAGCTCTTAGCTTTCAGCAATCAGCTCTTAGCTTTCGGTAATTTGCTACTCGCTGAAAGCTGATGGCTGACATCTAAAAGCTTTCTGCCAGCAAACCTTCTTTCAAAGAATAAGTTGTCATACTCAACTTTTTGATTTCCAGTTTTTGCATGATAAAAGAAGTAAGCAGCGAAGCCACCACAATCATATCCACGCGCAGCGGAATAATCCCTTTTTTATTGCGCCTTTCTTCATGACTGGAATTTTGCAGCCAATGCGCAACCCGCTCAAAATCAGGAATTTCAAAATCATAGGTTTTAGTTTTTTTGATGTTGAAAGCATGGCTTTTGTCCAACTCAATCATTTCTGCATAAGTTTCAAACGAGCCGGCCGAACCGATTAATTGCTGCACTTGCTGATCTTTGACCGATAAAAACAGCATCTGCAATTGCTCTTCCAGGTATTGGTTTAGTTGGATGATGTTTTCCTGCGTAATCGGATCAGCCTGATGAAAAAGCTGCCGCAGCCGTTGCGCACCGATTTCAAAACTGTGCTTCCAAAAAATTTCGTTTTCATCACACAAAATAAATTCTACACTGCCGCCGCCAATATCCAGGATCAAACTTTTTTCTGCGGATAAAATCCCCGAGCTTTTTACACCTTTATAAATCAGTTCCGCTTCCTTCAAACCATCGATCACTTCAATCTCGATCCCGGTTTTCTCCTTCACTTCCCGGATAAAATCCGAACCGTTTTTGGTGCTCCTGACTGCCGAAGTAGCCACCGCGCGAACTTGCAATGCTTCTTTTACCGCTATATTTTCCGCAAAAAGCTGCATCGTTTTAAGGCCACGCTCAAAAGCCTGCGGTGTAATCAAACCATCTTTCATGCCGCCTTCGCCCAGCTTTACGGCTTCTGTTAAATGCAGGATTTCTTTAAAACTGTTTTCTATTTTTTCGGCGATCAATAAATGAAAAGTGTTTGTGCCAAGGTCCATCACGGCGATACGTTGCTTCATAAACCGAAGATGCTGAAATAATTGATTGTTAAAGAGCCGGATTGATGTTTTGCTAGATCAATTTTTCACAATAATACCCAAACCAAGATTGTAAATGTTTCCAGCTGTTTTAAAAACTTATTCACAATTTGTCGATAAGTTTAAATCCTAATTGGTAAACCTATCGATTTTGAAGGTGTTCTTCAGATAATCAATTAAAAAAATAAAATGGCAGAGCAAAAATCAGAAGCGGAACATATCGAAAAAACGATTGGTGCTTTAGAAAACAGTATCGAAAAAGAAACCGAAACAGGTTCATTAACCAGTATTACCAGCTGGATTAAAACACTTAACGAGCACGCTGGCTTCAAAACCATTGCGCACGATCTGGAAAAATTAAAAGAAGCAATTGCGGATAAAGACGGCAAAAAAATCTACACTTTGCTTGAAAAGCTTGGCGACGAAACTGTAAAAGCAGCAGACAAAGCAGAAGGTAAAGAAAATGCTTCCATCAAGAAATTAGGTAAATCCTTGTTGCAAGGTGCCAAATTGGTAAAAAAATTAGTTGGCGAAGAAGCATAGTTTTTTTCACTTTTAAACAAAAAACCTGTTCAGATTTGAGCAGGTTTTTTTGTTTTTGTCTATTCCGATTTGTCATCCCGACCGCAGGGAGAGATCTTCTTCAAATTTATTTTCCTTGTGCGTTCTTTTGCTTGATCAAAAGAACCAAAAATCAAGAATGCCGGATCACCTCCGGGCGGCATTCAACCCTGCGCTCCTGGGCGGAGACTTAACAAGTTCGTCGCGCCGCTTGTCCTTTTCGTTCTGCAATTTCAGCTCGCTGTCATTCTGAACTTGTCTAAGAAAAATTTCATGGTATTTTCAATTTGTTGACCCTCGCTTTATCAAAGCGTTAGGTCTTCGCCCAGGTGCGGGAAGACCCGACAAAACACCCGGAGGGATCGGGTTTGTCTTGATTTCGTTGGTCCTTTTTCATCAAGGAAAAAGAACGCTAAATACAAAACAATCACGAATGCTTCTTTTATCAACCCAAAATCCTCACTCTTTATAAAAAAACCATTTGGCCAGTTCTTTATAGCTCGTTTTTTTGCCGTACATCAGCACGCCAACGCGGTAAATGCGGGCGGCCACCCAAGTAGTAAAGATAAACCCGGCAACCATCATCAGCATAGATAAAGCCAGTTGCCAATCGGGCACGCCAAACGGAATGCGCACCATCATCGCGATCGGTGCGGTAAACGGGATGACGGAAAGCCAGAACGCCAGCGGACTATCCGGATTGTTGACCAGATAAGCAAACGACAAAATGTAGGTAAACAAAAGTGGCAGCGTGATGGGAAACATGAATTGCTGCGTCTCCGTTTCGCTATCTACCGCCGAACCAACGGCCGCAAAAAGCGCACTGTACAGCAAATATCCCGACAGGAAATAAAAGATAAAGCAGCCCAGAATATACACGTAATTAACGCCTTTTAAAGTTTTCAGGAAACTCATAACCGGGTTTCCAATCGGCATTTGCGTTTGGGCCGTGCTGTTTTTACCGCCTTTTATTTGGGTTTGATCGTTGCTTTGTTCCGTAGCAACTTCTTTTTGAGTGAAAACTTTTCCGGCAATATTTGTAATCGTTGTAGACAAAATAATCCACAGTAAAAACTGCGTCAATCCAACCAAACCAACGCCCAGGATTTTACCCAGCATCAGTTGAAAAGGTTTTACAGAAGAAACAATGACTTCAATTACGCGGTTGGTTTTTTCCTCAATTACGCCGCGCATCACCTGCGCACCATAAATAAACAACGACAGATAGATCAAAATCGCCGAAGCAACACCAATGCCATAAGCCGAAGCCAGGTTGCTGTCCTTTTCGCCATCGTCCGTCAGTTGTTTGGTTTCTGCGGAAATATTGGTTTTCATCGCGTTCAGTTTCTGCACATCGATACCCGCCGCCGCCATATTTCCGGCAGTGGCCAGGGCGTTCAATTGGGTTTCTACTTCGTTTAGCAGGGCAAAATTGGGTTTCTTCTCAGAAAAAATCTGAACGCTGTTTTTAGCCAGATAATCTTTCGGGATGAAAAGCACAAACTGGTCCTCGTTTTTTTTGGCTGATTTTTTTGCTTCCGGCAAAGTTTTCTCCGCAGCACTAAAAAGAAAGTTTTTATGGTTTTGCAGTTTTGAGGCGAACAAGCCGGTTTCGTCAACCACCTTAATTTGTTTGGGTTTGTTCAGGCTGTCGCTGTTTTTGGCGATCAGATAAATGCCGCCGTACATGGCCAAAATCAATCCCGGGACCAGGAAAGTCATCAGCACAAATGATTTCTTTTTTACCCGCGCCAAATATTCGCGCTGGATAATGAGTAAGGTTTTGTTCATAGTTTTTAGCGTTGATTTACTTTCTCGATAAAAATTTCGTTCATCGTCGGGATGATTTCTTCCAGCCGGTTGATGCCCACTTTCGGGATCAGATATTGCAATACTTCGTTTACCGTATGTTTTTCTTTGAGTTTGATCCGCATCAAATCATCTTCCAAACCGGGAATATGTTGCAATAATTCGAAAGGTTCGGTTCCGTCAAAAGTTAGTTTCCCGGTAAATTCTACTTTGTAAGTATTGTTGCGGTATGAATTGCGGATCGCTTTCACCGGGCCGTCCAATATTTTGTGCGATAAATTGATCAGCGCAATAGAATCGCACAGTTCTTCAACCGATTCCATCCGGTGTGTGGAGAAAATAATGGTCGCACCATTTCGGTTCAATTCCAAAATTTCATCTTTGATCACTTCCGCATTAACCGGATCGAAACCACTGAAAGGTTCATCCAGGATGATCAGTTCCGGGTTGTGCAAAACAGTGCTCACAAACTGCACTTTCTGCTGCATCCCTTTAGAAAGGTCTTCAATTTTTTTGCCCCACCAATCGCTCATGCCCAGCTTTTCAAACCATGTTCTGATACGTTTTTCGGCATCGGCCTTACCCAAACCTTTCAACCGTGCCAGATAAACCAGTTGCTCGCCAATTTCCATCTTTTTGTA
>JAABUT010000481.1_pt1 | contig 63801 bp, 70 predicted proteins | sample 5559281 | NCBI WGS metagenome assembly JAABUT01 (sample SAMN10711880, study PRJNA513359) | rock metagenome | isolation source: Antarctica rocks | place: Antarctica: Victoria Land, Ricker Hills nord | collected 2016-01-04 | reverse complement strand
TCTGGATTGGCCAGGCAACAGTCCCGATCTCAATCCTATCGAACATGTTTGGAATCTGATCAAGAATCGTGTATCCAAACGAAGGCCTTTCATAAAAGGTAGAGCTGAATTAGAACATGCTTGGATGAATGAGTGGAACAAGCTCGATATAGAAAAGAATATTAATCCTTTTATATTGAATCAGAAGCATCGGGTTGCTCAAGTCATTGTCAAACAGGGCGGCAATAATTTCCATGGATAGATATATATTATAATTCGAATCATCTAACAATTCTACGTATAATTGGTGCTGTTATTATCACATTTGACTATTTGCGTGTTCGTTTGATTTTCGTGAAAGTGCAATTGCGGTACGGTGACCATTCCGAACACTTTATTGCACCACCTCGTATAAGGACGATTTGCTATGATCCTTTGATGGTGCTTCACCAGTGTACTTCAGTCTATACTGTCAATTTTCAATTCTCAACAATGTAATCCCAACGTACTCACTGTAGAATGAATGCTGTAACTCTGCCTGATTGACCAGTTGTATCGGCTTACTCTTTCTCCCATGTACATGCAAAAAAGAACACTGGAAGTTGTTGTAGAATAATGCAAATTGACTCGGGAAGCCTCGACGAGCGGTAAGGAAATCATGATAGGCGCTGCACCTGGCATCAGAAACCAGAACGTTGAATATTGGATCAAGGCTTCTTGTCAAGGGCGAACGGTGGGTACAGTCCGATATGCTGAGTCTGTTAGGATCTCTTAGCGTCGAATATTTGGTAAAGACTCCTGAGTGCTTTGCCGGGCGTGAGACCTATGCACAAGATGGGCGAATAGTGGTTGGATGTGCTATGCCCGGGTACGACGATCGTGTGTAGAAGTTTTAGATAGGGTGGTGTCCAAGTGTGATGAAAGAAGATGTATGAAAGATCCGCAAGTGTAGCATCTGGATAATCCATCCTCCGACTCATCATTGGTTGCCTGGCGCCTAGCGGTACCCAGAAAGAGAAGTTGCCATTTGAAAAGGTAAAGCTGTAATCGGTAGGAGACGGGAAAGATTCCTGCACGCGCTGCCATGACCATCCTTCATCATCCTCGGCAAAATCTTGTTCGTTATTGTACACCAGCTTGTATTATGCGCATCCAGTCGTGGAACCAATGTCAGCACCCGCAGCAGCTTCGCAGCCTGCTACACAGTACTCCGAACTCGTACAAGAGTTCTGGCTGGTGATTGGTGTCCACCAAGCCCACCCCATAGTAACCATCCTGCCACCAACACCAACAGGCAACACCACAACAATTACAATAACACACTACCGAAGGTTGGGTTCTGGAGGGTGGAACAGGTTAGAGTGAACCACCTACTGAGGGGTAATAAATACACAGAAGCCCAAAGGCTCCTTCCACCCCCACCCCCACCCCCTATCAGATAAGCGAGTTTCGAAGGATCCCTTAGGTGTCAAGCTTCGTGCAGGTGGCGTCTCGAAACCGAGGAATACGGACTCCTCCAGTCAACAAGTTTAGAGTCCTTTAGAGTCCCAAACCCAGCCTCTAACAAGCGCTGAAGATCGAAGATACTACAGTTCCCGAATTGACAGCATCTACAAAGATTCCTGCGTTACAGTATCTGACAAGAAGTCGACGGATACAATCTATTGTCAGCAGAGGAAATAATCAGCATTCATGAGTGGTGACCCAACCGGTGCCCTACGAGTAGAAGGGCTTGCAACTACTGTAATATAACGTGCGCTTGACTGGACTCGGGGATGCGCCAAGGTGCAGCATGTAGGTGGTCAGCCGGGATTCCGGGAACCATAATTCGGGTTATGTACCTACGATACCTACCTACCTATGGCCTAACAAGGTCAAATTGTTTTGCCTTATTACGCACAGAACGGAAGCAGTATTCTAACGTCACTGTGCAGGGTTTTCTGCACAAGCAGCTCGTGTGCAGACATCCATGTCTGTAACCACCCTTTATCAGACGCACAGCCAAAGAGATCACTCCCCTCTGCTTACTACACTAACAGCCCTGAAATGCCAAACAGTGCGTATGCTTTAGTGCCGCACAGCAACTACTTTTCACTTTACGCAACTAGCTGTAATGAAAAAGACTCGCCATCAAAGTGCACACCGCGGGAAGCGATGCCCCAAGAGCCTACTTCGACATGCTTGTGCTGTGCATCGTTGGTATAAGAAGAGCATGCACTTCGTATTGACACTCCGCTCAAGCCAGTCTATTCTTTCACCATCCATAGCCTTCTGAAGATTACTTGGTTGACATCCAAGAAAGCAACCCCGACCAGATCGCTTCTTCATCTTGCTCCTACATAATGGCGTAAGGCTCTTCTCCATCTATCTCTTCTGTCGCGCATTGCATGGTATCCTATCCCTCTTGAATGATGGCTTGCAAGCATGCTTAGATATTCATGTTGCGTTCAGCTGTCCAAGTCGAGTCGGCCCACGGCTTGCCCTTATCTATCCTCCATGCACACTTTGGTTTCCTAATCATGCCCCACTCTGTCTCTGGTGCCGTTCAATGCTGCCAATGCTCCATTTCAACCTGCCTGAACAGATAAGATCAACATCCTCGCTGATTTTGACTTAGTGGCTCGGGCTCCCGAGATGGACGGTCCTCTCACCATGTCGAAAGTCCTGATTCTCGCTCTTCTCCGATGAAAAAGTACCTTCTCGAAGTCGACCAATACAAAGCTTTCCTAGCTGGTCAAGATCAAGCAACCACCAAACGAGTGAAGGCTATGGCTCAGTATATTCACGATTGGGAGCGCAAGTGGGAGCGCCTTGCTGGTGATGGCATTCTGCAGGGTAAGCTATCGCAGATATATTTTGCAGGAGGTTGCCATTACTAACACAATGATAGGGAAGCCAAAGCTGTAAGGGTAGCGGATGTCAACAACTCAGCCCTTACTAGCACACAATGTAACGCGGAGATGTACGTAGATTTAGTACCGTGGTCTCTTATATGTTATATTCTCTTCGACGTGTCTTCCAGTCTTGCACCCCTCAGACAACCCGTCTTCATCGCAACAAGTGTACATAAAATTCTCGGGAAATTGCTCCCTCATATCGGAAGAGTCAATCCTCCCATGACAGTCTTCGTCGTGATCAACGAACATTTCATAGTCTGGCTCAAGCTCTCCTGAGCGATTGTTAGCTGGTTTATCTTGACCTGCCATAAGCCTCCAACAACGCCTGTTAAGAGTAGCCTACCATCATGGTAAGAACAAGCTTTCTTCCCGTTATCTGTAACGTCGAACTCTTCGGAGCAATTCTCACAAATTGCGTATCTCGGGCGCAATCGTTTCAGATTTGTTGACGCAGCCTCAATATCCTCTGTACCATTCTTTGCTTCATCTTCGTCTTCAGACTCGTCGCTGTTCTCGTCGCTGGTTTCCTCGCTGTCGTCCTCGTCTTCATCACTACTTTCTTCACTTGCTTTTCGATGACCCATTTTCATGGCCTGATTCTCTGGTACAAGTAGAAGGATGCTGGCGATATGCGCTGCGTCCGCTGAGGAGTTGCAGATTGCTTGCAGAGTTTCGCGCAAGCGAGCTGGCTGTGCGGTGTCAATGGCGGATTGCAGTAATGCTTTGGCGGTTGGCATTCTGCCTTGCTCAACTGGAGGAGGACTCGATTCTGTTAAGTCAATGATTGGTTCGCTCATCGTTACTGGCAATCAAGTGTTGGGTTGATGTTGATGGTTGTTGTAATAACCACAGCCTTGCGCGCGGAGATTTGGGAATCGCTTGGTACGGGCCGACTAAAGGCCGAAACGAAGCCTTTCCCGCTGCCACGGTTGTCTCCACTTCTCCAAACAAATAATAAATACAGTATGGTAGCTTTATGGATGACAAACTGACATAATACATGAATCTAAATCATTGCTGACTCCAGATGCGATCTATCAACATGAAACATCTGGTCTGACAACTCCAGTCGACGTCAATCCTCTTATATTCGCTTCTCGTATCTTCTCTCGCCAGGCCGGACCTGTAAAAAACTCGGGCTGCTCATCCACATCGACAATGGAGATTCCTACTGCAAGTCCAGGCAGCTTTGCCGACGTCGATCTTGACAAAACACCGTTCATCGAATGGTCGCCTTACTACCTTCTTCTCCTTCTCATCTACCCTCTTGCTGTAGCTCTTCTACGTCACGACCGCCTCCGCACTACCCTAGAAACATTCCCTTACACTAATCGCCGCTCTTTTGCATCCATGACCGACAAAGACGCCTTCCTGATACAGCAGAAAATCAGTGAGCTCGAGTTCCCTTTCACATTTGAGAAAGCCCTGCAGTTCGCGCTATTTCGCACCTATGGCATTCCTTCGATCTCAAAGCTGCTTGTTGCGACTGCTCAACTCAGCGAAGAAGCTACGTCCTGTAAGCGGTATACTGACACAGAGGTACTGATACAAGAATTCATTGGTCATGCGCCTGCTAGTAGGAGGACCTTAGAAGCGATCAATAGGATGAACTATATTCATAGCGGATATCAGAAGAGTGGGAAGATTTCAAACGACGATATGTTGTATACGTTGTCGTTGTTCGTCGTAGAGCCCATACGGTGGATAGATAGATACGAATGGCGGACGTTGGAGGCATTCGAAAAGTGTGCGATTGGGACCTTTTGGAAGTCATTGGGTGATGCGATGGTGATATCATATGAGAACTTGCGCTCTGCGAACGAGGGATGGGTCGACGGATTGCAGTGGCTGGAGGAGATCGTAGCATGGGGAGAGGACTACGAGAAAAAGTACATGGTCCCGCACCCGAGCAACAAGAAAACAGCAGACCAGACGGTGAACATCCTCTTATGGAAAGTCCCAAAGCCGTTAAAGCCAGCAGGACAAAAAACCGTCCTCGCCTTGATGGACGACAGATTGCGAAAAGCCATGATGTACGCTACTCTCATCTTGCCCCCAACCTACCACCATATCCCTAATCAAACCCTGACCCACCTCCACCCTCACCTACCACCACATCACTATCCAACGCTAACCCCAACTAGGTATCCGACCCCGCCACCCCTCTACACCCACTTCACCCACAACCTCCTCGCCCTCCGAGGATTCCTCCTTCGCCACCTCTTCCTTCCTCGCCCCTCCTTCCTTCCCTCCCACCACCTCTCCACGCACCCCTCCCCCAACGGCACCTACTACGCCCTCAAATTCCCCGCCGCACCCTACTACGTCAAGCCCACTCTCTGGCAGCGCTGGGGTCCTATGGCTTGGGTGAATTGGACCATGGGGTTGCCGTTGCCGGGGGATGAGGGGGGCAAGTATTGGCCCGGAGGGTATCGGATTGGAGAGATTGGGCCAACGAGGGTTTTGGGGAAGGGGGAAGGTGAGATGAAGGTGGGGGTGGAGGGATTGAGGGGTAGGAGGACGGGAGGTTGTGTTTTTGGGGTGGTTAAGAGGCAATGAGGGCGTGGGGGAATGCGCATGGAGGATGCGTTGATGACTTTGATGGTTGCACGACCTAGCGTTACGAAGTAGACGTATTTTGTTACACGTTACTGATAGCCAATAAATACCCTCAAGGTTTTACCATTGGTAGCGCATGGTTGATATCTCCAGCCCATGGATCCAAAACGCCGGATTCACTATATCTTATTCCTTGAAATTCACGATTCTTCCCTTTTAATGACATAATCTAAACCCATCAACCCCTTTCGAGTGTGACATCAGCCGCCGACATAGCTGCGAAGCAACATAGGGCGGCGAGAAAGTAGGCAACTTTGATGATAACCTTATCAGCGCGCGAAGAGCGCAGCCCAATCAATGTACGCTTATGTACACAAACTCCTCCCCCACACACGGAACCCTCTCCTCTGCTCTCCACGCCCAAGCCCCCTCTCAACACCCCATCCATGGACAAACCAAAGCATCCTTCGATTCCAGCACTTCGCCAGCCTACCATGCGACCCAATACGTTATTGGTATATCTATAATTTCTTCTGACCCTCGAGCTCCGGATCCGGCAGGATTCCCTCGATTTCTAACCGCCGGCGAGCTTCTTCTAGCGCCCAGGTTTGTATCCTGCGTGGTGTTAGCTTTCTACACCGTCAGACCTCCGTCCCCCCCATCAAAGAAACCCCCATCATATTCCCCTCTTCTCCTACATCTACCCCGACTCCCGAACCCATCCACCCCCCCCCCAAACAACCCCAACCAATACCCCCAAACAAGGAAAAACCACAGCACTCACGAAGTATCCGGTTTAAAAATATACCCCACAATCGCCACCGCAAAGCTCCCAAAAAACCCATACATCCAAATATTCTCCCACCCTTCTTTCTTGTACTTTTCGCCGGGTGGCACACCGAAGAGCCAGCCGCCGGGGGGGTCGTAGTGCGGTTCGGAGGATGAGTTGCGGTGGTGGGAGAGGGATTTGATAGTCGGTGGAAGACAGCGTGAGGGGCGGATCGTGAGGGTAAGGCGGGCGGGGAGGCGAAGGGGAGGTGGCATTGCTGGTTTATATGGAGTGGAGGGGTTGTGATGGTGAGGAGGCGTTTGGGGATGGGGATGGAATGGCGGTGATGTTGGGGTGAGGTTGAAATGGGCTTTGACGGATTAGGTAAGCTGGTGAGGTCCGAGCTTTAGCCGCTCGCCCACCCGCCTACCAGCCCACTCCTCTGAAACGTCCTTATTGATGAAACGCGCAACGCCGGTCGGCAATGGTTCGAAAGAGTAGAATAAGATATTTGGATGTTTGAGTGAGGTACGGTCTATGTCTTCGCCATGGAATAATAAAATTCCAACTCTAACTCTAGTACTTGCGCCTCTGTTCAAGGCTTCTGAATTTTTTTTACAGAAGGTGAAATTCATCTCTAATAGAAGCAGACCCTCTTCCAACCCGTTTTGTTTTTTCCAACCTGTCAGCTGCGAGTAAGGAATAAGACGTTGCAGCCCGAAGAATGAATGCGACCATTTAGTCAACCCAACAGCGCTGAAGCTTTCGTTTCCCCGGCAATCGGCAGAGGCTGCTGTGAAGGGTCTAGACGAGGTTTCAAGTTCGTGTGTGACGTTTGGGTTTGTGAGGATCGATACCCTTCTCTACGAATGAGGATTTTCATAGTAAAACCATATTGGTGGTGAGTCCGCAACCCGGTCAGGTTTACAGATAGGGCATCCTAAGGATCAGCACCATCTGGGACGCTATGCCGTTCCTTTAGCTGAAGCGCAGTCTACTATACGGTAGAAGCTGGAGAGGATAGCCTCGTGTCTTCTGTTGTGAATTTCGTTTGCGCAAGACATCGATGCGAGGTTTGGCGGCGCGGCATGTCTTGAAGATGAATGTTCCCTCTACAAGACGAGTGGAGGCCGTTTTTGGGACTGCAGCTGGTGCAGGAGTGGGAGGCATGCTAGGGTTTTAGTCCGGATGTCTTGAACGACTTGAAAGCCGTTAGGGGCTACCAGTTGTTGCTGTGCAATTCACTGCAATACGTTTCATGGGTTTTGCTGCAAATTGCTTTGCTGATTCAGCTTATCAGTAGCTGTCTGATTAAGTTCAAACGTCTGCTTTCGCTGCACAAACCCCTTTGTAGCCCTTGGCATAGGCTTGTTAGGGCAGGTAAATGTGATAAGCCCCTTCTAAATCCGCGCATCGACTGGGCAGATGACATTGGCGCACTGTACCGAAGGTCATATCCTGTGTAGAAGCTTCGCTCTATCATGGTCCGAGTGCGGATACGTGTTTGGCTCCACTAGCAATGCCAACCCAGATTTTCGATCGTCAAATTCCTCAAAGGAAAAAAAAGTACGATTTTGCATTCCAACAAATATGCACTTAATTTGAAATATGACTGCTACTTCGATCTCAGGATTGCATTCCATTATACTCTCCATCGGTTTCGGTAGGAACGTATCGTAGGCTGGGGAGGTAATCAAGTCACTCTTCCACGGAAAAGCTAGACATCGGTTCTCGTAGGATGCCTCGAGAACAAATCACCCATGCGGTACTCTTTCAAATGTGAGTATGTTAGGAAAATGCCTTGGGAAGAATTGGACGTGACGTGACGCACAATTATCAGCTCATAGAGACCTCTACAAACCGGTCGAAGCTCTTTTGCGATTGTAGGATTGAATTTGATACATTCTCCGTCCTCAGGATCGATCAAATGTGTTGCAACCGTGCCAGTCTCGGAAGACCCGTAGAGAGTCTGAAGTCTATGTTGGAATACGAGGTCATATGGGGCATATTGGTATTTTGGTTGTTGCTGTTAGGAGGCTATCTAGGAGGTGGAAGGTGAAAACTCTACTAGCGGGCCCCAGCCCTACCAGCCCTATGAGGCGGAGGTTACCAACTCCCCTATTTCCAACAGTCTAGTTTTCGAGGCGAGAACTTTGGAGAGCTACCGCGGACATGGAGCACCGACATATGCTAGGTAGTGCAGACGACGAAGATTATCCAGGTACTCAGGTCTTTCCGAGACTTGCAACAAGAGTTTAGTCAACAGTTTACTCGCCTGTACTTCTCCGTAAACATGGATCGTATTCAATCACTCACAGTCATCGGACCTGGCGGAGGAAGTACGAAAGTCAAGTCATACACGGGGTTGATTCCGAGAAGATGATATAGTCCGGCAGAGATGGATAAAGGACAGGCCAACAACACCCTGAAACCGCGCCAAGGGGCATGTAGAACGACATCGCTCATGACGTACGAAATCTTAGCATATGACATGTACTGAGAGGTTGGAAATCCATGACTCAAGCCTATCATCTTCGAGGGTCCTGTCGTTCGAAAAGAGTGTATCACAGCCAGTGAATCGTCATAAGTCTTCGTAAGACTCTTTGTGTGAGCGAATTTTGGAGTTTTTCCCTCATGTAACCAGTGAGCTAGATCTGGCAGTATAAGTGGACAAGTCGGTTTTCGACAGAATCAATTGAACTATTCTAGGAGGATTTCTTGGTTGAAGAAGAATTCTGCATTCTGTCGATTTCAAAAGCGCGAGATGTGTCCTCAAAGTCGTCGCAGGATGAAACATAAGGAATTTTCGTCTTGCCAGCCTTGATCGAAATCATCAAAATAGAACCTCACCTGGTAGATCGTCTTCGCAGCGGCAAGAAGCATTATAATATAGCAGATATTCTGAGACCCAATATACATCAAGGTCTCGAAGCTTCGACTTCTTTTCAGCTCTTGTAGAATTCACCACGAGCATCTATTCGCAGCTTTCGCGAGATTCTCAAACGTGATTTCCGGAAACCCATCTTCTAGATACTGACTTCGTAGTAAAGAAACAAAAGATCTGTTCGATGTTCGAGTTGCAATCTCGTCAATCAAGCTGAGTAAAGGTTTATGATCATAGTTCTGACGATCATTAAGAATGAGTTCACGCCCATTTTACATCGATGCAATCGAAAGACGACAATAGAGACTTAAGGCAGAGAAGTTCAAAAATTTTATCAGACAGAGCGTCTGAGTCAAATTGCATCAGCATCATTGAGTTCAAGTCACACCAGCGATGATTTGCCTGGCTATGCGATATGCCTTGATATTCAAACTGGCACATTCAGGTACCTTACTGAAGAAGCTAGAATCGAAGGTTCGAAAAGTTATATTCTCGACTACTCTACCATGCATTAGGCTAATGCATGAGACTGCAGATCTTCATCCGCCCGACCAATTCTTAATCGTATGTTGAGAAGTATGAATCTTGATCAATCTTAAAAGCTTCGTCTGGTATGAAGAACTTTCAGCTGACAGATTATATTGCCTGGTTTTCAAAAACATATCAAGTGCAGTGTAGTCATTAGAAGCAAGGATGCAGTTGCGACTCACTCTGCAGCATGCAGCCCGCCCCAGTCCCTGCGTTGAAAGTTCTTGCGGCATAATCGTACATGATACAGCAGATGATCTATGGGAAAGAGGCGAGTATTTAACATCGAAGCATGCAAGGTAATCTTAAAGTCACGGACTCATGTTACACAACATGCTGATGCTAACCTAATTCTCAGCGCTACAAAATCTGCGCCTCCCTAACGCTGTTGTATTGTTATAGATGAATTGAGTGATTTGAAAAGAACCTAAGTCAAATAATTTGAGAACATGGTTCTTCATATCGATCTTCATACTGGTGAATTCCCTAGTCGTATATTCACACCTTTTCGAACCCTGATCTGACTTAGAAGTACGTCGTCTCGCCCGCAGTCAAAGCCTCTTTGGTGCGATATTATTGTCTTCATGCTCTTCGATTCTGGCGAAGACTTATCTCTGATCATACTTCATTAGTTACTTCTTCCTGATATCTTGTGAGTTGGCTGGTAGGTGGTTGTGGAAGCCCGTTTCAGTCATAGACGCAGCATCAGAGGTCGAAGTTTGGGAAGACATGCTGACAACACGGCAACGCTGGCTTCGATTGATGTTCAGACGACGGTTTCGATCATGATTCATGTAAGATCTGGTTCATGCACTTTAAACTGGTCGACAAGTTGAATAAGACTTGTAACGACTGTACTGTTAACTGATAAAATGATTAGCTGAATTCTTAAACCCCCTAAGGGTAAAAACGCACAATCTACCCAGCAGGAAAATAGTAGACAGTGCGATCTTCTGCTGTCGAGACGTCTAAAGATTCGATATCATTCGAAGAGGGAGAAGTAAAATGATCACGTCCGTGACTATCGTCGGTACCGCATTGCCATTGAAAAAGGATTCTTTATTGATGCACTTGAACTTGATCGTGTGGTCCCAAAAACCCCTGATAGGGTTGCAGGAAATTATCGAGACGAGGATGACGGTAATCCACCAGGCAATGACGACAGCGCCGATGAGGTTGGGTGCCAGCTTGAATGTTCGAGTTGAGAATACTCTACGATAAAATGAAAGGACGGAAAGCTTTATTGCGAGAATTGCTGAGGCATAGACAAAATCGGACGCAAAAAGGCACTGTCCTGGAGTTAGGCGACAATCGCGGGCTTGCGGGAAGATAGGCACACTTTGAAGTACGTTGGTATGTTTGCAGGATTGACTGTATCTACATGCCGTCCCGATCTAAGATGTACCACTGTTGGAAAAATTATGAGTTAATTATTACGGCGTCTCTGACTTGTGGATGTCCTTACTTTCGTAGGAGAAGGGGAAACACCCCAATATAAAAACCTGCGTTATGTGAGATAAATTCCAACCGATGCGCCTCGTCAACAAGGAGCTTCATGTTCCATACCAGGGCAACGGCTATCATCCAGTCGTCGAACTCAAATCGTAACTTCTGTATCTTCCTGGCTGTGAAACGACTTATAGATGAAAGAGTTGCTATAATAGCAAAAGGAGTAATGTCGCTAAACTTGAGCGCCTCCTGACTCTCCTGGAGATTGACGCCATCACTGAGGTGATTTAGAGTTGCCATGTTGATGAATAAGTAGATTCAAAGCCGCAAGAAGACAAGCATCAAAATGGCGGTTCCTGTTGATATTGACAGATGGAAGTGAGGTCTTTGGAAAAGAAAGGTAGGGCTCCCCCCAACCAGACTTCATTGCAGCGTATTACGCAACTGTAGTTTTGCCAAATTTCGATGGGTAAAGTGTGCAAAGTAGTTGACGAGGGCGTCAAGACACAAAAGGTACCTTATTACACTAATGCATAAGCATCCTCAGTCACTATTTTCGGATGGTGTCAGTAGACTGGCGGGACGGAGACAAGGGAAGCGTGACAGCGAGGCAGCACGTTCGCTCATACAAGCGATCCAAAATTGCAGCTTACAGAAGTAGAAGAAAAGCCTATCCTGCAAGGCACGTTGCAGATATGGTGCTGTGCCACCATCTGCGTACCGACCCTACTGGATAGTAAGAATGATGGTCTTGGTCAAAACGGCTGACCGGAATTCCAACCTGCTTTAAGTTTGTCAAATTTTTCTCATTGGTCGATTTGTTCGAACCATATCTTTCAAAGGTTCATATGACTGAGGCGATCTGAAGGGAATTTGGACACACCAAAGTGTTTGCCAAAGCTTATCCATCTACTGACCAAGACCCAAAGTTTTGGTTTCTTTAGACTGCGCGCCTGAAGCTCGGCCTTTCGACCTTTTCTGCATCTTTGCAGCGTCGGGGGGAATTCTCGAAGAAGAACGGTGTGTTTTCTACAACAGAAGGCTATCACGCTATCTATGTTTTGTGCCGCAATTGGCGCTAGCCCCAACTAGGCTAGCGGGCAGTGTAATGGCACTACAACTACTATGTTCCTAATTGGACGACTATGTACTCCTTCTGCTCCTACCTACTATTACTCCTACTACAGCTTCTATTGCTTCAACAATGACAATAATGCTTCTTCGATTAGTGAATGTAGCAGGATACATGTATATATTCTTTGGATTTTTGGACGCGCACAGCATGTATAGCCATTCTTGGCCTTGACCCAAACTAACTCTTGAGCACGCAAGGATAGCTTGGGCCTTGTCTATACATGCGCCAAGAGTGCTTAGCATATATCTTACCAATCGACAGATTCTTTTAGGCCACCTGCTCGCCAGTACACTTTCTTATTTATTCTGTGACAATTGAAACTTGGTTCAACCACGCACTGTGTCCTGAGTGGCATGTCTACCTTCCAAGGCTTACAGTCTTTGCTGGCCGCGTCGATCATCGATTGCTGCAGCGGTGGGTAAACTCCTTGGTCCATTTCGCATTTCAGATATGTGCAAGGTGTCAGACCAGTCTCCCAGACCACTGATTCTATTGGAGACTTGAAAGACGCATAAGATTCACGTTTCATCTGAGTGATCCAGGGCTCTCTGCCATCGGGTGCGACGTCGTTGTAGAACGTATCAGCCTCTGGGTCAACGATGAGGGTTTCAGGGTCTTTAGGCTGTGGAGAGCCTAAGTGTGTAGTCCCTAGGGGGGAAGTGGAAGGAATGACGTACATTGACGCGAAGATATGGGGAAAGTTGGTTATCAAATATTCCCAGTAGACTGCTGCCCTTGGAAACCAGGAAAGCAGCTATGAGCAAGGCATGAACCACTCCACCCTTCTCCTTTCTCCCGGCTTCTTCAAGCCCGTTGACAGCTTCGCTGCCGATGATGCCGCCGTATGAGTGCATCACTAAAACGACTTCTTTTCCCGCAGAGACCACTAACTGCTCCAGTTCCTTTCGAACGACTGCTGTGTCCTCATGGTGCGAGGTAACGGGCGGGCTTCGTCCGACACTGGGCAGGGAAACTGCGACAGATGGTTACGAGTAGCGTCCCAGCATGATGGGTTGTGCCATGCTCCGTGAACGAAGATGATAGTCGGCTTCTCTGACTGAGATATTGTCTCTTGTCTTCTTGGGGGTGCGAATTTCCAATGCTCAGATGTGCAAAGACCAGAATTTTCAAAGAAAGAAATCAGCTCTTAATGGTGACGATAAGACTTAGGAAAGGACGAGTCACGAGCCACTGCTAGAGTTGAATTGGGTTGTATAAAGCGTGATCGGAGGTAAGCTCGAGTCTCGAGTAGCTTGTTAATTTGCAACGAGGCGTGAAGGATACAATGGAGAAGATATCACAGTTCGCAGAAATAATATCTATTAGTGGCACAAACCAAAGCACAGATGGCTTGCTTGGTCGAGCTATACGCTGGCTAGGTCAACTAATATATCTAAAGGTAGGCACTGGCGCAAGTAATTGCAGGTCGAAACGCAACCTTGGAGGAGTCGAGCAAATCTGAAGTTGTTTTGAGAAGCACATGCGTCAATGACCTTCCCATCTTTGCTTAGTTGCCAAGGGACACGACCAAGGTATGGTGCCGGACATTGCACAGTTCAACCTTTAAACTACTGATGCTAGCTGTGCGGCCGTGTGCAGCATCTATCGACGTTCTCGATCGAGTGAGTAGAGAGACGTTTGTGACTTTGACCGCGTCACACCGTTACAATGACCTGGTTCATGACGGGCTGTGGTCCTGGTGAACTCCTTGATCAATTCCATTTACTTCCACAGCATTAAGAGCCGACGAGAATTGACTTCTAAACGATCGTTTCATCAGCACCTATGTGCCTTTTGTTGTAATAAAATAAGTGGTTCGACAAAAAAGAAAAAGTCGACTGTTCACCAGGTTGGAGTTTCATATAATGTCATTTCAAACCACCTTACCACTTCAACATGATCAAACTCAACATTAGCTCATCTGCGCAGTCGTTCATCAATGCGTTCTATCTTGCTAATCTCAGTCGAGTATGTATGTACTTACTACTTATTCATGTGCATGTACGGCAGTCAACACAGCCAATAAGAGCCAATTCCGCCCGCAAGAAATGGACTTTTGAGGGATGCAATGCACGATCCACCGCCTATCCTTGGTCTACCTAAGTTAAGGCACTAGTTGATACTTTGACACTGCCGTAGGCTACCGTAAGTGAATTGGTAAGACCGAAGAGATCTGGTTTGGAGGCGGCTCAGGCGGCATCGACAGGATCATGTGGAAGGATCACAAGCAAGATTGCGGTGTCAAACTTTACTATGCGAAAAACTTCACGGTGCGAAGAATAGCAACAACGATATGCTCATGTGAACTAGGTATGTAAGTGAGCAGTAGTATGCGAAGCTATGCCCTCAACTCTTCCTCTACCATTAGGGTTCGGAAGAAATAGAGATCGCAGCAATCTACTACTTTGTTGTTTCCTTATTCGAATTTCTCTCAGGAAGATTCTACAATGTCTAGTACTCTTCACGACTAGATTAATCTCGATTTCCTGACAGAACACTTGCTATCAGCTACAAAGATCTTAGGTCGCCGTCAAGGCTCTTTGTCGAAATCATCGCAGTCAAAGCTTCAGCAGGACGAGGACCGTTCGAGGCTCTTGGCTGCAGCTCGAGATCTGGTGGTAGCGCTTGAGGTACCAGAGGAGAAGCTGATGGCTGTAGCCAAGGAAGTATTTTCTTCAAGTCGTTTCAATTTGCATTCTGCCGTAGAGCTTTCAGGTTGAGATTGGCTTCAGCTCGTAGGACACACTGCACTCAGGGTTGCCTTCAAAATGAAGATTCTCGAATATTTCAGCGTCTCCAAGATGTTCTCAGAGAAGCTGGCGATGCGTTGCAGTGCGGAACGTCTCTTAATCGGCACGTGGGCTGGATAGAATGCATAGCGACTACTCGAGAAGATATGTTCGTCGAGAAAGTCGTCAAGTGGAGACATCAAGTACTCACTTTCGGAACCAGTTCGAATTATGAGGGCTCTCATCTGCATCGGCAATTTCCGTGAGGAAAAAAAGGAAGAAGTTGTTTATTTTCACAATGGCTTGCTCAAAGCATTGACTAATCCTACCACACGAGCACTAATCACTGGGATGTGCGCAAGACACAGTCTCAAATTTGATTTCAGACTCGGACCAATGCCAGACTGATGATCAAAAGGGCTGAGGTCACAACCATCATGCCAAAGCTTCCAAGCTTTCTTGCATCAATTAAGTACAAGAATCTAACGGATAGACATCGCTTCTTCTTCGACTATGTCAATGACACTAATCTTAACATGTTCGGGTGGTTTTACGCTCATTCAGAGCAGTTCAAGATCTTCAATGAATATCAATCAGCAACAGCAAAGACTGATGAAAATAGGTTCCAGTATATTCTCAAATCGCTTCTTTCGTCTGCCATGGGGCTGCAATCCTGTGTCCCCATCTACGGGCAATTCAGACGATGTGCTTCTCGTCGACGTTGATGGCGGGCCGTGGGAAGACTCTTAGAGATGTTCGTAGGCAGATGCTGGTCTCAGGTGACGGGTGATTGTTCAGCACTTGCCCACAGTGATTGAGGGGCAAGAGACTGTGGGTGGCGTGGAAGCTGTGGCGTATGATTTCTTCACGCCTCAGCCCATAAAAGGTAACTACTTACAAGAGTTAATTGTAAGATACGGGCTTTGTGGTTTAATTATATAAAGGATCCGAATATTACTTCTTCCGCCACGTTCTCCATACTGGCCAGACAGCGCTTGTCGACAGATCCTGCAAATCCCATCCCAGCCATGGGCCAATCTTCACGGCTAATCATCGTCGACATGATTCTCTCAAACACCCATGCCTCAAGTTGTATAACCTTTATGGATATTAGTATGATGGCTTTTAGTGGGATGGAGCGTACCGAAACTCAGTGATTGGAGCTGCTAAAAAGTGTCGGTCTGAGCGTTGTGAGAATCGAGTACCCGGATCAAGGGTCCCGAAGCCCGGATTGTATGATTGAGGCCAATTTGTTTGATAAGGCCGCACTCGAAAATCAATGAGGCACTTTCTCATCGACATTCGAAGGTGGATAGAAGCAGGCTTTCACAGGGAAACCGGCTCACCCCGTTTCTCATGGAGTTGCTGGCTCGTCGCTTCAAAATTTGCGTCTCTTCGGTGTGATTTTCACATGACGATTGGGTTTTGGAAGTGGACTGTCCATGCGTACATAACTGGGTTCGATACACAATTATCTGCCCATGACATCTGCCATGAACATATGCTGCATCATCTGATATATTCAACATCACTAAATTCACGATCTCAATACGAAAACCCATGTGGTTTATGAGTCGAGTCGTGATGGGATGTAAGTTTAGAGATTACCGTGAGACACCTGAAGAGTAAAACACTGTGCCAATCAATTCGATCACAATCCGACGGGCAGGCACTAGAGAGTGCAGGAATTTAGTAGACAGTAGCCGGCTACGAAGAAATGTCCATATGGACCTTTGGGTCATTGACTTAGGATTCAATACGAAGCTTGTGCGACAAGAAGAATTGGGCAAAGGAACAGGTAGAGCTTGATCAAGCTCGAACTATTAAACGTGAAATTGTCATTTGGTCTAATAGTTGGCCTGGACCGTTTGGCTATCGGTTACGGAGGTGTTGTCTGGCCGCTTCCTTCTTCAACGTCGGACAAAGTGACCGCATGACGTGAAAGAGTATTCGCAATCTCGCTGGGTATTTCAATGACCTCATTCCCCTTGTCCTCATCTCACAGGAGAACAATTCATGTTTGTTGCCAAAACGATAACTCATCTCATCGCAATTCTATACGTCACAAGTAGTCTCTAGGCTGGGTTTGGCCAACGCTACTATGTATAATCGACGACTAAAGATCGAGATCAACGAGATTCGATTACTCCTTTTACATCCTGGTGGTGCTTCGGATAAGCTTATATGTTCCCTTCTGTACGCTAGTTTGAATGATAGCACTCTCAAGTATGAGGTCGTATCGTATACATGGGGTGAACCACAACCTGCGGAAATCATTGAGCTCGAAGGTCTACCCTTTAGTATAAGACCGAATCTTGGTTTCTTTCTATATCAGGTACGCGGGGAAGATAGCGCACGCCTGATTTGGGTGGACGCTGTTTGCATAAACCAAGACGATGATGATGAAAGAAGCTCTCAAGTACGGATTATGACCAGAATTTACGAACAAGCCTCATACGTTCGGGTTTGGCTTGGCCCTGAAGCTCAAGGCAGTTCCTTGGCAATGTCTCTCATCAGGGAGCTTACGGAAACATCTGACGACTCATTTGAGAGTAACGAAGCAGCTTGGAATGTACAGGAAGACGCAGCGAGAATTCTATATGATTATTATCTAGCACTCGAAGGTTCAGAAGAATTAGACCAAAAAATTGCAGCTGCCTATAAAAAGGACGGATCAAATAAACAGTGGATCGCCTTTTATGATCTTCTAAATCGCCCATTCTGGACTCGCGTATGGGTATTTCAAGAGCTTGTTTGTGCAAAACGTATTGTGGTTACATGTGGACCTAGCTGGGTGGGTTGGAGAGAACTAGTACTTGTCCTCAGAAACGCAGCTGAATCTGATGAGGAAGAATTGAGGGGATTCGGTTTACTCAGAAATGGTTCTCCTCTTGTGGTCCAACAGTTGCGCGGCGCAAGAGGAGTAAGCAAACTTGAGAATCCTTCTAGCGGAATCGAAAAAGTTGAATTCAATGGGCACGTCAAGCTTTCCCGTCTCCTTATATCGCAACGAGAGCGCGAATGTACTGTATCGAAGGACAGAGTATATGCTATGCTTGGGATAGCTAGTGAAACCTCTAGCGGAGCATTTCCCGTTGACTACCAAATGGATGTTTATGAGACATATCGAAGCCTCTTTCAATTCTTGGCCACCGAACATGGTGATCTGGACAGTTTATCCGCGTCGGGCATCGGCTCGTCTGACTCTAAGCGTCCGTCATGGGTCCCAGATTGGAATGAGGCTCCGTCAACAACGTCCCTGCACATTATTCTGGCCAACGAAGGTCTTTCGGCTTGCCGATCTCTTGCCTTTATGGGTGACTTCTCATCTGATGGGAGGATCCTTAATGCTGATGGTATAGGGATCGATACAGTCCATAAGCTTTCGGATTCTCTGAATCCATCTGAAAGCAGCTTCTCCTACATAAAAAGGGAGGCCGTCTTGGACATGGCTCGGATGATAATGGACTTACATCCAAGGTCGGGTCCTGAGCTCAATCGTGAAGATGCTTACCGTCTTATTGGATTGGCTCGAGCTCTTTCAGCAGATAGACCGCCAGGACGCCGGAGGAAGGTCTCTGGCGAAGCTATCGCCTTGCCTATGTGCATCATCTTGGGACTGAAAAACCACGATCCGGATATTTCAGATGCTGATCATGAAAACATACGGGCGACCATCGAGGAATTAATGTTTGGATTCAGCCTAGCTACGACGAACCGTCGATTCTGCATCTCGAAGAAAGGCCACCATGGCCTCGTACCATTGGATACACGTCAGAATGATATCTTGTGCATTATCACTGGGTGTTCTACTCCTATGGTCCTCCGGCCAGTGGAAGAACACTATGTCGTGATTGGAGAGGCTTATGTCCAAGGTTTCATGGCTGGAGAGGCCTTGAATGAAGCGATAAAAAATAAAACCAAGCCGCAGGTGTTTGAGATTCACTGAAATGCCTCCTAATCTTAGACGGATGACCCAGAAAACGGAGACTCATTTCCTGTTTGATGAAATGAGCCTCTGTCCTACTAAACCTTGCTGTGATCAGCACAAAATAGGCCCAACACCGGGCTTATGGCTTACGGGCAAAGCATCTCGGATAGTTGAGCTTCACTCGTAGCTTGAAGATCCCAACCTTTCCCTCCAATTTTCCAAAGCGCTCATGGAATAGATAAACGACTCTTTCCGCCACCCCTCACTTTTAGAATTGCAAAGACCCATCGCCTAGCAAAAACAACTTTCGCTACTACCAGCATACCAAGCATATCCCCCAACGAAGCCCGCTCTCACCCGCACAAACATGAACAAGGAAGCGGAACAAAGCCGACAACGAAACCATCATCTGCAATCTACTTCTCCACAGCATTCCGATCTCTTACGCCCTTACTGGTCCGATCCTCCACCTCCCTCCTTCCCTTCTCCACGTCCTCCACCTTCCAGATATTCCCTCCCCATACACAACGCCCACTCCACCCCGTTTTTAACTCCAACAGCCCTCATTCACACCCCCCACGCCACCATTCTCACCCCCCCATCACGTTTTCCCCACCCTACTATTCTGTTCGTCTTGGCCGGACAGTAAACCCACGATTACGGGGTCGGTATGTGCAACTTCGAAGAAGAGAATGTCCTGCCCAGCGCTAGTACGCGATACGGCTAAGGAAACCATACGCAACAACATATTCCGTAATAAATGATGAAAGTAGGTGATGCAAAAGCGATTCGGTTTTCTTTTGATTTTGATATCTTTATGAAGCGTTGATTGAGCTGTAGAATTTGAGCTACCTCTGAGTCCACAAACTATACTACCTCAACCTCGTAGAATATGAACAAAGAAAATCATAAAAAGAGAGCGCAAAACGACTGACTACTCCACTGCATATTTTTGTCAATTTTTATCTTCTAAAAGTCATTGCTGAATTTGGTGCCATTGGAGGGGAATTCGTCTTTCGCGGTAAGGGCTTTTTCTGTCACCCGCGTTGCCTTCCTCCGTAACTCCGTACAGCTGTAAGATTCGGATAGCGTACCTAGTACATAAGGAGTGGAAGTGAGGGTAATTTCGAAATAAGAACGATCTCAAGATGAAGCATGCAGGGTGTGAAATTAGCAGAGCAAAAGCCCGACAGTGCTCTTTCAACATTCATTCTCCATCTTTTCCGTACTATTTACAATCCTTTATTATCATTTTCCTTTCCTGGCCACGTCACCCCAGGCAGCCATCACAGTCCCGACATCCTGTACTTAGGGTACTCTTCAATTTATCAGGTAATCATCACGCTTCCAAATGCCCAAATCCCAACATCCCGCTATATGCAAAAACTGTACCGCCTTTATGCGGCGAAGAAGAAGAAGAAGAAGAAGAAGACAAATTACAATCTCAAATTAGGATGGCGATTATCGTCTCGACCGCCTCGACTCCCTCGTCCTTCGATCTGATGATTCGCTACCTGTGCGCTTGTCAGTATTGCTGGCAATTGAGTAGAGGAAATAGGGGGTTACTCACTTGCACTGGTGTAATCACTGTACGAGTAACTGCTCCCAGTATACTCGCTTTTCTCCTTCCTATCCCTCCTCCTCTTCAAACCCAAAAGCACCGCCAACCCCGCCAACCCCGCCGCCACGCCCGTAACCCCCCCTAACCCGCTCTTCTTCGGTCGCTCAACCCTATTCGGTCTTGCGGCGCCATACCACGTGCGTCCACCTCCACCACCTCCTCCGTGACGCGAGCGTCGTTCTTCAATGTATGTTTCTTCAGTACGACGTCTTTTTGGGCCGAGGCCGATGAGTGCGAGAAAGCCGTCGAGAAGGCCTTTGAAGCAGAAGAAGGTGCAGATGAGGAGGAGAAGGATGATGCCTGCTATGACGCCGATGACGATGCCTGCGATCGCACCGCCGCTTAGGCCGTTGTTTGTTGTTGAGGCTGCCATGCCAGCGGTTGAACTTGTGGAAGTTGGTGTGCTAAAAGGCACTGTCGTTGTTGGGGAGCCTGTGGAAGTAATAGTCTGAACAGTGTTGCTCGTTGGCCGTATAAATGCGGACGCGGTATTGGTTACCGAGGAGTAGAGGAAGCTGCTGACATCGCTCACGGTGTTGACTGCTGCTCCGCATTGGCCTTGATATATGCAGACTTGGCCCGGGGCACAGCAGAGGCTGCCGCCGCAAGGGCTAAACTGGAGGGCGGGATCGCAGTAGATGCTTGTGACTGCGGGCGCTACAAATGTGGTTGGTGTAGCTACTAGCTGAGAGGTGACGGAGGCGAAGTAGGAGCTGTAGGTTGAAGTTCGAGTGAGGAGATCAGTCTCGGTATAGGTTGTGGTGTAGAGCTGCCATTGGCTATTGCCTGCGACATTATTTGCTGTGTTTGCTGGAGCTGCAGTGGCATCGCCGCAATTGGGTTGCCCGTTGATGGTAAGGCATGCTTGTTGGGCTCCGCAGCATAGACCTCCATTTCCGCAAGAGTTTATGCAGCTTCTCTCCACGAGCGAGCTATTGTCTGATCCGAGTATCGCTTCATCGTAAGGTAAGGGTGTTGCGCTGGTCGTGTGAGTTGAAGAGAGGACGAATGCAAGAAGGGAGAGGAGAGTCGGTGGTTGTGAGAAGCGCATGCTGAGGAATGTGCTGGAGGTTGAGGAATGTAGTCGGCCGCCGCTACAGTCGAGGTTCACCGCCGGTCAAGCCCTAATCCGCCGCCTCGTCCTGAACAATATCTAGGATGCACGCGGCAGATGTATAGTCGATCAGCAGTCAGATAACGAGCGTAGTTTGAGTAAGTGAGTGTAGGGAAGAGTTGAGGTGTGAAGGAGTTCGGGAATGCAAGCTTAGGTTCTATTCTATCATCAATTCCCAACCACCTCTTTGGCCAGCCACCACCAATAATCCGAACGTCCCACCACTAAGAGCCGCACACTCAAATGTACCTTGTATTCGATGAATTGAAAAGGTTGATGGATGACGAGATGAGTTTGAGTTTGTGCGACACAAGGGTTCAAAGTCGAAGTTCAAAGAATGCAGCCAATAATCTTCGAGTGAGTGGTGATGGAGTACCATTCTGCATGTTTACATTTAGCGAGATCCCACTGGGCAACGCAACCCCGCCCAGCGACGGCACCAATTAGCGACTACAAATGTCTTCAACATCATGAGGAACTTGATATCTTGGGATTTTTCTTTCATCAACTTATGGGCGAAATCTAGATACCTTGTGCCTTCGACTCTGAAGAAACAACCAAGTTCATGGCAACTGCAGGCGGTCCAATTTATCTGCGACAACGCTGTCATAGCACAGCATCCCTGCAATCGATTAGGACTTTAGCTGCATCTACCATCGACTTGGATCGTACCCATATAATGGATTACCATACGGAGTACTACGAGTATAATACAGGTATATCGAAATATCAGGTATGCTCAAACGCCCATTTCCCCACCGAAAGATCTGGATTATAGCATGGGGGTATCCACAAAACGCAACTATCAACTCCATCAACCCCCATCCTCGTAAAGCTCAAAAATCGCTTGCATGCGGCATACTCTGTCATTAATAACCCTCACTTCCTTGGCGCACATTCAAAGTCCAGCTTATCCGATTATGTGCCCTGCAATGCCAACAACGATACCGACACCCACGCCGTAGATAGCAGCACACCTCGTAGGTGCCGTGTTTGGAGCGATAAACGTTGCCGCTGAAGGTGCCGTCTCGCCGGCGGTACCATACATCGGACAATTCGTAAGCTGAAGAGGATAGCAAGCCTGTGTGCTGAGGCTGGAGCAAATCGAAGCGGCCGAGACTGATGGTAACGGCGTTTGTGCTGTGGCACCTACTCCGGGCCCTGTAATGGTGACCCCCGGGGCGGTGACACCATTGGCTCCAGTGCCTAACGAGCTGGTACAGCTGCTGAATGCCGAGCCGCAACTCGAGAAGGATGACGAACATTCGGCGGCGTTCGAGAAAGTGGTCGGCAAATAGATGAACGGGAAGTACGAATTTGGCACTGTACTTCTCAAACCAGTAACCTGCGCACTATTCGATGTCGCTGAGGGCGTCGTCGTCGTCTGCGATTGCGGTGCACTTGTTGATGTGCTTCCGGTACTTAGCCCTGTTGCCAGTACCGATCCGGCGTTGATAGTACCTGTGCATGCTGATCCAACCGGGCAACAAGCGACATGGCCAGCTTGATCAAGGGCGCACATGGCGTTGGATTTGCAGCATACGCCTAATCCACCGAGATTTGCACATGAGATGAGGCCTGAGGCACAACCACTCTGACGCCTTAGCAGGTCACCTGCTGATCCTTCGACATCCTGAATCTGTTGTCCAACGTAGGGTGAGGAGAACGGCAAATATTGAAAGGACGTCGCCATTGCGAGGTTGACCAAAAAAAGAAGACAGTAAAGCATATTTTATTTTCCAATAGCTTCGATACCAGATGGCGAATGATAATGTCGAGCCTATCTTATAAAGCAATCAAAGAGCCCTCGCGTTTTCGATTCTGGGTTTTTGTTTACTGCCCCCTTTTTTTGCGATTCATACTAGAAGTTGCCGACACCGAGAAGGGTGAAAGCAGAAAGGCTTGATTGATTTGCGATCATTTATAGACTCGATCGTAGACTTGCGACTGCCACGGTAAGGTAGTTACAACAACGTCAACCAAAAGTTGTGCTGTCCTTCGATCTGCCCAAGCGCCTTGTTGACTCTCGGGCAGCTTTGCATAGCAACTACCGAGGTCAGGAAATACGTTCTTCCGGTCCTAATCCGTACACTTTAAGGTATCCATTTCCAACATCGACATTTACCTTATTTTGGTCCATCAGTTCGTGAGTTGACAGCATCACCCAATAATTTGAATCGTTTATGCAGACTTTCATTACAATCATTCAGCAGTCAATTTTACTCTAATGTTCAGATAATCATGAGACGTCCTCCTATAAATATTTTCTCATCTCGAATCATCCTTAAATGCAGTCATATCTCTTGAGATATAACGCTCTCTGCTTGGCTAGCCCTTTTACATCGTTACGTTTTGCGAAAACCCAGAAGCCTCAATTTCTTCAATTGCGGTCGCTTCATGTATGTTGCTCACAAATATATGTAGTAAACGATTTTGCTGACCGTCAATCATAGGATGACGGCAGAAGGCGACTATCACGGTTCTGGGTGCCTACAGGTGGCATCGCACCTTCAAACGGTGACGAAGGTCTGCTTTCATAAAAAAGCTTGGGAAGTTTGTATTCTGATTAGGAGCACAGAGGATTCCCACTCCATGTTGGTGCGAGGAGGATTTGTGCGTCAGGTAGGTTGAATAGCTGCATTGCTGGACCTCCCCTGTTGATATGAAACGACAGGCACATTCTGGTCTCTTTCAATTCCTTCCCTTGGGTTTGAGGATACAGGAAAAGCTCGAACGCTTACTCGACAAGCACATGGTTAAGCTTGGTAGACCCCAGTCTATTGCGTGGCCTTCTCCCCCTTCGCGTGCTCACGAACGTCTAGGTGCATCAAAGATCTCTCTCTCAACATTTTCTTCCGAAGAATTATGGGAGGAATCTGGAAGATTGCACGGGAGCTCAGAGGTACTACTATATCTCATATAGCAAATTTTTTCATTCTAATCGCTGGCGAAGCTATTCCGTTTCAGTGACCGTAAAGACCATAAGTATCTTCTATCGCCAACGCACGAAGAAGAGATTACGTCACTTGTCGGCGGCATGGTCAAATCGTACAAAAACCTTCCTCTTATGCTTTACCAGACAAGTCAGTGGAATCGCTCGCTATACACTTCTAGTTGTAGCTGATTGCATAGCCCGCAAATATCGAGATGAACTGCGTCCGCGTCAGGGTCTGCTACGCACGCGGGAGTTTCTGATGAAGGATCTGTATACCTTCGACTCGACCAAGGAGAAAGCACTACACACTTATGAGGACGTCCGGCGCGCTTACACCGGCTTCTTCGATGAATTCAAAATCCCCTACATCGTCGCCGAAGCAGACTCTGGCGATATTGGCGGCGATCTTAGCCATGAATATCATTTTCCAACTCCAAAAGGAGAAGATAGGATTGTCAGTTGCACTTCATGCTCCTTCGCTATTAACGAGGAAGAGGTAGCTAAGGGCAACTTCGATCTTCGTCCACGGATCGCTTCATCGGAAGCTGGAGCAGACTCAGAGCTGGCGCCTGCTCCAAGTGGTCAAGCTTACAGTTCCGACGAATTTTGCTCCTGGTATGGCATCAGTAAGGATCACCATTTTCTTGTGGAAGCTGTTTACCCGGCCAAGATCGGACCGTCGAGAACGGCTGTAATAAATCCTTTCCTACTTAGACAAATGTTTCCTGAACTGGATCTCGGTGTGGAAAACCCAATGGACACTTTCATTCGTTTCTGGAAAGCTGCACAGGCCGGGGGCGGTAATGAACCGCCAACCGTTCACCGAATTTTCGACTTCCGCGTACCCGAATCCCAATTCGAGAATTCAACCCAAGCAACTACCAACCTTTTCTCAACACTGAACTTGACGCCTCCAATTCATATAAAACCCTCAATTTCCGGCGATAGCGCACCCGACCTCCTCCGCCTCGAAACCGGCGACCAATGTCTCAAATGCGCCACGGGAACCCTCAAAGTCCAAACAGCAGTCGAGCTCGGCCACACCTTCTTCCTAGGCACTAGGTATAGCAAACCGCTACGGGCCACCATCGCCTCAGATACCTCGCAGCTAGAGAGCGGCCCCGTCCCTATGCAAATGGGCTGCCACGGCATTGGCGTCTCTCGCCTCATCGCCGCCGTCGCCGACATCCTCGCTGACTCCATCGGGCTGAATTGGCCGCGTGTCATGGCACCCTTTGAAGTCGTCATTATACCCTATTTGGAGTATACAGCCTCCGCAATCGAGATATATGACTTTCTTTCGTCCAATATTGATAATGCATCTCCCCACTTTGAAAACATCGATGCCGTGCTCGATGACCGCGACAGGAGTTTCGTCTGGAAGCTCAAAGACGCGGATTTGATCGGGTATCCGATCGTCGTGCTATTGGGCAAGAGGTGGAGATTGAACGGGAAGGCGGAGGTGCGTTGTCGGCGGCTGGGGGTCAATGTTGAGGTGGAAGCCGGGGAGGTGAAGGCGTTGGTCGAGAGGCTTTTGGAAAAGTTGTGAGGCGTTGGTGATGGGATATGGAGTATTTACACGCTGTATATCATAACCTTCACGGGTTCTTGTGGGTATTATCTGCCAGCTCGTTATATTTTAACAGTCATAGCCCCTGGCTGATTTCCCCGAGCTCTCCAATCCGAATTTGCAGAACGCTTTGTCATCTATATCTTTCTAGAAGCATCACGTCCGCGTTCCCTCGGGATGAACTTCCTTCTTGGAACCAACCTTCTTCTCGTCCGCCACAACCATTACATCAAAGACTAAAAAAAAAAAAACCTCTTCCTCCTCACTGCCCCTCCTCTACTGTAGCACCAGCCCCACCTCCAGCGTACCCGCTTCATTCAAATAAATCCGCTTATCCCTCCCTCGCCTTCCTCCACCTCATCTCAAAAAGCACGCCTACCCCTCCCCTCCCACCCACCCAGCCCAACCAAAAACCAGAAAACGCTGCAGTCCACGCGTCCATGTATCTTCGTTTCCCCATTCCTCTTCCACGTCATCACCGCCTCTCTTCTTCTTCGCCCTTGGCTCCATTAATCTTTCCTTTTCTTTTTAGTTTCTGTTGATTTCTTGTAGGAGTTTGAGAGTGGTGCTGGTGATGGGGGCGGGGGTGGAGGTGGAAGGGGAGGGGGGGGAGGAGGAGGATGAGGTTGTGGAGGGAGGGGGGAGGGGATGGGAATGGGGATTGAAGGGGGGGGAAGGGGACGGAAAGGTAGATTAAAACCAAAGCCATATCAATTTACCCCCCAAAAAACCAACCCATCACAAAAACCCATCTTTCAACTTCAGATTTCATATTCTCCACTGAACTACCAAAACTTCCTCTAGCATAAATGCAACATTGTATCTCGCACATGTTCTGCCAGAACTATCGTAAATGTAGTTTGGACAATAACATAAAAAAAACGCCATGATGCCCCTTTTTGCACCAACGCCGGAAACGCTCAATGCGGGTATACCCAGGGTTCGTGATACATGTAAGGAAATTTTGGAATGATGATGTGTGTGCGTGTGGGGGAGGTGGGGCCGAGATGTGGTATGCGATGCGTGGGGGTGTAAGAGTGTTGGGTGTGTGTGAGAGCGTTGGTAGCCATGGTATAGACGTAACGCCGGTGACGTGTTGGCGTTTTGTGGGTTGGAGAAGAGGCTATTGGTGATAAGCCGGAAGTCGAGGCACATTGAGGACGAGCCTTTTTCGACATTCCAATTATCCCTGTCGTGGAGCAGAGACTTTCTGGCTTATGCAGGATTTAGGTTGTCGTCCACATACCGATGTGCTGCTGCCTGTGTAGGCCATATCAGAAAGAAGATTGTGTAGAGCCGTTGGCAAACGGAGGTTTGTAGAATCATTGTGACGTGATGGTTGGGGTAGATTCGGGAAATCGTTTTGTAGGTTGAGGTTGCGGGGGTTGGGTTTTCGTGTTATCGTCCATATACACCTGTACTGCTGCTAACGCCGACCATGCCGGCACTGTAACTGCCTGATCGTTCTCCAAAGGTTGGACTAATTGCGTGATAGGACTTTACAGCAACCTGTCAGCGGCAAAGTTTAAGCGACAAGATCATATGCAGGGATAATACCTTCTTCCGCTTCCTCGAGGTAGCGCTTTGTCTGCTGCCTTCATTGGACGTGTAGCCACTCCCCTCTACCAAGTCCCCATCGTCATCGACATAGCCCTCGCCGTATCCCTCAAAACTGTGCTCATCGTACCTCCGCTTCTTTCCGGCACGTTTGGGCCGCAATACCTCCGCTGCTTGGTCTTTGCCAACGGGGGCGCGGACGCCGTTAACCTGGCCATTTGGCTTCGCCTTGAGTTTCTCTGCATTCATAGCGTGTTTTGGATTTTGCTCCGCAATTGTGGGCAGCGGTTTCACTTTTTCATGACCCAGCAGATCCTCCCAATCATTCTCTGGGGTATTTGATACCGGACCCGGCTGCATCTGCATCGCCCTCTCTAGCTTTGCTAATATCCCACTCGGTAATCCTTTATGGACATCTTTGCCGGCAATCTTCTGGTTGTGCCACTCTTCCTCGGGCCATCGTGTCATCTCAAGCAAACCCAGATCCTTGCCATTCTCGTGCTTAACCGCTCGATTCCTGCCCGCCAATCCAAGAATTTTCACCTTCCCTTCGTAAGACTTCCTCATCTTGTTGATCTTCTCGCCCGTTGTGGGGTCTGTCCGCGCAACGCTAGCGGCGACTGGCTGAAGATGAAAGAGTGAGAGTAGGTCTTGTTGGAGGTGAGATGTTTGTGCCTGGCGGGCTACTCAAAGGGCCAGGTCAAAACCATAATCGCAATCAATGTGCTACAGAGACCCAGGCTGAGATCTTACCAATTAGATTTGGCACCTTGGGTAGAGCATCTTCCTCCCTAGGTCGCTCAAAGATCTGTCTCGCATCTTGCAGCACCGCCACCTCAGGCCCCGAAGTGGGGATGACTTCCTTGCCCTTGGCTTTGTCGTCGTGGTTGAGATCTAGGGATGTATCCATGGCGTCTGGGTCTTTGCCGCGATCAGCAAAAGGTGGACCGTCGGTATCGATTTCCATGTCTTGACTGAATCCAACAGTCGAGAGCTTCCCATGATGCGTAGTGAATGTGGTGTTTGTGGTGATTAAGGAGAGTGAAGTGTTCATGGGGTGGTGAAGAGGGACAATCAACGAAGAAGGCAGAGTGAGGTGGATTGTTACCTTACCATGGACCGCTGGCGCAAAATAGCGCGGGCTAAAAGCGGCTGCTAGAAATTGTAGGGCTGTTGGCCGAAACCAGTTTAGGCCGAATCACGACGGAAGAAAAGGCGTGCAGAAATCGAAACCGAGATCTTCATGTCTCATACTCTGTACCTCCGTAGAACCGTTCCTATGCAATACCTTTTGGCAACTCACCAGCTGTAGGTTTCTGTCGATCAATCAGATGTGCCTGCAGTATTGTTCTGGGAACCAAACAAACAAGTGGAACAGAGGAATGTTCTGTAGCAACTAGCAAGTACGGTACGGTAAAGTAACAACCAACGAGTCTCGGGTATTGATTCACAATAGTAGTAAATAAAACACTGGTACGATACGGCGAGTCATGTTGCGCTTGCATAAGGTACCTGTAATTCTGCGATAACAATTACAGGTAATAATACATCCGTACCTGATGCACAAGGGCTAGTTCTAACTGTGATATTTTATGCATCGTCGCAATCGTTCCACTGAATCTTTACTGACGCCCCACGTGTTGGCTTGTGGGCACGCGACCAACTTTGAAAGGAATCACCCAAAGTCCACCCAAAATGGAGGGGCTTCCCACGTCTGAGCGTGAAGGGGGACTCTGTGTCTGTCTCTCTTTTCCTCGACTTCTCTCAATCTTGCCCGTACCCTGGAATAGCCTCCCGCCAAGAGTTACCATACCCACCACATTGAAACACTATAGTCCTCAGATTCGCAATGCCTCGATGGAGTCTTCCTCCTACTCCTGCTTCTTCCACCGACATCCGAGGCAAAGAAGGACCACGTCTCTCAACAGAGAAGATGTCCTTCGCTCTACCTCCACCTGCCATCGCTTCGGCTGGAAGTAAATCCTCGATGAACAGCCAGCCGTCGCATCAGACCATGACCTCGGATTTCTCACTACCTCCACCGCCCACACGATCACGAAAGATCATACAGATGAAGCCCAAGTCACAAAAAAGCGAAGAATCCAGCAGTACCAGTGTACAGCGCACCGCAAAAGGCTCGAACAAGAGAGGAGCGAGTGAATCATTGGCGACGTCGGCTCCTGCAAACAAGAAGCAGCCTAGCGCTACGAGTGTGGCTGGCAAGAAGATTGCCAGGAAGACAGCCCATTCTGTCATCGAGCGAAGACGAAGGTCGAAAATGAATGACGAGTTTGGCGTGCTAAAGGACATGATACCTGCCTGTAAAGACCAGGAGATGCACAAACTTGCCATCCTGCAGGTACGTCCGTCATTAGCAAAGAACAATTAAGGCCACGCAATCTAACCGTTTCCCCAGGCAAGCATTGATTATCTCCGCTACCTCGAAGAGTGCATTACCAATCTCAAAGCTGCGAATAGTTCCATATCTCATCCAATTATCCAATCTCAAGCCCCACCACTTCGCCACCATAACTTTACACTGGACCTAGAAGATGAGAATGACGACGAAGATCTGGAGATGGTGAACTTGGGGTCTACCAGCACTTCTCCTGCTTTTCCTGCAGCGCAACGCCGCGCGAATCCGTACAAAAGCCCGGAATCGGCTACTGCCTCTCCAGCGCTAAATGCTTTCCAAAGCCAAGCGGCCTCATCCTATGCGTCATCACTCTCAACCTTACCATCCCCTGCTTTTGGACCACAGCATCACTGCCAAGGTTACCGGTCCCAATATACTCATTCTGCATCCACTTCCCCAACTCTGCTACCCGAGGCCATGAAGGAGCAAGACCAAGAAGCCACGGCTGCATTGTTGATGTTGAACAAAGATAGAAGAAACCCTAGCTCTAGCAGCACTAGTGGACGAAGCATGAGCGTGAAAGATCTCTTGAGTTTCTGATCGACCATCTAGATACCGAGCACGAAGACAAGAACCATCTACCTGAAGGAGGCTAGCATTGCTTTTACTCGACCATAATCTTTCATAGAAGGGGCGTAGTGTTTGGAGGCGTTTGCGAGCTCTAGAAGTAAATCGGAAAGTTAGTTGATAGTTTTTCGGCTGCGTCTGCGAAATCCTGAGAGGGTGGAGAGTAGGTTGAAGAGCTTGATAGAGTTGTACTCAAAAAGCTAGATAGAGCCAGATTTGCATCATTGATTATTACAAGCATGTTTAACGATGACATATAAAGTGATTTGCCATAGCTATACCATGTCCGAACCTGTCAACCTAATAGCATCTACCAACTCTCGCTTGTCGATCACAATGCCTTCCGCATCTACTGCCCCACTCTTCCTCTTTGGCAACACCAAGTAAAAAACCTCTCGTTGCTTCATCCAACACGCAGTACTGTACAGCCTAATGAGTTTATTAGACCTTGGCTCCCACCTCCGTGGACCACAACCGATGACCGCATCCGCGGCGGCTCTTCCCAGTCCTATCTCTCCTCTCTTGCTTCCAATGGCGCACTTTTCCACGGCAACCTCGACATCAAGACTTTAGGTGGAGCGGGGTTCGCATCACAGTTCAGTCCTGACGATGCTCCGCCGAATAAGAGCAGCAACGACGAAGGCAGCTACTGGGATTTGAGCGTTTATGATGGCATAGAGGTAGGAGTGAATGAAGGAGATGGAAAAATATACACTCTCATATTGAAGGATGAGCCCTTGCCGGGCAAACGAGAAGACGGGAGAGAAAAGGCCGGAATTAGCTGGGAAGTGGAGTTCAAGGCTGGGGAAGAGGGGAAGAAGTTTTGGGTACCTTGGAGTGATTTCAAGGCGACATATAGGGGTAAACAGAAGAAAGATGCCGGAGAGCTTAAGACCAGGAGCGTGTGCAGGGTGGGTGTTATGATGAGAAGGTGAGTGCTGTTTTCCTTGGAAGAGATTGAGGGGGGGGAGACGTCGGAACGGCTTGTGCTAACGTTGTGGCGTACAGCTATTTTGGAACCCAAGAAGGCGAATTCCGGTTGGAATTAAACTCTATCTCAGCGAGGAAGAGGACGGAAGACGACGCGGAGAGATCTCGTACGAGGAGTGGAAAAGTGGAGGCGGACTCTACAAACGTAAACGAGAAGAGCAAACCGGAGAGTGAAGGAGGCATTGAAGCGCTGAAGGATTGGCTTTCAGGGCTGTGCGTAGTTTCTTGATAAACAACAAGAGACTATCGACAGTGTGACCCCCTTTCTTCTTCACTTCCTACTTATCTAATTCCCGCCGCCACCCACTCGTTCTCAATCCTCTTTACCTTTCATATCAGTCTCTCACGCTAGTCGATGAAGATATTTCGTCTACTCGTTCTTTACGACAATACTGTACTCAGAAAAGTCATGTCGTGGTCAAACGCTCAACCGCATTGATATCTTTGCCGCCAACACTCTTAACAACACCCTAACTAACATTACATCTATTACCTACTTAGTCGTCTCCTACTCCCATTCTAGCAATCTAACCTCGAAAATCTGTTTGAAACATTCCTCGTACTCTGAAAGACCGCATTTACAAACGAAACGACTACAAGGAAGATGGGACGCTGTTCCGGCATCATCTACGCCATTCACAGAGCGTTCTTGATTAATTTCGTAGCCCCCCTGTTTTCTCATCATCGCGTCTTTCCTCACAGTTTTGTTCGAGTAAAAGAAAAGTCGTTTTGAACCATAACATACGAGGGCACGCTTCGATCCATCCCCTTGAGGCTATGTATTTCGGATTTCAGATTACAGCCACCCACCAAACAGTCTGGCAGATGACCGAGGGGTCGGAAAAAAGACAAAAACAATCCTCACCGAAACAGCGATTGATCTAAGGTATGTTTATGAGACCTCGAAATTTCGTCAAAAACAGCATGAAATGTCCTTGGACAGGTCATGTAAGCATGAAAAGTCTTTTGATATATTTGATGAGTATGACCAAGGCAAATCAAGACAGTTGTTTATATGGGTACAGGTTTTGGTGAGAATCGCTTAATCCGGCCCTCGGACTCCCAACCGAGAACGGGAGTATCTAACCTTACCACCGATCTCATAAACCATCCACTACTACAACAAACAGACCAAAAAAACAAAATGGTCGGCTTCAGCACGAAATCCAGGAACAACTGATCAGACACGCTCATAGCTTAAACCATTGGATCTCCATCTTATTATCATGAACCACCCCTCCGCACAAACAGAACTACCAGCCGCCCTCACGCTTCCCAGTTTCAGAATCCCAACTAATTCCTGAACCACCCCTTCCTATCCACCCACCGAAGTTTCACCAGCACTCGATCCTTTGCTCCCATAATGCCTAGCATAACCCAGACCGTCGGCTCTATGTCCTAACCCGTTCGCGCCCCTGCCCCTCGAACCCCACAGCGGAAACCGAAGTAGCTTTCGGATTGGGGTTGAATAGCTCTTGCGGCACTTCAAACCTTCTCGCATTTCCCCCTCCCGATTTCTCATGGACCCGGATTGGCTGGACCTTTTTTAAGAATAAGAAATGGCTCCAAGAAGACCGAGGGGACGAGAAAGATCATCAAGCCCCTCATCGGTGATACAGAAGAGCACTGAAAATTTGCCAATCCGATAAATGCGTGACTTGTTGGGGCCTTGCACAACAAGGGAACGTCGAGAGCCAGCGTGTACGGAGTATCGAAGATAGGAAGGTGGATGCATCGTGGGGGTAAGGCTTTGCTATCGGCTGACTTGCAGAAGTCATGGATTTTCAACTGTCTTTTCGAATAATAGTCTGTGAAACGTTGTCAACAAAAACGGACCAAGTCGGCGCTGTGGTGGCCTTTTTCAACTTGGTGACTTTTCAGATCAATGTGGTAGGACGATGGTATACCGTATTTTGGTATCCCCACACCAGCTAGACGAGGCTGAATGGGGTTATACACGCTATATATATCGCCGTACTTGTCTTCTTGGTTCCAGACTCTACAGGGGAGCAGCTGTGTAACTCTACGTCAGCTTTTCGCTTGGACGTGTTGTCGATGCTCTGATGTTGAAATAGTCCCGACGCCAATCCTTTTCTATACACAGTTTTGTAGCGCCTTTTTCTTGTTTCGATTGCTCCTTGATGGAGACCTACCTCGTAGCTCGAACGAAATGGGCGAAATCTTGGACATTCTCAATTCTTGTTGTATAACTTCGGTCTTGGGCAGAGAATTCATATAGTTACATACCTTATCCTAGGCATCAGCGTAGCCCATCTATTTTGGAACAGCCATTGCATCTTAACCGGTGGTAGGAGCCAACTTGGGGTCTTGTCCGGTTCGGTCGAAGGAGCTCGTGTAGGCTCAGGACTATCACAAGAGTGAAGCTCCGGTTACAGCTGGAGACAGAAGTAGAAGAGGATGCTTGTAACCCTGTATATTTTTGTACGATAATGTATACGCAATCTACCCCTCGCACCTGCCCAGTATGCCTTCCCACGGCTTCAAGGAAACCTTGCCCGAGTTTCCTTTCTTAGGTTTCCCCTTTGTGTAGTTTCCCGCCATCCACACAACGTCTTTGCCCAATTGCGGAATCTCCCACGTAACATCTTTTCCGGAAAAGTTTAGAACAATTAGCCATCTCCCTCCCTTATTCCCCGTACGGGTATAAGCGAGGATTTCTTCGCTCTCTGGTCCGACTACTTCAAAATCTCCATACACAAAGACATCGCTGTGCTCTTTCCTGTTGGCTAGACCGCGCTGCCAGAATTGCAACACCGACAATTCGGATGGGGTATGATTAGAACGTTGGGCGTCAGCGTTGACGGATTTGTAATCGTCGTTTACGCGCATCCATGGTTTAACACCCTCCGTGCAAAAGCCGGCATTAGAACTGCTATCCCATTGCATAGGTGTCCTCGCGTGGTCACGGGCTTTCTTTTCGAGGACTTTACGTTCTTCGGCTAGCCGTCTCGGGTCGTGGCCATACAATTCCTTGCTTTTCTTCCAGAAGTTGATGCTTTCGATGTCTTTGTAATCTTTCTCCGGATCCCAAGATGCGGGCACGTTCCGCATGCCAAGTTCCTCGCCTTGGTAGATGAAAAGAGTGCCATTAAGTGTTGTTTGCATCAGTGCTAGTAGTGTAGCACCGTAGGTGCGGTAAGTGTCGCTATCATCTGTGTATCGGGATACAGAGCGCGGATTATCGTGGTTTTCGATAAAGACAGAATTCCACCCATCACGTTCCAGCATGGCGCGCTGCCATTTGTCTACGATACGGCGGATGTCCTTTACAGTCCAGGGTTGAAGAGTCATGCGGACTTTACCAGGCACATCGTCAATACAAACGATATCGAAGATGAAAATCATATTGAGTTCTCCGCTTCTGCTACCAACGGTACGGATGATCTCGTCGATGTCGCTTACGCCGGGCATTTCGCCGACGGTGATGGCATTATGCGGGGTCAGCACTTTGTTCTTGATCTCTTGGAGATACTCGTGCATTCGGGGGCCATTGACATAGTACTTCCCTCCTGGATGATACTTTCTGTCTGGGCCTAAGACAGGCTCTGCGTCTGCAAAACTTTGGTCTTTACTGATGAGATTTATCACGTCCATACGATAGCCACAAGCACCGCGGTTGAGCCAGAAGTTCATGACGTCGTGGACGGCGGCTCGGACGTCGTGATTTTCCCAGTTTAGGTCAGGCTGTTCGGGCGTGAAAAGCGAGAGGAAGTACTCGTCTGTTTTGGCATCGTAGGTCCAAGCACTATTGGCTTCACCGAGGATCTGCGACCAGTTGTTTGGAGGAAGAGGGTTACCCAAGCTGTCACGACGAGGCTTTTTCCAGATGTACCAGGAACGTTTTGGGTTGGTGATCGAAGAGCGTGATTCAAGGAACCATGCGTGCTGATATTAAGTCACCTGAGTGAACCATCAAGAGAGCCACAAGTCAATTGTTTTTTACCTCATCCGATGTGTGGTTGACCACTAGGTCCATCATCAGCTTCATGCCTCGCTTCTTGAGCTCCGCAACCAGATGATCTACATCTTCAATACTGCCATATATGGGATCGATTGCCTTGTAATCAGCTATGTCATATCCCATATCCTTCTGGGGACTCTTGTATACTACCCCGCATGGTTCAGTATATTCACACCGTCCCGCGAAACAGATTGAGCTAACTTGGTGATACCCATACTATATCCACGCCCAGCTCTTTGAGATAATCAAGTTTCGACGTGATACCTTTGACATCTCCCCAACCGTCTCCATTGCTATCCAAGAATGACGAAGGGTAGATCGGTGGGGGAAATCAGTATCGAGTACAGATAGGGGCGGAGATGTCGCATTAGCTCAATACTCGGGCTTACCTGATAGATCACGGCTTCTTTCCACCACACCTCTGCCATGGCTCGATACTGTGGTTGGAAGGTGTTGCAATTCGAATCCCGTCCTGTTCAATGAATTATGCAATGATGGAAGCATCATTGATGCCAGGCACTCGGGTTTCGGGAGCTACGATGGCTCCCTGATCTACACAGGGATATCTTCTCTTGTAAGCGCGTCGGTTCGGTTGGGCTTCTCCGCCTTCCTGCGCGGAATATGCTATCGGAACATTCTCGATGTAATCATATGCCGGAACACACCTTTGCAAGGGACTGAGCTGCAAGAGAGCAGAAGAGGGTGGACAGATGCTGGTTATTAACGTAACGTCGTGTAAAAGAGACCCCGGTCATGTAGGTCTCCCAGCCAAAGATCTTTGGGACTGTTGATCGATTTGCCGGATCGTGGAACGCCACGTAAACGTGGTACTAGATCTCCGAATGGCATCTTAGGCCTCACATGCTTTATAAACGCCTAATTTGTCTCTGTGGCCGGCCATGTTCGGAGCGGGCGCTGTGCTCTACGAAGACTGGCCCCCAGCGGATTCGCCTTCTCCCGGTCTGGCCGCAATTCGCACAACATTCTACCGCAGGATGTTTCGCCTCCTGTTATCATTCCCATCAAACTTGAAAGAAGGCTCTTATCGTTAGGTGTGAGCTTAGGGGTGAGCTTCAGTGCGCCATGCATTCACTCAAGGGGCTGATGCAGCTCCCCGCTATCCTGCCTTGATGGCGTCTGCTCACGATTTTCCATGGACTCATGGCGATTTGCAGGAAGACTAGCAAATCCTTCACCGCGTACATCTTCTTTAGTAATCGTAATTCTAAGAGTTCTGTCAGTTTTTGAAGCTATTCCAGGAACTCCAAGGTTAGATGTTTGTTACCAAGCACCAAGGTCGTCAGGTTTATCGTACGACTGATGCCGTCTTGCATAGCGGAGAGATTATTGTGTGTTACCGTCTGGGCCCGCCTGCATGCTGCTGCAGCATGCGAGGCAGTCCTTGCAGAAAGCGCGACCAGGTGAACTATGATGCCTTTTATTGTTGATGCAACTATCCACACTGAACATCGACCTCCTATTCTTACTGTCGTGGCGCACCAGCCTGCAAAGACGACCAGCGGCATCGAGAGGCCAAAGCTGCAATCACCTGCTGGTTCAGGTATATCCTACAGGGCCGATTATTCCTGACAATGTTTTCTTGTACAACATTGCTCGGAGTTCGGGACGTGTTCTGGAATGCACTGTCTACAAATATGATTTCTTATTTCCTTCCAACGAGTATAGCGCCTTCCCAGTCGAGAGCCTACTTTAGTCAGCAACATTGATTTACAGGGCAACCCTGCCTTACCCACGTGTATTATAATCTCTTTCAAAAGACTCTGTTCTAGCATAACTCGTGTCTCCACGCTTCAGTTGAAAAGAACTCGCTCTTCCCTTCTTCTCAAGGTCATCAAGAATGGAGAAAACGTGTGAAAAGGGCGAGGAGCCTGGTCTCCCTCAAGACTTCACTGGTAAGAGCAGCGGCTCTGAAGACAGGACCATTTATGACCCTGAGTCTGCGGACAGAGCAGCTGTGAAGAGACTGCTTTGGAAATGTGATATCCATGTTCTGCCTATGATATCGATTCTCTACATGCTGGCATTCCTCGACCGTATCAATATTGGCAACGCGCGGATCCAAGGATTAGAGAAAGATCTGAACATGAAGGGGCACGATTACAACATTGTCCTCCTTATATTTTTCATCCCTTATATTCTCTTCGAAGTGCCAAGCAATATCATAATCAGAAAGATTGCCCCTTCTACTTGGTTAAGCTTTATCATGGTTTCTTGGGGTATAGTCCTAAAGATCCCAACTCTCTGTCAAGCCCTCACTAATGCTGAGATTTCAGGCATTGTCACTGTTTGCATGGGTCTCACTAAAAGTTATGCTGGTCTCGTCGTCTGTAGATGTCTTCTGGGTTTTTTTGAAGCTGGCTTTTTCCCCGGTATGAAAACGCCCTTCCATCAAGATTAAACAATTGCTCATCTTGAACAGGCTGCATGTATCTAATCTCGATGTACTATCGCCGGTACGAGTTGCAGTGGAGATTCAGCCTCTTCTTCTCAGTCACTATCCTGGCTGGTGCGTTCAGCGGAGTAAGTGTTCCTAGCGTCTAGTGAAGAATCGGTTGTAACATCTCGGCAGCTTCTTGCGTATGCCCTAGCACACATGGCAGGTATTGCTGGCTACAACGGATGGCGTTGGATCTTCATTATAGAAGGTCTTGCCACCATCGTTCTTGCGATTATCGCCAAATTCTTCATCGTCGATTGGCCCGAAACTTCCAAATTCCTGAACGTCCAAGAACGCCAATTGCTCCTTCATCGCCTATCCGAAGATGTTGAAGAAGCAAGGATGGATCGCCTGGATAAAAAGTCGAGGCGTCGAATCTTAGGTGATTGGAAGATCTACATAGGGTATGGTTCTATTGCAACCTAACGGTTGGGGATTGTGTACTGACGATTGCCTTACACAGTATAATAATGTACATTGGTGTTGCGAACAGCGGCTATGGCACGTCATATTTCACTCCTACAATATTGAAGGAGCTGGGCTGGACCTCTATTCATGCCCAAGTCATGTCGATTCCCATCTACGTTGTTGCTTTCGTCGTTACTCTTATTACAGCGGTCTGCACTGATCGTTTACGCCACCGCTACGCCTTTACCATGGCCGGTATTTCTCTCGCCACCATTGGATACGTGGTTCTACTGGCACAGAAGGGCGTCCCAGTCGGGGGGCGATACTTTGCTGTCTACCTTATCACAGTTGGGGGCTATATCACGCAGCCGATCACCTTAGTATGGCTTAACAATAACATGGGTGGGCATTATAAAAGGAGCGCCAGCGCGGCGATGCAGATTGGATTGGGGAATTGTGGCGGCATTATCGCAAGCAATATCTATATCACCAAAGAGGCTCCTACATATCCGGTGGGCTACGGTGTCTCTTTGGCTTTGCTGTGGCTCTCTGGGTTCGCTTGCACCGCGTTCTTCATCGGCCTATGGATAGAGAACAAGAAGCGAGACCGAGGCGGGCGAGACGACAGGTTCAATTTGCCCACAGAAGAGCTGGAGAACCTTGGAGATGATCATCCACGGTTCAGGTTTGTGTACTAATTGGAGGTATATTCGCAGTCTTTGAATCTCGATGCGATTGTGAGTTTTCATCGTTTGGCTAGATATCAGCTTATTGCCGAGCAACGCAGCGAGGTGGGTTTTTTATGCGACCATTATGCACAATGCTAGCCACATCTGCAAAAGCATTGATGTAAGGTAACTGCTGTATCAGAATTTACATTGCTTTTCATTTTACGATATTATCTAAGGTACACGGCTCCAGTCCCCACATTGCTTAACCAACATGTCTTTGTCTATGCAGTATCTGTCTTTCGAGTTGTTTCTCCTGGTGTGTCGTTAGAAGTTCACGGCTACCGACTTGCATGGCTTACCTAAGGCTCAGGCCGCCCAAATTTGAACTGCTCCATGGTACATCTTACGTGGGCTCTCAAGTTTGACAAACACCTCTTTGACACATTTCCCACGTTTCTTTTCTCCCGTCAGAAATTCTCCGTTGTCACACAACCAACGGTCGCCGTGCGTTACACATACGCCCCAAAGCCCTCTACAACGCCCATAGGCCAATCCCTGATCCATGGTCACACGCGCACATCGCGTCCTTGCGCTTACCTGCATGCATCTGCGTCCTTGGAACCGTAGCAACAGGGATACCGAGGGAAGATCCGGTATTGGGATGTCTCATCTTTTACAAGGAATCCTAAATGCACGCGAGGGATCTATATCTCGATCTGGGGGTGCAGATAAAGAGAGCCGCAGTGGGTCTGATGCGATGTGCCTATCAGCCGAGTCTCTGTACTCCCGGCGAGGGGAATGAGTAAGAGGAATTTCATGGGTAGCGGAAAGATGAGAGATTCGATAGGGTGGTGGAGGAAGGAAACTTGACTTCGCATTGCGACATCGCAGCTTGGGACTACAGAGCTAAGATGAGAACATTGTCAGGTCTTGCGAGCAAGTATTAGTCTTTCACCTCTCACAAGGTCGGATGCGATGGTCCGTGAGGAGGATTGCCTGGAAAATGTGATCTTGCTGAGGGAACTCGCTTTCTGTAGAAAAGGCACATTTTATCTGTGTTAAGCAATCCGATCCTCGATCCTAGGAATCCTGTATACCTTAGGCGAGGGTCGCAGTTGAGCCTACTTGTACAGTTGTACTCGGTAGTTATCACCAAGGAAGGGCGGGAGATTCCGCTCATTCTCTACGGGATCAGCCGCTCCGCCATGATCCGCCCGCTCCGTCACTAGCCGACTAGCCAAATGCGGGGAAAGCTCTCATAAGGCCGGCAACAACCTCAACCACAAGTTCTCTCACGCAATACAGATGAGCAGAACGCCGAAGAATTATTGCCATCCAAAGATTGAAGCCAAGACCAATGTGTGGCTTAAGCCTATTCAAATTCTCGTTCACTCGCCCTAGTCCTGCCAGCTTACAGTAGAAATCCGCTGACCGAGAGACACACCGGATTCCTCTCCACGCACTTGAAAAATGCCGGTCAGCAAGTTCAATGTACCCGAGAAATACGAGTATCAGAACGGCTTCGGCTCTTATCATGAGTATGAGCTGCCTGTTCACAGAGGGTAGTTTCCATACTCAAACCACAGCAGATCCGAAGCTGTAGAGGGGGCTTTGCCAATTGGAGCCAATTCCCCTCAGCAGCCACCTTATGGTCTTTACGCCGAGAAGATTTCAGGAACGTCCTTCACAGCTCCTCGACACGAGAGCCAGCAGTCATGGCTCTACCGAATCCTCCCTTCTGCTGCCCACTCCGCCTTCCGGCCCAGGGTAACCACAATCTACAACACAAACCCTGAACCCAACAGGCTCTACCACATTCCGAATCAACTCCGTTGGGATCCTTTTGATATAGACGAATCAGTCGACTGGGTCCACTCCCTCCACCTCATCGCTGGTGCTGGCGACCCAACAGTGAAGCAAGGCCTCGGAATCTTCATCTTCGCAGCCGGCAAATCTATGGACCCACATTCCACCTTCTACTCCGCTGACGGTGACTTTCTCATTGTTCCCCAACATGGTGCTCTGGATATTGCCACTGAATTCGGCCCTCTTCTTGTCCGGCCCAACGAAATCTGCGTCGTTCCTCGCGGCATCCGCTATCGCGTCGCCCTCCCATACGGCCCCGCCCGCGGCTACATTCTTGAACTCTATCAAGGTCACTTCCACCTCCCCGAGCTTGGCCCTATCGGTTCTAATTGCCTCGCCAACGCGCGGGATTTCCAAGCCCCAAAAGCCTCCTTCACTGAAGACGCTTCCGGGGACACCACATACACCCTCCTTTCCAAATTCGCCGGCCGCCTCTTCGCAGCTACACAAACACACACCCCCTTCGACGTCGTCGCCTGGCATGGCCTCTACTATCCCTACAAATACGACCTCGCCCGCTTCAACACCATCGGCTCCATCTCCTACGACCACCCGGACCCCAGCATCTTCACTGTCCTCACGGCCCCCTCCTCCACCCCAGGAACCGCAGTCGCCGACTTTGTAATTTTCCCGCCCCGCTGGCTCGTGGCAGAAGACACGTTCCGCCCGCCTTGGTACCACAGGAACACGATGTCCGAATTCATGGGCCTCATCCACGGCAACTACGACGCCAAAGAAGGCGGCGGCTTCCAACCCGGCGGAGCGAGTTTGCACAATATCATGAGTCCGCACGGGCCAGATAGCGTGACGTTTGAGAAAGCTAGCACCGCGGCGCTGAAGCCGATGAAGGTCGGCGAGGGCAGTATGGCGTTTATGTTTGAGAGTAGTCTCATGTTAGGCGTCACTGATTGGGGGCTTACGAAGTGTGAGAAGGTGCAGGAGGGATATAACAAGGAGAGCTGGGAACCGTTGAAGCCGAGGTTTAGGAGGCCGGAGAAGTTGGGGAAGGGGGGTAGTGGGGAAGGTGGGCAGAGACCGGATTTGGGGCAATGGGTTGGGGAGAGCTAGAGTTGGGAAGCGGGTTTGGTGGATGGAGGAGGGCTTGCGTGATCCCTACTTTTTCTGCTTCACAGCCTTCTTCTACCTGCTCAAAGCTCTCGCTGAATCCCAAAATACCTACCTCACCATCATCAAACCCACTCCACATCCATCCTAATAGACCAATCCAACCACACTATACTAGCCTATTCAACTCAAGAGCTCAACTACATCTCTCCCATAATGCTTGTTCTCCAACTTTCTCCCTAACCTTTACGCTCACGTTCCCAGAACCAAGGTATATATAGCAACTCCCCCATGATAAACACCTTCCGCACTGCCCACACCCCCTCGCTCTTGAGCTTTTTCATTTTTGATTTGGGCAGTGCGGAGAGGGTGAAGTGATGGTTCGTACGCGTAAGGTATCGCTTACCCTGTTTAATATCACTAGGGCCTTTTGTTTTGAAGAGGTGTGAGTGTGCTCTTATAGTCACGGGTGTTCGGTATGCTTAATGAATAAAAGCGTGTGTGAGAGATTGTTCTGGATAAAAAATAAAGGAACAAGATGAGATAAGACGCAGAGGTGGGTTGTCTGGATCGTTATCGTTATAGCGACTTTAATCAACCGGAAAAAGATCATGAGAATGTGCGGCTCTTCGGAAAAGGAGGGGGGAGGTTTTATGGGAAAGTGGCGGATGGGCAGGAGAAGGAGAGGGAGAGGGCGCAGAGATGGAAGAAAGTTGAACGAGAGAAAGAAAGAAAGGGCTTTCGACATAAGAACCCCTTTTCAAACCCCGATCACACCCCCAAAATCCCCGCACTCCTCGACATAAACAGTAACCTCGTCTTCCAATTCTCCCTATAATCTAGGCACAAGAAAAACCCCTATCCCTTATATTCACCATAAACACCCCCCTCCCCGCCTGGTCTCCGCCAAGCCGAGAAAAACACCCATATCAGACGATTACTCGTATCCATTCTCGCTATTCCATCACCTCGCAACGAGGTGAGATGAATGGCTCGCTCGTACAAGGACAGTAATTTCGTGTCCGCGTGTATGGCATCTGTTCGCTCTAAGAAAAAGAAAAGCCCTGGATACAAAACAATCGGGATCCGTGACACTTCCCGACTAATGTGTCTCTCCTCCAACCATCCGATTACCCCACCTCCCCATTCGCCCCTCCCTCCCCCCCACCGGTCCTCCTCCTCGTCCTCAGCGGCGCCTTCTTCCTTCTCGCCACCTGCCCCTGATCATATCCCGCTGCGGCCGCCACCGCGCCATTAGCACTAACCCCCATCACAACCCCCTCCGGATCTCCGCCGTAAATCTCATGCCATCGCGCACTCTCATCCAGCTCGTTCATGTCCGCGGGGCGCATTCTGAGCCATTTCATCCGGGGGCCTGTTCTCGATCGTTCCGAGACGCGGAAGCCGTAGATGCGACTTTCGTGGACTTTTCCGGGACCGAGACCAGGGGCGAGGTTGGCGGTGGAGACGCCGTTGATGTGGGAGGGTTGGTTGGGGGGTGGGGGAGGGATTTCGGGTGCGGCGGTTGTTGGGGGAATGGGAGTCGAGTTTAGGGACGAGGAGCGGGAGATGGTATTGTCTGTTGTTGTGGGTGTTGGGAGGCCGAAGACGGGGTTTGTAGCTGCGAGGCCAAGAGGGTCGCCTTTGGCTGAGACGTCGAATTCCGGGAAGGTCATGAAAAAGAGGCAGCCAAAGGTTGTGCCGAAAAAGGCGCCGTCGACGGCTTGGAAGCGGCTATTTGGTGGCGTATAGACGTCTAAGCAGCTGGGGCAGAAGAGCTTGACGGTTTCTTGGCCGGGGATGTCGCTGATTCCCACAGGAAGAACCCGGGCGCTGTTGCAAAAGACGCGGGGGCATATGCCGAAATGTTGAAGCTCGTATTTATCCGCCATCTGTTGGATGCCGGGTCGAGAGGTGATGTACCGTTGGTGTATTAGGCCATAAAGAAGTTCAGCAGAGCTTTCAATTATCTGCAGGTCGTCCGGAATCCGATTTCTGCGCTCGTTCGCCCGCCTGTAGCTCCCTGGTAACTTCTCCCCGTCTTCACCGCGCATAGTGACATCCTGATCTTCGTCGTCCTCCTCTTCTTCTTCGTCCTCCTCTTCGTCCTCCTCGTCCTCCTCCTCTTCTTCCGGCTCCACGTCTAATATCATTTCCAGAGCTTCTTTGTACATTGGAACCTGATTTTGCAGGCCTGTTAGGTTGAAGTCATCTTCGATGAAGTCTTCCGAGACTTCGGCGAAATATTCATGGCCGAGGAGAGAGCAGAAATTAGAGATCCAAGATTCGGGGGTGCCTGAGGAGGAGGACATCATAGAGGTAATAGAATGGGTACCGGACAGAGTAGAGGTGGATGCGTCGGGCGACGCCAGCGTAAGATTCTCAAGCCCAGCCAGTAAAGACGAGTCCCCGTTGGCAGACACGATGGAGATTGGGGAAACGTGGCCCCCAAGAACAGTGGGCGGTTTCTGTATGCAAATCTGTTTTATAATTCGAAGAGTCGGAGCGCACGGCAGCGCCAGATGCACGCTCGTATGTTTCCGTAATTTGAGAAGCGTGGCTTAAGACGCAGTAACTGTTGGGAACAATAATTGCTGTTCCAGGTAGACGGCTGAGGTTGCCTTGCTGTCAGGAAGCATGGCGCGTACTGCGTCGTGCCTAGAGTACCAAGACAGGAAACAGCTGGAGTGTGCGCGACTTCCTCTTCTGGAATCGAGAATGCTCTGCGGGATCAGCAGGTTAGCCCCTCGTTCTTCACTATTCAGACGAACAGAATCTGACGGGGATTCACACTTCTGTAGGAATTGGAGATACGCCTAGTTATAACGGGAACATATAGACTGGAGAGCGGTCCTGGACTCACAAGAAGGGTTCCTGTGGTCTGGTAGGGTACCGGTATGGTTCAAATCTCCAAGTGTTGGTATTTTGATAGATACTGTACGGAGTAGTGGGGCTCAGCCATTCTGTCGCAGCCGCGTCGCCTAAAACCCTACGAATCGCAACAATTTCCGAGCATTTCCTCTCTGTTTTGCACATCACTGACCTCTCAGTAGAAGCTTCAACCTGGCTCTTGAGAGACAAAGAGTGCTAATAGCCAACCTGCTACGAAACCATCGGGCCTAAGAACTAGAGCTTTCAAGAATGCCAAGATCCTTGTCTAGAAGTAGATACTTCTATGAATCTCTTGCCTGGCTACTCTATTCCTTACCGGCGGCATACTTCCTGTCTCTATAGCAGCGATCCTAGTACTCAGGGGAAGCTGCGGTCGCAACCTACCGAATGCTTCAGCCTTCAGCTCTCCGTGCTCAATATTCCAACCACTTTGAGTTTATCTTTCGGCCGGCGGATCCTCAGGCCTTCCACCTACTACTATGACAAAAGAATACCTATATCAGAATAGTTTCACTGGAGGTGAGACTCATCCAGGCCCGAGCGGACCTTATGCATCTAGTACCAAATAGAATATCTAAGTCGCAATTCAAGTGATGCCACTCTAGATGCCGGCGTACCTAAGCTTCTGTGGAGTGATGAATTCTACGGCAAATGGCTCTGACAGATTTCTTGGTGAAGTCCTCCATATTTGACCGCGAGGCCATTGTTTTTACCCCAGATGCCGAAATCGTTTGCTCTCCTTGGTGTTGCAATACTGCCCTTGTTTATGCTTTCATTGTCTGCGCTTCATTTTGTCTCCGTTCATGAACACTACTTCTCGATCCTCGTGTAAGCTGCCAGTTTTCTATACTCTCTTCATGTTGTGGTAGATGGGAAACCTGTAATTGGGGAATGGGTGCGAATAAATCTTATCATCCGTACTTTGTAGCCGACTGATCTTTGACTTATGCGCCGCCACGACCTACTGATACTTCTGAACCATCTCTTTGCAGACTGATCATGTGTAGATATCATGGAGAATTGACATTACTTTTTCAATCATGTCTAATCAAGTCTATCGAGAAAACTTGTAAGAACGCAGCAATCTCCACCTATCCACATGGTGTCTCTCGTCAAGCATCCAGTACGATATCTGACCATTCCTCAAAATCGATCTTCCATACCCCCGAACTTGAATAGCCCCGAGGTTCATGCCTAGAGGCGCGCTGGAGGCCCATCCTGGCAGGCACACCCGGTGGAAGTACAGACCTGGCAGATAGGGTGCACTGTTGCCTCCGCATCTCGCTTCTCCTTGAAGATTGTACCACAACCACAATTTCCATTTGCATCACAGATATCGCAGACCGGATTGATGACCCGCTTCTCTGCATCACGCTTGTCCTTGTAGATTGTGCCACAGCCACAATTGCCGTGGACATCACAGATGTCGCATACCGGAGGAATACTTTCAACCGCTGGCTCACGTTTGTCCTTGAAAATCGTACCACAGCCACAATTACCATTGGCGTCACAGATCTCGCATACCGGATTGATGGTTCTCTTCTCTGCTTGACGCTTGTCCTTGAAGATTGTGCCACAGCCACAATTACCATTGGCGTCGCAGATATCGCACACCGGGTGAATGATCTCCTCTGCTGCTTCACGCTTCTCCTTCTTTGCTACTGCACATCCTGGAAAGTTTAGGCATAGCCCACAGTCGTTGATCGTACAGACTGGCCCGGGACCGCAATGGACTCCTGGAGGACATGCCAGGTCGGATGCAGGCATTCTAGCTTCAATGGAAGACAGTCCCTCGATTGGAGATGCCACAGGCGAAGCAAGCACACCTGAAGTTGTCGGATTAGCACTTGAATTTGAATGGTAACCTCAACAAGACATTCTTACCACAGGTGAGCTCGATAGCAAGCACCAAAACGGTAATAGAGAACTGCATCTTGGAGGGTAGAATGATAATGATCAAATCTGAATTTCGTTGAGATGCAGACCGATGCCTGGAACAAGGAACTTCAGATGTTTGGTTAATCTTCTGATAAGTTGAGAGCAAAGAAACTGAGTTTTTATATGCTGCTTCAAGACAGCCCAGGATAAGCGAGCGACACAATTGGTGAATAAAGGCTGACAGTGTTAAGTGGTCCAGGCGGCCGCGTGTCCGGCTGAATGTATTCACGGAGCTGACAGATTCCTCGTCCGGTCCTTTCAATCCACTCAGATTATCACACCGTTCGGGAAAACTATCCACGTTTCCTTTCGAAAGCGCCAATCTTTGTTTGATGCCACTAGGCCGTGTCTTGTTGGGTCTTAAATCTCCAAAGTTCATCTTATATCTCAAGCCGTCAGGTCCTAAGCATCATCTTTCTTTGGCACCGAAAGGCTGTCATCCATAACAACAAGCTGTCTGGATGCAGAGATCCTTGTAAGGCGAAATCTGTTCGAATACTTCCAGCCGCAAAGTTACGATAGCACAGTCAGCAAATCTCCAACCCACAGCCAGGATTGGTCCAAAAACCAAGACCAATCTTCCGACGCCAGACTCCGGAAACCGTGAAATCCCTACTAACCAACATCCATTCTCCCTTTGTGCAGTACGAAATCGTAAGGACCAACAGATATGACTGGAGACCCGATGGATCAAAATCACGTATGCAGAAGTCGAACTCTGAAACAAGCTTACTGTAACACAGACCTATTGGCTACCAAATCATCTCAAGAACCTGGACGGCCTCATCATCAAACCCTGCACACTTGAAGAGGACCCTCAAATTGGATGTCCGCTATGATATCTTTCCAAACATATGCATCCACGGGGAGACTGACTGAAGCGGAAGTGCCGGACATTTTTGTTTTATCTAATCACCAGAGGTCTCATGAGCAGTGTCACTGGGAAAATATTGGAAGTCTTGGGGATAGTATACGGTTTTGAGCTCATATCACATACCGGCATCAATGGTTGGAATCAATCTGTAGGTGCACACCTCGCAGCAGCACCTTCAAATCCAACCGCGACCCGACAAGCAATCGCCGTTTCAATGCCAACACTACCTACAACAACCGCTCGGATCCTGCAACAAATCAAGTTAACCGCTCCGCCCCATTCCCCCTATCTCGGGAAACAAGCATTTAGACGTCTCAAAGCAGTTCTTCTACATATCATCAAAGAACTCTGCTTGATTCGGTAGCAAGTGTCTAAAGCTAACTATTACTAACACTAAATACACACACAAGCTTCTGAGGCGGGTTTCCAGTCTTTTCCACCAACTAATAAGATATCTGTCGAACACGTTTTTCCTTCATCCCAACTTATATCCCACAATCCCTGACCGCACACCGTCCCCCTACTTCCAAATCTTAAGCTCGGCAAGGTCTATATGTGCTTACTTAACCCCCCTGACGAGCAACAAACCGGATCCACTTCCGAGTTACCGCAACAAAACCCCATCAAAACAAATCCAATCAATACGCTTCCCCAATTCCGTCCCAGCTGTCGCGATGAATCCTCAAGAGCACCCTCCACACCCACCCCTCCATCTTGACATTTCAGTATTCGGAGAATACGAGATTTGACATCCTGATCTTCCACGGAGCAAGAACGGTGTGGGGTCCGGGGCATGCAATGGAAGTCAAGACTCAACCTCCGCCACCTTACGTGTCCCCTTTCAAACTTCTTATACAAACCCCCCAGCAGAGCCATCTCCCTCCTAACACCACAAATAACCCCACCCTTCCCTCTTCCCCTCATCAATCCCTCTAAACCTCCCCCCCGCCCTAATCCCACACCCACACTCCCTACCTATATAAAACACCCCCAAAAACCACACAATATTCCCATCCAAAAAATTTCTTAATCAAAGTAAAACCGGGAAAATCTAAAAATAGCCGGTTTATTTTTTTTTTTACAAAACCCCCCCCGGTCCCTTCAAACTTTGAAACCCCCGAGATTTATCTTTCCGGGTAGCTTTTTTTTATATCCCGCTTGATGATGAAGGGCTGGGGGGGTGGTGGGCTGGGTGAGGGGTATGGGGTTGGGAGGTAGGAGGAGGAGGAGGAGTTTTCGGTGTGGGTTCGGAAGGGGGTTGGTGGTTATACGTACAGTAGCACAAGGTTGCGGGCCGGGGGCTAGGGCTGGTGTGTGAGAGGATTTGGGGAAGGGGCAGATCAAAGAAGGAGGGCTTGGTTGTACATAGGAGCAAAGGAACGTCCTAAGATGGGGAAAAAAGCTTCACACATGGTTCAGGGATCTCTCCAGGACTTTCAGTCCAGCTAATCGTGATTGTTTAGTAGCAACCGCTACGAAGCGCAAGCTCTCAGCTATCTGCCAAAACCCAGGACCATAACTCCCGTATCTTAGTGTCCAGCAAGCCCTTTTATGCACGAGCATCATGTTCTCCTTGCTGCTTGAGACGCCGGGTATAACCCACCTCCCTACCGACCTCCGTTATCAGAGATATGAAAACAGTTACAACAGGTGATGCATGATCCTCGAAAACTCCCCTTCATTCCCATATATCCCCTGCGCACTGCCCTCTCCCCCACCACCAACGTAAGACGACGCAATACCATCTATGATTTGCGGAGGATGCTGGGGATGATGCGCGTGCACCACATCGCCATACCGCCCGCCATTGACAGCAGCAGATGACGACGCCACGCCCGCGGCTTCGAAAAGGGTTGTGAGCTCGTAGCTCATCTGCTGCCCGTTCATAGGACTGCTCCCAATGGAACTCGCGCCCTGCGAACTGGGATACACGCCCATCTCCTGGACGGGATGGCCCGCCAGCCCCGCCATCGCCACGGCGGCAGAGCTATGCGGATCCTCATCGTCCCTGGTAAACGGTTGCCGAGACACGAGACCGAGTTTCGGCCCAAGTTCCTTGAGGCCTCTGATGGTGCGCCAGAGCCGCTGGCTGATGTATGATTTGGTGCTGAAGCCTTTCACGAGGTCGAGGGCCATGTAGAACTCGTCGCGGACCTGGCCGTTGAATTCTGCGGGGGCGTGCGAGACGGCAAGGAAGAGGACGGCAAGGGCGGAGATGAGGAAGTAGTTGAAGCAGACTTGTTGCGCTCTGTAAATGTCGCTCGTTTCGTTTAGGCGAGCGAGTACGCGAATGGTGTCTTTTGCTACCTCGACGGCCTTTTGCGCATAATTCCTGTTTTCCATGATGCTCGTCGCCGAGAGCAGTACCGGGCGGTAGATGAGTATGCGTACCTGGTTTGCGCGGACATACAAGAGAACCTTGAGACGGAGTTGAGTACGCGATTCGGATGCGGGCAAGGGGTGGGTGAGTTGGGAGGGTGAGAATCGAAGAGAGTCAGGGATGGTATTTTCCCATTGGAGAATTTGGTAGTCTAGATATTCCATGTCCTTTTTGATGTCCGGGGCATCTTCGAGGCGGGAAGTACAGCGCCAAACTTTAGAGGAGAAGCGAGCGTAGGTGATGGAAAGGGTAAGATAAGGGGTAGAATCATCCTAGGACAGTGAGCAAATTTTTGCTCTCAAGATCAAACGAACTTGTACGTACTAATTCGGGGAGTAAACGGTCGATATCAGCGTCTTGGATCGCAAAGGGCATGCCTGTTGCGAAGCTAAATCGTCGATCGGCTACATAGATTGACCAGAATAGCTTCAGCGCCCAGATACATTCTTCTTCGGTAGTGAATGCCTTTGTAAGCGTTTCGCGACGATGTAGTCCCATCTCTAGGCATAAGCGAGCTGCGATACCGGTTATCCTATACGCTTGAACTTCATCATCTTGATTGAAGTGATATTGAGCCTGCAACTAAGGTAAGCATGGACCAAGAGCTACTGGTCCATTGATTCGTACCACAAGCGCTAGCTGGATCAAACCCTTGATCTCGACAGGCTCCCACATCCTACTTTCAACAGCCTTCCGGGCACTGTCGAAAAGAGCCTTCCCTAAATCACTTCGGCCGCCACCTTCAATGACAAGGGCGACAGCTAAAACGAGCCGCAAGATGTAGATGTCGTCATTTGATAAGCCTTTCGAGCTGTGCGGGTATCCGTTTGCATGCTCCCTTCCGGTTGGTTCGGTGGATGCAAAAAAAGATTTTGCATTCCGCATGACCTGTTCAATGTCATGCATGGGAGTCAGCGTTCCCATTTCATCTTCGTAGAGCCCGCATAACCTCAAGGCCTCGTCTAGGTCTACGCTCCATAGTGGATCTTGGGATTGCTGGGGGTTCATTGACAAAGATGAGTGGTGTTGGCGTGGCGAATTGATAGGAGTCTTTTCAGGACCAAGTAGTCCTTGACACATTGTTTCTTGGTCCGCGGTAACACCCATAGTTTGTAGACTCGAGTTAGCAACATCGAAATTGAACGCAGAGCTTGTGGGACCCTTGAACCCCGGATGCCTTCTGTGCGATTGCGCTTCGCTTATGGGAATTGGATATGGACCTTGCGGAGTTGATCGAGTGAGCGACGGGTGATGCGGGTAGGTTTCTTGACTCTCATAAGGCGAGGTATTGCTATCCTGCGTATTTCGTTGTGCTTCGATGGTATGGTAGAGGTTATTGACCTGGTCCTGCAATGTCTGGATCGTGGTGCTCATTACACAGAACTCGCTGTATTCACTGGTCAGAAGCGACCTCGTTCTGCCCGTGGAAAGACTTACTCCGAGTCCTTGAAGCCACTGTTGCAACAATTCGGGGCATACAGGCACTCCAGCTGGAGGTTTCCGCATCGCTGGCACGGTACTTGACCATTGCATTTGATCTTTCGTCTCTTGCACTCATTGCTATTACGGAGTTCGTATTAGCAACTTTGACCGAGTAACTGGAGAAGAGGGACAGACCATGCAATGGTGATGTAGCGGTTCCGTTTCGATCTCGTATGTGTGGTCGAGCTGGATCCATCCTCACTCTTTCGCTTGGTCCGGTGCGCTCCTTTCCGCTCTATCGGCTGGCTCTCGGTGTCCTGTCTAAGGTCGTTTGTATTCATGGCTGGTGAGGATACGTCGAGTTACTTGTGCACATGCAGGAAGGCGGAGGAATACCGCTCTTAGGGGGATGTCAGCTGTAAAGATCGGTAAGATATTCCGCGCGGGGGGGTATTTATAATCCCGTCACAAGTGACACACCAAAACACTTTCATGGGGGCCAGGTGTAAACAGTTGATCCTTTGTACACCGAGTATTATGATCGATTAATATCATCTACAATCGACATATCTAGCTCGACCATTCGAGATTCCAGATTACAGAGTAGATATCTACTTAGTACAAATCTCCTTCCCCGGCGAAGAATTGCCAAACCTTCCAGCATACCTTAAACCCTGTTCACCACCTGGCTGATCCTATGGTTGACAGCCATGTTGATGTCAAGTAAAGTAAGCAAGCTCGATCTGACAATCTGCCGTAAAAGGCCCGGTAGGTTGACTAAACTTCCACCGTCTTTCCGCAACCTGTTCGCTCCCACAATGACAGCTACGAGCGCACAGATTTTTACTGCATTTCTTGCTCTTTTCTTTAATAGTCCTTTCCGAGTATATTCTAAATTCCAGTCACTCCATTTCGGAAACATGCACCTTAACGAAAAGTCGATCTGAGAATCTCTGTGTTATAGCGTTAGCGAGGAACGTAGTGTCAGATTGGTAGGAACAACTTACGGATATGCCGTTGCGTTCCACCCATTCGCTGTCTTGTACCAACTATGGCAGCCTCCGTTCATCCAGACAGTATCTTTCAACTTCTCCTGCATTTTCTTCGTCCAGCTGACCTCCGCCTCGTGCTTGACCTCAACCGTCTTCACGTCACCGTTTAAGATGCGCTCGATGAATTTAAGACTGTATTCAACCATGTTCTCACTAGCCAGAATCACGGAAGAGTGGCCAGTAGCGGTGTTGGGACCGAAAATAATGAAAAGATTCGGGTATCCATCCATTGCGGAACCCAGGTACGCTTGAGGTCCTCCACGCTCATCCCAGACGTCTTGCATTAACTTGCCGTCTTTGCCGTAGATTTTGAGGGGATGCAGCCATGTTGTGAGCTCAAAGCCGTTGGCAAGGATGATTGTGTCCGCAGGGAGTTTGATCTCCTCAGTGGGAGCTTTGCTGTCGGCGTCTTTGGGATCTGGGTAGGTTCGCCCCGGGCCAAGCGTGACTCCTTGTGGTTGGATGCTGGTAAGGGGTTGAGTTGTGAGGAGGATCTTGGGATCGTTCAAGCTTGGCAACCAAGTTGCGTCGAAAATCCGACGCTTACAGCCAACGCCGTAATCTGGGGTGAGGATCTCGTGGTATTTTTCTGGTACTGTTTTCTTCATGTGTTCGATAAGCTGAGCCTCTATTGGCTTCCTTTTTTCCTTGTACTTGTCTAGGAATATTGTATAAAAGTCAGATTCGGCGTACAGGAACAACAGAGTCCGAAGAGTCCTAGCTAGCGCTGGAACAGTACTGAAAAGCTTGGGAGCGTACTTTTCCCATTTCTCATGTCCACCGGGTGGTAATAATCTGGGAACTACCCATGGAGGTGACCGCATGACCTGCGTAACGGATTTGGCGTTATAAGGAGACTTCGTTAACATTGGCACAAATTGCGCTGCGCTGCATCCAGTACCAACAACAATAACATCTTTCCCGTTGAGGTCCACATCATAATTCCACCGAGCAGAGTGGAATACATCACCTTTGAACGAATCGCGTCCAGGGATCGGCTTTGGCCAGGAGTTTGGCTCAACCAGTCCACCAGCAGCACTTGCGACAATCTTCGCTCTAACGATCTCCTGCTTCAGATATACACTGTCTTGGCCCCGTTCAGCTATTCGCTTATGCCTGTCCTTGGTGCTCAAATCCCCGGTACCTGCGACCATGTGCGTCAGAGTGACCTCCCACTCCTCTTCATCCACAAGCCACCGCATCTCTGAAACGTCCGTGTTCAGTTGTATCTTGTCGACGAGCTTATACTCATCGCAGACCGTGTATAGGTATTTGGCGATCTCTGGCCCGCTCGGAAAGAATGTGCTCCATGTAGGATTTGGTCTGAAAGAGAAGGAGTAGAAAACCCCTGGCCTGCAGGCAATACAAGTCAGTATATACGGATCTGCAAGACTTGGAAGGAGGCGTACACATCGCATGCTACACCTGGGTATCGATTTATCCACCAAGTTCCTCCTATGCCAGACTGGCGTTCGAAGATCCTGAATTGATCAAATCCGAGCTTCTCCTTCAACCGGCACCCTAAAGCTATGCCGGACTCGCCAGCGCCCACAACAAGGATGGGATAGTAGGTATAAGCATCTTTCTCATAGCCTTTTACCCTGCGGATGGTGTTCTGGGGGTTTATTTTCATGGTATTGAATATTGTTTTATAGTCAACGAGGGGAACAGATGCGACGATAGGTTGGATTACCAGATAGAAAAGACCACAACAAAGTATGAAGCCGGATGTCTACCATGAAGCGGAAAACATAGGCAATGCGCCAGGAGGTGAAAATCGCAGAGACGATAGAAATAGAAAAGAGAAACAAAGTGCCCTAGGACACGACAAGAGCTCGGGGAAGCTTTCCTGCACTCGCCAAAGTTGCTGGATTTGGCGTTGCACAGCGTTTGTCACTTTCGACAGGGACTTCAACCTCGGCTGTTACATAAACCGTCATTACGGAGTATTCACCAGAGATACCCAGGACCACTAGGCGGCGCTTACATAGCACTAAACCCTTTTCCAGCCATATAGTAGCCGGTACAGGCTAGAGCATACCGGCTACTCCTTATAATACAAGTATGTGTACGGAGGTAACATAAGGTAATACTCCGTGTACGGACATCATCATCTGAACCTTGCATAAAACTCTAAATAGTACCACACCATCAACCAACGAATAGGCTCGGTCAAGTTCGGAGAATTATAGCGAGATGGTGGGGTTACAGCTGGCCGGGGGGTTGGACAAGTTGAGCCGAGGTCGGAACTTTTTTTGTTTGGTTCCGGCCAACTTTCTGCGCGAATCATGAACTCAACTTGTGACATGCATCCACAAGCTATCGCGTTATCTTCGTCAGACCTTTTTCGTTCTCGTCATTCTGCTCGTGATTTGCACCATCACTTTCCTCATCGTCTTCGACATTTGCATTGAGAGGATCTTGAGCGAGCTGAGTTTCTTTTTAGTATATGCGCGGCATATGCGGACTGCGACTCTCACCTCCAAACCATTTAGCCAACCTCGTCGTCCATCGATGTTTCTTTATGCTCAGTTAATGCTGCGCATATGCACAGTCGAGGCCTGAGTGATTTTTGTGGCCTCGCTTATTGGTCTTGGCATATGCTTTGCATAGGCTCCGGAGCTTTTCCAACCCGACGCCGAGAATTTTGGTGGTGTAGCAACTTGTGAGCTTCGTTTGCACTTTCGCTCTTCTCTATCGCTTATCTCGTATGATCACCAGAAGCATTGCATTGCGCTTCGCCTTTAGAACCGCCCAGTACGCTCGTTTCTACTCGACACCATCAGCATGGTCCCCGCTAAAAGTCCTGGATGACAGCAGCTTGGAAGTTTTCCGTAGGGAAGCATTTTCTCCCTCAGTGCCGGTAGTTCTACGCCGGGGCCATTTTCTTGAACTTCCAGCTGTACAGAAGTGGTTTTATGTCTCGGACGATAAGAAAAACCTATATCTCAATCATGACTATCTGTCCGAATTTGGCGATATCAATGTCCCATTGGAATACACATTACTAGCTACCTCATCTACCTCAGAGGCTGTTGAAGGAGCATTTCAGCGCTCGGAAGTACCATTCAAACTATTTTTGAATTGGGCGAAGCATGCTACGACTGAGACTCCTAATCGGCTTTATCTTGCGCAAGCATCGTTCAACGACCTTCCCAAGAAGTTGGTGGGTGATCTTCCAATACCTGAAATTGTGATGAGGGCGGGACGTGGGTATGTCTACGATACGAACCTATGGATAGGAGTTCCGCCCACGTATACTCCTCTACACCGGGATCCCAATCCGAATCTGTTCGTGCAAATCGCGGGCCAGAAGAAAGTGAGGCTACTTGCGCCAAAGGAAGGGCAAGAAGTCTTTATTTCTGTTCAGACAGCATTGGGAAGATCGGCCTCTGCAAGCTTTCGTGGGGAGGAGATGATGAAGGGGAACGAGAAGGCATCGCTTGAGGCGCGAATATGGGACGATGCATCTGGTGACGGTCATGCAAACGTGTCTGGGTACGAAGCATCTCTCGAACGCGGAGACGGGCTTTTCATACCTAAAGGCTGGTGGCATAGTATCAAGGGTGTCGGTCGCGGTATAAATGGATCGGTGAGATGAGAGCCCCTTGTGTCACTGAACTGCCGCTGATTACTTCTCTGCAGGTCAACTGGTGGTTCAGATAGGACTCCTTCTCGGTCTCGAGTGAGGTCATACTAGAAGTGAGATTAAATATGAATTAACATTTCCATTCATCTCACCTCACTTTCTCATAGTCTTATCACTAGCAGCCACATTTCCACTTGTGATGAATACCTAGGCATTCACCCTTCCTTGACCTCCACTTCTGGTATCCGAGAACTATAAGGTCCTTCTCTGCCCCCCGCATTCTCCTTCTTTCCAACACACCACATACTCTTCCGCATATGTATTCACTACTCAGGAGTTCTATCTATTCATACCTCGCTAAAATCCATTTTTCGACATGGACACATCATGCCAATCGAACATCTCACTCATCCTAGCCGCCTTCGTTGAAATGTTTCTCCACACCGATCGATCTACGTCTAGCTTTATCTGTGCATATATACAATCTCATCGGCTTCCAGACCGCAGTACTGTACTATCTGGAACTCTCTCGCACTGGGACTGCGACAACTGTAGCCTTGGATTCAGATGCACTGTATTCGGCTAAGTGGAGCCTTCGGCAACTGACAACCTTTTAGTCCGAAGAATCATCCTCAATTTACAAGTCTTCGAACTATGACTGACTCGAAAGCACGAATTCAACAGTGGCAATAATGAGGAACCACGCGAGGGAAATTTCTATCATGACTACTGCCTCACCTGTAGAAAGAGTGATTTCTTCGGCAAGGATTATGGCAATGTACGCCAGATCAACAACCTGATGACTCGTCAATTCGACCAACTGACAAGCTGGTATGGACTCAGAGGTTCCTTGAGGTTCGAACACATCTGGCACAAAATCGATTACCTGAGTATTTATTCACAACTCGTTCAGGCCTCTTAACCAGGACTCGAACTCTAAAGAGCTATTTAAAAAAGATTCAATTCAAGCCTTCAGCTGGACAAAATTTCCACCATGAAAAAAGTCAATAGAACTTCCCTAGACGCACAATCTATACCTGATCCCTTCAACAGGCTATCTTCGTGAAAATCTCGACAACCTTTCACGTCAGCAAATGAACTTCAAGGTGGTCAGACAAAAGCTACGGTCTTGTAATGGATCTTAGTACCCAAGACGAAAGGCCATTGGCCTGTGCAGTGCGAGTTCAATAAAGTCAATACCTAACGATCAACAATATTCTCAAAGGCGTTAGGCTGGGTTTAGATCCCGCCGATTCAACACCACACTATCAGGTCCTGATTTGTTTTCATTTTGCAGAACTCACCTTCTGTCTATGTTCTACAACATCCTTCTTCTGCATAACCACAGCACCAGAGCCCTAGAGAGACGTTTGAAGAAGCGGGCATATAGCAGATTATAGAGTCAAGGGAGATATGAGACTTGCCAAGAGGATGGTACGGGGAGAGATCTTCGTGTAAGGCCCACTAGAGTTTCTTATCGAGGCACAGAACAACGAGAATTGTGAGATTTAATTTGCAAAAACCATGCCGCCCACTCGAGTGCTTAGCTGACCGGTCCAAAGGGAAGGACTATGTCCGCTAAAGAGCAAATCTGTTCCGGCTTTTGGGCAAGATCTAGAAAAAGGTTCAGATATACACAAGCAGCCCTCCGATGCCTGTATGATGGCTCCTAAAGTGAAGGCTTTGTCGCTCAAAGATATTGTGCTTCACGAGATGAAGAATGACTCGCGGTACAAAGATCTCCTAAGCGTCCATCGACCGAAGCAACTGGCCAGATATACAGTGGCCGAAGCACTCACCTGCAATATTCAGCCACGCTTTCTGGTGCTCTCGGGTTTACAGCCAGAGACGTCAAGAGTGAGATATGATTCGCAAGCCCCACGCCGTCCTCTTCTACTCTGGGCTGATGTCTGCCAAACAAATGACTCTATCCCCTCTGCGATCTGACTGGCTATACATTATTTATTGAGTTGGCACACTACCCATGCTTCTTCATTGCCGCCAAATCCAGCCCTGTATCAAGGGCATCGAGGGCCTGTGTGCTGCGCCTCTCCAGTTTTCTCGAATTGGATCTCTCAAAGACGGGTCACAACATCGACTTGCAAGAAGGAGATATAATCAAGCACTAAAACATATATTACACCGTCGGCTGTTGCGCTGTCTACAAAGTGGACAACTTGGTTTCTATACCTTGTGATTGGGGGAAGTATCAAGCTAGCTCTTGATGACGAAAATCGACTAAGCTGATCTCACGGATCTCCTATCGGACTGGTACAAGGGTCTCTTCAGCTATCGCTAGGAAGTCTAACTGTTCGAGAACAGGGAAAATTGGACCGCAGCCATTGCACATGCTTCTCATCTGTCTCGGAATTTTCGAATGGCTTATATCGAGAGACTGAAGACCCATGTTGAATGGTTCTAAATACCTCATCACGCTATCTCTTGTGAAAGCTTAGTGACGAAGCGGGGACTAGTAGATGAGATCATCAAGAACAGAGTCAGACACCGAATTGGTGTTTGGGCCTGTATGGCTAGAAAGATAACGTTCAGATCTCCCAAGGCTGAACTGGAATACTTGAGATGAAGGTGTATGGTACACTGGATTCGACTGTTACATCGAGTTCAGAAACGGATTACACCACCTGGCCGTACGGCATCTAGAGTCTACCACTTTGCTCTCTGCTCAACTTCTGAAAATCTCATTCTGGAAGTTGGAAGTCCGGGGGATTAACCCCATGAGTGGGCGCGCTTCCTGTCCGATTTTGAAGAAGCGGATACTTACCCCTATCTATCAAGCCTGAAGGCATGCTCGAAACAAGGACACGCAAAGCACAGCATTTTCTCGAGCCGAGATCAACGTACAGACGAGCGAAGACTTCCCAACGACACATCGACTGCAAAGTTAGAGGCTTACTTCGACAAGTGTAAGCGTCTAAGCTACACCTTCACTATCCAAATACCCCATCATATAGGAAACAATGCTGTTAAATATCATCAGCGCTGGTGGAGAAATGAAAAACAATAAAAGCTCTAGATGGTTAACAAGTTCAATCTGAGAGTGATCGATGTTCAGCTCAATGTCGATATTGATGGGTTGCGGGTTTCGGCTTAGAAGATGAATGGGAGAATGAACTGCTCGATCCTCTTGCATCATCTATTCAGAAAATCTGGTCTCGGAACTGTTACCGCTTCCGTGGTCGGTAGATTCGCATTTTTTGGAAAGGCGATACGACTTGCGCTGCGACAAGCTGCAACTTCAAGGAGAGAGGAGCTTGAGCTAATAGTCGCGAAAGACGAGTATACGGAGAGAGATGGCGTGATTGCGGCCAAGAATACAGGAGTTTCACTCAGAGAACATAAAATTGATGAAACGTTTATCATCGGCGAACCAAAAAAATTCAGGATCTGAGAAGTATCTTGTGATCGCATACGCGCGGTCAAACATTTTCAAAAAAAGAAGACGAAAAGTGGTAATCATTTTCACTTTCTACGATACTTCGAAAGGAGCACCTCGATAAAGGGATTGCATGCCTAAAGCGCGACTGAATAGCTGAGACCTGGGCATGCATACCGGATTCTATGCTGAAACCCCAGGCCCCACCCCCTCTGCTTGCGAGGTTTATACCTTCAAATGGCAATCTAATGTCTACCTTACGTTCTGCGCAATGCGATGATTGCATCTTAGAACGACAGTCTGATGTCTATTTCGCAACATGAAAAGTCTACCCTCGACAATCTGATGTCTACCTCACATTCTCCGCAACTTGGAGAGTCGACCGACGTATCCGGAAGAAAGCGCGGCAACTCAGATCTTAACCTTATCAACTGAAAGGACCATGTTAAGGCCTTAGCAAATTCGAGCCCAGAACGTTGTCTCTGTGGCCGACCTCGTTCATGATGACAATCAAAGTCACCTCGCACCGTCGTCAACAGAGGAAACGTAGCCCGCTCGACAATCTGATATCTATCTCACATTCATCGCAACATGAAGAGCGGATTTTATGCCTTCGAAGTACAATCTGATGTCTGCCTTACATCCTTCGTAACATGGAGAGCCGACCCTCAATAATCTCACATAGTATGTATATCATTGCGTGAGCCATTGTTTCATAATAGAAATGGGCCAAATGCTGGCTAGCCAATCTCTGTACTTTCTGCACTCGGTGCATTCCTATTAGACATCCGAAAAGCGATCAGCTATCGCCACCGCCTTCTTCCGAAGATCCTGGGGGCTCCGAACTCAAGAACTTGCAAGTCAGGACTTGCCAGAGCCTTGTGCCGGATCTTTTATCGATTATGGTCCTATATCAACAAGATCGCTAAAGCTGCAAGACCTCCACCCAGGTACTATCACAACGAAAAACATGATAGGCACAGTGGGTCCTGGACTTTCAGGGGTCAACTTGAAGATGCTTGCAATCACTCGGCTCTCAATGTGTCAGATGGCAGCAGTGAATCAAAACGTGTACAGAGCTAAACCTCTGGGTTCTGAAATTCGATGGGCACCAGCCCAGCAGCGACATGTGTGGGTCGGCGTAGCCGAAGAATTGGAACGGCTTCGCAGAAAGTTGCTGACCTCGAAGGGTTTTCAGTAGGGGGACGAAGGGTTGTAAACAACATGAGAAGGTGGGGATGTACACGTTCACACTCAACTCAGGAAGGTTTGGGGTTAGCAAAGCGTCTTTAAAGGCAGAAGAGTTACGATCTCGAGCTCATGGGCCGAGCAGCCGTTAAGAGACTCCTCTGGAAATGCGAAATCCATGTTGCGCTCCCAAAACCCATGCTCACCGAAGAAGAGCGGCCCAAGGACTCGGGCAACATGGACCCAAATTCCTCGTCTTCACCGACTGAAATTCTCAGCAACACCCACACCCCCATACAGAATAAACACACCCCTGACTCAACCGTGACAGAAGAGGCGATACGAAATCGAACGCTTCAATGTTTCTCGAAAGCTGGCCAGAAGCGAACCAAATCGTTCTTCTGCCAGCAGCGTTGTCCCCTGAATCAACGCAGATAGCTGTATGCAAGTCTTAAGAGAAGAAAGACTTGCAGAGCCTCGAGACCTGTCAATCGAAAGGAGGAAGAAAAGGATGAAAGGGCTTACGAGGATCGGAGTCAGGAACCCGGATTAGCAGACCAATCCACTAGCTAAGAGACCCTTGGAATGGGTCTTCTCGACCACCCTTTACAACGAATACTTGGCCAATCTGAATGACCATCTCCACCGTCAAAGTAAAAACTCATCGTGGATGTGATAAAGCAGGATAGCCTACAGGCTCAGAACCTAGTATCAAAAGATGATTTTCCGCACATCAGAGATGTTCATCCTCTAGTTGAGAAACGTACATACCTGGTCGATCTTCTGTGATATGTGACAAGCCGAACAATAGTATCAACCATCTTCAAATCTCATTTTTACAGTTGTGTGCAAAAGATGGAGCGAGAGAAAAGAACTCATCGTCATCCGAGCGTCATTTAAACCCCGACGACATTACGTCGAAGACTACAGTATATTCAGAGTCCTCATTAGCACTGTAGCTCAAGATAACTTTCTCGACCATCACGCAGCATCAACCGCCACCAAGCCTTACCCACATGCGCGTCAGTCACGACATGAACCAAAGAAACTTCACAGCCATCCCCAAGGCCAAACCTTCTCATCTCGCAGTCCCACCAACATTCGTCAAAAAAAAAAAAAGGAAACCGAAACCAGTAAAATCACGATGTCGTAGTGGAGTTTGGTACAACAACAAAACATCGACAGCCATAATAAAGAATCGGGGGATTCACCGCCATCTCCGTGTTCCCAGGACCTACGTTGTCAACGATCCGAATTGAGGATATGGATAGAGTGGATATAGACAAGGGCAACGAAATGAGGATGGGAGGTCGTGGTGCGGTGGTTGATGCAGGAGCATTGGGCGTGCGTAAGGCATCTACTGTACATAGCTTGGTCATTGTCTACCAAACCCACGATCAAAACGCCCAAACCAGTTCTCGCAGTCCATTGCGTAGCTCACTCAGTCCGTCCGCTTTCCATAGTAGCAATGAACCTGTCATGCTATGCCCCCTCTTTCACCTGCCTTCCTCCCCTTGTTACACAACCCCCTGGCATCGCATTTCCCTTGAACAAACTGAGCAACCAAAAAGCGCTTGGGATAATCCCTCCTTACAAGACTAGCCTGACCATTACTCGCTCAAACGTCCAACCTCCCTCTTGAGCAGTACAAAGTACCGATGACTTCCCTACCTTGACAATCCCCATCTACGCGTCTGTATAAAGGAAAAAATATAAAAAAAGACGGTGTTTATCTACCACCTCTCTCAATCTACCAAACCACATCCTCCCTCCTACCTCCACACCACCTTCAAAGCAACCACCTCCCTCCCATTGAGCAAAAACCCCCCCAACCTCGACCGCACCCCTCTTATCCTCCAAGCTAAACAACAACTCCCTTTCCCAACCCCCCCCCAACCCCTCCAACTCCTACCACCCCAACTCCCTCAAAAACCCAACCCCAGACCCTCAACTCACCGCCCACTCACCTCCCCCAGCATCCCAGCATCCCATCATCCACCACCACCACCACCACCTTACCTCCCCCAATTCCCGGACTACTATCAACCCCCCCCCCAGAAAAACACGCGCGCGAGCTCTTGCGGACACACTTGATCGGATGGGCGTCCGTCCATGAAGATCCGCGCCGTTTGCCCTGACGGAGCCAGCGGATACCGGTGCGGAACGCGGCAGAGGGGTTCGTTTCCGGCGTTCGTGTTGATAAAGGGTCGGGTGTGGAGGATGCCCCCCATGCGAGCGGTAGAGGGAGTGAGGGGTGTGGCAAGGTGAGGTGTGGCGGTTGGGTGGTTGGGTGGAAGGGGATGGATGTGGGGGGGGGTGAGGGTGAGGGTGAGGGTGAGGGTGAGGGTGAGGGGGGTGGGGGTTGATTGTAGATGTTTGGGTAGAGTGGCGGGTGGGGGGTTTGCTACGTGAGCTTGTCTGATGTTGCTGTGTCTCGAATTATAATATCAGCGGTGAGATTAGTTGGATATCAATATTTATCATCGAACGGGCGGAGACAGAATGTGTCGATGATTCCGAAGAAATTGAAAGATGAAAGAGCTTGAAGAGTGGGCTTTGGAGATGGTGTGTCTGTCTGGATGGTCGAAACTTCTTCGGCCATTTATTCTCTCAACGATCGCTTCCTCCGTCATTGCTGAAATGGCAATGTATACACTTGAACAAAGTAGGATCAGAAGGTGTTGTGAGACGGAAGAAGAGAAAAACTCCCAACCCTGAAAAGGATACCTCACCAAGAAGAAGGGAAAAATCTTTTTTTTTTCAGCCGTTCACGTCTCTACCGCCATAAAAAGCCAACCGTTACACAAATCCGCTTTCGACAAGCGTCCGTTGATCTAAAAGATCCCTTGCTGAGGTAATATTGACCATCGAAAGGAATTTATTGAAAGGGATGGACTTGTCAGAACATGATAAGGTGGGAACGTTGGTATTCGGATGTTGATAACGTAGTAGCACCCAGCACCCAGTCTTAAAGCAAGCGATATTCCTTCCA
>JAABUT010000479.1_pt1 | contig 64143 bp, 69 predicted proteins | sample 5559281 | NCBI WGS metagenome assembly JAABUT01 (sample SAMN10711880, study PRJNA513359) | rock metagenome | isolation source: Antarctica rocks | place: Antarctica: Victoria Land, Ricker Hills nord | collected 2016-01-04 | reverse complement strand
CGTGCTGCTCTGCCGACGCCACCACATCCTCTGGCACCAACAACAACTCAGCATCACCGACCTACGCGTGCCCTGGCACCACAACCCCCTCGACCACGCACCACCATGAGCAGCACCGAGGTCAAGGAGCCAGGGACATCCGCGGCGAGGACCTCGGCGTGGACGTCGTCGCCGAGCTGCTGATCCAGCTGGTGGTGCAGGTCGTCACTGCCTGGTCGGGTTCGCCCTCCTCGGACGCATGGGGATCGAGAGCGTCCGTGAGGACGTCGAGCACGCCGAGCGCACGCGCGACCCGCGGGACGTTCTGCAGCGTCGCGCCCTCGCCGCTCTCCAGCCGCAGCACGGTGTTCGCGCTGATGCCGGCCCGGTCGGCCACCTCGACGACAGTCTGGTGCCGAGGCTTGCGCCAGGTCCTGAGATCCGCCCCGATCCTGCGCAGGGAACGGGAGACCGCGGACGGCGTCTTCGTCCTCCCCATGGCGGCCTCCGACATCTCAGAACTGGGATCCAGAAGAGTTCAGCGCGCCGTTCTTGGGTGGCGAGATGGAACGGCCAAGCTCTGCCGGCCGGAACCGTACGACTGAAGCCGCAGCGGCACCGCCGTACCGTCTGCGTCCATGACCGAGCTGTGCTCCACGGCTGCCCTGCAGCGCGGGGAGCCGCTCGCGGGCACGGCGAGCCGGGTGTCGCGGTGGCTGCTGGTCGAGCAGCCCGGTCCGTGGGGCCCACCGAGCGTCCCGACCGCGCGGATGCCGACTGCAGCCGCCCGCGCCCTCATCGCAGCCGCGGCGGCAGCGGGTGCCCGGCTGCTGCTGCTGCGCCGTCCCGGACGCCCCGGGACGGCTGTGGCCGGACGCCGGGTGTTCGTCGTCGACTCCAGGGCCGGCCACGAGCGGCTGCTCGGGACCGTGGCAGCCGGCGACGAGGCGCTGGCGGCACTGGCGCAGGCGCTGCCGTTCGAGGGCCCGGTGCCCGCGATCTGGACAACGCTGTCCGAGCCGCTGCTGCTGGTGTGCACGCACGGCCGGCACGACCGGTGCTGCGCGGTACGCGGGCGTCCGGTGGCGCAGGAGCTGGCCCGCCACCGGCCGGACCGGACCTGGGAGTGCTCGCACACCGGCGGCGACCGCTTCGCCGCCAACCTGCTCGTCGTCCCCCACGGTCTGTACTTCGGCCAGCTGACCCCCTCGCAGGCGGTCGACGTCGTGCGCGCGCACGAGGACGGCCGGGTCGTGGTCGAGCACCTGCGAGGCAGGAGCAGCCGCCCCACGCCCGTCCAGGCCGCCGAGAGGTTCGCCCGTGCCGAGTTCGGCCGCGACCGGCTCGAGGACCTCGTCCCGGTCGCCCAGCAGGCCGCCGGCCCGGACCGCTGGACCGTGCGGCTGGCCGGCTCCGGCGCACCTGCCGTCGAGGTGACCGTCCGCTACGACAGGGACATCCCGCCGGTCCTGCTCACCTGCGGCGCGGCCGAGCCGAGGGCGGCCGCGCAGTTCCGCTGCGAGGCGCTCGAGGTCCTCGACGGCTCGACCTGACCCGCCCCGACCTCAGGCCTCGGCGTCGTCCTCGTCGAGCCTGGACCGCAGCCGCTGCCGCTCGCTGCGACGGGCCTCGTCGCGCGCCGCCACGGCCCTGGTGAGCGTGTCGCGCTGCCCGCGCAGCAGGAACAGCGACACCACCGCGCTGATCAGGATCGCGGTCCCCAGCAGCGGCAGCCCGCGCAGGCCGACCGCGGCGAGGACCACGGCCGTGGTCAGGAAGAGCAGCAGTCGCTGGGCGGAGTAGAACAACAGCGCCCGGCCCAGCGAGGACGGCTGGGGGGTGTCCACGGAGCTCCCGTCGTCGGTCCCTGCGAGCGTACGGCGGTCCGTCATGAGCTCGCGAGGCCCGGCGGCTCCTCACCGGTCCTCCCGTCGGCGAGCTCGCGCAGCAGGTCCAGGTGCCCGAGGTGACGCCCCGTCTCCTCGACCAGGTGGTGCAGGATCCAGCGCAGCGAGAACGGCCGGGTCACCGCGAGCTGGTCCAGCGGCGCGGCCGCGACGACGGCGTCACAGCGTCGCGACTCCGCGGCGTACGACGCGAGCAGTGCCGCCATCGAAACCTCGTCGGGCACGCGCCAGTCGCCGTCCGGGTCCTGCTCCGTGCTGTACGACGGGACGTCCTGCTCGCCGGCGAACACCTCCCGCAGCCAGCCGCGCTCGACGTCCTCGAGGTGGCGGACGACTCCAGGAAGGGTGACTCCGGAGGGTGTCGCGACGGCGCGCGCGTCAGCGTCGTCCAGGCCGGCGAGCTTCCACGCGACCAGGTCGCGCTGGCGCTGCAGGAATCCCAGCAGGGTGTCGCGCTCGTCGCCGGCGTGCGGCGGCTCCAGGACCGTCATGTCGCTCCCCTCGTCGAGCTCCGATCCTTCCAGAAAGGAAGGGCGCGCAGCGGTCGGTCCGGACCGCTAGGGTCGCGCCGAAACGGGGAGGTCGCGGTGCTGTTCTTCGACGGAGGCGTCGGCCTGCTCCTGCTGGGGCTGTGGGTGTTCTGCGTGCTCGACGTCATCACCACCGACGAGTCGCGGGTCCGCAACCTGCCCAAGCTGCTGTGGCTGGTGGTCGTTCTGCTGCTGCCCGACATCGGCTCGGTCGCCTGGCTGGTGGCCGGGCGGCCGCGCGGCCGCGCCCACGTGCTGCCGCAGCGGGCCGGCTCCGGCGTGCCGCCGGAGTACGACCGGCCCGGGCGAGCCATGGCGACCCGGCCCGACGACGACGCGGCATTCCTGGCGCAGCTGCGCGAGCGCGCCGAGCAGCAGCGCCGGCAGGCCGAGCAGCAGCGCCGCGACGACACCGGCAGCTGAGCCCGGCGCCGGGACCGACGCGCTGGCGGTCCCCCGCTAGGGCTTGATACCGGCGTAGGAGTGGATCCCGACGACGAAGATGTTGACGACGTAGTAGTCGATCACCAGGGCGACCGCCGCCGCGACGGCGACCCAGGCCGCCTTGCGTCCCTTCCAGCCGGCGGTCGAGCGGGCGTGCAGGTAGCCGGCGTACAGCACCCAGGTGATGAAGGACCACGTTTCCTTGGGGTCCCACCCCCAGTAGCGGCCCCACGCCGACTCGGCCCAGATCGCCCCGGCGATGATCGCAAACGTCCAGACGGGGAAGGCGAAGGCGATCACGGCGTACGCCGCACGGTCCAGCGCCGGTGCCGCCGGCAGCGCGGCCCCCAGCGTGGTCGGGAAGCGGAGCGGCCGGCGCTCCTGCAGCAGGCCGTCGTAGCGGGACCGCAGCAGGAACAGCAGCGCGACCACGCCCGACAGCAGGAACGCCCCCGAGGACACGATCGCCGCCGCCACATGGATCTTGATCCAGTAGCTGTCGAGGGCCGGCAGCAGCGGCTCGGCGCCGGTGTACAGGACGGTGCCGGCCAGGCCGAGGTAGAGCACCACCGGCAGCATCACGAAGGCGCCGACGGACCGGTCCAGGCGGCCGCGGGCGAGGCAGACCAGGAAGACCGTCACGGCCGCGAAGGCCACCGTGGAGGAGAACTCGTACATGTTGCCCCAGGGCACCCGGTGCGCGGCCAGACCGCGGGTGAGCACCGAGCCCAGGTGCACGCTCGCGCCGGCCACCGTCAGCGCGACCGCCAGGGTGCCGCTGACGCCGCGGCGCGCCGGGCCGTCGACTGGTGCGGCGCCAGCGGCGGCCGGGCGCTCGGCCACCGGTGGCCCGCCGGCACCGACCAGCACCCGTGCCGGGACGGCCTTGGCGGCGCGGGCGGTCCGCGCACCGGCGCCCACCACCTTGCGGGCCCGCCGGGAGGCCTGGTCGGCGGCGAAGCCGAGCATCGCGAGGGCGTAGACGACGACCGCGGCCAACAGCAGCGTGTCGCTCAGGTGGCCGAGGGCCCGGTCGGTCACGGTGCGTCCTTCGTCCTTGGGTCGGGCGTCCTCGGGTGGGGCGTCGTCGGGTCCCGCAGCCGCGCGAGGAGCTCGTCGAACTCCGCCGTGAAGCGCTCGGTGTCGGTGCGGGCGAGCCCGCCGACCTGCACCACGGTACGGCGGTCGGCGCCGTCCCCGCCTGCCGGGGTGGCCCGCACCCAGACCCGTCGCCGGCGTACGAACAGCGAGAGCATCAGTCCCCCGATCATGGCGATGCCGGCGCCGAGCGCAATGCCCTTGCCGGGGTCCTGGGTCACCTGGAAGGTCGCCCACTCCTGGACGCCGACCAGGCGGATGCTGCCGCCTCCGGGCAGCGCCCAGGTCTCGCCGACCCGCAGCTCGTGCGCCCGGCCGCCGTCGACCGCGCTCAGCCGGCTCTTGTCCAGGCGGTAGACCGACCCGGGGATCCCGGCGTCGAGCCCGACGTCGCCGCGGAAGCCGACGACGGTGAGGGCCGGGTCGGCGGCGGCGGGGTAGGCACTGCCGACCCGGCCGGTCGCGGGGTCCTGCACCGTCGTCGGCGTGAACACGCCCTGGAAGGCCAGCTGCCCGGGGCGGGCGTCCGGCACCTTGACCGCGCAGTTGGACAGGAACGCCGCGTCCTGCGGCAGGCACGCGACCGCGTCGCTCGCGGACAGCGCCACCGCACCGCGGGCGTCGCGGACCTCGACCCGTGGCGCGTAGCCGTGGCCGAGCAGGTAGACCTTGGCGGCCCCGACGTGCAGCGGGTGGTTGACACGCATGTCGTAGGGCCGCAGGGCCGCGTCGGGCCCGCCCGCCCAGCGCACGTCGGCGTCGAAGGTCCTCGCCTTGCCGTCCGGTCCGTACGTCGCCCGGAAGTCGTCCAGGATGAAGTGCAGCGGGACCAGGCTGGTCTCGGCGAAGCGGCGGCCGGGGCGGATGTCGTCGAAGTTGAAGACGGCGTTGGCGAAGCCGTCGCCCTCCTTGACCAGCACGGTCCCCTTGAAGCCGTACAGCCCCCCCACGGCGATGCCGACGAGCAGCCCCACCAGCGCGACATGGAAGACCAGGTTGCCGCTCTCGCGCAGGTAGCCCTTCTCGGCGGACAGCTCGCTGCCGGCATGGGTCTCGCGCCGTACGGTGCGCCACCGCCCGGCCCGCAGCGTCCGGCGGGCCGCCTCGACGACCTGCTCCGGGTCGGCCCTGGTTTCCCACTGCGCCGACGCCGGCAGCCGGGACAGCGTCGCGGGGACGCGGGGCGGCGGGGTGCGCAGGGCGCGGGCGTGCAGCCTGATCCGCGGCCCGAGGCAGCCGACCAGCGAGACGAACAGCAGCAGGTAGACCGCGGCGAACCACGGCGAGCCGAACACGTCGAAGGCCTGCACCCGGTCGAGCACCGGGGCCAGCGCCGGGTGCATGGTGAAGTACTCGTCGACCCGGATCGGGTTGATGCTGCGCTGCGGCAGGAACGAGCCGGGGACGGCAGCCAGCGCGAGCAGGAACAGCAGCAGCAGCGCGGTGCGCATGCTGGTCAGCTGCCGCCACGTCCGGCGTACGGCGGCCAGGCGCTGCCGGCGCGGGCCGGGCGGCGGCAGCGGTGGTGGGGCGGCGGGCTGGGTGGAGAGCGAGGCGTCGAGGTCGGGCGCGACCGGGGTCGTCGTCACAGCACCGTCCCCGTGCTGCTCACCAGGTGCTGCAGCTGCGCGACCAGCTGCTGCCACAGGCCGCTCACCAGCAGCAGGCCGACGACGACAAGCAGCGCCCCGCCCGTGCGGGTCACCGCCGCGTAATGCCGCTTGACGACGGCGAACGCACCCAACGCCCGTCGGAAGGCCAGCCCGGTGAGCACGAACGGCAGGCCGAGACCGGCGCAGTAGGCGGCCGACAGGAGCGCGCCCCGGCCGGCGCTGGCCTGCGTGTAGGCCAGCGTCTGCACCGCTGCGAGGGTCGGGCCGAGGCACGGCGTCCAGCCGACGCCGAACAGCACCCCGAGCAGCGGCGCGCCGGCCAGGCCGGCCGCGGGCAGGCGGTGCAAGCGGACCTCACGCTGCAGCCCGGGCACCAGGCCGAGGAACGCCAGGCCGAGCAGGACGGTGAGGGCGCCGAGCACCCGGTCCACGACCGGCTTGTAGGCGAGCAGCTGGGCCCCGAGGCCGCCGAACAGCACCCCCTCGCTCACGAAGACGGCGCTGAACCCGAGCACGAACAGGCCCGCCCCAAGCGCCACCCGGCCACGGTGGGACGCGACGGGTACAGCCGGCGCGGGCGGCGCGAGCAGCGCCACCCCACCGTCACCGCGTGGACGAGGGGCGGCAGCGGCGGGGGCCGTCTCGCCGAGGTCGGCGCCGCTCAGCCCGGTGACGTAGGACAGGTAGCCGGGCACCAGCGGCAGCACGCACGGGGAGAGGAACGACACCAGCCCGGCGACGGCCGCCACCGGCAGGGCGAGCAGCAGGGGGCCGTCGGTGACGGTCGCCGCGAAGGTGTCGGCCACACCGGCCAGGGCGCCCACCGCTCAGGCCTTCTCGGCGGCGAGCACCTGCACCGGCCCGGACAGCTCGCTCTCGGTGACGCCCTGGATGAACCGCCCCGCGATGCGGCCCTGCCGGTCCAGCAGCAGGGTGGTCGGCGGCTGCTGCGGCACCAGGCTGCGGAACCGCAGCAGCGACAGGCCCTGCTGGTCGTAGAGCGACGGGTAGGGCACGGCGTGCACGACGTCGAAGCGCCGCGCCGCCCCGCGGTCGTCCTTGATGTCGATCCCGACGAAGGACACGCCACTGGCCTGCGTCTGGCGGGCCACCGCGGCCAGGTTCTTGGACTCGGCCCGGCACGGTGCGCACCAGGACGCCCAGAAGTTGAGCACGACGACCCGGCCCTTGAGGGTGCCGATGTCGAGCCGGCTGCCGTCCAGCGTCTCGCCGGCCAGGACAGGCGCTGGCACCCGGTCCTGCACGCGGAGCAGGCCGGTCGGGCCCGTCGCGATGCTCTTGAGCGCCGGGGAGCTGACCCCGTCGACGCCGGCGCCGTTGCTGCTGCAGCCGGTCACGGCAGCGCCCAGGACCAGGGCGGCGGTGAGCAGGCGGCGCACGTCCAGGGCTCCGTCCGGGCGAGAGGTCAAGCGGCGAGGGCAGGCGGGTGGTGCACACCAGTATCGGTGCGGGCCGGCCAGGTCGCCTACCCGGGAGGTGGACCTGGGGGCAGCTCGGGGGCGAGGGCGCTCATCACCAGCTGGTCGACCCAGCGGCCGGCCACCCACGCGTCGTCGCGCAGCCGGCCGTCCTCGACGAAGCCGGCCGCGCGGTAGGCCCGCAGGGCCGGCTCGTTGTCGGCGAGCACCTCCAGCTGCACCCGGCGCAGGCCACGGTCGTGGAAGGCGTAGCGCAGCAGCACCCGGCAGGCATCGCTGCCGTAGCCGCGCCCGCGCGCCGGCGGCCCGAGCGAGATGCCCAGGTGGCCCTTGCGGTTGTGCAGGTCGATGCCCCACAGCGACACCGAGCCCACCAGCGCGCCGCCGGCCTCCACGGCGAACGGCACCGCCCGGTCGTCCGCCCGCCACGCCCTGCCCTCGTCGTAGTCCTTGAAGGCGTCGGTCAGGGCGACGGGGACGTAGGCCGCCTCGTTGACCAGCGGCCACTCGTCGTACTCCTGCGACCAGGAGTGCAGCAGCGGGACGTCCGCGCGCTCGACCGCGCGCAGCACCACCCGCTCACCGCGCAGCACGTCAGGCCCCCATGCCGGGACGGCGCGAGGCCGCACCGGCCGGTTCGGTGTAGGTGACGGTGACCAGCCGGTCGTCGTCCCAGGTCAGCGAGGTGAGCGAGGCGAGCCCGCACTGCCGGTGCGCCGGGTGGTGCCACAGCGGACGGCCCTCCGCGGCCCGCCGCACGGTGTAGATCGGCAGCTGGTGGCTGACGCACACCGCCTCCGCGCCCCGGGCCCGGTCCCGGGCGGCGACGGCGGCGGCCGTCATCCGGGCGGCGAGCTCGGCGTACGGCTCGCCCCAGCTCGGCCGGAGCGGGTTGCGCAGGTACCACCAGTTCGCCGGGGACCGCCATGCGCCGTCCTCGACCGGCCTGGTGCCCTCGAAGACATTGTCGGACTCGACGAGCCGCTCGTCGGTGTCGACCCGCAGGCCGAAGGCCGCCGCGAGAGGTGCCGCGGTCTCCTGCGCGCGCTGCAGCGGTGAGGAGAGGACCGCCCGCACGTCGTGGCCGCGCAGCGCCTCCGCGGCAGCGAGCGCCATGGCGGCCCCGTCCTCGGACAGCCGGAAGCCCGGCAGCCGGCCGTAGAGGATGCGGTCGGGGTTGAAGACCTCGCCGTGGCGCAGCAGGTGCACCGTCGTCTTCACGCCCGGTCCCCCGCGGTGGACCCGGTCTGCAGCTCGGGGGCCCGGACGGCGGCGGCGGCGCGGGCCGCGTGCGGCAGCGCCTCGGCGACCCTCGCCAGCGCGGTGTCGTCGTGCGCGGCGCTGAGGAACCACGCCTCGTAGGCCGACGGCGGCAGGTAGACGCCGCGGTCGAGCATGGCGTGGAAGAAGGCCCGGTAGCGGGCGACGGACTGGCGGGTGGCGGTCGCGTAGTCGACGACGGCGTGGTCGGCGAAGAAGATGCTGAACAGGCTGCCGGCCGTGCCCACCCGGTGCTCGACCCCTTCGGCCGCCAGCGCCTCCGAGGCCAGCCCCGCCACGGTCGCGGCGGCCGCGTCGACGTGGCGGTAGACCTCCTCGGTGCAGTGCCGGAGGGTGCTGAGGCCGGCGGCGACGGCCACCGGGTTGCCGGACAGCGTGCCGGCCTGGTAGACGGGCCCGGCCGGGGCCAGGGCGGCCATCACGTCGGCCCGCCCCCCGAACGCCGCCGCCGGCAGCCCGCCTCCCATCACCTTGCCGAAGGTGAACAGGTCCGGGGCCCAGCCCTGCGGGCCGCCCTCCAGGCCGTACCACCCGGCCCGGCCCACCCGGAAGCCGGTCATAACCTCGTCGAGGACGAGCAGTGCGCCGTACCGCCGGCAGAGATCCTGCAGGCCCGCGTTGAAGCCGGCGAGCGGCGCCACGACACCCATGTTGGCCGCCGCCGCCTCGGTGATGACGACCGCGATGTCGCCGCCGTGGACCTCGAAGGCCGCCTCGACCGCGGACAGGTCGTTGTAGGGCAGCACGATCGTGTCGGCGGCGCTCGCGCCCGTGACGCCGGGAGTGTCGGGCAGGCCCAGCGTGACGACGCCGGAGCCGGCGCTGGCCAGCAGCGCGTCGACGTGACCGTGGTAGCAGCCGGCGAACTTCACCACCTTGCTGCGGCCGGTGAAGCCGCGCGCGAGCCGCACCGCCGACATGGTCGCCTCGGTGCCGGAGCTGACCAGGCGCACCTGCTCGACCGGGGCGACCCGGTCCACGATCAGCTCGGCCAGCTCCACCTCGCCTGGCGTCGGCGTGCCGTACGACGTGCCGCGCGCCACCGCCTCCTGCACCGCGGCCACCACCGCGGGATGGGCGTGGCCGAGCAGGAGCGGCCCCCAGGAGCAGACCAGGTCGACGTAGTCCCGGCCGTCGGCGTCGGTCAGGTAGGGCCCGGCGCCGCGGACCATGAAGCGCGGCGTGCCGCCGACCGCCTGGAAGGCCCGGACCGGGGAGTTGACGCCGCCGGGGACGACCTCGCGGGCGCGCGCGAACAGGGCGGCGCTCGCCGGCGCGTCGGACGGGTGGGTCATGGCGGGCATCCTCCCCTGCCGCGGTCCGCCCGCGGCGAGGGGCACACTGCGACAGGCACACTGGGAGGGTGACCGTCACCGTGCCGCCCGTGCGCAGCAACCCCCGCGGGGTGCTCGTGCCGCTGGGGTTCTGGCTGCTCCTGGCCGGCGGGCGGGCGCTGTGCAAGGGCGTGCAGCGCTCCGCCCGCCTGCTGCCGTACGCCGTGCCGATGCCGCCCGAGGACGCGGCCGCCCTGGTCACCTGGCAGGTCCGCTGACCCGCGGCTGCTCGGGACGCCGGCCGGCCACTCGGCCTCCCGCAGCAAACGATCTCGCCTCCGAACCGGAACGATCTCCGAGCTGAGCGTGGCCCCGCGCCACGAGGCGAACATCGTTCCAGCAGAGGGCGACCTGGGGCCTTGGCGGACGGGGTGGGGGGTGGACGGGGTGGGCGGTCAGGCGTCCTGGCGGAGCCACCCGGCGGCCTCGGTGGCCCAGTACGTGAGCACCATGCCGGCCCCCGCGCGGCGGATCGAGGTGAGCGTCTCCAGCACCATCCGGCGCCGGTCGATCCAGCCCTGCGCGGCCGCGGCCTCGACCATGGCGTACTCCCCGCTGACCTGGTAGGCCGCGACCGGCACGTCGACGGCCTGCGCGACCGCCCGCACGACGTCGAGGTAGGCCAGCGCCGGCTTGACCATGACGGCGTCGGCCCCCTCGGCGACGTCGAGCAGGGCCTCCCGCACGCCCTCCTCGGTGGAGCGGGCGCCGTCCTGCTGGTAGGCGCTGCGGTCGCCGAAGCGCGGCGCGCACTCGGCGGCCTCGCGGAACGGCCCGTAAAAGGCGCCGGAGTACTTCGCGCTGTAGGCCAGGACCGGCAGGTGTGGGAAGCCCGCGGCGTCCAGCGCGGCCCGGATCGCCGCGACCTGCCCGTCCATCATCCCGCTCGGCGCCACGACCTGGCTGCCGGCGCGGGCCTGGGCGACGGCCACCTCGGCGTACCGCTGCAGCGTTGCGTCGTTGTCGACCTCGCCCGCCGCGGTGAGCAGGCCGCAGTGCCCGTGGTCGGTGTACTCGTCAAGGCACAGGTCGGTCATGACGACGGTCTTGTCGCCGACCTCCGCCACCAGGTCCTGCACCGCGAGCTGCACGATGCCGTCCGGGTCGTCGGCGCCGGAGCCGCGGGCGTCCTTGGCCGCCGGGATGCCGAACAGCACCAGCCCCCCGACCCCGGCGTCCACAGCCTCCGCGGCGGCCTTGCGCAGCGAGTCCCGGGTGTGCTGTACGACGCCAGGCATCGACGCGATCGGGGCCGGCTCGTCGATGCCCTCCTTGACGAACATCGGCAGCACCAGGTCGGCCGGGGCCACCCGGGTCTGGGCGACCAGCCGGCGCAGCGCTGGGGTGCGCCGGAGCCGACGTGGCCGGGCGGCGGGGAACCCCGTCACCGCCGGGCGGCCTTCTTCTTGCGGGCGGCGCTCGGCAGCGGGACGCCCTCGGCGCGCCGGGCGGCGGCGTGCTCGGCCAGCGCCTCCACCAACGTCGCGACGTCGGGCTTGGGCGAGAGCACGTCGACCCGCAGGCCGAGCTCCTGCGCCGCCTGCCGGGTCGCCGGCCCGATGCACGCCAGGACGGTGGTGTCGTGCGGCTTGCCGGCGATGCCGACCAGGTTGCGCACCGTGCTGGAGGAGGTGAACAGCACCGCGTCGAACCCGCCGCCCTTGAGCGCCTCGCGGGTATCGGCCGCCGGCGGCGCCGCCCGCACCGTCCGGTAGGCGGTGACGTCGTCGACCGCCCAGCCGAGCTCCTTCAGGCCGGCGAGCAGCGTCTCGGTCGCGATGTCGGCCCGCGGCAGCAGCACCCGGTCCAGCGGGTCGAAGACCGCGTCGTACGGCGCCCAGTCGGCCAGCAGGCCCTCGCTGGACTGCTCCCCGCTCGGCACCAGGTCGGGCCGGATGCCGAAGGCGACCAGCGCCTGCGCGGTGGCGTCGCCGACCGCGGCGACCTTCACGCCGGCAAAGGCCCGCGCGTCCAGGCCGAACTCCTCGAGCTTCTCTCGCACCGCCTTGACCGCGTTGGTGGAGGTGAAGGCGACCCACTGGTAGCGGCCGGTGACCAGCCCCTTGACCGCCCGCTCCATCGGAGCCGGGGTGCGCGGCGGCTCGACCGCGATGGTGGGGACCTCGACCGGCACCGCTCCGTGGCCACGCAGCTGCGCGGACAGGGCTCCGGCCTGGTCACGGGTCCGCGGGACGAGCACCTTCCAGCCGTAGAGCGGGCGGTCCTCGAACCAGCCGAGCCGGTCCGCCTTCCTGGCCGCCTCGCCGACGACGACCACCGCCTCACCGGTCAGCCCGGCGGCGGCGACGTCGGCCTCGGCGGTGTCCAACGTGGTGAGCACGGTGTGCTGCTCCGGGGTGGTGCCCCCGACGGTGACCGCCACCGCCTCGGAGGAACGGCGGCCGTGCTCGAGCAGGGCGCTGGCCGCCTTGGCGACGCCGCCGGCGCTGCACAGCAGCACCAGCGGGCCGGGGCCGTTGCCGACGGCCCGCCAGTCCATGCGCTCGGTCACCCTGGCGACGGTGCGGGGCAGGCCCAGCGGGACACCGGCGAACCCGGGCACGGCCACCGCCTCGGGTACGCCGGAGACCACCTCCAGGCGCTGCCGGCCCTTGACGACCGCCTCTGCCTCCTTGGCCCCCACCGCCGTGGAGAACGGGTCGCCGGGCAGCAGCCGTACGACGGCGCGGCCTTGCCTGGCGGCCGCCAGGAGAGCGGTGCCTTGCGGCTCGTCCGCGGGGGTGCGCACGACCTCGGCGCCGGTCCGGACCAGGGCCAGCACCGCGTCCCCGATCCGCTCGTCGGCCAGGACCAGGTCGGCCCCGTCGAGGATCTGGGCGGCGCGGCGGGTGAGCAGCCCGGGGTCGCCGGGTCCGGCGCCCACGAGGGTCACCTGTCCGGCGGGCTTGCGCGCTCGGGTCGAGCTCATCTGTCGTCCTCTCTCAGGTGCCCATGAGTCGTCCGGCGCCGAGGTCGAGCAGCTCGGCGGCGAGCCGGCGTCCCACCCCCGTTGCATCGGACGTCGGACCGGTGGCCGACAGGCGCACCGCGTCCGACCCGTCGACCGCGGCCACCAGGCCGCGCAGGTAGATCTCGGGACCGGCGTCGCCCTCGGCCACCTCGGCGAGCGCGCCGACCGGGGCGGTGCAGCCGCCCTCCAGGGCGGCGAGCAGCGCCCGCTCCGCCTCGACCGCTGTGCGGCTGTCCGGGTCGTCCAGCGCACCGAGCATGGCCGCCAGCTCGCCGTCCGCAGCGCGGCACTCGACCGCCAGCGCGCCCTGCCCGGGCGCGGGCAGCACCTGCAGCGGGTCGAGCACCTCGGTCACCTCGGCCAGGCGGTCCAGCCGGGCCAGCCCGGCCCGGGCCAGCACCACCGCGTCCAGCTCGCCGGAGGCGACCTTTCCCAGCCGGGTGTCGACGTTGCCGCGTACGCCGACGACGTCGAGCCCGAGGCCCAGGGCGCGCAGCTGGGCCGTCCGCCGGGGGGAGCCGGTGCCGACCCGGGCCCCCTGCCCGAGCTCGCCCAGGGTCTGCCCGTCCCGGGCGACCAGGACGTCGCGCGGGTCCTCGCGCCGGGGCACGGCCGCGACCACCAGGTCGGGTGCGGCGGCCGTGGGCAGGTCCTTGTAGGAGTGCACCGCCAGGTCCACCGCGTCCTCGAGCAGCGCGTCGCGCAGCGCGGTGACGAAGACCCCGGTGCCGCCGAGCTGGGCGATCGCCACGGGCGAGGAGTCGCCGCGGGTCTGCACGCTGACCATCTCAACCTCGCGGCCGAGGTGGGCGATCAACGTGGCCGCGATGCCGGCGGACTGGGCGAGGGCCAGGGCGCTGCCGCGGGTGCCGAGGCGCAGCCGGGTGCCGCTCACCGGTGCACCCTCACGGGCCGTCCTGCAGCGAGACCGGGGTGGTCGCGACGGCGGCGGGGGCCGCCCGGTCCAGCCCGAACAGCTCGCGCAGCGCCTCGGCGTAGGACAGCCCCTCCGGCGCCTCGGCGAGCTCCTTGACCCGCACCGTGGGCAGGTGCAGCAGCGTGGAGACGACCCGGCGCAGCGACTGCTCGACCTCCGCGCGGTCGTGCTCGGGCAGCTCCGGCAGCCGGCCGGCCAGGCGGCTCAGCTCGGCGTCGACGACCTCGTCGGCCCGGCTGCGCAGGGCGACGACGGTCGGCGCGACCCGGGAGGCGCGCTGCCAGGCCAGGAACGCACCGGCCTCCTCGGTGACGATGGCGCGCGCCGCGTCGACGTCCGCGCCCACACCGGTCGTCCCCAGCACGGCCTGCAGCCGCTCCAGGTCGACCAGGGTCAGGCCGGGCAGCTCCCGCGCCCGGGGGTCGACGTCGCGCGGCAGGGCCAGGTCGAGCAGGGCCAGCGGCCGGCCGTCGCGCGCCTTGACGACCCGCTCGAGCAGGTCGGCCGGGAGCACGACGGCGGTCGAGCCGGTGGAGGAGACGACGACGTCGGTCTCCGCCAGGGCGTCCTCCAGGCCGTCCAGCCCGGTGGCCCGACCCTCCAGCGCCGTCGCCAGGCGCTCGGCGTTGGCCCGGGTGCGGTTGGCCACGACGACCTCTGCGACCCCGAGCCGGCGCAGCGTCGCGCCCGCCAGCGCGGCCATCGAGCCCGCCCCGATCACCAGCGCACGCCGGCCGCCGAGCGGCCCGACGGCCTGCGCGGCCTGCTCCAGCCCGACCGAGACGAGCGACTGACCGGCCGCGTCGATGCCGGTCTCGGCGTGCGCCCGCTTGCCGACCCGCAGCGCCTTCTGGAACAGCTCGTGCAGCACCCGCCCCGGCCCGGAGCCGGCGGCGCCGTAGGCCCGGCGCAGCTGCCCGAGGATCTGGGACTCACCGACCACCATCGAGTCGAGCCCGCAGGCCACCTCGAACAGGTGCAGGACGGCCTGACCTTCCCAGTGGACGTACAGGTGCGGGGCCAGCTCCTCGAGCGGTACGCCGGACAGCCGCGACAGCAGGTCGCTCACCGCGCCGACCCCGGCGTGGAAGCCGTCGGTGTCGGCGTACACCTCGACGCGGTTGCAGGTGGCCAGCACGACCGCCTCGCCGACGCAGCCCTCGGCCTGCAGGCTGTCGACGACGGCCGTCACGTCGGCGACCCCGACGCAGACCTCCTCCAGCAGCAGGACAGGGGCGCTGCGGTGGGAGATGCCGACGGCGAGCACGCTCACGCCGGGACACCCCTCGCGTGCGCGGACCGCCGGTGCTGGTGGAACGACAGGATCTGCAGCTCGACGGCCAGGTCGACCTTGCGCAGGTCGACGCCGTGCGGCACCTGCAGGACCGCCGGGGCGAAGTTGAGGATGCTCGTCACGCCGGCGGCGACGAGCCGGTCGCACACGTCCTGCGCCGCCGCGGCGGGGGTGGCGATGACCCCGATCGACACCCCGGTCTCACGCACCACCTCGTCGAGCTCGTCGGCGGACCGCACCGCCTGCCCGGCGATCCGCTCGCCGACGCGGCGCGGGTCGGCGTCGAGCAGCGCGGCGATGCGGAACCCGCGCGAGGCGAAACCGTCGTAGCCGGCGAGGGCGTGGCCGAGGTTGCCGACCCCGACCAGCACGACCGACCAGCGCTGGGACAGCCCAAGGGCGCGGGTGATGTGGTGCACCAGTTCGTCCACCTCGTAGCCCACGCCCCGGGTGCCGTAGGAGCCGAGGTGGGACAGGTCCTTGCGCACCTTGGCGGAGTTGACGCCGGCCGCGGAGGCCAGCGCCTCGGAGGAGACGGTGGTGCGGCCGTCCTCGGCCAGGGCGTGCAGCGCGCGCAGGTACACCGGGAGCCGGGCGACGGTCATCTCGGGGACGCCGCGCCGGCTGCGGGGCTGCTCGCCGACCGGCGCCTGCTCGCTCACGCGCCCACGGTACGCACTTGTGAACACCTGCACAAAGTCGCGCGGGCCGCACGTGGCGACCGTCACAGCCGGACCGGCGCCGACCGCCCGGTCCCGCAGCCGGCGCCCGCTCAGCCGCGGAGGGCCCGGCGCAGCGCCTTCTCGTCCACCTGCCAATAAGCGTGCTCCACACCGTCGAGCAGCACCACCGGGACCTTCTCGCCGTACGCCGCGAGGTCGGCGGGTGAGGCGTCCACGTCGCGCACCTCGAAGCGCACCCCCGCGGCCGACGCCGCACGCTGCACGGCCGGCGCCGCCTCCGCGCACAGCGTGCACCCCTGCCGGGTCACCAGCGTGACGACCGACGGCGGCGTACGACGGCGGAGCAGCGGCATCGTGGTGGACCAGCCTGCTCAGCCGGACTGCTCGCGCAGCCGGCCCTTGCTCACCTTGCCGGTGGCCGAGTGCGGGAGCGCCGGGATGAACTCGACCGCCGTCGGGCACTTGAAGCGGGCCAGCGAACGGGCGGCGTGCGCGATGACGTCGTCGGCCGACAGGCGGGCCCCCGGGCGCAGGACGACGAGCGCCTTCACCGCCTCCCCGGTGTAGGGGTGCGCGGTGCCGATCACCGCCGCCTCCTCGATGTCGGGGTGGGCGCTCAGCACCGCCTCGACCTCGCGCGGGTAGACGTTGAAGCCGCTGACCAGCACCAGCTCGCGGCGGCGGTCCACCAGGTGCAGGTCCCCGTCGGCGTCGAGCAGCGCGATGTCGCCGGTGGCCCACCAGCCGTCGGCGTCCGGGCCGTCCGCACCGTCCGGCCAGTAGCCGGAGAACAGGTTGGCACCCCGCACCACCACCTCGCCCGGGTCGCCCTCCTCCGGCGGCAGGCCGTCCTCGTCGCGCAGGACCAGCTCCACGCCCGGGACAGGCCGGCCGATGGAGTCGGGCTTGGCGACCTGGCTCATCAGCGTGCTGGTGAGCACTGGCGCCGTCTCGGTCAAGCCGTATCCCTCGAAGACGTGGTGACCCGTCACGTCCAGCACCCGCCGCAGCGTGGCGGCGGGCAGTGGCGCCGACCCCGACAGCGCCAGCCGGACGCTGCTGAAGGCGTCACCGACGTCGGGCAGGAGCGACCAGGCGACGTACATCGTCGGGGCGCCGGGCAGGTTGGTGACCCGCCGACGTCGCAGCAGCTCGAGCGTCTCGACCGGCTCGAAGCGCTCGGCGAGCACGCCCGTGCAGCCCTGGTAGGCGACGGCGCCCAGCGCGGCGTTGAGTCCGTAGACGTGGAACAGCGGGAGCACCAGGAGTACGACGTCGTCGGGCGACATCACCGGCGGTTCGATCCGGCTGCCCTGCTCGAGGTTGGCCAGCAGCGCCCGGTGGGACAGCATCGCGCCCCGCGGCCGGCCGCTGGTGCCCGAGGTGTAGAGCACGACGGCGAGGTCCTCACCACCCGTGCCCGGCTCCACCTGCTGCGGCTGGTCGCCCGCCAGGAGCTGGTCAAAGGCGACGGCGCCGGCGGGTGCCTCGTCGACGTCGGCGACCACGACGTGCTCGAGGGCTTCCAGGTCGGCCGCCAGCCGCAGGCCAGTCGCAGCGCCGCCGGCGGTCGTCACCAGCGCCCGGGCGCCGCTGTCGCCGAGCGCGTGCGCCAGCTCGTCCCGCGTGTAGCCGGGGTTCAGCGGCACGGCCACCAGCCCGGCGCGCAGCGAGGCGAAGTAGGCGACCGGGAACTCCGGGGTGTTGCCCAGCTGCAGCCCCACCCGGTCACCGCGCCGCAGCCCGAGGCCGCGCAACCCGGCGGCGACGCGGTCTACCCGGTCGTCGACCTGACGCCAGGACAGCTCGTGCTCGCGGAAGACCAGCGCGGTGTGGTCCCCGGCTCGGGCGGCGGCCGCCCGCACCAGGTCGGCCAGGTTGCCCGTCGGGTCGTGGTCCGTCATGGCCGGGACCCGGGAGGAGCGGCACCCCGGCCGGCCCGCGCCAGGTTGGCGAACGTGCGGCTGAAGATCTCGGCCGGCAGCGTCCCGCCGTACACCTGCTGGACGCCGTGCAGTCCCTTCATGCCGCCGCAGGCCCCGCCCCGGACCCGCAGCTGACGCGAGCCGGAGCCGAGCCGGCACTGCTTGTACTCGTAGCCCATCCAGGTCGCGATGCACAGGTTCTGCGGTGCCCTGGCGCAGCCGACGAACCACGCGTCCTCGCTGTCGTTGGTGGTGCCGGTCTTGGCGTAGACGGTGAAGTCCTGCCGGGCGGTCGGGGCCGTGCCGCGGACGACGACCTGCGACATCGCCTGGGCGACGTCGTCCGCGACGCCGGTCGGCAGCACGCGGGTGTGCCGGACGTCGGTCGCCGCCGAGGGCAGCATCTGGCCGGGCGAGCTGCCCTCGGCGCCGCCGCGCACCTCGGCGACAACCCTCGGGCGGGCCACCACGCCGTGCTCGCGAACGCCCCGAACGCGCTCGCCATCGACAGCGGCGTCACCTCCGCCGTCGTCCCGAGGCCGAAGCTCTTGGGCGCGGTCGAGAAGGGCGGGGAGGCCTCTACACCGGCGTCGAGCATCAGCTGCTTGACCTTCGACCGCCCGACCTCGATGGCCAGCGGCACGAAGACGGTGTTGACCGAGCGGTAGAGCGCGGACTCGAGCGTCTGGGTGCCGCTGCCGGGCTCGGCGTTGCAGTAGCGGTAGACGCCGCCCTTGGCGCCCGGGTCCGGTATCCGGTCGCACGAGGGCGCGAAGCGCGTCTCCTGCAGCCCGTGTCCCTCGCGCAGCGCGACCGCGAGGGTGAACGCCTTGATGGTCGAGCCGGTCGACCGGTGGGCGTTGGTCGCCAGGTTGAACTCGCTCTGGCCGTTGCCCCGGCCGTAGCCCGACACCGCCTTGCGGACCACCTTGGCGTTGCGGTCCTCCAGCGCCGGCACCCGCCGAAGCGTCGTCATCGCCTTGACGTCGCCGGTGCGGGGGTCGACAGCCACCGCGGCCGCCTCCGGGTCGGTCGCGTCCGGCAGCACCTCGCGCATCGCCTTGCTCAGCGCCGCCTGCAGCTCCACGTCCAGCGTGGTCCTGACCCGGAGCCCGCTGCGGAACAGCACGTCCGCGCCGGGGTCGCCCTTGAACTGGCTGCGCAGCTCGGACTTCACCAGGCCGGCGAACTCCGGGGCGACCGAGGGGGACTCCGGCGGCGGCTCCATCAGCGGCCGCACCCGCTGCCGGTAGGCGTCGCTGGCCTGGGTCGAGCTCAGGTAGCCGTTGGCGACCATCCGGTTGAGCGTGTAGACCTGCCTGGACCGGGCGGTGGCGAAGTCCTTCATCGGGTTCCAGGCGGACGGCGCAGGCGCGATGCCGGCGAGCAGCGACGCCCGCGCGGTCGCCAGCGCCGGGCTGCGCCGGCCGGTGCGCTCGTCGAGGTCGAGGTCCTTCACCGGCACCCCGAAGTAGTACCTGGAGGCGGCCTGCACGCCGTACGCCCCGTTGCCCAGGTACAGGACGTTGAGGTAGTCGGTGAGGATCTCCGCCTTGCCCGTGCGCTGCTCCAGCCGCAGCGCCAGCGCCGCCTCCCGCACCTTGCGCAGCGCGGTCTTGTCGTTGTCGCGGACGTAGACGTTCTTGACGTACTGCTGCGTCAGCGTCGAGCCGCCCTGCGTCCGGGAGCCGGTCAGGTCGCGGTACGCCGCCCGCGAGATCGCCAGCAGGTCGACCCCCTTGTGCTGCAGGAACCGCTCGTCCTCCGCCGCGACGACCTCCTGGCGCTGCGGCGGCCGGATGGTGCCCAGCTGGGAGCCGTCCGCGGCCAGCAGCAGCGCGGTCCTGGGTGGCGGGGGTACGGCGAAGTCGATCGGCGCGGCGAGCAGGCCGCCGACGAACGCGCCCACCCCCACGAGCCCGGCCAGCAGGAGCACCAGCAGCGCCCGCGCGACCCGGCGGCCGCGGCGCGGCCGCCGGCGGCCGGTGCCTGCCCTCGGCGACGGAGCCGACCGCTCCAGCCTGGGCCGCGACTGGAGGCGGGCCCCGGCGCCGGCACTGGTCGTGCCGGGACCGGTCATGGCCGGAAGAGTACGTGCGCCGGGGACCCCGACCGCGGATCTCGGCCGGACGTGAACAGGACCGCCGTCGGGTCCTAGAGTGTGATCCGCATCTCGCCGGCCGTGGCGAGCCGTCCGTCGCCACCGGTGTCGACAGGAGCCCCGTGCGCCGCACCTCCGGAGCCCGTCGCCCTGGGTGCGGCCTGCCCGCCGCCGGGACCTCCGGCGGCGGGCAGCCCCGTGCGAGCGGCCGGTGAGCCGGGTCCGGGCGCCGCACACCGGGCTCGACGCCCTGCGGGCGGCGGTCGCCGACGTCCGGCAGGAGGAGCTGGCCCGCTCGGCCCGCGCCGCCCGGGTGGCCGGCGGGGCCGGTGGTCACCGTCCGGCCGGACAGCGGGCCGTCACCCGGCCCCGCCTGATGACCGGGGGCAGGGACGAGGTGGTGCTGCCGGCACCGGCGTCGGCCGGGGACGACGCATCGGGCGGCCCGGCCGCCGCGTCGCCGGCCACCGCTGCCGCGCCGACCGACGTCCCGTCCGCGGAGCTCGAGGACGCACCGGCCGCGCCGGAGGGCGACGTCGCCGTGAGCCTGGCGCTGGTGCACCGTGCCCAGGCGGGCGACGCGGACGCGTTCGGCGAGCTCTACGACCGCTATGTCGACCTGGTCTACCGCTACGTCTACTACCGGGTCGGGACGCCGCAGGTCGCCGAGGACCTGACCAGCGAGACCTTCCTGCGGGCGCTGCGGCGCATCACCTCCTTCACCTGGCAGGGTCGCGACGTCGGCGCCTGGTTCGTCACGATCGCCCGCAACCTGATCGCGGACCACTACAAGAGCAGCCGCTACCGGCTGGAGGTGACCACCGACGACGTCGCCCTGTCGGGGGCGCCTCCGGTCACCGAGGGCCCTGAGCGCGAGGTGCTCGACGGCCTGCAGAACGAGGTGCTGCTGGGCGCCGTCAAGGACCTCGGCAGCGAGCAGCAGGAGTGCGTGGTGCTGCGCTTCCTGCACGGCCTGTCGGTGGCCGAGACGGCGCGGGCGATGGGCAAGAACGAAGGTGCGATCAAGGCGCTGCAGTACCGCGCCGTCCGGGCGCTCGGCCGGCTCCTGCCCGAGGGACTGGAGCTGTGACCGGCAGTCAGTCCGGACCTCCGGACAGCTCGGGTGATTTCCGGCCAGAAGCCGTACCCGCGGGACCGGTCCGGTCGTTGTTGGCGTTGACGGTCGGTCCCGACCGCCGCAGCTGCCAGGGAGGCCGGCCATGAACCCGTTCGCCACCCGGGTCCACGCCGACGAGCTGGCCGGCCTGCTCGACAACGACCAGGGCCTGCCCGCCGGCCCCTCCGCCGCCGCGGCCTACCAGCTCGTCGAGCACCTGCGCCGGGCCGGCGACAGCCTGGGCCCGCTCGCCGCGCCTGACCCCGACTTCCGGGCCGCGCTGCGCCAGCGCCTGGTCGCCGTGGCCAGCGTCGCCGACCCAGCGGTCCAGAACCGGCCGGCCTTGCTCGAGCCGCTTGCGGCCGCGCCGGTCGCCCCTGTGGCGCCGCTCGGCTCCCTCGCCGCGGCTCGCGCCCGCCGTGAGCGTCGCAGCCTGGGTCCTCGCGGCGTACGCCGTGGTCTCGGGGTGGCGGCCGGCGCGCTCGCCGGCGCCGTCGCCATCTCGGGTGTCGCCGCGGCCAGCAGCCGCTCGTTGCCGGGCGACCCGTTCTACGGCGTCAAGCGGGCGGGCGAGGGGATGCAGCTGCGGCTAGCGGACGGCGACGTCGAGAAGGGCACCCGCTACCTCCAGTTGGCCAGCGTCCGGCTGGCGGAGGTCCGCGACCTGGCCGCGCAGGGCGACCCGGCCGACAGCCGGGTCGACGGCACGCTCGCACTCATGGACCTCGAGACCCGCACCGGCAGCGACCTGCTGAGCTCGACCTGGCGCGACACGGGCCAGACCGCGCCGCTGCGCCGGCTGGCGAGCTGGGCCGAGGTGCAGTCCGGCGACCTGCTGCCACTGGTCGCACTGCTGCCACCCGGTGTCGTCTCCCGCGCCCGGACCTCCCTCGCGCTGGTCTCGGGCCTCGGGCTCCGGGCAACCGCCCAGCTGAGCCTCGGCACCTGCACGGCAGGGTGCCTGCCGCCGACCGGCGGTCCCGCCGGCAGCCCCGCCCAGCCCGGCTCGGCCCAGCCCGCTGCCACGGCGCCCAGCGCCGGCCCGGCCACTCCGGGTCGATCGCAGGCACCGGACCCCGCCTCGACCGCCGGGACCGGCCCCGCCGACGGCGCCGGCGCGCCGGCCCGGGCGCGTCAGAGCCCCGGGCCCGGCGGCCAGGTCCCCGGCGGCCAGGTCCCCGGCGGCCAGGTCCCCGGCGGCCAGGTCCCAGGCGGCCAGGTTCCAGGCGGCCAGGTTCCAGGCGGCCAGGTTCCAGGCGGCCAGGTTCCAGGGGGCCAGCTTCCAGGGGGCCAGCTTCCAGGGGGCCAGGTGCCCGGCCTGTTTCCCGGCACCGGCTCGGGCTCCGGCGCTCTGATCGACCCCGGCCGGCCCGCCCCCACGCCGGGGCTCCCCGGCCAGCAGGTGCCGCGGCCGACCGTGCGGCTGCCCTTGCCGGTGCCGCTCCCGTCCGTGCTGACCGGGCCCGTGGCGCCGAGACCTCCGGATCGGCTTCCCGGCTGACCTAGGCTCGGCCCTCCCTCGCGCCCCGCGGTCACGCCCTGGAGGTCCGTGTGCCCCGCACGCCGCGCCTACCGCGCCGGTCCAGGAGCGACGACGGTGTCAGCGCGGTCCTCGCCGGTGCTGCCTCGGCCGCCGCGGCGGAGGTCGAGAGCGCGCTCGCCATCTCCCCGGACCCCGCCGGCGCCGCCTTCTTCGACGTCGACAACACCATGATCCGCGGCGCGTCCATCTACTTCTTCGGAAAGGGGATGGCGGGCCGCGGCCTGATCACCACCTCGGACCTGCTGCGCTTCGGCTGGCAGCAGCTCGCGTTCCGGGTGCGGGGCTCGGAGGACCTCGACGCGGTCGCGCAGGCGCGGGACAAGGCCCTCGGCCTGGTCGCCGGCAAGAGCGTGACCGACATCGTGGCGTACGGCGAGCAGATCTACGACGAGCTCATGGAGCGGCGGATCTGGTCGGGCACCCGGGCCCTCGCCCAGCAGCACCTCGACGCCGGCCAGCGGGTGTGGCTGGTCACCGCCACCCCTGTCGAGCTGGCCCGCATCATCGCCCACCGGCTCGAGCTCACCGGCGCACTGGGCACGGTCAGCGAGGTCGAGGACGGCCGCTACACCGGCCGGCTCGTCGGGGAGCCGCTGCACGGTCCGGCCAAGGCGGAGGCGGTGCGCGCGCTGGCCGACCGCGAGGGGCTGGACCTGGCCCGCTGCACCGCCTACAGCGACAGCGCCAACGACGTGCCGATGCTCTCCCTCGTCGGCCACGCCGTCGCGGTCAACCCCGACTCGGCCCTTCGCGAGCAGGCCCGCCGCCGCGGCTGGGAGGTCCGCGACTTCCGCACCGGCCGCAAGGCCGCCAAGGTCGGGGTCCCGGCCGCCGCGGGCGTCGGGGCGCTGACCGGCGGGGTGCTCGCGGGACTGGCGCTGCACCGACGGCGTACCAGCGGCTCACCTGTCCGCCGCCTTGCCGTCGCCGCCCGCGACCTGCGCTGAAGCTCCCACCTCGCGCCGCGGGACTTGGACCTAGAAGAAGACCGAGCGGCGCTGCATCAGCAGTGTGTAGAGCGTGGACTGGATGGTCTCGCGCACCTGGTCGGTGAGGTTGAACACCAGCATCGGGTCCTCGGCCGCCGCCGCACCGCCCAACGAGGCGGTGTCGATCGGCTCGCCGAATTCGATGATCCACTTTGACGGCAGGGGTACGGCGCCCAGCGGGCCGAGCAGCGGGAAGGTCGGCGTGATCGGCAGGTAGGGCAGCCCGAGCAGGCGGGCCAGCGTCTTGGCGTTGCCCACCATCGGGTAGATCTCCTCGGCACCGACGATCGAGCACGGGATGATCGGCGTCCCGGTGCGCAGCGCCGCCGACACGAAGCCGCCACGGCCGAAGCGCTGCAGCTTGTAGCGCTCACTGAACGGCTTGCCGATCCCCTTGAAGCCCTCGGGGAAGACGCCGACGAGCTCACCGGAGGACAGCAGCCGCTCGGCGTCGGCGTTGCACGCCAGCGTGTTGCCGCCCTTGCGGGCCAGCGGGGCGACCAGCGGCAGGGTGAACACGAGGTCGGCCCCGAGCAGGCGCAGGTGCCGGTGGGCCGGGTGGTGGTCGAGCAGGGCGAGCGCCGTCATCACGGCGTCGATCGGGATCGTGCCCGAGTGGTTGGCGACGAGCAGCGCGCCCCCGGAGTCGGGCACGTTGTCCAGCCCCCGGGTCTCGACCCGGAACCACTTGTCGTAGAGCGGGCGCAGCGGCGGGAGCAGGACGTGCTCGGTGAGGTCGGGGTCGAAGCCGAAGTCGTCGACCTCGTAGTCGCCCGTCACCCGGCGGCGCAGGAACGCCAGCCCGCCGGCCAGCCGGCGCTCCCAGGGACCCGGCGGCCGACCTGCCGGCGCGGGCGCCTCGCCCGGCGGGTCCGCCTCCGGCCGGGGCGTGGAGGCGCGGGCCCGGGCGGCGGCGGCACCGCTCGCGCGCGCGCCGCGGGGCTCGAGCGGGATGACGTGGGCGTCAGGCACCGACGGCTCCTGTGGGGCTGGGCGCGCCGGCGGAGCGGTGGCGCGCGAGCAGCCGCAGGACCCGCTGCTCGGCCGCCTCCGCGACCGAGGGGGTGACCAGGCGTACGCCGGTGTGGGATGCGGCGAAGTCGTCGAAGGCCTCAAGGGTCGGGCGCGGACCCCAGCCGAGCGCGTGTCGGAGCCGGCTGACGTCGGCGACCCGGCCGTGCTCGAGGTAGCGCATCTGCTCGAGCGAGAAGTCGACCAGCCCGGTCCGGCGCAGGGCCCGGGCGACGAGGGTGACGGCGGGGGCCGGCACCGAAAAGGAGATGCGGCCGGTCCGGCGTACGGCCTGGGACAGCAGCAGCACGCCGGTGCCACCCACGTTGAAGATCCCAGGATGGTCCTCCACGGTGGCGCGGCGCAGCACCTCGATGCCGTCGTCCTCGTGGCACAGCTGGATGCGCGGGTCGAAGCCGAGCACCGTCGGGACCACCGGCAGCGAGAAGTAGCGGGTGAGCGAGCTCTCGATCCGCGGGCCGATGAAGTTGGTGAAGCGCAGCAGCGACAGCGTCACGTCGGGACGGCGGCGGCCGAAGCCACGGACATAGCCCTCGACCTCGACCGCGTCCTTGGCGTAGCCGGACCTGGGCAGCGGGCGCGGCTCGGCGTCCTCGGTGAACAGCGCCGGGTCGCGCGGCGAGGAGCCGTAGACGGCGGTGGTGGACTTGACGACGAGCTTGCGCATGCTCGGCGCCTTCTGGCAGGCGGCGAGCAGCTGCATCGTCCCGATGACGTTGATCTCCTTCATGGCCGTGCGGCCGCCGGCGTCGAGGGCGGTGGGGATGACGTTCATGTGGACGACGGTGTCGACCTCGCTCTGCGCGATGACCTTGGCGATCAGCGGGTTGCGGATGTCGGCCCGGACGAACTCGGTCCGCCCCAGCCTCTCCCGCGCGTGAGCTGGGGGAGGCACCGTGTCGACGCCGATGACGCGCTCGACGGTCGGGTCGGCGGCCAGGGTCCCGGCCAGCCGGCTCCCGAGGTAGCGGCTGGCGCCGGTGACCAGGACGATGCGTGGCGGCACGGGTGGCACTCCTCGTCGTTCAGGTCACGCTGAGCCTACCCACGGCCGCGGGGCGCCTGTCCCTGGTGCGGTGCGGCTCCCGGCGCGCCTGTCAGCGGTACTGCACGTCGTCGGGTCGAGGACAGCGTCCCGTAGCTCGGGCTGCGGGTGGACACGTCGGAGTTGCTGAGGCAGTTGTGGACTTGACCCCGTCCCCGGCCCAGGCCGGTGCGGGATCTGCCGCGCGGCTCAGGCCGTGACGGTCGAGGGGGCCTGGTCGTAGACGCCGATGGGTCCGGCCACCGGCGCCGGCTCGCGCTGCAACCGGCTGATCACCAGCGGGTCGGCCCGCCGGGCCCGCAGCGTCCGGGCCGCGCTGCCCTGGTTGACCGCGATCGTCACGGTGCGGAAGGAGTCCTCGCACAGCGCCACCCGGCCGGCCGGCACCTCGCCGTACGTCAGCAGGAACGGGATGACCAGCGCCTTGCCGCCGCAGCGCAGCTCGACCTGGTCGCCGAGGTTGATGCCGGCGGCCTCCAGGTCGTGCCGGGCTAGATTGAGCGTGAGGTTGCCGAAGTGGTCGACGGTCACCACCTCGCCGTGCACGTGGTCGACGTGGACGTCGGGCCCGCGCAGCGTGAGCACCACCAGCGCCTCGACCGGCACGGGGGAGCCGACCTGCTCGACCGGCATCCCGTCGGCCAGCCGCGCGGCGACCGGCGAGAACACGTCTCGGCCGCGGAAAGTTCGTGCGGGCAGCGGGTTCCATAGCGCCGCGTTGTCCAGGACGTACGCCGAGACCGCGCCTCCCGCGCCCTCCCATGCCTGGCTGGTCAGCCCGTTGTCGGGTGCCACGAAGGTGGAGCCGTCGCCGGTGCGCACCGCCACCCCCCGCACGGGCAAGGCCTCGAACGGGTCCACCAGCGCCAGGTGCACCGCCGGGGAGGGCAGGTAGGGGATCGCGCTGGCCAGCACTGCGGCGCCCTGCTCGATGTCCTGCGGGGTGACCAAGTGCAGCAGGTCCAGGATCCGGACGTCAGGGGCGGTGCGGGCGATCACGCCCTTGCACACCCCGAGGAAAGGGTCCTCGTGGCCGTAGTCGGACATGAACGTCAGCCACATCGGGACTCCCGGGGGTCAGCGGCTTGGGGGTCCGACGGCTACTTCTTGTTGCGACGCTGGACGCGGGTCTTCTTCAGCAGCTTGCGGTGCTTCTTCTTGGCCATTCGCTTGCGGCGCTTCTTGATGACGGAACCCACGTGGAGACCTTCGCTTCGGGTGTCGGCGCTTCGAGTGTCGGGCGCTGCTAGGCAGATCAGAGGGCCCGAGACTAGCGGACCCGGTTCAGCCGGCCTCGGTGAAGGCGCCGCGCAGGTAGTCGTGCACGGCGTGCTCGGGCACGCGGAAGGAGCGGCCGACGCGCACGGCGGCCAGCTCGCCGGAGTGCACCAGGCGGTAGACGGTCATCTTGGAGACCCGCATGACGGCGGCGACCTCGGCCACGGTCAGGAAGCGCACGTCGGACAGGTCGGACATGGGGACAGCACCGCTCTCGGCACGCGTCGCGGTCGCCGGCTTCCCCACCGGCAACGCCAGACACGCACGTGCACGGTGAACCCTATCGGGACGGCAGTGATCGGCCTAGCGGCCGTTCGGCCCAACCCGCTAGGTCCGGTCAGCCCAGTCCGTTCAGCCCAGTCCGGTCAGCCCAGGTCCGGTCAGCGCAGGTCCTGCAGCAGGTACGCCGACAGCGGCCGGTAGAGCGGCGGCGCCACGTTGTCGTCCAGCGGCAGGACGTCGAGCAGCTTGCCCTCGGCCTCGCCGACGAACAGCGCCGGGTCGTTGCAGTCGGCCATCCCCAGCGCGTCCACGCCGACCTCGGCCGCGCCGCCGGCCCAGCCGTGGTCGGCCACGACGAGGTCGGGTAGCCGGTCCAGCCCGGCCAGCAGCGCGCGCACCGGCTCGGCCGCGTGGGTGTGCAGCAGCTCCCCGCCGGTCGCCAGCAGGTGCACGCCCGTCAGGTCGAGCACGTTCCGGGCCCGGCGCCCGCCGAAGTCGCTGTCGACCTCCCAGGGCCAGCTCCAGTCGGGCGCGGCCGAGAGCACCTCGCAGCCGTGGCGGCGCAGGGCAGCGGCGACCTGCAGGTGGACCGCGAGGACGCCGGTGGGGTGGCCGGTGGCCAGCAGCACCCGCTCGCCGCGCTCCACCGCCCTGACCAGTCGCGCCCGCCAGCGGTCGAGGGCGGCCAGGACGAGGTCCGGGTCGATCGTGTCCGGGCCACGGGTGTACCCCGGATCGGGGCTGATCCCGCACCTGCTCGCCATCACCGCGAGCACCTCGTCCGGTGTCCAGCTCTTGCGGCGTACCAGCCCGAAGTCGTAGTCCGGCCGGTGCGCGAGCATCCGGTCGATGTTGCGCAGGTTGTCCTCGCGCGGGGTCGCCACGGAGCCGGCGATGCGGCTTCCCACCAGGTGGTCCCGCAGCTCGCCGGCCGTCGGAGCGCTCAACGGGCCGCCAGCGGGTCCAGGCCGAGCGCCGGGAAGACGTGCCGGCGGGTGTCGGCGACGGCCCGGTCGACCCGGTCGGAGCGGTCGCCCTCGCCGCCCTCCCAGGGGCGGAAGGACACCGTGCGCCCGTCGGTGAGAGAGGTCGGCGCGGTCTCACCCCCGCGCTCGCGGGCGGTGGCCCGCCAGTCCTCGGGCGTGGCACCGTCCACGGGCGCCCCGGTGACCTCGGCGAGCAGGTGGGTCCAGGCACGCGGCACGACCTGCACCGGCTCGTAGCCCCCGCCGCCCATCACCACCCAGCGGCCGTCGCACAGCTCGTGGGCGAGCGCGTGCAGGGCGGCGTACGCCGTGCGCTGGCCGTCGACACTCAGCATCAGGTGGGCCAGCGGGTCGAGCGCGTGGGTGTCGCAGCCGTGCTGGGTGACCAGCACCTGGGGGGCGAAGGTGCGCAGCACCGGCGGCACGACGGCGTCGAACGCGCGAAGCCAGCCGGCGTCGTCGGTGCCCACCGGCAGACCGACGTTGACGCTGGTGCCGACCGCGTCGCCCGCGCCGGTGGAGTCGGGGAAGCCGGTGCCGGGGAACAGCGTGAGCCCGCTCTCGTGCAGGGAGACGGTCAGCACCCGCGGGTCGTCGTAGAAGGCGGCCTCGACGCCGTCGCCGTGGTGCACGTCCACGTCGACGTAGGCCACCCGGGTGGCGCCGGCCGCGAGCAGCCAGGCGATGGCGACGGCCGGGTCGTCGTACACGCAGAAGCCGGAGGCGCGGTCGCGCATCGCGTGGTGCAGGCCGCCGGAGATGTTGACCGCGTGCTGGCTGGTGCCCTCCCAGACGGCGCGCGCCGCGTCGACGCTCGCGCCGGTCACCAGGGCGGCGGCCTCGTGCATCCGTGGGAAGACCGGGTTGTCGCCGGTGCCCAGCCCGTAGCGCAGGGACAGCCGGCCCATCAGGTCGTCCGGTGCGCGCCGGACGGAGGCGACGTAGAGGGGGTCGTGCACCAGCTCGAGCACGTCGTCGGCAGCGGCGTGCGGGGCGCGCACCGTGACGCCGGGCCGGTCGAGCACGCCGACCTGGCGCGCCAGCGCCATCGTCAGCTCCAGCCGCAGCGGCCGCAGCGGGTGCGTGGGTCCGAAGTCGTACGCCGTGAAGACGTCGTCCCAGACGACCAGCGTGGACGTGCTCATCAGCGCCCTCCGGTCGCGCGGGTCATTCCGACCGCAACGCTACGACCGGGTCCAGCCGGCCGGCCCGGCGGGCGGGCACGACGCCGAAGAACAGCCCCACCGCGGCGCTGACGCCGAACGCGAGCACCGGCGACCACCAGGTGATGACCGCGGGCAGCTGGCCGAACAGCGCGTGCAGGCCCAGCGCGCCACCGACCCCCAGGCCGATCCCGAGCAGACCGCCGATCGAGGTGAGCAGCACCGCCTCGAGCAGGAACTGCAGCAGCACGTCGCGCTGGCGGGCACCGACCGCCTTGCGCAGGCCGATCTCGCGGGTCCGCTCCCGCACCGACACCAGCATGATGTTGCTGACCCCCACCCCGCCGACGAGCAGGCTGATCGCGGCGATCGCGGCGAGCACGCTGGTGAGCAGGCCAAGGATCCGGCCGACGGTGCCGAGGATCTGGTCCTGGGTGACGGCGCTGAACTCCTGGTCGGGGTAGCGGTCCGCGAGCACCGCCAGCGCCTGCGCCCGCACCCGCGGGATCGCCGCCGTGCTCGGGGCCTTGAGCGCGAGCGCGTCGACCCGGTCGGCCGCGAACAGCCGCTGCGCCGCGGTCACCGGGATGTGCACCTCGTCGTCCCGGCTCGCGCCGAGGCTCGAGCCCACCTCGGCGAACACTCCGATCACCCGAAACCGGACGCCCCCGACGGAGACGGTGCGCCCCAGCGGGTCCGTCCCGTCGAACAGGGCCGTGGCCACAGCGCTGCCGAGCACGGCCACCCGGCGGCGGGTGGCGACGTCGGTGTCGCGCAGGTAGCTGCCCCGGGCGAGCGGGCGGACGAACACGCGAGGCACTGCGGCGTTGGTCCCGTTGACGGTCGCGAACGCGCTGCGGGCGCCTGCCCGGACCGTCTCGCCGGAGGACAGCGTCGTCGCGACCAGGCCGGGCTCGCCGACCGCCCGCCCGACCCGGTCGGCGTCGGCGAGCTCGAGCCGGCTGCGGGTCGGTGCCGCGCCGAGCTCGAGCCTGCCGGGCACGATGATGACCAGGTTGCTGCCGAGCCCCTCGACCTGCCGCTCGACCTCCTGCTTGGCGCCGGTGCCGATCGCGACGAGTACGACGACGGCGCTCACCCCGATGACCACGCCGAGCATGGTCAGCAGGCTGCGCAGCCGGTTGGCCCGCAGGGCGGTGACCGCGACCCGCCACGCCTCGGCCAGCCTCACCGCGTGTCCTCGGGTCCGGTGCTCCCGGGTTCGGTGCGCTCGAGCAGCCCGTCGCGCACGTGCACCTGCCGGCGCGCCCGGGCGGCGATGTCACGGTCGTGCGTCACGAGCACGACGGCGACGCCCTGCTCGGCGTTGAGCCGTTCGAGCAGGCCCATGACCTCCACGCCGGTGCGGGTGTCGAGGTTGCCGGTCGGCTCGTCGGCCAGCAGCACCTGCGGCTCGCCGATGAGCGCGCGGGCGATCGCCACCCGCTGCTGCTCACCGCCGGAGAGCTGGTTGGGTCGGTGGCCGAGCCGGTGCGCCATGCCGACCCGCGCGAGGGCGGCCTCGGCCCGGCGGCGGCGCTCGCCCCGGCGTACGCCCCGGTAGACCAGGGGCATCGAGACGTTGTCCACGGCGCTGGTGCGGGCGAGCAGCGCGAAGGCCTGGAAGACGAAGCCGATCGTCTCGTTGCGCACCCGCGCGAGCTCGTCCTGCGACATGCCGGCGACGTCCCGGCCGCCGATCCGCAGGCTGCCGGTCGTCGGGCGGTCCAGCGCGCCCAGCAGGTGCATCAGGGTCGACTTGCCCGAGCCGGACGGGCCGACGACCGCCACGTAGTCGCCCTGCCCGATGGTGAGCGAGACGCCCCGCAGCGCGTCCACGCCGACGCCGCCCTCCAGGACGTAGGAGCGGGTGACGTCGACAGCCTCGAGCGCGGGTGCGCTCACCGCGCCAGCTGCTGCCCGTCGCGCAGCTTGTCGGCGTCGCGGGCCACGACCCGCTCCCCGACGGTGACGCCGCGCAGGACCTGCACGCGGTCCGCGCCGGTCGCGCCGACGACGACCTCGCGCCGCCGGGCCCGACCGTCCTGTACGACGAAGACCACGCCGCGCCCGGCGTCCTGCACCAGCGCGCCGGCCGGCACCGACACCGCGGCCGGGGCGCGCCGGACCTGCAGCTGCACCACCGCGCTCATGCCCGGCCGCGGCGCGGGCGCGCGCTGCCCGTCGGCGGTGCGGCCGGCGCGCAGGGACAGCCGCACCCGGTAGCTGACGCCACCGCGGCTCCCGGTGCTCGGGGCCAGGTCCACCGAGGTGACCGAGGCGGGGTAGCCGGCGCCCTGCACGGCGTCGACCTGCACCTCGGCGGGCACGCCCGGCTGCACCAGCAGGACGTCGGTCTCGTCCACCTCTGCGGCGAGCCCCAACCCGGACAGGTCCGTGACGGTCACCAGCGGCGCGCCGGAGCCGACCCGGGCGCCGACAGTGACCGGGCCGGTGCCGGCCGTGGCGCCGCCGCTGCCTGCCCCGCCGCCCCCCGCTCCGGCGCCGCCCGCTCCAAGCAGCTGTTGGGCCTGTCCCTGGGCGGCGGGGGGCAGCTGCCCGAGCAGCTGCGACACGTCGCCGGAGGGCCCCGGGCTGCTGCCGCCCGCGGACCCGAGCGTCACCACCCCGGCCTGCGGCGCGCGCACGGTCAGCGCGTCCACCGTGGAACGGGCCGAGGCGACGGCGAGCTGGGCCTGGGCCCGCTGGGTCCCGCCGACCGCGTTGATCGCGCTCTGCAGGCTGCCCACGCCGCTGTCGGCCTGCCGCAGCGCGGCGCGCGCGGCGGCGGCCGCCGCCCGGTAGCGCGCATCGGCGGCGGCGACGGCCTGCAGGGCGCGGGCCTTCAGGGCCGGGTCGGGCAGCTGCTCCGCCGCCGCGCGGCCGGCGGCGGCGGAGTCGGCCGCCGCGGCGTCGAGCTGGTCCTGCAGCGGGGACAGGTCGGCGTGGGGCAGCTGCACGCGGCCGGCGGCGGCCGACCCGGCAGCCGAGCGGGCCTGGGTCAGCCGCTCCTGCGCGACCGGGGAGTCGAGGCGGAGCAGGACCTGCCCCTTGCGCACCCGCTCGCCGTCCCGCACCAGGACCGCCGCGACGGTGCCCTCGGCCGGCGCGCTCATCGTGGCTGTCGAGCGGGCGGTGACGGTGGCGGGCGCCTCCACCACTTCGGTGACGTCGGCCCGCTGCACCTCGGCCACCTGCGCCGGGGGCGGGCCTGCACTGGTGCAGCCTGCGCCCAGCAGGACGGCCCCCGCCGTGCCGAGGAGCAGCAGGCGCGTCACCGGCACATCCTAGGGAGCGGACCCTTCGCGCGCCCCGCGTGCAGTCTCGCGGCCGCTAGCAGGTTGCATACGAGCTAGCACACTGCGACATGAGAACCCGGTGACATGAGGACGCTGTACCTGCGGAACGTGCCGGACGAGGTCGTCGAGCGACTGGAACGGCTCGCCGTCCGCGACGCCACGTCGGTGGGGGCGGTCGCCGTACGGGAGCTCGCCGAGGTGTCCCGCAGAGCCGACAACCCGGCACTGCTCGGTGCGCTGCCCGACCTCGGCGTGGACGCCGTGACGATCCTGGCGGACGTGGATGCCGGACGTGCCGACCGGTGATCGTGGTCGACGCCTCGGTGGCGCTGCCAGCGCTGCTCAACGCCGGCCCCGCCCGAAGCGCCCTGTCCACCGAGCAGCTGCATGCCCCCCACCTCGTCGACTCCGAGGTCGCGAACGCGCTGCGTCGCGGAGTGATCGGCGGCCAGCTGGAGGGGGAGACAGGCTGGGCCGCGCTGGACACCTGGCGACGGCTGGGTCTGACGCGCTACCCCGTCTTCTCGGTCCGTGACCGGGTCTGGGAGCTGCGGCACAACCTCTCGGCCTGTGACGCCTCCTACGTCGCACTGGCCGAGCTGCTGGACTGCAGCCTGCTCACCGCCGACGCGCGACTCGCCGGAGCGCCTGACATGCGCTGCTCCGTCACCCTCGTGCCCATTTAGCCGCCGCAGGGCGCCGGCTCAGCCCCCGGCGAGCTGGCGGCTGCGGTCCCGGGCGGCCTCCAGCGCCGACAGCATCGCCGCCCGCACGCCGTGGTCCTCCATCACCCGGATCGCGCTGATGGTGGTGCCGGCCGGTGAGGTGACCGCCTCGCGCAGCCGCACCGGGTGCTCCCCGGAGTCGCGCAGCATCAGGGCCGAGCCGAGCGCGGTCTGCACGATGAGGTCGTGGGCGACCTGCCGCGGCAGCCCGAGCAGGATCCCGGCGTCGGTCATCGCCTCCACGAGGTAGAAGAAGTACGCCGGTCCGCTGCCCGACAGCGCCGTCACCGCGTCCTGCTGCGACTCCGGGACGCGGATCGTCTGCCCGACCGGCCGCAGCAGCTCCTCGGTGAGCGCGAGGTGCGGCTCCTGGGCGCAGGCGCCCGCACTGATCGCCGACATGGCCTCGTCGACCAGGACCGGCGTGTTGCTCATGACCCGCACGACCGGCGTGCCCGGCTCCAGCGCCGCCTCGATGGTGGCTGTCGTCGTCCCGGCCGCCATCGACACCACCAGCCGGTCGGACGGCACCGTCCCGGCGAGCTCGGCGAGCAGTGCGGCCATGTCCTGCGGCTTGACCGCGAGCAGCACGACGTCGGCCAGCGCGCCGACCTCGGCGTTGGTCGCGACCGTCACGCCGTACTGCTCGCGCAGCTGCTCGGCCCGCTCGGGCCGGCGGGTGGTGACGACGATGTCGGTCGCCGGTCGCCCGGCCCGCAGCAGCCCGGTGAGCAGCGCCTCGCCGAGCTTGCCGACACCGAGCAGCGCGACCCGCGTCACGAGCGGGTCGCCAGCGCACGCAGGAAGAAGGCCAGGTTGGCCGGCCGCTCGGCCAGCCGGCGCATCAGGTAGCCGTACCACTCGTGGCCGTACGGCACGTAGACCCGGACCGTCTCGCCGGACGCCGCGAGGCGCTGCTGCTCGAGCGGTCGGATGCCGTAGAGCAGCTGGTACTCGTAGCTGCCCTGCAGGCGGCCCGCGGCGAGCGAGCCGGCCACAGCGACGAGCCGCGGGTCGTGCGAGGCCACCATCGGGTAGCCCGGCCCGGCCATCAGCACCTTGAGGCAGCGCACGTAGGACCGGTCCACCTCGTCGCCGGACTGGTAGGCGACCGACGGCGGCTCGCGGTAGGCGCCCTTGCACAGCCGCACCCGGGACCCGGCGACCGCGAGGTCGCGGCAGTCGGCCTCGGTCCGTCGCAGGTAGCTCTGCAGCACCGCGCCGGTCGTCGGGAAGTCGGCCCGCAGCTCGTGCAGCGCGGTCAGGGTCGCGTCGGTGGTGGTGTGGTCCTCCATGTCGAGGGTGACCGTCGTGCCGGCCGCCGCTGCCGCCTCGCAGACGGTGCGCGCGTTATCGAGGGCGAGCGCGGGGTCCAGCGACTGGCCGACGGCACTGAGCTTGACCGACACCTCCGCGCGGCCGCCCGACGTGAGCCCGCTCTCGCGCAGCCGGTCGAGCAGCACCAGGTAGGCCTTGACCGTCGCCTCCGCGTGGCCGGCGTCGAGGGTGTCCTCGCCGAGGTGGTCGAGGCTGACCGCCCGGCCGTCGTCGAGCAGCGCCTGGGTGGCACGCACCGCGTCGTCGACCGACTCGCCGGCCACGAACCGGCGCACGACGCCGCGACTGACCGGGGCGCCTGCGACGAGCCGCTTGACGGTGGTGTTGCGGGAGGCGGCGAGGATGACGGACCGGAGCACCCTCGGAGGCTATCGGGGACCGGCGCCCAGCCACCCGGTCACGACGCGGGCCAGCTCGACGCCGCGGTCCTCTTGCAGGAAGTGGCCGGCTCCCGTGATGGTGGTGTGCGGCTGGCCCTGCGCGCCCGGGATCTTGCCGATCAGCATCCGGTCGCCCCCGCCGGTGATCGGGTCCTGGTCGCTGAACGCGCACAGGAACGGCTTGTCGAAGCGCTCCAGCGCCTCCCACGCCCGCTGGTTGTCCGGCGTCGCCGGGTTGTCCTCGTCCTGCGGGATCAGATCCGGGAAGGCCCGCGCGCCGGCCTTGTACGACGCGTCCGGGAAAGGCGCGTCGTACGCCGCGACCACCTCGTCGGGCAGCGCGTCGGCGCAGCCGCTGCGCACCAGGAAGCCGACCGGCAGGTCCTCCGCAGCCACCACGAAGTCGCGGAAGCGCCACCAGGCCTCGGGCAGCCGGCGCCGTCCGTCCGGCAGCCCCGTGTTGGCGGCGCAGACACCGACGAAGCGCTCCGGGTGCTCGGCGACCAGCCGCAGACCTAGCAGGCCGCCCCAGTCCTGGCAGACCAGCGTGACGGCGGTGAGGTCGAGCGCGTCGAACAGCACCGAGCGCAGCCACTCCACGTGCCGCGCGTAGGTGTAGTCCCGCACCGCCGCCGGCTTGTCCGACCGGCCGAAGCCGATCAGGTCCGGCGCGACCACCCGCAGCCCGGCGCCCAGCAGCTCCGGGACCATGTGCCGGTAGAGGTAGCTCCACGACGGCTCGCCGTGCAGCAGCAGCACCACCGGCCCCGCGCCCTCGTCGAGGTAGGCCATCCGCAGCCCGTCGGAGGTCTGGGCGTACGACGGTGCCCACGGGAAGCCGGGCAGGTCGGCGAAGCGGGCGTCAGGGGTGCGCAGCACGTCCATGCGGCGGCACCCTACGGCCCCGGGGGTCAGGGGCGGCGCAGCAGGAACAGCCTGGTGACGAACGGCTCGTGCACCACCCCGTCCGGGAAGACCGCGCGAAGGTCGGCCAGCGACGCTGCCACGAAGCCGTCGACGTCGGCGAGCTCGTGCACGTAGGACTTGCTGCGCAGCCAGCGCTCGTAGGTCGGCAGATCGAGCGTGCGCTCCCACGTCGTGTCGCTGCGCCGAAGGTCGGTGAACAGCCCGGTCGCGAGCAGCTGGCCGCCATAGTCCGTGCCGCGGTAGTCGCGCCGGTAGGCCGCGTTGCCCTCCTCGAGCCGCGCCTGCTGGGCCTCCCACCAGGGCAGCCCGTCGGCGTCGACGTCGTTCCACCACAGCGCCAGCCAGCCGCCGGGCGCGAGCACCCGGGCGACCTCCCCAGCGGCCGCGGGCACGTCCACCCAGTGCCACATCTGTGCCCCGGCCACGCCCTCGAAGGCCCCGTCGACGAACGGCAGCGCCTCCGCACGGGCGACCACGACCGGCACCTGGGGCAGCCGGGCGTGCAGCCGCCCGAGCATCCGCGGCCCGAGGTCGGTGGACACGACCAGCGCACCCCTCCCGGCGAGGTCCCGGGTCGCGATGCCGGTGCCGGCGCCGAGCTCGAGCAGCGGGGCGCCGGCGAGCGGCGGCAGGGCGTCGTACAGCGCGGTGGGGTAGGTCGGGCGGCCCGCGTCGTAGTCGTCGACGAGCCCCTCGAACGACGTCGCGGTGCCGGGTCTGGTCACCGGCGCGCCCCCGGTCACCGGCGCCAGCCGGTGCTCTCGCCGGCGCGCGCGGCCAGGTTGAGCCGGGTGAACGCGAGCGCCTCGGCCAGGTCGGTCTCGCGCTCGGCCCGGTCCTCGCACTTGCGGGTGTTGACCTCCACCACGACCAGCCCGTCGAAGCCCTGCCCCGCCAGCCCTTCGAGCAGCGCCGCGCACGGCTGACCGCCGCGCCCTGGCACCAGGTGCTCGTCGCGCGCACCGCCGGACCCGTCCGCGATGTGCACGTGCGCCAGCCGGTCGCCCATCGCGGCGGCCATCGACAACGCGTCGCTGCGCGACACCGCGGTGTGCGACAGGTCCAGCGTGAAGTGCCGGAAGTCCTCCGTGGTCGGGTCCCAGTCCGGGGCGTACGGCGTCACCTCACGGCCGCGGGCGCGCAGCGGGAACATGTTCTCCACCGCGAACCGGACGTCGGTCTCGCCGGCCATCTGCTCGATGCCGCCCACGAACTGCCGGGCGTACTCCCGCTGCCAGCGGAACGGCGGGTGCACCACGACCGTCTCGGAGCCGAGCTCCTGCGCAGCGTCCTTCGCCCTGACCAGCTTGACCCAGGGGTCGGTGCCCCAGACCCGCTGGGTGATGACCAGGCAGGGCGCGTGCAACGCGAGGATCGGCACCCCGTGGTAGTCCGACAGCCCGCGCAGTGCGGTCACGTCCTGGCTCACCGGGTCGGTCCAGACCATCACCTCCAGGCCGTCGTAGCCCAGCCGCGCCGCCACCTCGAACGCCGCCGCCGTCGACTCGGGGTAGACGCTGGCCGTCGACAGCGCGACCCGGGCGGCCGGCACGACCGCAGCCCTCGGCCGCGACGAGTGGGCCAGCTCGGTCGTCTCGCTCATGACCGTTCGAGCGTACGGCGGTCCGCCCCCGACCCGGCGGGCGCGTTCAGGCGCCGGAGAGCCAGTCGAGCCGACGCAGCACGATGCCCTCCCGCAGCGCCCACGGGCAGATCGCGACCTCGTCGAGGCCGAGCACCTGCAGGGCCTCGTGGGCGACCACCGCCCCGGCCAGCAGCTGCGCGGCACGGCTCGGCGAGACACCCGGCAGCCCGGCCCTGTCGGCGGCCGTCATCCCGGCGACCCGCTCCACGATCCGCTCCAGCCCGGCCCGGGTCAGCCGTCTGCGCACCCGCGGTCCGCGGGCGTACGGCGCCGCGCCGTCCAGACGGGCCAGGGAGCGGAGCGTCTTGGACGTCGCGACGGCGCGGTCGGGTGGACCCGCTGCGAGCAGCGGCGGAGCGGCCTCCTCGAGCTGCTCGCGCACCTTCCTGCGCAGCTTCGCGACGGCTGCGGCGGACGGCGGGTCGCCGGGCAGCGCGGTGCGGGTCAGCCGGCCGGCCCCGAGCGGCAGCGACACCGCGACCTCGGGCTCCTCGTCCATGCCCGCGGCCAGCTCGAGGGACCCGCCGCCGATGTCCAGGCACAGCAGCCGTCCCGCCGACCAGCCGAACCACCGGCGTACGGCCAGGAACGTCAGCCGGGCCTCGTCCGCACCGGCCAGGACCAGCAGGTCGACACCGGTCCGTTCACGGACCGCGGCGAGGACGTCGGCGGAGTCGGTCGCGTCACGCACTGCCGACGTCGCGAAGGCGAGCAGGTCCTCGACGCCCTCCGCGGCCGCCTCCCGCCGGGCGAACTCGACAGCGCCGACCAGCCGCTCGGTGCCGGTGGGCCCGAGCGAGCCGTCGGGCAGCAGCAGCTCGGCCAGCCGCAGCTCGTCCTTGTGGGACCGGACCGGGTCGGGATGGCCGCCGAGGCGCGCGTCGACGACGAGCAGGTGCACGGTGTTGGAGCCGACGTCCAGCACCCCCAGCCGCATGGGCGCGCAGGCTAGCGGGATGCCCGCCGGTAGGGTGGAGGCGGTGACGACCGACCTGGGGATGCCGCACGTCGGCGAGGTCGCCCTGGACTTCCCGCGGGAGTGGGTGGAGTTCCCCGACCCGGCCGACCCGGAGCACGTGGTGCGCGGCGACCTCACCTGGCTGCTCTCCCGCTGGACCTGCATCTACGGCAACGGCTGCCAGGGGATCGTCGAGGACCGCGCCGACGACGGCTGCTGCACCCACGGTGCGTTCTACTCCGACGACGACGACGAGCAGCGCGTGGTGCGCTTCGCCGGGATGCTGAAGAAGAAGCACTGGCAGTACGCCGAAACCGGCCGCCGGCAGGGCGTGTCGGACGTCGACGAGCTCGAGGGCGAGCCGGCCCGGCGCACCCGCACGGTGGACGGCGCCTGCGTGTTCCTCAACCGGCCGGGGTTCGCGGGCGGGGAGGGCTGTGCGCTGCACGCGCTTGCGCTGCGCACCGGACTGCACCCGCTCCAGACCAAGCCCGACGTCTGCTGGCAGCTGCCGGTCCGGCGCACCCAGGAGGAGGTGGACCGCCCGGACGACACCCGGGTGCTGGTCACCTCGATCGGCGAGTTCGACCGCCGCGGCTGGGGGCCGGGCGGGCACGACCTGCACTGGTGGTGCACCTCGGCGCCGGCGGCGCATGTCGGCGCCGAGCCGCTGTACCTGTCCTACGCCCCGGAGCTGACCGCGCTGATCGGCGCCCCGGCGTACGACGAGCTGGTGCGGCTGTGCGCGCTGCGGGCCGCCGGCAGCGTCCTGCCCCACCCGGCGACGGCGTCGTCCTGACCGGCGGGCCGGCTCAGGACTCGAACTTGTAGCCCAGGCCCCGCACGGTGACCAGGTGGCGCGGCCGTCCCGGGTCGGGCTCGACCTTGGCCCGCAGCCGCTTGACGTGCACGTCGAGCGTCTTGGTGTCGCCGACGTAGTCCGCGCCCCAGACCCGGTCGATCAGCTGGCCACGGGTGAGCACCCGGCCGGCGTTGCGCAGCAGCAGCTCGAGCAGCTCGAACTCCTTGAGCGGCAGCTGCACCTCGCCGCCTCCCACGGTGACGACATGCCGTTCGACGTCCATCCGCACCGGTCCCGCCTCCAGCGCCGTGGTGGCGGGCTCGTCCGGCTCGCTGCCGCGCCGCAGCACCGCGCGCACCCGCGCGACCAGCTCGCGGGCGCTGAACGGCTTGGTGACGTAGTCGTCGGCGCCGAGCTCCAGCCCCACGACCTTGTCGACCTCGCTGTCCCGGGCGGTCAGCATGATGACGGGCACCGAGCCGCGGATGCGCAGCGCGCGGCACACCTCGGTCCCCGGCAGTCCGGGCAGCATCAGGTCGAGCAGCACGATGTCGGCGCCGCTGCGGTCGAACTCCGCCAGCGCCTCCGGGCCGGTGCCGGCAACGGCGACCTCGAAGCCCTCCTGCTTGAGCAGGTAGGACAGGGGATCGGAGATGGACTCCTCGTCCTCGACGACGAGCACCCGTGTCACGCGTTCTCCCCCTGTAGCTGGCGCACCGACGGCAGCTCCGCCGCCGGGAGGCGGAGGGTGAACGTCGAGCCGGAGCCCTCGACGCTCCAGACGCCCACCTCCCCGCCGTGGTTGGTGGCGACGTGCTTGACGATCGCGAGGCCGAGACCGGTGCCGCCGGTGACCCGTGAGCGGGCCGGGTCGGCGCGGTAGAAGCGCTCGAACACCCGCTCGAGGTCCTGCTCGGCGATGCCGATGCCCTGGTCGGTGACGCTCACCTCGACCGCCGAGCCGGACAGCTGCACAGCGACGGCCACCCGGGTGCGGTTCGCGCTGTAGCTGACCGCGTTCTCGATCAGGTTGCCGACGGCGGTGGCGAGCTGGGACTCGCTGCCCTGCACCACCAGACCGTACTGGCCGCCCCGCACGACCTGGATCCCCCGGGCCGTGGCCGGGGTGCGGGCGCGGTCCATCGCCTCGGCGACGACGCGGTCGACCTGCACGAACGTCGTGTCCGGCAGCGGGTCGGCGCCCTGCAGCCGCGACAGGTCGATCAGCTCCTGTACCAGCCGCCCCAGCCGGTCGGCCTCGCGCTGCATCCGGCCGGCGAACCGGCGTACGGCGGGCGGGTCGTCGCTCGCCCCCAGCAGCGCCTCGGCCAGCAGGCCCATCGCGCCGACAGGGGTCTTGAGCTCGTGGCTGACATTGGCGACGAAGTCGCGTCGTACGGCCTCCACCCGCCGGGCTTCGGTGACGTCCTCGACCAGCAGCACGACGTGTCCCCAGTCGCCGACCGGTGCGAGCCGGGCCCGGACCGCCTCCGGGCTGCGGCCGAGCCGCGAGGGCGTGAGCTCGACCTCGGCCTCGTGCGGCTGCCCGCTGCGCCGCGTGTCCCGCACGAGCCGGCGCAGCTCGGCCACCGGCAGCCGGCCGGAAGCGACGACGCCGACCTCCCGGGCGGTGCGGTTGTGGACGACCACGTCGTCCGCGGAGTCCAGCACCGCGACGGCGACCTGCAGGGCGTCGATGACCTCCGCGGAGGACGGGGTGCCCGGGCCGAGCGGGTCGGGCTCGGGCGGCTGCGGGCGCCGCAGCACCACGACGGCGGCGGCGCCGCCTGCTGCTCCGAGCACCAGCCCGAGCAGCAGGCCCAGGACGACCATGAGGCGAATGCTAGGCGTGGGCTTCCGGTGCTGCGCCGACGCCGACAGTGGCCGCGCCGATGTTCACCCTGCGTATGACGACGGTTCACGCGCTGACAGCGCGGCCTTGCGGGGCGGCACTAGCCTTGCGGCATGCGTGACGCCTACCACGACGAGCTCGACACCATCTCCGCCTCGCTCGTGGAGATGGCCAACCTGGCCGGCTCGGCGATGAGCCGGGCGACGACCTCGCTGCTCGACGCCGACCTGGCCCTGGCCGAGATGGTCATCACCGCCGACGAGCAGATCGACGAGCTCTACCGGGCGACGGAGGAGCGGGCCTTCGAGCTGATGGCCCGCCAGCAGCCGGTCGCCAGCGACCTGCGCATCGTGGTCACCTCGCTGCGCATGGTCGCCGACCTCGAGCGCATGGGTGACCTCGCCCTGCACGTCGCCAAGATCGCCCGTCGCCGCTATCCCAGCTCGGCGGTGCCGCCCGAGCTGCGCTCCACGGTCCTGGAGATGGGCCACGCGGCCGAGGAGATCGTGGCCAAGGCGGGCAGCGTGATCGCCGGCCGCGACCTGGAGATGGCCGCCCAGCTCGAGCGCGACGACGACGTCATGGACGGGCTGCACCGGCAGCTGTTCGAGGCGCTGCTGGCCGCCGAGTGGCCGCACGGCATCGAGGCCGCGATCGACATCACGCTGGCCGGCCGCTACTACGAGCGCTTCGCCGACCACGCCGTTTCGGTCGCGCGCCGGGTCGTCTACCTCGTCACCGGCGAGCGCGTCGCGAGCGCCTGAGCGCCGCGGCCCGTGTGATCGCCGGCTGTCAGGACGAGGCGGTCCGCAGAGCCAGCCGAACGACGCCTGGTGCTGCATGACTTTCCGCTGGCCCGACGACTCGCCGCCGAGAGCGCTGAGCTGGTACCAGCGTTCCTAGGCAGGTTGGTGCTGGCTCGACCAAGGCTGCAAGGCGGCGGTGGAGGCCACGTAGAGCGGATGGCGTGGCTCCCCGAACCGGGTCTGTCCGAGGCAGTACGGCTGGTTCAACACTCGTGCGACCTGCCGCGACCGGTCGAGAAGCCGGCCATGAGCGCCCCAGGCCACCACAGTCCGCTCACCCTCGGCCGTGAGGCGGGCTAGCACCCGATCGTTGACCGGGCCTATCGGGTCGATGACGTCGCGAAGGACCCGTGGGTTCGTGGCCCGGTACGCGAACAGATTGAGGATCACCAAGCCCTCGGCACCCCACGAACGGGACCAGCTCACGCAGCGCTCCAGCGTCGGCCGACGGCGCTGCTCGGTGTCACCCGTGGCCGGGTTGAGGAGCACCCAGACGGTCGTGGCGCTCAGGTCCCGACTGCCCCACCAACGGGCGAAGGCGTACCGGTAGCGCATGTCGGGCGAGTACAGGTACTCCTGATGAAGGCCGTCCGGGGAGGAGTCCGTGAGCAAGTCCAAGGACAGCCGCTCGCCCAACAGCCGTAGATGGCCTCTGCTGGCCGTCGAGGCCGCCTGCTCGAGGCCGGCAGTCGGCGGCGCCGGCTCTACGACCGTGCCTCCGAAGCGTGCTTCGCTCATGCGACAAGCCCGACCGCGCACCAGCACCCGCCCATCGCCGGTGCAGACGTCCCAGGTGCCGCTCGCTGCAAGGTGGCCGGGCAGGAGCCCACCGCCAAGGGACCCTGCACCTCCGAGAGCAGCGGACATGCCGTGCTCTGCACATGTCGCGCCCTCAGTGCATTGCAGACACAGGGCCTGCGGGTAGCGATGCGCCTGCTGAGCCGGCGACCCGCACATGGGGCAGGTCCCGACGTAACCGCCGGGGAGATTGGCGGTGCTCATCGGTAGCGGCCTGTCAGACACGGCCCCGTCATGCGACGTGAACTGCCTATTCGGTCGCCCCGGGTGCTCGGTCTCATGTCTCAGTGGCCCTGGCTGGCGACGGCGGCGGCAGCGGCCTCGGCGGCCTCCGGGTCGAGGTAGGTGCCGCCGGCGACGATGGGCTGCAGGTCGTCGTCGAGGTCGTAGCGCAGCGGCTGGCCGGTCGGGATGTTGAGGCCGACCACCTCCTCACGGCTGAGCCCGTCCAAGTGCATCACCAGCCCACGTAGGGAGTTGCCGTGGGCGGCGACGAGCACCGTCTCACCGGCGCGCAGGTCGGGCACCAGCGCGTCGTACCAGTAGGGCAGCAGGCGGTGCACGACGTCGCCGAGGCACTCGCTGCGCGGCACGAGGTCGCGCGCCAGCAGCGCGTAGCGCGGGTCGTCGCTGACGTCCCACCGCGAGCCGGGTTCGATCGGCGGCGGGGGTACGTCGTAGGAGCGGCGCCACAGCATGAACTGCTCGTCGCCGTACTTCTCTCGCACGGCCTTCTTGTCCTTGCCCTGCAGGTCGCCGTAGTGCCGCTCGTTGAGCCGCCAGTGCCGCTTCACCGGCACCCAGCTGCGTCCGACGGCGTCGAGGGTGAGGTTGGCGGTGCGGACCGCCCTGGTCAGAACGGAGGTGTGCACGACGGTCGGCAGCAGGGCGGCCTCGCGCAGCTGCTCGCCGCCCTTGGTGGCCTGGGCCTCGCCGACCACTGTCAGGTCGACATCGACCCAGCCGGTGAACAGGTTCTGGGAGTTCCACTCGCTCTCGCCGTGCCGCAGCAGCACCAGGGTGGCCATGCGCGGAGTGTTCCCCACCGGCTGCCGGATCTGCCGCCTGGGTCAGCGGTCGGGGTCGGCGAAGCGGGCGAACGCCGCGAGGTTGGCGGTGGACTCGCCGTTGCGCTGGCGCCAGGCCCACTCCCGCCTGATCGAGGAGGCGAAGCCGATCTCCAGCAGCGGGTCGAAGGACTCGTCGGCGTACTGCAGCACGCTGCCGAGCAGCCGGTCCACCTCCTCGGCGGTGACCGCGTGCAGCGGCAGCCGGCCCACCAGGTAGACGTCACCGGCGGCGTCGACCGAGAACGCCACGGCGTACATCCTGGCGTTGCGGCGCAGCAGGAAGCGCAGGAAGTCCTCGGCGTTCTCGTCCGGCTTGCGGCAGACGAAGGCCTCCACCAGCAGCGCGTGCTGCCCGAGGACGAGCCAGCACATCGTGGCCAGCTTGTGCGTGCCGGGCAGCTTGACGAAGAACTGCCCCGCGCCGGGCGAGGACCACTCCAGCTCCGCCTCGTCCAGCGCACCGGCAATGGTGCCGTGCAAGTCCGTCACCACGCGGCGGCCAGCGGGGCGGCGTCGCGGTCGGCGAGCACGTCGCGGTAGGTCGCCAGCAGCCCCTCGGCCGTGGCGGACCAGGAGAAGTCGGCCGCGTGCGCCAGCGCACCGGAGCTCAGCGCCGCCCGCCTGCGCAGCGCGTGCTCGAGGGCGACCGCCCAGGCGAGCTCGTCGTGGCCGCGGACCAGCAGCCCGGAGGAGCCGTCCCGGACGGTGGTGCGCAGCCCGCCGACGTCCGTGGCCACCACCGGGGTGCCGCAGGCCTGCGCCTCCAGGGCGACCAGCCCGAAGGACTCGTTGTGGCTCGGGACCGCGACCAGGGACGCCGCGCGGTACCAGTCGCGCAGCCGCTCGCCGGTGCTGGGCCGCTCGAAGCGCACCAGGTCGCCGATGCCGAGCTGCCCGGCCAGGTCGGACAGTCCGGACGGCGCGACCAGCCCGCTGCCGCTGGGTCCGCCGACGACCGCGACCACCAGCCGGTGGCGCAGGGTCGGGTCGCGCTCGAGCATCCGTGCGGCGGCGCGGAGCAGGACGTCGGGCGCCTTGAGCGGCTGGATGCGCCCGACGAACAGCAGCATCACCGCATCAGGAGGTACGCCGAGGCGGGTGCGCGCGCCGCTCGCCTCGCCCGGGCGGAAGTGCTCGAGGTCGACGCCCGGTGGGACCGTCACCACGCGCCCCGGGTCGGCGGCGTACAGCGAGACCAGCCGGCGGGCCTCGTCGGCGGTGTTGGCGACCAGCCGGTCGGCCGCGGCCACGACCTGCTCCTCGCCGACGACCCGGCGCAGCGGCTCGGGGGCGTCGCCGTCGGCCAGCGCCAGGTTCTTCACCTTGGCCAGCGTGTGCGCGGTGTGCACCAGCGGCGTGCCCCAGCGCTCGGTGGCCAGCCAGCCGACCTGACCGGACAGCCAGTAGTGGGAGTGCACGACGTCGTACCAGCCGGGCTCGTGCTGCGCCTCTGCCCGCAGCACGCCGCCCGTCAACGCGCACAGCTGGGCCGGGAGGTCCTCCTTGGACAGTCCTTCGAACGGGCCGGCGATCAGGTGCCGGACCGTGACCCCGGGGGCCAGCTCGACCACCGGCGGCAGGTCGCTGCCGGTCGCACGGGTGAAGACCTCGACCTCGACCCCGAGCGCGGCGAGCCGCTTGCTGGTCTCGACGACGTAGACGTTCATGCCACCGGCGTCACCGGTGCCGGGCTGCTCGAGGGGGCTGGTGTGCACCGACAGCACGGCGACGCGGCGCGGCCGAACGGTGCGCAGCACGCTCGGGGCGCGGCTGGCCAGGGTCATGCGGCGTCACCTCCTCGGGCGGTTCCATCCTGCCCTGTGCCGCCCAACCCGCGCGGCAGGGGCAGACTTCCCCGACATGACGAGCGGGCGGACAGCAGTGGCATCCCGGACAGCCGTGGTGACCGGGGCGAGCAGCGGGATCGGCGCCGCCACCGCGCTGCGCCTGGCCGCGGACGGCTGGCAGGTGCTCGCCGCCGCCCGCCGGCTGGACCGGCTCGGTGAGCTCTCCGCGCAGAGCCCGCGGATCCGGCCGTGCGCGCTCGACGTCACCGACCAGCGCTCGGTCGAGGCGCTCGCCGACGCCGCGCCGCGGTGCGACCTGCTGGTGGCCAACGCGGGGGGCGCGTTCGACATGGACCCGCTCGCCGACGCCGACCCGCAGAGCTGGGCGCGGATGTACGACGTGAATGTGCTCGGCCTGGTCCGCACCGTGCAGGCGCTGCTGCCGGCCCTGCGCGCCTCCGCCGCCGGCCAGGTCGTGATGACCGGCTCGACCGCGGGCCGCTGGGTCTACGAGGGGGGCGGCGGCTACGTGGCGGCCAAGCACGCGGTCGCGGCCCTGCGCGCGACGCTGCGGCTGGAGGAGGTGGACAGCGGGCTGCGGGTGAGCGAGGTGGCGCCCGGCATGGTCCGGAGCGAGGAGTTCGGCACGGTCCGCTTCGGCGGCGACGAGGCACGGGCCGCCGCGGTCTACGAGGGGGTCGACGCCCTCACCGCGCAGGACATCGCCGACGCCATCGCCTGGGTCGCCTCGCGCCCCGACCACGTCAACGTCGACCTGCTGCAGATCACCCCGCAGCAGCAGGCCTCGGCCGCCAAGGTGGTCCGCCGTACGTCGTGACGCCCAGCGGCCCGGAAGCTCAGCAGGGCGGGAAGAAGACCGCCGAGCGGGTGAAGTGGTTGGTCGCGTCGAGCGTGCCGTCCGACTGCGTGAAGCGGCAGCCGTACGACGGCTTCGCCCGCACCGCCGGGTCCGTGACGAGGTCCCCGGCCGGCTTCGCGCCGCCCTTCGCCCACGCCACCAGGTCGGTGAAGCCGTGGGTCAGCTCGGTCTGGGAGAAGCCGCAGTGGTTGACGTTGCGCACGGCGCGCTGCACCAGCAGCCCGCTCTTGCCGTGCGCGGCGACACGGGCGGCGTACTCCTCCTCCATCTGGAAGGGCACGAACAGGTCGCCCAGGCCGTGCAGCGTCAGGACGGGCACCCGCGGGTCGCCCTGCACGACCGGCACGCCCTGCAGCCCGCGGTTGCGGGTGCCCGGGTCGGCCGCGACGCGGGTGACCTGCCGGTTCAGCGCGACCTCGGCCGGCGTCAGGGGCGCGGAAGTGTCCAGCGTCGTGCGGTACACCGCGTGGGTGTTGTCGGTGACGTTGCCGTTGGCGACGCCGATCCTGCCGGCGGTCGTGCCCGGGTACACGCCGTACAGGAACGGGATCGAGTTGAGCGGCGGGTCGCCGAAGCCGAACGAGCTCCAGAAGCTCACCGCCGGCAGCGCGCCCGGCCGGTTGCCGCCCGACTCGTTGACGACCGCGTTGGACCAGGGCCGGTACTGCGGTCCGACCGTGTAGCCGGGCATCGGCGCGCCGACGACGGGCATCACGGTGCTCTTGACGAACGAGGTGTACGCCGCGTCCGTCGTCGGGAAGGGCGCCCGCGCGCCGGCCAGCCCTGCCGCCACGACGTTGACGTCGAGGAAGTAGTCGAACAGGTCGTCGTCGGCCAGCACCCCGCAGGTCGGCATCGCCCCGTCGAAGGCGTGCGGGTACTGCTCGATCGCCCGGGCGGTGATGTGGCCGCCCATCGACTCGCCGGTCAGCCAGACCTTCGCCGGCTTGGCCACCTTGCCGGTGAACAGGCCGATCAGGTCGTGCGTGTCCTTCACGCCCTGCGGCACGTCGTAGGTGTTGCTGGCGTACGACGACGCCGCCCAGGCGTAGCCGTGCGAGAGGTACCAGGCACGGTCGATGTTGGGGCGGCCGGCGCAAAGGTACTTCTTGGTGCCCGCGTAGCCGTGCGCCCAGAGCACCAGCTCGCCGTTCCACCCGCTGGCGGGGTACTCCACGTGGTAGCTCGCGCCGCCCTGCTGCCCGTAGAGCACCGTCGAGGTGGCGGTGCCGCCGCCGGCCTTCGGATAGGTCGTCGGGGTGAACGCCTCCCTGCGTTGGAAGCAGTTGGTCGACAGCCCCGTCGCCGGGTCGACCGCCGTAGCCCAGAAGTAGGCCGGGTCCTGCACGACATAGTGCAGCTTGGGCGCCTTGTGCCCGTCGCCGCCCTGCGGCGGCCCGGCGAGCGCCTGACCGGCTCCGACCGTCGCGGTGAGCGCACCGGCGAGGAGCAGCAGCGCGGCGGCGAGGGCGGTACGACGGGGCATGGAGGCTCCTGCGAGGGGTGCGGACGGCGACCGTCCGGCGCGGCGTGTCCGGACGGTCCTACGCCATCGAGCCGCGTGGCGCCAGCCCCCGGTCCGCTTTGCCCCGAGGTGCCCCCCGACAAGGCCGGAGCCCGCGGGTTCGGGTCACGCGGGCGGTCCCGCTGGGTCGCTGCAGGCAGGATGCGGCTGTGACCCGCGTGCAGCGCTACGCCGCCGGCCGGGCGCGCGCGCTCGGCCTGGCGACCCGCGGCACGACCGCGCCGAACCGGCTGCGGCGGGTGGACCGGTGGCTCACCGGCGCGCACGGGCACCTGCTCGTCGCCGGTACGGCGCCGCCGCTCGTCGTCGACCTGGGCTACGGCGCGACCCCCGTGACCACCGTCGAGCTGCACCGTCGGCTGCGCGAGGTGCGCCCCGACACGCAGGTCGTGGGGCTCGAGATCGACCCGGAGCGGGTGGCCGCCGCGCAGGGCGTCGAGGCGGACGGGCTCCGCTTCGCCCGCGGCGGCTTCGAGCTCGCCGGTCTGCGCCCGCTCGTGGTCCGCGCGCTCAACGTGCTGCGCCAGTACGACGAGGAGCAGGCCGCGGCGGCGTGGGCCACGATGACAGCCGGGCTCGCGGGGGGAGGGCTGCTGGTGGAGGGCACCAGCGACGAGGTCGGCCGTCGGGCGGCGTGGGTCGCGCTCGGCCGCGACGGGCCGCGCTCCCTGACCCTCGCCGCGCACGTCCCCTCGCTGCACCGACCGGGGGAGCTCGCGGAGCGGCTGCCCAAGGCACTGATCCACCGCAACGTGCCGGGTGAGCCGGTGCACGCGCTGCTGCGCGCCCTCGACGACGCGTGGGACCGCGCCGCGCCCTACGCCCCCTTGGGCAACCGGCAGCGGTGGGTGGCTGCCTGCACGGCCCTGGACTGGCCGCAGCTGCACCGCGGCCGGCGTCGCTTCGGTGAGCTGTCGGTCCCCTGGGCGACACTCGCTCCATGACCGGCACCGGCGAGCAACTCCCCTACGACTGGCACCGGCAGGTGCAGGAGGACTCCGACGCCGTCCTCGTCCAGGCCCGGGCCGGCCTGGACGACCTCGTGCTGGGCTGCCCGGGGTGGCAGGTCCGCGAGCTGGTCGGGCACCTGGGCACGGTGCACCGCTTCCACGCCTCGCATCTCGGCCGCGGCGTCGACAGCCCTCCGGACTTGCCCCGGCCGACACCGCCGGCCGACGACGAGGAGCTGCTGGAGTGGTTCGACGCCGGCTACCGCGCGCTGCTCGTCGATCTCAGCCGCACCGACCCGGACGCGCCCGCCTGGACCCTCTCGCCGTACGCCCCGAGGACCTCGGCGTTCTGGCGCCGGCGGATGGCGCAGGAGACCTCGGTGCACCGGTGGGATGTGCAGTCGGCGCACGACGACGCGGTGGGCTTCGACCTGACCCTGGCAGACGACGGCATCGACGAGATGCTCCTCGTGCTGCGGCCGGCCAGCCTAGCCGGCGCCGCCACCCCGGGCGACCGCACCGGCACGGTGCTGGTGCGCACGACCGACAGCGCCGCGCAGTGGGCGATGCGGCTCGACGGGAGCGCGCTCACCCCGCTCGACCCGGTGCCCGCCAGCGCCGACGCGGTCCTGGCGGGGACGGCGTCCGCGGTGCTGCTGGCGCTGTGGGGCCGCGTCCCGCTGGCCGAGCTCGAGATCGACGGCGACCGCTCGCTGCTGCTCGCCGCGCTGCGGGACGGGCCGCGCCTCTGAGCGTGCGCGGGCTCAGCCGTTCGGGGCGAACAGCTCCAGCGCGACGCCGTCCGGGTCACGGAACTCCAGGATCCACGAGTCGCCGATGTCCTTGACCTCCTCGTGCGGTACGCCGAGGGCGTCCAGCTCCGCCACGGCTGCCTGCAGGTCCGCCGGCGACCCGACGGAGAGCGACAGGTGGTCCAGGCCGACCCGTTCCTCGGAGAACGTGTCCGTCCCTTCCGCGACCGGCCGAAGGCCGAACAGCCCCCCCGGGAAGCTGTAGATGACCCCGCCGAACAGGAAGGCCAGAGCCTCGCGGGTGCTGTCGTCGGCATCGGCGGGCAGCTCGTAGGCCACGTCCCAGCCGAACAGCTGGTCGTAGAAGGCCCGGGAGCGGGCCAGGTCCCTGACGGTGAGGCGGACGTGGGCGAAGCCGGTGACGGGGATGGTCATGGGCTGGACTCTTGCACGCTCGGCGGGTGGTCTCGCGGGCCGACCTCGGCCGGCTCAGCCGTCGAGCAGCAGCGACAGCTCGGCGTCCAGGTCGACCAGGGCTCCCTCGCTGCCGGTCGGGACCGCGAGATAGGTCTGCTGCAGGAACTCCGCCAGCGCGCGCCCGTCGATCTCGAACAGCGCCGCGCCGGAGGGGGACGCCATCGCGAGGTTGACGACCCGGTCGCCACCGTGCACCGACGGCCACACCCGCACGTCGCCCTCGCCCACGGACCTTCCCGTGCCGTCGGTGAGCAGCTGCCGCGCGAACAGCCACTCGACGACGCCGCGGCCGTCACCGCCGGTGTGGAAGGCCACCCGGACCGCCCAGGGGTCGGCGGCGTCGTAGCGCAGCCCGGCGAGGACGGGGAGCGGCGGACCGCCCGGCACGACCAGCTGCAGCTCGAGCTCGGTGGTGACACTGGCGACGCTCATCGGGACCCCCCGCGGATGCTGCAGCTGAAGTGGGCCCGGTGCGGCCGACATGCAGCAGAACGACGCCGCCGGCCGGCGGTGACGGCCGGCGTCGAAACTCCCTCCCGGCAGCGGGCCACCCCGCCGCGGCGGTGGCGACGTTGGGCGGCCGCTCCCGGGGGTAGGACCGCCGCCATGGCGGACGAGCTGGTGGTGCTGCGCGGCGGAAGCCGCGACGGGGAGTCGACGACGGTCGAGGAGGGCGTACGCCGGCTGCTGGCCGCCAGCGAGGCGCCTGGACTGCTGGACGTCTACGAGGCGAACGGCCTGACCGAGCCGCTGCGCGGCAACGAGGAGCTGGCGCTGGTCTTCGTGCACGCCGGCCAGGAGCCCACCGGTGACATCGCCCCCGAGCTGCAGCACAGCCCGCCCACGGGCTGACCCGGGCCCGCAGCTCCGACACGTCCGGACCCACGGTCCGCTAGGCCCACGGGCCGCCCGGTCGCGTGGAGCGCACCGCCGGTCGGACGTCGACGAGGTAGACGATCGCCGCGATGATGCCGACCAGTCCGAGCAGGCCGAGCACGCCGGTGCCGGACAGCAGGACCGCCAGCGCGAGGATGGCGATCCACGCGACCTTGGTGAGCTTGCCGGCGGCCGGGAAGGCCGCCGCCGGCCGGACGCAGGCGTCCACCAGCGCCCAGAACTTGATGCCCAGGGCCACCAGGCCGAGGGCGGCGAGCAGCAAGTTGGACGGGTCCAGAAGGTTCACCGGTCCATCTTCTCCCGGAGTCGGGCGGCAAGCGACCCCCGGGCTCGAGGCACCGGGGGTCGCGAGACTGCGGGGTGTACTAGCCGATCTTGCTGGCTGCGCCTTCGACGGCCTTCTCGCCGGCCTCGGCAAAGCGGCGGGCGGAGGTCGCGGTGGCCTCGGCCTTGCGGAGGGCGTCCTTGCCCTCGGCGACGGCGGCCTGCGTCGCCGGCTGACGACGGATCCGGGCCACCAGGCGCTCGCCGCGTCGGGCCAGCCGGCCGTAGGTGCGCACGGCCCGGTCACCGGCGGAGTCCAGCTGGGACTTGACGTTGCCCGGCAGGGCCTTGACGGCAACGGGGACCTGCTTGCTGGTGCTGGCGAGCAGCTCCTGGACCTTCCTGGCCTCGGCCGTCACGTCGGCGGGGACCTCCTTGGCCTGCTCGATCGCCAGGTCGGCCACGCCAACGAAGGCGAACAGCGGCTTCTTGGCCTCGGCGGCGTCGAAGACCGGCAGGTTCTGCAGCGTGAAACGACCGCTCACGGTGTTGCCGCTCCGCTTGACGTCGGCCCGCGCCCGGCTGCCGCCGCTCTTGCGGGCCGTGGCGGTGGCCCGCACGGTGCTGCCGCTCTTCTTGGCGTCGACGCGGGCCGCGCTGTTGCCACGCTTGGCGGTGCCGGTCCTGCGGGTGGTGCGGCCGTTCTTCTTGGTCTCGGTGGTGACGGTCACGCGCTGCCTCCTGAGGGCTTCGGGGTCGTCTTCCTGGTGCTCGTCTTTCTGGTGCTCGTCTTCTTGGTGCTCGTCTTCTTGGTGCCACGCACGGTCGAAGTGCCTGCCGTGCTCTTGGTCGGCGTCTTGCTCGGTGCCCGCGTCGTCGCGGCGGCCGGTCGGTCGGCCTGCGCCTCGTTCGGGGTGCTGGGGACCGGGGTGCTGGGGGGTGCGAGCGGCTCGGCGCTGCCCACACCGGTCGCGCCCGCTACGGCTGTGACGTTCAGCGCTGCCAGCGCTGCCGTCTCCTCCTTGCGGAAGCTGTCGTAGATCTCCAGGAGCACCTGCTTCTGGCGGTCGTTGAGCTCGGCGTCAGCGAGCACCGCGTCAGCGACCGCGCTGCCCTTGCGCTGCTCGAGGATCCCGGCCTGGACATAGAGCGCCTCGGCCGAGACACGCAGCCCCTTGGCGATCTGCTGCAGGATCTCGGCGCTCGGCTTGCGCAGCCCCCGCTCGATCTGGCTGAGATAGGGGTTGCTCACCCCGGCCACCTTGGCCAGCTGCCGCAGCGAGATCTGGGAGCTGCTGCGCTGCTCGCGGATGTAGTCACCGAGGTGACGGACGGGGATGCCGGCCACGGTGCCTCCTCCCCGTCGGATGTCCTTCGCCTGTGCAATGACTCTAGGCGGCCCTGCTAGCAATAGCAAGCAGTCCTGCTAGCACTGCGAGGTGACGTCGGCCACAGCTCGCCCCGCAGCGGCCGCGCGCTGGCTCAGCCGGCTTCGGCGAGGCGGTCGAGGACCTTCGTGGCGATGGTCCGCAGGGCGTCGACCTCCTCGTCGGTGAGCGCGTCGAACACCAGCCGGCGCACCGCGCTGACGTGCCCTGGCGCTGCCTGCTCGATCGCTCGCCGACCGGCGGCGGTGACCACGGCGAACGCGCCCCGGCCGTCGTCGCTGCAGCTCTTGCGCCGGACCAGCCCCCGGGCCTCCATCCGCCTGAGGTGGTGCGAGAGCCGGCTCTTCTCCCACTGCAGCACCCGGGCCAGCTCGAGGACCCGTGCCTGTCCTGCCGGCGCGTCAGTGAGGCGCACCAGGACTTCGAAGTCGCTGAGGGACAGCTCGGAGTCGGCCTGCAGCTCGCGGTTCAGCTGCGCGGGCAGGCGGGACTGCAGCAGCACGTAGCTGCGCCAGGCGCACTGCTCCCGATCGTCGAGCCAGTCGGGCTCCTTCGCCATACCCCCACCCTACCCGGAATGGTTGACACATCTCCTAGGTTCGGCGGAGCATGCATGACACGTCAACCAGAGTGGTTGGCGACCCGACCTCGAGGAGCGAGCAGATGACAGCACCGACGGCGCCCCAGCTGAGCGACCTGACCGGCACCTACACGATCGACCCGGCGCACAGCCGCATCGGATTCGTGGCCCGCCACGCGATGGTCACCAAGGTGCGCGGCTCGTTCAACGAGTTCGAGGGCACCGCGGTCCTGGACGGCGGCGACCCCGGCAAGTCGTCCGCGACGCTGCGCATCAAGGCGGCCAGCATCGACACCCGCAGCGCGCAGCGCGACGAGCACCTTCGCAGCAACGACTTCCTGGCCATGGACGAGCACCCGGAGATCACCTTCGCCTCCACCGGCAGCCGCAAGGTCGGCGACACCACCTTCGAGCTCGCCGGCGACCTCACCGTCAAGGGCGTCACGAAGCCGGTCACGATCGCGTTCGAGTACGAGGGCGCGGCGACCGACCCCTACGGCAACCTCCGCGTCGGCTTCGAGGGCTCGGTCACGATCGACCGCAAGGACTATGGCGTCACCTGGAACGCCCCGCTCGAGACCGGCGGCGTCCTGGTCGGCGAGAAGATCGTCCTGGAGTTCGAGGTGTCCGCGATCAAGAACGTCTAGCACCGCGACGGCGCCGGCTCCCCCGTCGGGGCCGGCGCCCTGCTGGACGGAGGTAGCCAGCTGGGTCGCATCCCTTCACCGCCCCGGCAACCGGCCGACCTCCGCTCAGGCGCAGTCGTTGTCGCAGCAGCAGGCGTTGCAGCACAGGTTGGCGCAGCAGTTGCACGCGAGCAGCTGTCCGCAGCCCGGTCCAACTCGTCGGTAGCCGTAGCCGTAGCCAGGGGGCGAGAAGCGGCGCCCGAAACGGCGCGGCGGGTAGTCGTACTCGCCCGACGGGTACCCGCCGTAGCCTCCCCGACGGCGCGGGCCGCAGCCACCACCGCCCCAGGTGCCGCCCACGAAGACGGCGTTCAGGACCACCGACCACACCGCCAGGCCGGCCGCCACGGCGCTGACACCACCGGCCCGCTGCACCGGGACCCGTGGCGCTGAACAGCAGGACGGCGCAGTCGGCAGCACCCGTTGCACGGCCGCGACCAGCTCGCGACCGAGCAGCACCTCCGCCAGCGCCGGGTCCGTCAGCTCGGCGGCGGCCAGGGCTGCCCGCACCCGCGAGACCAGACGGTCGGCGACGCGGCGGGCCTCGGCGTCGTCCGTGCCCGTGGCTGCGAGCGGGTTGAACCGACCCGCGGCGACGTCGGCTGCGCGGTCCTCGACGGCGTCGAGCAGATGCACCAGCTGGCCAAAGGCGAGTCCGCAGGCCGACAGCGCCGCGGCGTTGTCGGGGCGAGCGGCCACGAGGGCGGTGTGGGCGAACAGCGCCGCCACCGCGGCCCCGGTCGGCTGCAGCAGCGAGCCCAGGTCCCTTGCCGGACCACGTTCGGCCTCGGCGGCCGCCGCCGGCGCTCCCAGGACCGGTCCGGGGTCGAGCCCGACGGCGGCGGCGAGAGCGGTCCCTGAGCCGGCGAGCCGCTTGGACACCCGCCTGGCTGGGGAGCGGACGACCTGGGCAGGTCGCCGTCGTCGAGCTTGTCGGCCAGTCCGGCCCCTGCCGTGAGCAGGGCCCCGGCGGCGGCCAGCCGGCCGGCGTCGCTGCGGCTCGCCACGACCGTGGCCCGGGCGAAGCCGCGCAGCGGGCACGGCGCCGCCGTCGTCGTCTCGACCTGCCCGGCCTGCGCTTCCACGAGCACGCTGAGTAGCAGGACGTCGTAGCCGGTGAGCGCACGCTCGGGCTGGCCGACAAGGTCCCGCAGGCTCAGGCAGAGGCCGCACAGGTGCGCCTGCCAGCGCGCGTGCAGCTCCGGCCCCAGGTGCTGGCGGCAGGGCCGCACGATGCCTCTCACGACCCGCGCCGTACCCGGACACGGCTGGACCACGCCGACAGGGTCGGAACAGACCGGTACCGTCGGGCCCGGTGCGCCGGGAAGTCTGGTCGGCAGTGTGACCGACCCTGCCCGCCCGTCCCGCCCGGAGGACCGCCGTGAGCGACACGCAGCCGTTCGCCCTGCTGGTCGTCCTGACTTCCGCCGCCGGCCTGCTCGCGGTGCTGTCCAACCGGCTCAGCGCGCGCATCCGCATCCCGGCTCCGGCGCTGTTCCTCGCCGCCGCGGCCGTCGCGGTCCGCGTCGTCCCCGCGCTGCACGCCCCCCCGGAGCGCACCGTCGAGCGGATCGTCACCGTCGCGCTGCTGTGCATCCTGTTCGACGGCGGCATGCACATCGGCCTGGCCCGCTTCCGGGCCGCCGCGGCTCCGATCGGGTACGTCGGCGTCGCCGGCACGTTCCTCACCGCCGCTGCCGCTGCGGTGCTGGCACACCTCGCCTTCGGCCTGGAGTGGTACCTCGCCCTGCTCGTCGGCACCGCCGTCGCCCCGACCGACCCGGCGGTGGTGTTCTCGGTGCTGGGGCAGCGGGAGGTCTCCGGCCGCAGCGGGACGGTGCTGGAGGGCGAGTCCGGGGCCAACGACCCCGTCGGCATCGCCCTGATGGCCAGCCTGGTCGCCGCGGGTGGCCTCGGCGCCGGCGCCTTCGCCCGCGTGGGCGGCGAGTTCGTGCTGCAGATGGGCCTCGGGGCCCTGCTCGGTGTCCTCGGCGGTCGCGCGCTGCTGTGGTCCATGCGCCACGTGCCGCTGCCGAGCGAGGCGCTCTACCCGCTGCGCACCCTGGCCAGCGCGCTGCTGCTCTACGGCCTCGCGACCCTCGCCCACGGCTCGGGCTTCCTCGCCGTCTTCCTGGCCGGCATCGTGGTCGGTGACGCACGTGCGCCGTACAAGCGGGAGGTCGAGCGCTTCCACTCGGCGCTGGCGAGCATCGGCGAGATCGTGGCCTTCGTCGTGCTCGGCCTCACGGTCGACCTGGCGGTGCTCGCGCGCGCCGACGTGTGGGTGCCCGGTCTGGTGCTCGGCGTCGTCCTCGCGCTGGTCATCCGGCCGGTGCTCGTCGGGCTGTGCCTGCTGCCGGCCGGCCTGGCGCGCAACGAGCGCGCCTTCGTGCTGTTCGCCGGGCTCAAGGGCGCGGTCCCGATCCTGCTCGGAAGCTTCCTGCTGGCCGCGCACGTCGCGCAGGCCGAGCGGCTCTACGGGATCATCGTCGTGGTGGTGGCCTTCTCGGTCGTCGCACAGGGCAGCCTGGTCCCGACCGTCGCGCACCTGCTGCGGCTGCCGATGCGCACCGTGCAGCCCGAGCCGTGGGCCCTGGGTGTCCGGCTGCGCGACGAGCCGGGTGGCGTGCACCGGCTCACCATCGCCCCCGGCTCGCCTGCCGACGGCCACCGCATCGAGGACCTCGCCGGTCTGCCCGAGGACGTCTGGGTCAGCTTCGTCGTGCGCGACCGCCAGCTCGTCCCGGTCCGCGCCGACACCGACCTGCGCGCCGGCGACGAGGTCCTCGTCCTGGCCGACCCGGACCTGCGGGACACGCTCACCGCGGCTTTCGAGCGGCCGGCCCCGGACTGACGGGTACGCCGGCCGGCCAGGGTGCGAGCGTCGTACCCCACGCCGTACAACGGACAGGCACGCCGTACGCCGGACAGGACGGAACCTGCCATGCCGAGCACGATGGTCCCCGGAGGCCGTTCCACTCCGGAGCTGACGGCGCACCTCGCCGTCCCGCCCGCCGTGTCCACGAACCCCCCGCCCTGGCCCGGGGTGGTGGTGCTGCACGAGCTGTTCGGCCTCACCGACGACATCCGCCAGCAGGCCGACCGGCTGGCCGGCGCCGGCTACCTCGCGGTCGCCCCGGACCTGTTCAGCGCCGGGGGTGCGCGCCGCTGCCTGCGCGCGACCTTCCGCGCGCTGACCTCCGGCCAGGGCCCGGCGGTCGACGACATCCACGCGACCAGGGCCTGGCTGGCCGCCCGCCCGGACTGCACCGGGCGGGTCGGCGTCATCGGCTTCTGCATGGGCGGCGGCTTCGCGCTGCTCACCGCCGCCGCCGGCTTCGACGCGTCGGCGCCCAGCTACGGCCCGCTGCCCCGCGACGCCGAGCAGGTGCTGCGCGGCGCCTGCCCGATCGTGGGGAGCTACGGCGCCCGCGACCGCGCCCTGCGCGGCACCGCCGGCCGGCTCGAGGGCGTCCTCGATCGGGTCGGCGTCGAGCACGACGTCAAGGACGTACGCCGACGCCGGCCACTCCTTCCTGAACCGGCACAGCCTCGGGCCGTTCGGCGTGCTGGAGAAGGTCGTCGGTACGAGCTACGTCGAGCCGGCGGCCGAGGACGCTTGGCGCCGGATCCTGGCGTTCTTCGACACCCACCTGCGCCGCCCGGTGGCCTGACGTCCCCCGCCCGGGGCCGGCCGGCACCCCTGCGGCACCCTGGTCGGTGTCCCCCTGGTCGATGAGCCGGCCCTAGCCGAACGGGAGCAGCCGTGAGCAGCACGAGTGGGCACGTCGTCGTCGTCGTCGGCTCGGGGTTCGGTGGCCTGTTCGCGGCCAAGGCGCTCAAGCGGGCCGACGTCGACGTGACGGTGGTGGCGCGCACGACCCACCACCTGTTCCAGCCGCTGCTCTACCAGGTGGCGACCGGCATCCTGTCCGAGGGCGAGATCGCGCCGGCGACCCGCGAGGTGCTGCGCCGGCAGCGCAACGCCCGCGTCCTGCTCGGCGACGTGACCGGGATCGACCTGGCGGCCCGCACCGTCACCTCCCAGGCGATCACCGGCACGACGGTCACGCCGTACGACAGCCTGATCGTCGCGGCCGGGTCGACGCAGTCCTACTTCGGCCACGACGAGTTCGCCGAGTTCGCACCCGGGATGAAGAGCATCGACGACGCGCTGGAACTGCGCGGGCGCATCTACGGAGCGTTCGAGCTCGCCGAGCTCTCCGAGGACCCGGCGCAGATCGACCGGCTGCTGACCTTCGTGGTGGTCGGCGCCGGCCCGACCGGGGTCGAGATGGCCGGCCAGATCACCGAGCTCGCCCGGCGGGCGCTGCCCGGCGACTTCCGCAGCATCGACCCGCGTACGGCGCGCGTCATCCTGCTCGACGCCGCGCCCGCCGTGCTCGGCAGCTTCGGGGAGCGCCTGTCGGAGAAGGCGGCCCGGCAGCTGCGTCGCATCGACGTCGAGGTGCAGCTCAACGCCATGGTCGTCGGCGTCGACGAGAGCGGCATCGAGGTCAAGGACCCCGACGGCTCGCACCGGCGGATCGAGTCGGTCTGCAAGATGTGGGCCGCCGGGGTCGCCGCCTCGCCGCTCGGCCGCCAGCTGGCCGAGCAGAGCGGCACGACGACCGACCGGGCCGGCCGGGTGCGGGTGCAGCCGGACCTGACGCTGCCGGGCCACCCGGAGGTCTACGTCCTCGGCGACATGATCAGCCTGGACGACCTGCCGGGCGTCGCGCAGGTCGCGATCCAGGGCGCCAAGCACGCCGCCGGCCAGATCAAGCTGCGGCTCCAGGACAAGCCGACCGGGCAGCCGTTCTCCTACTTCGACAAGGGCAGCATGGCGACGGTCTCGCGGTTCCACGCCGTGGCCAGCGTCGGCAGCCGGGTCCGTCTCGCCGGCTTCCTGGCCTGGATGATGTGGCTGGTCGTGCACATCGTCTACCTGATCGGGTTCAAGAACCGGGTCACGACGCTGCTGCACTGGTCGATCAGCTTCGTCGGCCGGGCCCGCTCGGAGCGCACCGCGACGCTGCAGCAGGTCTTCGCCCGCGGCGCCCTGCAGCGGCTGCACGACGAGCTGCCGGACACACCGGTCGAGGAGCGGGCGCATACGCCGCCGCCGACGCAGGTCGAGCCCACAACGCAGGTCGAGCCCACAACGCAGGTCGAGCCCACAACGCAGGTCGAGCGCAGCCGCTGACCGGGCGACCTCGGCTCAGCGGGCGAGCGGCCCGGCCGGCCTGACCGCGCCGACGACCCGGCCGCCGCCGAGCACCGGCGTTGTCGCCATCGCCTCGAGCGCCGGGCCCTCGACACCGAGCGAGCGCAGGGCTGCGACGAGGACGGGCAGGCGGGCGCGCGCGGCGCCGTCCTCCACCTTCAGGGCCACGGCCGAGCCGTCGGCGAGCGCGACGACGTAGACGCCTTCCGCGCCGTCCTTGGCCACCATGCCCGGCACCGCGCGCATCAGCGCGGTGACGTCCCGGTCGGTCCCGCCGACGAGGAACGGCTGCGTGCGCATCGCGTCCGCCGTACGCCGGTCAGGTGTGCCGGGCGGCGCAGTCGCGAGTGCCGCGAGCCCGCGGGCAAGGCCGGGCAGGGTGAGCGCGTGCTGCGGCGCTCCGCAGCCGTCGACAGCGACGTGCCGGACCGGCTCGCCGGCAAGGCGTTCGATCGTCGCCTGCAGGTGCGCCTGCACGGGGTGCTTGGCCGAGAGGTAGCCGGACACGGGCGCGTCGACCGCGACCGCCGCGCAGAGCATGCCGGCGTGCTTGCCCGAGCAGTTCATCTGCAGCCGGGTCGGTCCACCGCCGGCAGCCAGCAGCGCGTGGGCGGTCGGCTCGTGCAGGGGCAGGGCCGGCGGGCAGCCCAGCGCGTCCTCGGTCACCCCGGCCGAGGCCAGCTGCCGGCGTACGACCTGCAGGTGGGCCGGCTCGCCGTTGTGCGAGGCGGTGGCGAGCGCCAGCTGCTCGTCATCGGAGGGGTCCCAGCCGAGCTCGAGCAGACCGACTGCCTGCAGCGGCTTGTTGGACGAGCGCGGGAAGACCGGGCGCTCGAGGTCGCCGAGCGCGAGGGCGGTGCTGCCATCGGCGCGGAGGGCGACGACGGCGCCGGTGTGGGTGCCTTCGACGTACCCGGAGCGGATGACCTCGGCGATGACCGGCGGGGTCACTCCGGGGCGCTGGCGGGCTGCTCGTCGAGCAGCGTGGAGACGTTGGCCTCGCCGTCGCGGTAGCGCCGGGTGATCTCGGCGCTGCAGGCGTCCATGACCTCCTGGACGGAGCGCCGCTTGCCGGACAGGGTGTGCTCTTCCTCCGACAGGGTGTGCATCGCGTGCGCGAGCTGGTCACTGGTGCGCGCCACCACGTCCGACAGGTCGACGTCGGCGACGAGCGCCTCGACGTAGCGGCGGTGGCTGTCGGCCCGGGACGGCTCCACCGTGGTGTGCCGGCCCAGGCCGCGGGCGGCGGCGCGCGGTTCGTCGGCCAGGATGTGCGCCAGCCCCTCGACGAGGGTGCCGGTGGTCGCGCCGTCGCGGCGGCTGAGCTCGGCGCGGACGATGTCGATGCGTCCCTGGATCATCCGGCGGAGGTAGGACAGGTCGACCTCCTCCTGCTCGGCCTCGGTCCGTAGCTCGCGGACCTCGGCCAGCGGGGCGGTCCGCAACCCGCTGAGGTAGTCCTCGGCCAGCACCCGGTCGATGCGGCGGGTGCCCCCGACCTCGGTGCCCTCGGCGCTCACGCCGGCTCCCCTCGATGACCATTCCTCGACGCCCACCGTCAGCGGGCTAACGCCATCGTGCCAGATGTTGTCGGATCCAGGGCCCCTCGTCACAGGGGTCGCGCGGGTTGGGCCGGACGGCTCAACGTCGGCGCAGGAACTGCCGAAGGCACACAGACAGCGACAGAACACACGCAGCGACAGAACACAGGCAAGCGACAGATCAGCCGGCCAGCGCGCCGGCGTCCCCGGCGGGAGGCTCGGCGTGCTCAAGGGCGACCTGTCGACCTCTACGCTCACCGAGGTCCTCGCCCAGCTCGCCGACGGTGCCGGCAGTGGGTGTCTGCACGTGGACGACGGCGTCGAGGAGAGCCGGGTCTACCTGCGCGGCGGTCAGGTCTACGCCGTCAACGTCCCCGGTCGCCGGCCGCAGCTCGGCTCGCGGCTCGTCACCTCCGGCGCACTCGGGCCCGAGGCGCTGGCCGAGGCGCTGGAGGCACAGCGCACCGAGCTGCAGGGCTGGCGGCTCGGCGAGCTGCTCGTCCACCTCGGCTACGTCGACCAGCCGGTCGTCGAGGCGTTCGTGCAGGAGCAGGTCCGCGAGTCGATGTCGGACCTGCTGCGCTGGCGCACCGCCACCTGGCGGTTCCGGGTCAACGAGCGCACCCGCGAGGACGTCGCACCGCCGGTCGCCGTCGCCGACCTGCTGGCCGAGCTCGACCTCCGCCGCGCGACCTGGCAGACCATCGAGGAGACGATCCACGGGCCGGAGGCCGTCCCGCTGCTGTCCGCCGGCGGCATCGCCTCGCCCGAGCTGGAGATCGACCCGGACGCCTGGTCCCTGCTGTGCAAGGTCGACGGCCGGCGCTCGGTGGGCGAGCTCGCGCGAGAGTGCGGCTTCACCCTGTTCGAGGCCGGCCAGGTGGTGCTCTCCCTGGTGCAGGCCGGGCTGCTCGAGGTGGAGGAGGAGTTGTCCGGTGCCGAGCCGGCGCCGCCCACCGACGAGGTCCTGGCGTACGACGAGGTCGTGCGCGCCCTGCGCGACCCGGACAGCCACGACCCGCACGACCCCGACCCGGCCTCGGTCGCGGCGCGGCTCGTCTCGGCCTTCACCGCCCCGGCCGTAGCCGACGTGCCCGCCCAGGCAACGGCCCCGCCCCAGGAGCTCGACCCGGCCCAGATGGCCGCGGCGCTGGCCGCCGCACTCGCCGGTCCCGCCGCCCTCGCAGGTGACGAGGAGCTGGAGGGCTCGATCTCGCGGGTCTCGCAGGCCCTGTCAGCGCTGCTCGGGCCGGCCCGGTCCGCCGAGGACGCGTTCGCCGTGACGCCACGACGGCGGCCCACTCCGCCGCCGGTCGACGAGGACGCCCAGCGGCGCAAGGCCGAGAAGGCCCGTCGGGAGTCCAAGCGGCGCGAGCGCGACGCCGCCGAGCTCGCGGCCGCCCAGGCCGAGCTCGAGCTCGGCCGCATGGCGGAGCAGGAGCGCCAGGCCGCACTGGAGGCTTCCGGTAACAGCGCCGAGGTGGTGGACCTGGAGGTACGCCGCGAGGCCGGCCGCCGCGAGGAGCAGGATCGGCTCGCCGTCGAGGCAGAGCAGGCGCAGCTCGCAGAACAGGCGCGGCTGGACGAGACCGCCCGACTCGAGGAAGCGGCGCGGCTCGCGGCCGAGGCCGAAGCCATCCGGCTGGCCGAGGAGGCCCGGCTCGCAGAGGAAGCACACCTGGCGGAACAGGCACGACTGGACGCGGAGGCCGAGGCTGCGCGGCGGGCCGAGGAAGCCTGGCTGGCTGAGCAGGCCCAGCTCGCCGCCGAAACGGAAGCGGCGCGGCTCGCCGGGCAGACCCGACTGGTTGAGCAGGCCCGACTGGCCGAGGAAGCCCGGCACGCCGAACAGACGCGCCTGGCGGAGGAAGCGCGGCTCGCCGAACAGGCGCATCGGGCGGCCGAGGCCGAAGCCGCCCGGCTGGCAGAAGAGGCGCGGCTGGCCGAAGAAGCACGGCTGGCCGAGGAAGCCCGGCTGGCAGAGGAAGCGCGCCTCGCCGAGGAAGCCCGGCTGGCAGCGCGCCTCGCCGAGGAAGCCCGGCTGGCCGAGGAAGCGCGCCTCGCCGAGGAAGCCCGGCTGGCCGAGGAGACGCGGCTCGCCGAACAGACCCGACTGGCCGAGGAAGCCTGGCTGGCAGCCGAGGCCGAGGCCGCTCGGGCCGCGGCAGAGGCCCAGTTCGCCGCCGAGGCCGAGGCCGCTCGGCTGGCCGACGAGGCCGCGCGCGCCGAGCAGGCCCGGCTGGCCGCCGAGGCTGAGGCCGCGGCCGCGCGGTTCGCCGAGCAGGCGGCCGAACGGGCCCAGGTTGCGCAGGAGGTCCGGCAGGCCCAGGAGGCCGCCGAGCAGGCGCGCCGCGACGCGCAGGCCGCAGAGGACCAACGCCAGGCCGATGAAGGCGAGCGTGCAGCGGCGGAGGCAGAGTCGGGACGTGCGGCCCAGGAGGCGGACCGGGACAGCCGACCACCGGTCGACGCCGCGGCTCAGGCGGCGGCCTTCGCTGAGCTCAGTGCTGCCGCGATGTCGACGCGACTGGCGGAGCCGGAAGCGCCGCAGGTCGAGGACGTGGAACCGGACGACGAGCCGGCGTACATCCATCGGGACACCGACACGGCCGCGCTGCTGCGTGAGCTGTCCTCGCTCGGACTCGACGACGACCCGCCGTCCTCGCCGGCTCCGGTGCGTCCGCCGACCACGTCGCCCCGTCCGGTGTCCGGCGCGTCGACCCAGACCAAGAAGCGCAAGGGCCTGTTCGGCCGCGGCTGAGCCGACCGAGCCCGGCCGGGCTGGTGCTCATTGCCGTTGGGGGTGGGCCCAGCCGTGGGGGGTGATCCAGCGGCCGTTCTTGAGTTGGATGCTGCGGTTGTTGTCGTGCAGCTGGTGGTGGTCGTGGGTGCACAGCGGGACCAGGTCTTGCAGTGAGGTGGTGCTGCTGGTGCGGTAGGGGATCACGTGGTGCGGGATGATCTCGTCGCCGTGGGCTTGGCTGCGGTGGCAGCCGTGCGCGGAGCAGCAGCGGGCCCATTGGGTGGTGAGGATGAGCCGTTCGGTGGCGGTGGCCAGGCGTTGGGTGTGGCTGACTTGCACGATCTTGCGGTGGGTGTCCAGGACGAGTCGGGTGAAGGTGCTGGTGCACAGCAGCGCACCGAGCTGGGTGCGGGCCAGCGGGTTGCCGCTGCCGGCGCGGGCGGGGAGCGCGCCGGGCCGGCCGTTGATGGTGTCGAGGGTGACGGTGACGGCCAGGTGCGGGTGGACTTTGTCGCGGGTGCCGAGCGCGCCGCTGCCGAGCAGCCGGCGCAGGGCTTGGCGCAGCGCGTCGTGGCGTTGGGTGCGCCTGCTGCGGGGCCGGGGGGTGCTGTCGGGCCAGTACTGCGGGTCCAACCCGGTCAGGTCCGGCTCGGTCAGGTCCGGCCCGGTCAGGTCCGGCCCGGTCAGGTCCGGCCCGGTCAGGTCCGGCCCGGTCAGGTCCGGCCCGGTCGGGCCGTCGCCTGCCGCGGCGGTAGCTTCGCCAGGCCCGGCGCCGGCCGCGGTGCTGCCGGGCAGGGTGCTGCTGCTCCGGCCTGTGGTGGCGGTGCGCCAGGCGTTGGTGTCGGTGGGGTTGTCGGGGTCGACGGCGTGTTCGGCGCCGAGCAGGGTGAACAGCAGCTCGCCGGTCTCCTCGTCGAGCTCGCCGCGCAGCGTCC
>JAABUT010000005.1_pt1 | contig 64145 bp, 61 predicted proteins | sample 5559281 | NCBI WGS metagenome assembly JAABUT01 (sample SAMN10711880, study PRJNA513359) | rock metagenome | isolation source: Antarctica rocks | place: Antarctica: Victoria Land, Ricker Hills nord | collected 2016-01-04 | reverse complement strand
CCGTGCTCGAGGAGATCGCCGGTGAGAATGCTGACAAGCTGAGCATCGTCAAGCTGAACATCGACGAGAACCCCGGCGCGGCCCGCGACTACCAGATCATGTCGATCCCCACGATGGCGGTGTTCTCGGGCGGCAAGATCGTCAAGCAGATCGTGGGCGCAAAGCCCAAGGCCGCCATCCTAAAGGACCTCGAGGCCTACCTCTAGATCGTCCGCGCAGGGTACGGCCGGACCTCCCTGCGGGGGAGTCCGGCCGTCGTCGTCGTACGACGGGTCCTGGGCCTTCGGTGGTTACAGTGGTCGCTCCCGGCCTGGAGGTCCCGCACCGTGCAGCTGTTCCGCCGGGGTGACAGCGGTCCTGCCGTGGCCGAGGTGCAGGCCACGTTGGTCGCCCTCGGGCTGCTCGCCGCCGCGCCCGCCGAGCCGGTCTTCGACGAACCGACCGACCGTGCCGTCCGGGAGTTCCAGCAGCGCCGCGGAGTCACCGTGGACGGGATCGTCGGGCGTGAGACGTGGCTGGCGATGCAGGCCGCGCGACGCAAGCTGGGTGACCGGCTGCTCTCGCTGGCCGGCCGGCCGTTCACGGGTGACGACGTCGCCGCCCTGCAGGAGCGGCTGCTGGAGCTGGGCTTCGACGCCGGCCGGGGGGATGGCGTCTTCGGGGTCCGGACCGAACAGGCACTGAAGGGCTTCCAGCGCGAGTACGGCCTGGTCAGCGACGGGGTCTGCGGACCGTCGACGCTGCGGGCCCTCAAGCAGCTCGGCCGGCTCGTCGTAGGCGGCCGGCCACATGCGCTGCGCGAGAGCGAGGTCCTGCGCCGCTCCGGCGCGGCGTTGGCCGGCAAGGTCGTCGTCGTCGACCCTGGTCACGGTGCCGCTGACCGGGGAGCGAGCGCGCATGGGCTGGACGAGGCCGACATCGCCTACGACCTGGCTGCGCGTCTAGAGGGCCGGCTGTCGGCCGTCGGCGTCCGCGCGTTGCTGACCAGGGGCCCCGACAGTGACCCGAGCGAACCCGACCGTGCGCTGTTCGCCAACCAGGCGCGGGCCGACCTGGTGCTGAGCCTGCACGTCGACCGGGCGGGCTCCGCACGCTGCCACGGCGTCGCGAGCTACCACTTCGGCACCGGCAACGGCCTGACGTCCACCGTGGGTGAGCAACTGGCCTCGCTCGTGCAGCGCGAGGTCGTGGCCCGCACCGACCTGCTGGACTGCCGGGTCCACGAGAAGACCTGGGAGCTACTGCGCTTGACCCGGATGCCGTCCGTCCGGCTGGAGCTGGGGCACGTCACGCACCCCGGCGACGCGGCCCGGCTGGCCGACGCGGCCTTCCGGGACACCGTGGCCGAGGCGCTGCTCGTCGCCGTCCAGCGGCTGTACCTGCCGCCGGACCTCGACCCGCCCACCGGTGTGCTGCGGCTGCCCAGCCTGGCCGCCCGCTGACCCGTCGTACGCCCTGGACCCGCGCTGATCATGGACGTCTGGTTGTGGGCTGAGCGTCGACGATGACCACACGTCCATGATCGCCGAAGCGACTGGCGGGCTGAGGCGACTGGCAGGAGGGTCGATCAGACGGGGCGCAGCAGCGGATCGGGCGACATCGAGCCGAGCAATCGCTCCAGCGCCACCTCGACGTCCTCCCGCCAGGAGACGGCGCTCTTGAGCTCCAGTCGCAGCCGGGGGTAGCGGTGGTGCGGCCGGACCGTCTTGAACCCGACGGCCTTGAGGTGGTCCGCGGGCAGGACGCAGGCGGCGGACTCCCAGCGCAGGTCGCCGAACGCCTCGATGGCCTTGACACCGCGCCGGGTGAGGTCCTTCGCGACGGACTGGAGCAGCATCCGGCCCAGGCCGCCGCCCTCGAACTCGGGCAGCACGTGCCCGGTCATGAGCAGCACTGCGTCGGCCGACACCGGCGAGGTCGGGAACGCCACCGACCGCGGGACGTAGGCCGGCGGTGCGTACATCACGTAAGCCGCCGGCACCGAGTCGACGTAGACCACCTTGCCGCAGGAACCCCACTCCAGCAGCGTCGCGGAGACCCAGGACTCCTTCTCGAACGCGGTATCGCCCGCCTCGAGCGCCCGGTCGAATGCCACCGGGTCGAGCTCCCAGAACACGCACTTGCGGCACCGCACCGGAAGGTCGTCCAGGTTGTCCAGGGTGATGTTGACCGCGCGCCTGCTCATCGCTGGCGAGGCGCCTTCCACAGCGCGGCGAGCCAGCCCCCACACGCCCCGAGCAGCAAACCGAGGGACGTCAGGCCGACAGCACGTGGGCGCGGAGGACTTACCACGGGGACAAGCGTACGACGCCCGCTGCAGCGGGCCGGTGAGTCAGCGCCCTCCCGGTAGCCTCGTCGCATGGCAGGGGCGTCCGAGGCGGGCCGGGGCAGTCGCACGTTCGACGCCTTCACGGCTCGTTACGCCGCCCGTACCGCCGGCATGACGGCCTCGGAGATCCGGGCGCTGTTCGCAGTCGCGAGCCGGCCCGAGGTCGTCAGCCTCGCGGGCGGGATGCCTTACACCACAGCGCTTCCGCTCGACGCGGTCGGCAAGCTGTTGTCCGACCTGCTGGCGACCCGCGGTGCTCAGGCGCTGCAGTACGGCTCCGGTCAGGGCGACGTGGCGCTGCGCGAACTCATCTGCGAGGTGATGGCCCTCGAGGGAGTGCGGGGCTCGCCCGACGACGTCGTGGTCACTGTCGGCAGCCAGCAGGCCCTCGACCTGGTGACCCGGATCTTCTGTGATCCGGGCGACGTGGTGCTGGCCGAGGCACCGTCGTACGTCGGTGCGCTCGGCACCTTCGCGGCCTACCAAGCCGAGGTCGTACACGTGCCCATGGACTCCCACGGCCTGGTGCCTGAGGCGGTGCGGCAGGCGATCGCCGCGGTCGCGGCGGCCGGCAAGCGCGCCAAGTTCCTCTACACGATCCCGAACTTCCACAACCCGGCCGGGACGTCGCTGTCCGACTCCCGCCGGGACGAGGTGCTGGCGATCTGCCAGGCCGCCGGGCTGCTCGTGCTGGAGGACAACCCCTACGGCCTGCTCGGCTTCGACGGGCCCCCGGTCCCTGCGATCCGCGCCCGGGCCGGTGAGGAGCACGTGCTCTACCTCGGCTCGTTCAGCAAGACCTTCGCGCCCGGCCTGCGGGTCGGCTGGGTGCTGGCGCCGCACGCGGTGCGTGAGAAGCTGGTGCTGGCCAGCGAGGCCAGCGTGCTGTGCCCGCCCGCGCTGAACCAGATGGCGGTCGTTGAGTACCTGTCCACCCAGGACTGGCAGGGCCAGGTCGAGGTGTTCAAGGGGATCTACCGCGAGCGCCGCGACGCGATGCTCGACGAGCTGACCACGCAGATGCCGGTCGGCACGACGTGGACGCGACCGGCCGGCGGCTTCTACGTCTGGACCACCCTTCCTGAGGGGCTGGACGCCAAGGTCATGCAGCCGCGGGCGCTGACGGCCCGCATCGCCTACGTGCCAGGGGTCGGCTTCTACGCCGACGGCTCCGGCGCGCGCGAGCTGCGGCTGTCCTACTGCTTCCCCCAGCCCGACCGGATCCGGGAGGGCGTACGCCGACTCGCCGGCGTGGTCGCCGCCGAGCTGGACCTGCTGGCGACCTTCGGCCCGACGCTGTCGACCCGCGCTCCGGGCGCGTCGACCCCGGCCCCCGACATGGCCTGACCTCCGGTTACGTCGGCGGGCCCTCCACCAGCTCGGCGATCCGCTGAAGGTCCTCCAGCGTCGCGAACTCGATGGTGATCCGGCCCTTGCTGCGGCCGACGTCGACCCTGACCCGCGTCTCCAGCCGGTCGCTGAGCCGGTCCGCGACCTCGCGGGCGGCGTCCGGCACGACCCGGGCACCGGACCTGCGGCGCGGGGCGGGAGGGTCGGCTGCCGCCAGCGAGACGGCCTCTTCCGTCGCCCGGACCGACATCCCCTCGGCCACGATGCGGTGCGCCATCGCCTCCTGTGCCTCGGTGCTCGACAGGCCTAGGACCGCCTTCGCGTGCCCGGCTGACAGCACCCCCGCGGCCACCCGGCGCTGCACCGCGGTCGGCAGCTGCAGCAGCCGAAGCGTGTTGGTGATCTGCGGCCGGGACCGGCCGATCCGCTGCGCCAGCTCCTCGTGCGTGATGGCGAAGTCCTCCAGCAGCTGCGCGTAGGCGGCCGCCTCCTCGAGCGGGTTGAGCTGGCTGCGGTGCAGGTTCTCCAGCAGCGCGTCGCGCAGCATGACGTCATCGCCGGTCTCGCGCACGATGGCCGGGATGGTGGTCAGCCCGGCTTCGCGGGCCGCCCGCCAACGGCGCTCGCCCATGACCAGCTCGTACCTGTCCAAGCCGACCGGCCGGACCACTATCGGCTGCAGCAAGCCGATCTCGCGCACGGAGTGCACCAGCTCGGCGAGCGCCTCCTCGTCAAAGGACGTCCGCGGCTGCACCGGGTTCGGCACGATGCTGTCGAGCGGGAGCTCGGCGAACCGGGCGCCGGTCGAGTGCGTCCCTGGCCCCTGCGGGATCAGGGCGCCGAGCCCTCTGCCCAGGCCGCCGCGGGCATTCACCGCGCAGCACCTCGTACGGCGATCTCGCGGGCAGCATCGACGTAGGCCATGGCCCCTCGGGATCCCGGGTCGTAGGTCACGACCGACTGCCCGTAGCCGGGGGCCTCGCTCACCCGCACCGACCGCGGGATCATCGTGGCCAGCACGGTGTCGCCGAAGTGGCCGCGCACCTCCTCGGCGACCTGGTCGGCCAGCTTGGTCCGAGCGTCGTGCATGGTCAGCAAGATGGTGGAGACCGACAGCGAGGGGTTGAGGTGGGCCTTGACCAGATCCACCGAGCGCAGCAGCTGGCCGAGTCCCTCGAGGGCGTAGTACTCGCACTGGATCGGGATGAGCACCTCAGTGGTGGCCACCATCGCGTTGACGGTCAGCAGGCCGAGCGACGGCGGGCAGTCGACCAGCACGTAGTCGACGTCCTCGCCCGGCGCCCCCGGCGCGCAGTAGGCCACGATCGCGCGTTGCAGCCGGGTCTCCCGGGCGACCATGCTGACCAGCTCGATCTCGGCGCCGGCCAAGTCGATCGTTGCGGGCACGCAGCGCAGCCGGGGCACGCCGGCGGCGAGCTGGACCAGGTCGGCGATCGGCGTGGACTCGACCAGCACGTCGTAGACGTCGGGGACGCCGCTGTTGTGCGGGACGCCGAGGGCGGTCGAGGCGTTGCCCTGCGGGTCCAGGTCGATGACCAGCACGGTGCGGCCGTGCAGGGCGAGCGCGACGGCCAGGTTGACCGTCGACGTCGTCTTGCCGACCCCCCCCTTCTGGTTGGCGACCGTGATGACTCGCCGGTGCACCGGCGTCGGGAAGACCTCCGATCCGGACCGCACGCGTACCGCCGCCGCCGCCTGTTCGCCGATCGGCGTGCCCATGTCGCTGTCCTGCAGCGCCGTGCGCAACCGCTCCGCAGGCCCCAGCCCCGGGTACGTCGGGTCCGGCCCGAGGGCGGCCGGCATGGCAGGTGTGCCGTCGGACCAGGTCGGGCCGGCCGGCCTGATGTCGGTCATCGCTGTCCCCGCTGCGGCCCACGTGGCCGGTCCCTGCGAGGGGTCGAACGGGGTGTCGCTGCCTGGCCGGGGGCGGCGCCGCGTACGACCACGACGACCCGGGCGGCGGTCAGCAGCTCCGCGTCTCCCACCTCGACGACCTGTGCGGACACGGCGCCCAGGCGGTGCAATGCCGGGCGGGCTGCAGCCAGCTCCACAGGCGCCTGCTCACCCTTGAGGGCCATCAGCCGACCACCGGGCCGCAGCAGCGGCAGTGCCCACCCGGCCAGCCGATCGAGGGGCGCAACGGCCCGCGCGACAACGGCGTCGACCTCGACGCTGCCGGCCAGTTGCTCCGCGCGAATGCGGCGCACGACGACGGTACGCAGGCCCAGCGCCAAGACCGCTTCGGTCAGGAAGCTCGCACGACGCAGCAGGGGCTCGACCAGCACGACGGTCAGATCCGGTCGCTGCAGGGCCAGCACGAGACCGGGCAGCCCGGCGCCGGATCCCAGGTCCATCACGACGGCACCGTCGGGCAGTAGCGCCGTGAGTCCGGCGCAGTTGAGCAGGTGCCGCTCCCACAGCCGGGGCGCCTCGCGCGGGCCGAGCAGCCCGCGCTCGACCCCCGGCCCGGCCAGCAGCCCCGCGTAGTCCTCGAGCAGGGGCAGTGCCTCGCCGAAGACCCGGGCGGCGACGGTCGGAGCCGGCATAGTGACCAGTGCGGTCGTCGTCACGCGCCCGGCAGGACGACGACGCGCCGCTCGGGCTCGACGCCCTCGGACTCGCTGTGCACACCGTCGACGCCGGCGACGGCGTCGTGCACGACCTTGCGCTCGAACGGCGTCATCGGGGCAAGCGAGATCGGCTCGCTACTGGCGAGAACGCGCTCCGCCGCCCGGCTGCCGATCTCGGTGAGCTCGGTCCGGCGGCGGGCGCGGTAGCCGCCGACGTCGAGCATCAGCCGGCTCCGTACACCGGTGTGCTGGACGACGGCCAGCCGGGTCAGCTCCTGCAGCGCCTCGAGCACCTGGCCGTTCGGGCCGACGAGCGCGTCCAGACCCTCGCCGACGATGGCAACAACCGCGCGGGTCCCCTCGACATCCATGTCGAGATCACCGTCTACGTCGGCGATGTCGAGCAACCGCTCCAAGTAGTCGCCGGCGATGTCACCCTCCTGAACCAGCAGCTCCTGGCCGTTGAGGACGGGCTCAGCGGCCGAGGGGTTGGCATCGCCAGCCGCCTCTGAGGTGGTCAGGGTGTCGTCCTGTGTCACGGGGAGTCCTCGTCCATCGGGTCGATCTGCGTCGTGCCGCAGTCTGCTGTCTTCACCATCATGGTGATCTGGCGGGGACCGCCCGGCTAGCGCCGGCCGCCCTTGCGCGACTTGTTCTTGCGGCTCCCGGCGGCACGTCGGTCGGCAGGGCGGGCGACCACGGGTCGCGCGCCGGTGGCGGTCGCGGTCTTAAACCCAGCTCCGATAGACCCGGACGAGCTACCGGTCGGCGCGCCGGTGGACGTAGCCGGCGGTGGGTTCGCAGCGCTCACGGGGACCGGAGTCGGCTCGACCGGCGCCTCGACGACCTTGGTACGGCCGCGCCCGAAACCGAGCCCACCGAAGCCGAGCCCACCGGCCGCCTTCGCACCGGCCACGGCTCCGTCGCCACCGTCCGGGCCGGCCTTGCCACCGGCCGGGCCGGCCTTGCCACCCACCGGGCCGGCCTTGCCACCCACCGGGCCGGCTACGGCGACGACGGGAGGCATCCGCTTGATGACCCACGCCTGCTGACCCATCGACCAGACGTTGGTGGTCAGCCAATAGAGCAGGACCCCGACCGGGAAGCTGAAGCCGAAGATGGCGAACGAGAACGGCAGCACGTACAGCATGATCTTCTGCACCTGAGCCTGCTGAGCATCCGCGGCCGCACCGTTGCGGGCCATCATCTGCCGCTGCGTGAAGAACGTCGTCCCCCCCATGACCACGATCATGATCGCAGCGACCACCTTGACGGTGAGCGCGTTGCCACCGAGGTCGGCCAGCAGCGACGCCTTGCTGTTGAAGGCGGCCGAGATCGGCGCCCCGAAGACCTTGGCCCGGGCACCCTGTTCCAGCAGCGTCGACGGCAGACCGTAGGCGCCCTTGAACACGCCGTTGTGGGGGCGGAACTCGTTCATCACCCGGAACAGCGCGAAGAACACGGGCAGCTGCAGGACCAGCGGGAGGCAGCCCGAGATCGGGTTCGCGCCGTGGTCCTTGTACAGCTTCATCAACTCGGTGTTGAGCGTCTCGCGGTCACCCTTGTGCTTTGCCTGCAGCTCCTTGATCTTCGGGGCCAGCTCCTGCATGCGGCGCTGGCTCTTGATCTGCTTGACGAACAAGGGAAACAGCAGCAGCCGCACGGTGACGGTAAGCAAGACGATGGACAGGCCCCAGGCCGGGCCGCTGCCGGGGATGAGGAAGGTCGACAACGCCGAGTGGATGCCCTCCAGGACCGTCGCGACGGGCGTGGCCAGGATGGTGAAGACATTCACGGGTGGGCTCCTGCGCGGCTGCGCGTGCTCGGGGAGGGGTGCGGGGACTGCTGCTCGGGGCGCGGCGTCCCGAGGGGCGCTCGCTCCATGGTCGCAGAACGAGCGGGCGGCACCGGGTCGTGCCCGCCGGGGTGGAACGGGTGGCAGCGACCGATCCGGCGCAGTGCCAGCCAACCGCCGCGCCGCAGCCCGTGACGGGACAGCGCCGTGACGGCATACGCGCTGCAGCTGGGGGCGAACCGACAGCGCGGTCCCAGCAGCGGCGAGACCCAACGTTGGTAGTGGCCCACGACGTAAACCAGCACCCGGACGGCGCGCGACGTGGGCACCGGCACGTCGCTCACGGGGTGCTCCCGGGGCTGGCCGGCTGAGCGGGCGGGGCCGGTCGCGGCGAGCGCGTCAGCCGTCTGAGTGCGGCGTCCAGGTCCGCCCCGAGCTGCTGGCTGCTGCTGTCGGCCGCGGCCGGGGCCGCGCGCACCACGAGACGGACCCCCGGCTCGAGGGCGGCGAGTCGATCCCGCAGCAGGTGACGCAGCCGACGGGAAACCCTGCTGCGCACGACGGACCCGCCGACCGCCTTGCTGACGATCAGGCCCACCAGTGCAGGCGCGTCCTGCATCGGGTCGGGCGGGGCCAGCTGGTGGACGGTGAGGGTCGCTCGCCCCGTCCGACGACCGCGGCGGACGACCTCGGTGAAATCGGACCGGGCACGCAGGCGGGAGGCGGCTGGCAGCACCGGCAGCGTCAGGCGGACAGCTCGGAGCGGCCCTTGCGACGGCGGGCGCCGAGGATTGCCCGCCCCGCACGGGTGCGCATGCGCAGCCGGAAGCCGTGCGTCTTGGCGCGCCGGCGGTTGTTCGGCTGGAAGGTGCGCTTGCTCACGGTGGTGCTCCAAGGTCGTCGCCCTGCACCGGGCGTGCGGGTGGTCTTGCGGCTGGCCTGCTCGTTCGGGGGTGCCTGACCCGCGCAGCGACAGGCGCCGAACGGACGACTGGGCACGGGCACAGACCGCTCCACGGTACGTACAGTGCGCGAAGCGGTCAAACGGCAGCGACCGGCGCCGGCGACCAGCCTGCACGACCTGTGGACAACTGCTTGCCGGAGGATGGGGGCTGCTGTTAGCGTCCGCGGGCCGCACCTTCTCCCCCGACAGCCCCCCGGCTCACAGGGGACCACGCCGCTCCGCTGCTGCATCCACAGAGTGTGGATAACTTTGTGGATGCCGGATCTGCTGTCGCTGGGCCCTCGACCCGCCGCCGCTCTGCCCCCCGTCGGCTCGCGGCCGCTCGCCGTCGAGCGGCGTACCTGTCGTGCCTCGGCGCCCCAGCGTCCCTCCCGCTCACCAGCCCTACCTCGAGGACCTCTGTGACCAATCTGCCGCCCGCCGCCCTCGACCTGCCGGCGGGTGGAGTCGACACGACTGACGGGGCCGGGGACGACCCGGCCGGCCGGCCGGTGGCCGACGAGGGAGCTGCCCGGGAGAGCGACCTCGAGCTGGTCTGGGCCCAGGTGCTGGCCGAGCTCGGCGGCGGCGACCTGTCCCCCCAGCACCGGGCGTGGGTCAACCTCACCCGTCCGCTCGGGCTGGTCGAGGACACCGCGCTGCTGGCGGCTCCCAACGACCTGGCAAAGAACGTCCTCGAGAGCCGCCTGCGGCCGGTCGTGGCCAGCGCGCTGTCCGCCGCCTACGGCCGCGCCATCCGCGTCGCGGTCACGGTGCAGCCGTCGAACGATGACGAGCAGACCCTCGAGCAGCTCGACGGGCAGGAGCGGGCCCGAGCCGAGCGCGCCGGCCGGCCGGCGCGCGACAGAGCGCTTCCCGGGACCGGAAGGGACCGTGCCGGCGGGCACGACGGCTACGGGGCCCCGGACGCCTATGGCGCCTCCGGCTCACGCGACAGTGATCCCTTCGGTCCGGGCGGCCGTAGCCGCGGCGCAGCGGTTGAGCCCGCCCGGCTCAATCCCAAGTACACCTTTGAGACGTTCGTCATCGGCTCGTCCAACCGGTTCGCGCACGCCGCGGCGGTGGCGGTGGCGGAGGCGCCAGCCAAGGCCTACAACCCGCTTTTCGTGTACGGCGAGTCCGGGCTCGGCAAGACGCACCTGCTGCACGCCATCGGCCACTACGCGCAGCACCTATTCACCGGCGCCCGGGTGCGCTACGTGAGCTCCGAGGAGTTCACCAACGACTTCATCAACAGCCTGCGGGACGACAAGCAGCACGCCTTCCAACGGCGCTACCGGGATGTCGACGTCCTGCTGATGGATGACATCCAGTTCCTGGAGAACAAGGAGCGGACGCAGGAGGAGTTCTTCCACACCTTCAACACGCTGCACAACGCCAACAGGCAGATCGTGATCACCTCGGACCGGCCGCCACAGCAGCTGTCCACCCTGGAGGACCGGCTGCGTACCCGCTTCCAGTGGGGCCTGATCACCGACGTCCAGCCGCCTGACATCGAGACCCGCATCGCGATCCTTCGTAAGAAGGCCGCTCAGGACCGGTTGCTGGCGCCCCCGGAGGTCCTCGAGTTCATCGCGAGCAAGATCGCGACCAACATCCGGGAGCTGGAGGGGGCCTTGATCCGGGTGACCGCGTTCGCCTCGCTGAACCGGCAGCCGGTCGACCTATCCTTGGCCGAGATCGTGCTCAAGGACCTGATCCCGGCCGAGGGCGGCCCAGAGATCACCGGCGCGACCATCATGGCGGCGACCGCGGAGTACTTCAGCCTGACGATGGAGGACCTCTGCGGGTCGTCACGATCACGTGTGCTGGTGACCGCCCGACAGATCGCGATGTACCTGTGCCGCGAACTCACGGCCTTGTCGCTGCCCAAGATCGGCCAGATGTTCGGGGGCCGCGATCACACCACCGTCATCCATGCCGACCGCAAGATCCGCGGGCAGATGGCGGAGCGCAGAGCCACCTACAACCAAGTGGCCGAGCTCACTAACCGCATCAAAACGCGCTCGCGGCAGTGATCCACCCGACGGGTGACCGCGATCACAGTGCCTTGCACAGTGTGTGCATAAGGCTGTGGAGAACCGAGGGGCGAGGTGGACGCAGGATGACGACAGCGCGGCTGTCCCCCGACGCCCACAGGTCGACGGGGTGGACGTCCACAGCCGCCGCACAGCCCGGTCCCGCGGCTGACCTGCGGCGATGGTCGGGATCCACAGGGTTGCACGCACCTATGACGACGACTGCCTCTACCTCCCCGGAAGAACTCCTTGGGGTTCTGCTGGCTGCCCGCTGTGGACCGAGCCGCGGACGGACCGGGCCCCAGTGCCGAGACACCCGTCGTACCGGTCGGGCAGAGTGCCTGCTCCGGGCGCCAGGCATCGGGGCGAGAGGGATGACGGAGATGACATGGAGCTGAGGGTCGAGCGGGACGCGTTCGCGGACGCGGTCGTCTGGACGGCACGGTCGCTGCCCGCACGCCCGCCCATGCAGGTCCTGCTGGGGTTGTTGCTGGAGACGTCCGACGACGGCCTGTCGGTGAGCGGGTTCGACTACGAGGTCTCCTCGCGCATCCGGGTGGACGTCTCGACCGCGGATCCTGGTCGGGTGCTGGTGCCGGGCCGGCTGCTGGCCGATATCGTGCGGTCGTTACCGCTGCAGCCGGTCGACCTTCGCCTGGAGGGCACCCGCGTCGTGCTCACCTGCGGCTCTGCCCGCTTCACCCTGCCGACGCTGCCCGTGGAGGACTACCCCACCCTGCCGGCGATGCCCGCGACTGCCGGCGCGCTGGAGAGCGACGTGTTCGCCGCTGCTGTCGCGCAGGTAGCGCTGGCGGCCGGCCGGGACGACACCCTGCCGGTCCTGACCGGCGTCCGCCTCGAGATTGAGGGCGACCAGCTGACCCTCGCCGCCACCGATCGCTACCGGCTGGCCGTCCGGACGCTGCCCTGGCGGCCCCGGATCCCGGAGCTGTCTGCGACGGCCCTCATTCCGGCACGTACGTTGGCCGACACGGCCAAGGCCTTGACCGGCGGCCCGGAGGTCCTGCTCGCGCTGTCCACCGCCGGCGCCGGCGAAGGGATGATCGGCTTCGAGGGCGGTGGCCGGCGGACCACCTCACGGCTGCTCGAGGGCGAGTTCCCGAAGTACCGGTCGCTGCTGCCGAGTGAGAGCTCTGCGGTGGCAGAGGTGGTTACCGGCGCGCTGAGCGAGGCGGTGAAGCGGGTGGCGCTGGTCGCGGCCCGCAACGCACCGGTCCGGTTCGGGTTCTCGGCCGACGGCGTGGTCCTCGAAGCCGGTGGGGCGGATGACGCTCAGGCCTCCGAGCGGTTGGAATGCGGCTGGGAGGGTGAGCCGATGTCGATCGCTTTCAACCCGCAGTACCTGCTCGACGGGTTGGCGGCTGCTGACTCGGACAGCACCGTGCTGTCGTTCACCGGGCCGACCCGGCCGGCTGTGCTCACCGGCAAGCGCCCGGCGCCCGGTGAGGTCGCTGACTACCGCTACCTGCTGATGCCGGTGCGGTTGTCCGGCTGAGGCTGCCGCTGGGTACGGTCCTCGACGAGGGAGCACACCGGCGCACAGACAAGGGGGCCAGATGGCGACGTTGGGCATGGTCGGACTGGGTCGCATGGGCGGCAACATGGCCGAGCGGCTGCGTCGCGGCGGGCACGCGGTCGTGGGCTACGACCGAGCAGCAGGTATCCGCGATGTGGAGTCCCTCGAGGCGCTGGTCCAGGCCCTGCCGACGCCGCGCATCGTCTGGGTGATGGTCCCGGCCGGGACGCCGACGTACGAGACCATCGACACGCTGAAGGGCCTGCTGAGCAAAGGTGATGTGGTCGTGGACGGCGGCAACAGCCGTTACACCGACGATCAGCGGCACGCCATCGACCTGGCCGATGCCGAGATCGGCTTCGTCGACGCCGGGGTGTCCGGTGGGGTGTGGGGGCTGACCGAGGGCTACGCGCTGATGGTCGGCGGCGAGCCCGAGCACGTCGCGCTCGTCCAGCCGTTCTTCGACGTCCTCAAGCCGGAGGGCGACAGCGGATATGTGCACGCCGGCGCCGTCGGAGCCGGTCACTTCGCCAAGATGGTGCACAACGGCATCGAGTACGGCCTGATGCAGGCCTATGCCGAGGGCTGGGAGCTGATGGAGGCCACCGAGCTGATCACCGACGTCCCGGCCGTCGTGGCCAGCTGGCAGAAGGGAACCGTCATCCGGTCCTGGCTGCTCGACCTCGAGGTGAGGGCGCTGCACGAGGACCCGCACCTCGAGCAGCTGCGGGGCTACGCCGAGGACTCCGGTGAGGGCCGCTGGACGGTGCAGGCGGCGGTGGACCACGCGGTGCCGCTCCCGGTGATCACGGCGGCGCTGTTCGCCCGGTTCGCGAGCCGCCAGGCGGACTCACCGGCGATGAAGGTCGTCGCCGCGCTGCGCAACCAGTTCGGGGGGCACGCCGTGACGTCGTCCGCCGGCTCCGAGCAGAAGGGTGCCGACTCGCCCGGCGCTGACGTCGTTGCTCCAGGAGCCGGTGAGCACGACCCGGCGCAGGGCAAGGCCCGTGGAGAGGCCGGCGTCGAGCCCGGCGCCTGAGCCGTGTACGTCTCTGCGCTGTCACTGACCGACTTCAGGTCCTGGGGGCAGCTCGATCTTGAGTTGGCGCCAGGCTCGACCGCGCTGGTCGGCAGCAACGGCCAGGGCAAGACCAACGTCGTCGAGGCCCTGCTGTACGTCGCCACGCTCGGCAGCCACCGAGTGGCGACCGACGCGCCGCTGGTGCGGCAGGGCGCTGAGCAGGCGGTCGTGCGCGCCCGCGTGGAGCGGGCCGGCCGGCAGGCAGTCGTGGAGCTCGAGCTCAACCCCGGCAAGGCGAACCGCGCGCGGATCAACCGCGGGCCGGTGCCGCGCGCGAAGGAGGTCCTGGGCCTGCTGCGAGCGGTCCTGTTCGCGCCGGAGGACCTGGCCCTAGTACGCGGGGATCCCAGCGAACGACGTCGTCTGCTCGACGACCTGCTGGTGTCTCGGACCCCCCGGCTGGCCGGGGTGCGCAGCGACTACGAGCGGGTTCTCAAGCAGCGCAACGCGCTGCTCAAGACCGCCTTCCTGGCCCGTCGCTCCGGCGGCGGCGACATGCGGACGCTGGACGTGTGGGACGCTCACCTCGCCCGTGCTGGCGCCGAGCTGCTGTCCGCCCGGCTTGACCTGGTCGACGGCCTGGTACCGCTCGCCGATGTCGCCTACCGCGAGGTGAGCAAGGACCAGGGCGAGCTGGCACTGGCCTACCGCAGCTCGCTCGGGCAAGCACTTCCGGACACCCGGGACCGCGCGCTGCTGAGCGCGGCCCTGCTCTCGGAGCTGGCCCGGATGCGCTCCCAAGAGCTCGAGCGCGGGGTCTCGCTGGTCGGGCCGCACCGCGACGACCTCGTGCTGTCGCTGGGATCCCTGCCGGTCAAGGGCTACGCCTCGCACGGGGAGGCCTGGTCGGTCGCGCTGGCGCTGCGCCTGGCGTCGTACGAGCTGCTGCGCGCCGACGGGGCCGATGGGGACGGTGAGCCAGTGCTGGTGCTGGATGACGTGTTCGCCGAGCTGGACACCGGCCGTCGCGAGCGGCTCGCCACACTGGTGCAGGGCGCTGAGCAGGTGATCGTCACCGCGGCCGTGCCCGGGGATGTGCCCGAGCAGCTGCTGGGCGGACGGTACGACGTGCACGACGGGGAGCTCACCCGTGTCCGATGAGCCGACCGGGGACCGGCCGGAGCTGAAAGGCCCCGACCTCGTCCGGGCGGCGCTGGCCGAGGCCAAGGCCGCGGCCCGGGCCAAGGGGGCACCCGCCCGATCGCCCCGCCGGGTCGCCGCTCGCATGGCCCCCGGCGACGGCCGGGACCCGATGAGCTTCGGACAGGCCATTAGTCGGCTGGTTGCTGAGCGGGGCTGGCAGGACACCACCACGGCGGCGGGGGTGCTGGCCAACTGGGCGCAGGTCGTCGGGCCCGAGCTGGCCGATCACTGCCAGCCCGTCAGCCTGGTGGCGGGCGAGCTCGTGCTGGTCGCCGAGTCCTCCGCCTGGGCGACGCAGCTCAGGTTGCTGACCCGTACCCTGATGGCGAGGGTGCGTGACCACGCCGGTGACGGCGTGGTCACCACGGTCGTGGTTCGCGGGCCGGTTCAGCCCGACTGGCGCAAGGGGCCACGCCGGGTGGCTGGACGGGGTCCCCGGGACACATACGGCTAGACAGGCCTCTGACAGCGCTGCCCGTGGGGACCCACCCGCCTGGGGGTCCGGCGCGCCACGACCGTCCACAGGGCCGCTGCTGGGCGATGCAGCGGTCGTCGAGGGCTACACTGGCCGAAGACGACGACCGACCGGTGGCTGTCCCGCGACGCGGGTCAACGGCTCGCCAGCCGGTTTGCGGCGTCCGGCCGGTGCCGGTGTCGCTGATGCGCCCGCGAGCGGGCAGAGCGGAGCACCTCCCCTCGTGACCGACGAGCCCGACGCCCCCTCAACCATCCACGCTGTCTCCGCAGCCGTTACGGCCGCCCCGCCGGGGGCCCAGTCACCGGCAGCCCCTACCGTCCCGGCCAGCCATCCGTCGTACGACGCCTCCTCGATCACCGTGCTGGAGGGCCTCGAAGCGGTCCGCAAGCGACCTGGCATGTACATCGGCTCGACCGGCGAGCGGGGCCTGCACCACCTGGTCACCGAGGTGGTGGACAACGCGGTCGATGAGGCCCTCGCCGGATACTGCGACACGATCCGGGTGACGCTGCTCACGGACGGCGGGGTGCGGGTGACCGACAACGGCCGCGGCATCCCGGTGGAGATGCATCCCAAGGAGCACCGGCCGGCGATCGAGGTGGTGCTCACGACGCTGCACGCGGGGGGCAAGTTCGACAGCCAGTCCTATGCCGTGTCCGGCGGGCTGCACGGCGTCGGGGCGGCGGTCGTGAACGCCCTGAGCACCCGGCTCGACGTGGAGATCCTGCGCGATGGTTCCACGTGGAACCAGACGTACACCCAGAGCGTCCCAGGCGAGCTGGTTCGCGGCGCAGCCACCGCCGCGACCGGTACGACGGTGACGTTTTGGGCCGACCCGGACATCTTTCAGGAGACGACGACCTACGACCGGCAGACGCTGCTGCGTCGGCTCCAGGAGATGGCGTTCCTCAACAAGGGCCTGTCCATCACGCTTCGGGACGAGCGGCTCGAGGTGACGGGCGACGAGGAGCCGTTCGAGGTGCTGTTCTGCTACCCGGACGGGCTGGCCGACTTCGTGCGCCACCTGGGAGCCACCAGGACTCCCGTGCACCCCAACATCATCGCCTTTGAGGACGAGACCGCGCTCGAGGCGCCGGGGCAGAAGATGTCGGTGGAGGTGGCCATGCAGTGGAACGACTCCTACTCCGAGTCGGTCTACACCTTCGCCAACACCATCAACACCCACGAGGGCGGCACCCACGAGGAGGGCTTTCGCAGCGCGTTGACCCGGGTGGTGAACGACTGGGCCCGGTCGAAGGGCCATCTCAAGGACAAGGAGCCCAACCTGGAGGGCTCCGACATTCGCGAGGGACTGACAGCGATCATCTCGCTCAAGCTCGGGGACCCGCAGTTCGAGGGGCAGACGAAGACCAAGCTGGGCAACTCCGAAGCCAAGGGGTTCGTGCAGCGGGTCACCACCGACCGGATGAAGGACTGGCTCGACCGGCACCCGAACGACGGCCGGGACGTCATCACCAAGGCCACGCAGGCGGCCAGGGCCCGGCTCGCTGCCCGCGCCGCCCGGGACCTCACCCGGCGCAAGGGACTGCTGGAGAGCAGCTCGCTGCCCGGCAAGCTGGCCGACTGCCAGTCGACAGACCCTCGCGAGTCCGAGATCTATGTGGTGGAGGGCGACTCAGCGGGCGGCTCGGCGAAGGGTGGCCGGGACTCCAAGTTCCAGGCCATCCTGCCGATCCGCGGCAAGATCCTCAACGTGGAGAAGGCCCGCATCGACCGGGTGCTGAAGAACAACGAGGTGCAGGCCATGATCACCGCGTTGGGGACCGGCATCCACGACGAGTTCGACATCACCAAGCTGCGATACCACAAGGTCGTGCTGATGGCGGATGCCGACGTCGATGGCCAGCACATCCGGACGTTGCTCCTGACCTTGTTGTTCCGGTTCATGCGGCCGCTGATCGAAGCCGGCCACGTCTACCTCGGCCAGCCGCCGCTGTACAAGATCAAGTGGAACGGCGGCGAGGTGATGTATGCCTACTCCGACCGGGAGCGGGACGGCCTGATCACCGCCGGCCAGGAGGCCGGCAAGAAGCTGCCCAAGTCCGGCGAAGCCGTACAGCGCTTCAAGGGGCTCGGCGAGATGAACGCCGGCGAGCTCTGGAGCACCACGATGGATCCGGCCCAGCGCGTGCTGCTGCAGGTCACCCTGGATGACGCGGCCACCGCGGACGAGCTGTTCAGCGTGCTCATGGGTGAAGACGTCGAGGCGCGCCGGTCCTTTATCCAGCGCAACGCGCGTGACGTGCGGTTCCTTGACATCTGAGCCCCCCGACGCCCCACCTGACCATGTTCCACGTGGAACGTGCACCCCGAGAGGCCTGACGTGACCGAGGTCCTGCCCCCGCCGCCGAGCGATCGCGTGGAACCGGTCGGCATCGAGGTCGAGATGCAGCGGTCGTACCTCGACTACGCCATGTCCGTTATCGTCGGTCGGGCACTGCCCCGGGTCGAGGACGGCTTGAAGCCGGTCCACCGCCGGGTCCTCTACGCGATGTACGACGGGGGCTACCGGCCGGACCGCGGCTACTTCAAGTGTGCCAGGGTCGTCGGTGACGTCATGTCGAACTACCACCCGCACGGCGACAGCTCGATCTACGACACCGTGGTCCGGCTCGCCCAGCCCTGGTCACTGCGCTACCCACTGGTCGACGGGAACGGCAACTTCGGCTCGCCGGGCAACGACCCGGCGGCGGCGATGCGGTACACCGAGTGTCGGATGGCGCCGCTGGCCATGGAGATGCTGCGGGAAATCGACCAGGAGACGGTCGATTTCAGCGCCAACTACGACGGCCGAAGCCAGGAGCCGGACATCCTGCCGAGCAGGTTCCCTAACCTACTGGCGAACGGCAGCAGTGGGATCGCGGTCGGGATGGCCACCAACATCCCTCCGCACAACCTTCGGGAGGTCGGCAGCGGCGTGCTGTGGGCGCTGGACCACCCGGAAGCGGCCACCGAGGAGCTGCTGGCCGCGCTGCTCGTGCGGATCACCGGCCCGGACTTCCCTACCGGCGGCCTGATCGTCGGCCGGCAGGCGATCGAGGAGGCCTACCGCACCGGCCGCGGCTCGATCCGCATGCGGGCAGTCGTCGAGGTGGACGAGGACGCCAAAGGCCGCACCATCCTGGTGGTCACCGAGCTGCCGTACCAGGTCAACCCGGACAACCTGGCGCTGTCCATCGCCGAGCTGGTCAAGGACGGAAGGGTGGGCGGCATCGCCGACGTGCGCGACGAGGGCTCGTTGCGCACCGGTCAGCGGCTGGTCATCGTGCTCAAGCGCGACGCGGTCGCCAAGGTGGTGCTGAACAACCTGTACAAGCACACGCAGCTGCAGTTCACGTTCGGGGCCAACATGCTGGCCATCGTCGACGGTGTGCCGCGCACGCTGCGGCTGGACGAGTTCGTGCTGCACTACGTCGCCCATCAGGTCGACGTCATCGTGCGGCGCACCCGCTACCAGCTGCGCAAGGCCGAGGAGCGTGCCCACATCCTGCGCGCCCTGGGCAAGGCGCTGGACCAGCTCGACGCGGTGATCGCCCTGATTCGGGCCTCGGAGTCAGCCGAAGCCGCCGGTGTCCAACTCCAGGCGCTGCTCGACATCGACGAGGTGCAGGCCCGCGCCATCCTGGAGATGCAGCTTCGCCGGCTCGCCGCCCTGGAGCGCCAGCGGATCTTGGACGAGCTGTCCGAGCGCGAGGCCGAGATCGCCGACCTGACTGCCATTCTCGCCGACCCGGTCCGGCAGCGCCGGATCATCGGTGAGGAGCTGAGCGAACTGATCGACCGCTACGGCGACGAGCGACGAACTCGGATCATCCCGTTCGAAGGCGACATGAGTGCGGAGGACCTCATCGCGCAGGAGGACGTCGTCGTGACCGTGACGCGCGGCGGTTACGCCAAGCGCACGAGGACCGACCTCTATCGCTCTCAGCGGCGCGGCGGCCGGGGGGTGCTGGGTGCAGCGCTCAAGCAGGACGACCTCGTCGAGCACTTCTTCGTCACCACGACCCACCACTGGATCCTGTTCTTCACCAACAAGGGGCGGGTCTACCGGGCGAAGGCGCACGAGCTGCCTGAGGCCAACCGCAACGCCCGGGGCCAGCACGTCGCCAACGTACTGGCCTTCCAGCCGGACGAGACCATCGCCCAGGTGATGGACATCACCGACTACGGCGTCGCCCCGTACCTCGTGCTATCCACCCGCAGCGGCATGGTCAAGAAGACCTCGTTGCGGGAGTACGACAACGGGCGCTCCAGCGGCCTGATCGCGATCAACCTGCGCGAGGACGACGAGCTAATCGCAGCCGCCCTCGTCAGTGCGGACGACGACCTGCTGCTGGTGAGCCGCAAGGCGCAATCCATCCGGTTCCACGCCCGCGACGAGACGTTGCGCCCGATGGGCCGGGCGACCTCAGGCGTCATCGGCATGCGGATGGCGGGCGGCGACGAGCTGCTGGCCATGCAGGTGGCCCCGGCCGCGCTCGACGTGGCCGAGGGGGAGCCGGCCGCCGCGCTGGTGGCGGTCGCCGAGGGCGAGACCGGCGGTCCAGCTGACCGGGCGCTAATGGTCGTGACCGACGGCGGCTTCGGCAAGCGCACCAGGCTGTCGGAGTACCGCCCGCAGGGCAGGGGTGGCTCCGGCGTGCTCACCGCCAGGATCGAGGAGCGCCGCGGCTCGTTGGTCGGGGCGCTGGTGGTCGAGGAAGGTGACGAGCTGTTCGCCGTCACCTCCGGCGGGGTGGTCATCCGCTTCTCGGTGGGAGGCCTGCGCTTCCTGTCCCGCCCGACCGGCGGCGTCAAGCTGATGGCTCTCGGCTCGGGTGACACCATCGTGGCGGTGGCCAGAAACCGTGAGGCCGAGGCGGAAGTGGCGGGCGTGCTGGCCGGAGCGGATGATGCCGAGGTGGTCGATGGCGCCGGGCTCGATGGCGCCGGTGGCGAGAGCGGGGACCCGGTGCAGGCGCTCGCCGACGAGCCCGGTCCGGCCGGGTGGTCGGCTGCGGGCACCGAGCAGGCTGAGCCCGACCCGACTACCGAGCAGGTTGCACCGGTCGAGCAGGACGAGGACGACGCATGACCGGGCCTGACGGCAGGGTCGAAGGGTCACCGGCCGGCTCGCCCGACGCGCCGCAGCCAGCGCCGAGCAGTGCCATGACCCGCCCGCTGCACACTGCCCATCCGGGCGAGCAACCCGGTCAGGGCGCCACGAGCAGCGCCGGCCAGGGCGTCCCCTCCCGGCCGAGCCCGCTCCCACCGCCGCGGCAGGTGCCGGCGGGGAGGCAGCAGCCGACCGGCGCCCGGCCCGCACCCGTCGTACCCCCGGCGACGGGCCCGACCAGGGCGGCTGCCCGGCCGGCCCCGCCGGGCAGGGGTCGACGGGCCCGGTTGTTGCTGCGGCGGTTAGATCCCTGGTCGGTCTTCCTCACCTCGCTGGTGCTATCCATCTGCCTGGGCATTATGACGATCGTGGCGGCCTTTGTGCTCTACGCGGTGCTCGACGGGCTCGGTGTCCCGAGCAGCATCAACAAGCTGGTCGAGACGCTGCAGGGCGGCCAGCCGGTGCTGACCCGCAGCCGGTTCGTCGGCGGGGCGGCGGTGCTGGCGGCCGTTAACGTGGTCCTGCTGTCGATCTTCGCCACGCTCGGCGCGCTGCTCTACAACGTCGTCGCGACCTTCACCGGCGGCGTCGAGGTCACGCTGAACGAGCGGGACTGACCCCGCGTCGGCCGAGGCCGCTGGTGTAGCCTTCCGCACCGTGCCGCAGGGCACTGTGCGGGCCTGTAGCTCAGCTGGTTAGAGCGCATCCCTGATAAGGATGAGGCCGGAGGTTCAAGTCCTCCCAGGCCCACGACCTCGCCGCTCCCGGCTCGCCAGGGGCATCGAGGACCCCGACGTCGCCCACCTCGGGCGCCGCCGGTCTCTGGCCGAGGAGCTCTCGATGCGCCGTCCTGCCCTGCTCGCCGTCCTGCTCGGACTGGTCGCGGCGGCGGTCCGTCGTCGCTCTCGAGCACACCGCGACGAACGGCAGGTCTGGACCGAGGCGACAGCAGCCCCTGACCTGCGCTGAGGCACTGCGACACACTGAGACGCACCGTCGTCCGGGCGGTACGAGGGGCCATAGCTCAGCGGTAGAGCAGCGCCTTTGCAAGGCGAAGGTCCGGGGTTCGAATCCCCGTGGCTCCACCAGTCGTACGACCCCCGTCGGGGTCAGTGACCACGTGAAGTTCCGGACGGGCTCACTGGCGGCCGCCCGCGCGTGATCGATACATCTAGGCTGGGCAGCGACACATCTAGGCTGGGCAGCGACCTGCCCCCTCTGTGATCGGAGTCCCCGTGGCCAGCCAGCTCTTCGCCACCCTGTCCACCTCGCTCGGCGACGTGCGGGTGCAGCTCTTCCCCGACCACGCGCCCAAGACGGTTGCGAACTTCGTCGGACTGTCCGACGGCACCGGCGAGTGGACCGACCCGAAGACCGGCAAGAAGGGCGCCGGCTCCCTCTACGCCGGCACCGTCTTCCACCGCGTGATCAGCGGCTTCATGATCCAGGGCGGGGACCCCCTCGGCACCGGCACCGGCGGGCCGGGCTACCGCTTCAAGGACGAGATCCACCCTGAGCTGCAGTTCTCCAAGCCCTACCTGCTGGCGATGGCCAACGCCGGACCCGGCACCAACGGCTCGCAGTTCTTCATCACCGTCGGCCCCACGCCGCACCTGAACGCCAAGCACACCATCTTCGGCGAGGTAGCAGACCAGGCCAGCCGGGATGTCGTCGACACGATCGCCGCCACGCCGGTCGGTCGTCAGGACCGGCCGCGGACCGAGGTGGTCGTCAACGACATCACGGTCGAGAAAGCAGAGGGCTGACCTGACCGGCGACGCTGGCAGCCCGGTCACCGCACCCGTCTGCTACCGGCACCCGGACCGTGAGACGTGGGTGCGCTGTACCCGCTGCGACCGGCCGATCTGTCCGGACGACATGCGGGACGCCTCCGTCGGCTTCCAGTGCCCGGACTGCGTGAAGGACGGTGCCCGCTCCGGCCGGACCCCCTCGGCGGCGTACGGCGGGTCGGCGGTGGACCAGCCGCGGGTCACCCAGGTCCTGCTCGGGATCAACGTCCTGCTGTTCGTGCTCACCACCGTGGGTGGCAGCGGATTTCTGTTCGGGGGCGGGAGCTCCGCGCTGTTCGAGAAGCTGGCACTGGCACCGACGATCCACGGGGCGGTCAGCAGCGGGGGCGTGGTCGCCGCGGACGGTGTCGCCCAGGGCCAGTACTACCGGTTGCTCACCTCGATGTTCCTGCACTTCGGGATCGTCCACATCGCGCTCAACATGTACGTCCTCTACCTGGTTGGGCCAAGCCTGGAGCGGGCCGTCGGCCGGCTCCGCTACGTGGCGCTCTACCTGTTGGCCGGGCTGGGCGGCGCCGCCACCTCCTACGCACTGGGGCCGCCGAACGAGCAGGCGGCCGGCGCGAGCGGAGCGATCTTCGGGTTGTTCGCTGCGCTGTTCGTGCTCCAGCGCCGCCGCGGCGGTGACATCAGCAGCATCGCCGTGACCATCGGGCTGAACCTGGTGCTAGGCCTGACCATCAGCTCGATCGACATCCGTGCGCACCTCGGGGGCCTGGTGGCGGGTGGGATCACCGCGTTCGCGCTGGTCTACGCGCCGGCTGGCCGGAGGCGGGCCCTGGTCCAGATCGGCGGCTGTGTCGCGGTCGCACTCGTGGTGGTCGCCGTGGTGGCCGTCCGTACTGCCCAGCTCACCGCCGTTTGAGCGCGGTAGCCATGCTCGCCGATGTCTGGCCGCTGTTCGGGCTCACCGAGGCAACGCCGCGGCTCGAGCTCCGGCTGCCTCGCGAGGAGAATCTCAGCCCTCGCCGACCTCGCCGCCACGGGCCTGCACCGCGTCGGCGAGCGTCCGTTTCCTGACACCGTGGACAGACGGGGGTCCGGACGCGATGAGGCACCGGTGCCGTCCGATGTTCGTCCTCTGAGATCAGGGGCGGCAGGCCTCCAGCTCGGCCAGCACGAGGTACGGCGCCCGCCCGAGCCGCGAGCGCGACAGCACCACGACGGTGTCGCCGAGGTCGAGCTCCAGCAGGGGGGCGCGGCGGTCGGTCACGACCCGCAGGCCCTCCACTGCCGACCAGGGCACGTCGCGGCGGCTCCAGCCCTGCACCACCTGCAACCCGTCCGGGTCCGCCGTCAGGACCGGGCTGAGCAGCACGTCGCGTAGACCCAGGACTAGCAGCAGCAGGCCGGCCGGGACCAGCAGCAGTCGGCCGGGTGGGTCGACGACACTGACCGCAGCGGCCAGCAGGCCGACCGCCAGGGCCAGCTGCAGCCAGCTGAGGCGACGGTCCGGGGAGGCCTGCACCGGGACAGGGTGCCGCACAGATGCGTCGTACGATGGCGCTAACGGTCGTTCACAACGCGGCCCTGCACCGTCTGGAGATTCCCATGCGAGACGCCGTCATCGTCGAAGCGGTCCGTACCCCCACCGGTAAGCGGAACGGCGGCCTGTCCGGCATCCACTCCGCCGACCTGTCCGCCCACGTGCTGCGCGCCCTGGCCGAGCGCAGCGGGATCGACCCGGCCATCGTGGACGACGTCATCTGGGGGTGCGTCATGCAGGTCGGGGAGCAGACCTTCGACATTGCCCGCACGGCTGTGCTGTCGGCGGGCTGGCCGGAGTCGGTGCCCGGCACCACCGTCGACCGTCAGTGCGGCTCGAGCCAGCAGGCCGTGCACTTCGCCGCGGCCGGCGTCATGTCTGGCCAGTACGACGTGGCCGTCGCCGGCGGCGTGGAGGTGATGTCCCGCACCCCCATGGGCAGCTCGTTCACGGCCAGCCCGCTGGGCGCCGACTACATCGCCCGCTACGGGAGCGACTTCCCGAACCAGGGAATCGGTGCCGAGGACATCGCCGACACCTGGGGCTTCTCGCGCGAGCAGCTCGATGAGTTCGCCCTGCGCTCGCACGAGCGAGCTGCGGCGGCCATCGACGAGGGTCGGTTCGCTGCTCAGATCGCGCCGGTGACCGCTCTGGACGGCGTGATCGTCGACACCGACGAGGGCGTTCGCCGTGGCGGCACGATGGAGAAGCTGGGATCGCTGAAGGCGGCCTTCAAGGAGGGCGGCAAGATCACCGCGGCCAACTCCTCCCAGATCTCGGACGGATCCGCCGCGCTGCTGATCATGACCAGCGAGAAGGCCCAGCAGCTCGGGCTGACCCCGATCGTGCGGGTGCACACGGCAGTGCTCGCCGGTGTCGCGCCGATGCCGATGCTGCACGCGCCGATGCCCGCCACCGAGAAGGCGCTCGCCAAGAGCGGCCTCAAGGTGAACGAGATCGGCGCCTACGAGGTCAACGAGGCGTTCGCCTCCGTGCCGCTGGCGTGGCTCAAGGACATCGGCGCCGACGACAAGACCGTCAACCCGAACGGCGGTGCGATCGCCCTCGGCCACCCGCTAGGCGGCTCAGGTGCCCGCCTGATGACCACGCTGATCCACCACATGCGGGACAACGGGATCCGCTACGGCTTGCAGACGATGTGCGAGGGCGGCGGTCAGGCCAACGCCACCATCCTTGAGCTGCTGTAGTCGGTAGCGGACCTGTCATGACCCCGCGCGCCGGCGACCCGGGCGGCGGTGCGCGATCCGCAGCCGGGCCGGCCAGCGACCGGCGTTGTCCCGTCTCGCCCCTCGCCGTTCGTCCACAGTGTGGACAACCGCTGGGGACGAATGACAGCGGTGCAACTCGTTGTTCGGCAAGTGCAGCCGTTTGCCGTTGCTGCAGGTCAGCGCCAGGTCAGCGCCAGGTCAGCGCCAGGTCAGCGCCACTGCGTCGACAGCGCGAAACCCGCGATGATGAACGCGAAGCCGATCAGCAGGTTGCTGTTGCCGAGGCTGCCGACCAGCGGCATGGCGGGGCCGGCGATGTAGAACACGACCAGCCAGATGATGCCGACGATGAACAGCGCGAGCATGAGCGGTGGCAACCAGACCGGGCTCGGGCCTTTCTTCTTGACGCCGCCCGGCGCGGGCGGCGACGTGTAGACCGCCTTTTTGCGCTTCTTGGACTCGGGCACGTCGTGTCCTCCTGTGTGGCTAACGGAACCGCGGGCGCGGGAGCGGCGCAGCGCCTGCCGGTGGGACGTAGCGTATCGGTCTGACGACGACTGGACAGGGGGCCGGCATGCGTGGTGCCGAACGCTTCGCGGTGGCGCCTTCACCTCGCCGGCGCTGGCACCTGCTGGTGCCGGCGGTGGCGATGGGCGCGGGGCTGCTGTTCGCCGCCAGCGCCGCGACCGCGCGAGGCACGGACCTGCGCGGCGGCCGCCTCTCCCAGCTGACCGATCTGGTGGAGCTGCGCGGCCAGCACGTGGCCGCGCAGGAGCGGGCGGCCGCGGCGTTGCGGGCGCAGGTCGCCGTCGCGCAAGCGGCAGCCGCCGCCGGTTCGTCGCGGGTTACCGCAGAGCGGACGGCAAGCGCGCCACTGGGCAGGGCAGCCGGGTTGTCGGCGGTGCGCGGTCCCGGCGTGACCGTGGTGCTGGACGACGCTCCCCGCAATAAGGTGGACGGGACGCCGGCCAGTGACAACCCCGACGACCTGGTCGTGCACCAGCAGGACGTCCAGTCGGTGGTGAACGCACTGTGGGCCGGTGGCGCCGAATCCATGACGCTCATGGGTGAGCGGGTCATCAGCACCACCGCCGTGCGCTGCGTGGGCAACACGCTGCTCGTCCAGGGTCGCCTGGTCGGCCCGCCGTTCCGGGTCAGCGCCGTCGGTGACCCCGCCGCCCTGCGTTCGGCGCTCGCCGCAGAGCCGGGGATCGCGCTGTTCCAGCGCTACGTCGACCGCTTCGGCCTGCACTACGACGTGCGGGGCAGCACCGACCTGCGGATGCCCGCGTACGACGGTCCGCTGGTCCTGCCGCATGTAGCGGCCCCGTGAGCACGCTGTCGGCGCGACGGTGAGCAGCTGATGAACGAGGCCGTGCGTACCGCCCTGCGCGGCGTCGGGCAGCTGCTGATCACCACCGGCGTCGTGCTGCTGCTGTTCTGCGTCTACGAGCTGGAGGTGACCAACCTCTACACCGCTCAGCAGCAGCACTCACTGGACCGCCGGCTCACGGACACCTGGGGCAAGCCGCACCCGGCGCCGAGCCGGCCCGGCAGTCCGGCACCGGTCCTGGCAGCGTTCCGGCCCGGCGAGGGCATCGCCAGGATCTACCTGCCGACGCTCGGCAAGGACCAGGTGCACGTGGTGGTCGAGGGCGTCTCGCACGAGGATCTCAAGGACGGCCCGGGCCACTACCCGGGTACGGCCCTGCCCGGCGAGGTGGGCAACGTGGTGATCAGCGGCCACCGGACGACCTACGGTGCGCCGTTCAACCGCGTTGACGAGCTCAGGACCGGCGCCCCCATCGTCCTCGAGACCGCCGATGCGTTCTTCACCTACGACGTCACCGGCGAGACCATCGTCGACCCGAGCGCGGTGCAGGTGACGCTTCCGGTGCCCGACCGACCAGGTGCGACCCCCACCGAGCGGCTGCTGACGCTGACGACGTGCAACCCCAAATACTCCGCCACCCAACGACTGGTCGTCCGGGCGCGGCTAGTGTCCCGGCTGGCCAAGAAGGCCGGTGCGGTACCGCCCGTCCTGCAGCCGGTCGGCTGAGGTGTACTCCTGGATCTGGCGGCACCTGCCCGGGCCGCTGCTCGTGCGGGCGCTGCAGGGCCTCGTCCTGCTGGCCGCGGCCGTCGCGGTGCTGTTCCTCGTGGTGTTCCCGCGGGTCGAGGCCCGGCTGCCCTACAACGACGTCACCGTGTCGACACCGGGTCCCCCCCAGAGTGCGAGCCCGGTCCCGAGCCCCTGAGTTGTCCGGACGTCCGTCCTGCTGCTGACCACCAGCCGCCGTTCGCCATGCCACAATCACCGCCCCGCAGCGCGCCTGCGGTGCCCGACAGTCGTGCTGCGCCCGAGAGGCCCGCCGTGCCCAGACAGAGCGACCCCGACCGCGCCACCGCCCCCGAGCCGGCTGCGGTCGGCTATGCGGACCGGCCCTGGCTCAGCAGCTATGCCGAGGGCGTGCCGACCGACCCGGAGTTCCCGCAGGTCCCGCTGACGCAGCTGCTCGACGACGCCGCCGCGGCCTACCCGGAGCAGGTCGCGTTGGCCTTCCTCGGCGCGGTGGTGAGCTACCGCCAGCTGCGGGCCGACGTCGACCGCTTCGCCGCCGCCCTGGCCGGGCTCGGGGTGAGCAAGGGTGACCGGGTCGCGCTGGTACTGCCCAACTGCCCGCAGAACGTCATCGCCTTCTTCGCCACGCTGCGGCTGGGCGCCGTCGTGGTCGAGCACAACCCGCTCTACACCGAGGCCGAGCTGCGCCACCAGCTGGCCGACTGCGGGGCCCGCGTCGTGATCTGCCTGGACCGGGTCTACGCCACCGTGGCTGCGGTGCGCGCCGGCACCGCGGTGGAGCACGTCGTCACGACGTCCATCGCCGACTGGCTGCCGCGGGCGGCGCAGCTCAGGCTCCGGCTGCCGCTGGCCAAGGCGCGCAAGGCGCGCGCCGAGACGGTGGCAGTATTACCCGCGGGCGCACCGGTCAAGGACTTCCGGGCGCTGCTGCGCGGTGCCGCCGCCGCGTCGCGGCAGACCCCGGTCGACCCGGCGACCGATCTGGCGCTGCTGCAGTACACCGGTGGGACGACCGGGTTGTCGAGGGGCGCGATGCTCACCCACGCCAATCTGGTGTCCAACGCCTGGATGAACCGGATGTGGGACACCGGCGCGACCCCAGGCAAGGAAGTCACCCTCGCCGTCCTGCCGCTGTTCCACGCCTACGGCCTGACGGTGGCCATGACCAGCACGGTGCTGCTCGGCGGAACCCTCGTGCTGCTCCCGCGTTTCGACCTCGACCAGGTCTTCGAGGCCATCGACCGCTGGCAGCCCACGCTGCTGCCGGGCGTGCCGCCGATCTACCAGGCGCTCGCCGACTCCCCGAAGGTGAAGGCCCACGACCTCCGGAGCATCCGGTTGTGCGTCTCCGGCGCGATGCGCCTCCCGGTCGAGATCGCCGAGCACTTCACGCGCATCTCCGGTGCGACCCTCATCGAGGGTTACGGCATGACGGAGACCTCGCCGTGCACGCATGCCAACCCGACGACCGGGCCGGCTCGCCCCGGCAGCATCGGGTTGCCGCTGCCGGGCACCCGCGTCAAGCTGGTCGAGCAGGACGACCCGTCCATGGAGGTGCCGATCGGCTCGCCCGGTGAGATGGCCATCGCCGGACCGCAGGTCTTCGCCGGCTACTGGGGCCGCCCGGACCAGGCGGGCATCTTCACCGACGACGGCTACCTGCTCACCGGTGACGTGGCGGTCATGGACGCCGCCGGCTGGTTCACGGTGGTGGACCGCAAGAAGGAGCTCATCATCGCGGGCGGGTTCAACGTCTACCCCTCCGAGGTCGAGGAGGTGCTGCGGTCCCTCGAGGGCGTGGCCGACGCGGTGGTCGTCGGAGTGCCCGACAAGTACCGCGGCGAGACGGTCAAGGCGGTCGTGGTGACGGCGGCCGGGTCCACCCTCGATGAGGATGACGTCATCGCCCACTGCGCAGCGTCTTTGACCGCCTACAAGGTCCCCAAGCTGGTGGAGTTCCGGGACAGCCTGCCGCGCAGCGCGGTCGGCAAGGTCCTGCGCCGGGTGCTGGTCGAGCAGGAGCGGACCCTGGCCGCGGCTGCGGTGGCCGAGCCGCCGGGCTCCGTGCCGGGCGGTGTCCGCCGATCCGGTGCGGCGCCGGCCAGTGCTCCGGCGGCCAGTCCTCCGGCGGCCAATGCTCCGGCGACCCCGGCCCCGGTGACAGATGCGCCCGCGGCGGGTGCCGGGCCGACGACCAGAGGCTGACCTGGAGCGTCGTACGGTGGAGCCGTGACCCGGGTCCTCGTCGTCGACAACTACGACAGCTTCGTGTTCAACCTGGTGCAGTACCTCGGTCAGCTCGGCGCGCAGGTCGTCGTCGCCCGCAACGACGAGGTCGCGGTGGGGGACGTCACGGCGTACGACGGGGTGCTGCTGTCACCGGGGCCGGGCATGCCGCAGGACGCCGGTGTGTCGGTCGAGCTGGTCGGGGCGTGCGAGGACAAAGGCGTGCCGCTGCTGGGTGTGTGCCTTGGCCACCAGGCGATCGCGGTTGCCCACGGTGCGACGGTCAGCCGGGCCCCAGAGCTGCTGCACGGCAAGACCAGTGAGGTGGTGCACGCCGGCGCCGGCGTCCTGCGGGACCTGCCGAACCCTTTCACCGCGACGCGATACCACTCGCTCGCGGTCGAGCAGGACACGCTGCCGCCCGAGCTTGCGGTCACCGGCCGGACCGGGAGCGGGGTGGTCATGGCGTTGCGGCACCGGGACCTGCCGGTCGAGGGCGTGCAGTTCCACCCGGAGTCGGTGCTCACGCAGGGCGGCCACACGCTGCTCGCCGCCTGGCTCGGGCAGTGTGGCGACAGCGGGGCCGCCGCCCGGGCGCCGGCCCTGGCTCAGCGGGTCGAGGACAAGCGGCTGGCTGCCTTCAGCTGACCGCTGCCTGCCGCGTCACGGCGTCGGACCGGTGCTCGGGGGCGCCGTCGGGCTGGGTGGCAGGCTCGCTGGAGGCGTAGCGGGGGGTGTGGACGGGCTCGGCGGTGGCGGCATCGGGGGTGGCGGCGCGACAGAGACCTCGAGCACCACCGTGGCACCGACCAGGGCCGGCCCGCTCGCCGGGTTCTGGGTGAGCACCGTCCCGGGCGGCGCGTTGCTCGCGACCTCCCGGACGCCGACCGAGAAGCCAGCACCGGTCAGGGTGCCGATCGCCTTGTCCCGCTGCTGGCCGCGCACATCCTGGATCCGCACCCTGCCGGTCGACAGGACCAGCGTGACGGTGCCCTTGGTCGCGAGCACGGTGCCCGGTCGCGGGAGGGCGTCCAGGACGGTGCCGGGTGCGTGCGGGTCGTCCCGGTTGACCGTCTTCACCTGCAGCTGCGCGGTGCCGAGCTCGGCCTGCGCCTCGTCCCGCCCGAGCCCGATCACGGCCGGCACGGTGGTGCGCTCGATGCCACGGGACACCACGAGGTCGATCGATCCGCCGCGGTGCACGAAGAAGTGCTCGTCCGGGCTCTGCGACAGCACGATGCCGGCCGGCGTGGCGTCGAAGACACCCGTCACGCCGTCGACCACCAGACCGGCTGCGGCGAGCTGCCCGGTAGCGGCGGTCTGCGACAGACCGACCACGACCGGCGGCTTGATGAGATCGGATGGCTTGCCCAGCACGGCGTGCACACCCAGGCCGGTGAGCAGTGCCACAGCCAGCAGTACCGCCGCGAGCAGGGCGTACGCGGCGCGCCGCCGCCGGGACAGGTCGCTCCGACCCGGGTATGTCGGGCCGGTCCCGACGACCAGGGGGGCCACCGTTTCGTTGGGCAGCAGCAGCGTCGCCAGCACGGGGACACCGGCCACCGCCCGCAGCAGGTCCTCACGCATCTCATCGGCCGACTGGTAGCGGTTGGCCGGGTTCTTGGCCATCGCCTTGAGGATCACCGCGTCGACATCGGGGCTCAGCGTGGCGTCGTACTGGGACGGCGGGACCGGGTCCTCACGCACGTGCTGGTAGGCCACCGCGATGACGCTGTCGCCGACGAACGGCGGGGCGCCGGTGACCAGCTCGTACAGCAGGCAACCGGTGGAGTAGATGTCGGATCGGGGGTCGACGTGCTCGCCGCGGGCCTGCTCCGGCGACAGGTAGGCCGCCGTGCCGATCACGGCTTCGGTCTGCGTCATGGTCGCGGAGCTGACGGCGGCGGCGCGGGCGATGCCGAAGTCCATGACCTTGACCTCGCCGCGGTCGGTCAGCATGACGTTCGCCGGCTTGATGTCCCGGTGCACCATGCCGGCCGCGTGCGCCGCGTCGAGCGCGGAGCAGACGTCGGCCGCGACCTCGAGCGCGCGTTGCGGCAGCAGCCGGCCCTCAGTCGCCAACACCTCCCGCAGCGTGCGGCCGTCGACCAGCTCCATGACGATCCACGGCACGCTGCGCTCGTCGTCGCCGGTGTCGTAGACCGCGACCACGGCAGGAGCATCGAGCGACGCGGCGGCCTGCGCCTCCTGCCGGAAGCGGGAGTGGAAGGCGGGGTCGCGCGCAAGATCCGCCCGCAGGACCTTGATGGCGACCTCGCGACCGAGCCTGACGTCGGTTCCGCGCCGCACCTCGGCCATCCCGCCCCGACCGAGGACCTCACCGAGTGCGTAGCGCCCGCCCAGCAGCTCAGGGGCCTCCGTCATCGGCTGCCCAGCACCGCCTGCATCACGGCGCGCGCGATCGGTGCCGCGACCCGGCCGCCGGTCGCCTCCGATCCGGCGTTGCCACCGTCCTCGACCAGGACGGCGACGGCGACCTGGGGGTGGTCGGCAGGGGCGAACCCGATGAACCAGGCGTGCGGTGCGGCGCCCTGAGCGTGCTGTGCGGTCCCGGTCTTGCCGGCCACAGCGACACCAGGGATCTTCGCGGCCCCACCCGTGCCGTTGGTGACAACGCCCTGCATCATCATGTTGAGCTGGGCGGCGACGCCCGTCGACATGGCCCGCGAGAGTACAGCCGGCTGGGCGACGTCGAGCTGGGACAGATCCGGTGCCTGCACCTCCTGGACCAGGTAGGGCTTCATCACCTGGCCGCCGTTGGCGACCCCCGCCGCGACGAGGGCCATCTCCAGCGGCGTGACCCGCACGTCGAACTGGCCGATGGCGGCCTGCGCGACCTGAGGCGGGGTGAGCGAGTCGGGGTAGATGCTCTCGGCGACCGGCTGCGGCAGCGACAGCTCGGTGGAGCCGAAGCCGAACGCCTGCGCCTGCTTGCGGACCGCGTTCTGGCCCAGTGCCATGCCCAGCGCGCCGTACGCCGTGTTGCACGAGATAGCGAGCGCGTCGGCCAGGGTGTCGGTCTTGCCGTCGCCGCACTTCTCGCCGCCGAAGTTGCCGAGGGTGGCGGTGGTCTGCGGCAGGGCGAGGGTCGTCGGTGACGGGATCCGGGTCTGCGGCGTGTACTTGCCGGAGGCGAGCGCCGCAGCCGTCGTGATGACCTTGAAGGTCGAGCCGGGCGGGTAGGTGCGCTCCACCGCGCGGTTGGTGAGCGGCCGGCCGCTCGCCATGGTGAGGGCCTGGTAGGACGAGCGGATCTGGCCGGGGTCGTGCGAGCTGAGCCCGGTCGGGTCGTACGACGGTCGGCTGGCCATGGCGAGAACCGCGCCGCTCTGCGGGTCCAGCGCGACGACCGCCCCGACCTTGCCGGCGAGCCCGTCATAGGCCGCCTGCTGCGCGGCACGGTTCAGGGTCAGCACGACCGAGCCACCGGCCGGAGCGCGTCCGGTGACGTAGTCCGACAGCCGCCTGACGAACAACCGGTCGTCCTCACCGGACAGCACCCGGTCCTGCAGGCGCTCGACACCGGTGCGGCCGTAGATCAACGAGTAGAAGCCAGTGACCGGGGCGTAGACCACGCCGCCCGGATAGGTGCGCAGGTACTTCAGGGCATCCTTGGTGGGCACCGACTTGGCGATGGTCTGGCGGGTCGGACCCGTGCCCAGCACGATCGAGCCGCGCTCCCGGTCGTAGGTGCGCAGCAGTACCCGCCGGTTGCGCGGGTCGTCGCGGTAGGTCTTGGCCTTGACCACCTGCACCCAGTTGGCCTGCAGCAGCAGCAGGCCGAACAGCACCACGCAGGCGACGGCGACCTTGCGCAGCGGCCGGTTCACGCCCGCCGCACGATGGTGGTCGGGGCGTCAGCCAGGGCCTGCCGAGCGGTGCTCGGGGTCACCGGCGCCGGCGCGGGTCGGCGACCGGCGTCCGACAGCAGCAGCAGCAGGGCCACCAGCATGTCGTTGCAGACGATGGAGCTGCCGCCGTACGACAGCCAGGGCAGCGTCACGCCGGTCAGCGGGATCAGGCCCATGACGCCGCCGGCGATGACGAAGACCTGCAGTGCGAGGGAGAACGACAGGCCACCGGCCAGCAGCTTGCCGAAGCTGTCACGGCAGGTCAGTGACGCCCGCAACCCCCGCTCGACGAGCAGCGCGAACAGCACCAGCACCGCCATCACCCCGATCAGCCCGAGCTCCTCACCGATCGCCGCCAGGACGAAGTCGGTCTTCGCGAACGGCACCGTGCCAGGGGCGCCCTCACCCAGCCCGGTGCCGGTGATGCCGCCGGTGCCCATGCCGAACAGCCCCTGCACCAGCTGGTAACCGGTGCCGCTCGCGTCGGCGAACGGGTGCAGCCAGGTGTCGACGCGCTGTGCCACGTGGCTGAACAGGTGGTACGCCGCATAGGAGGACGCGCCGAACAGCCCCAACCCGATGACCAGCCAGCTAGTCCGTTCCGTCGCGATGTAGAGCATCACCACGAAGATGCCGAAGAACAGCAGCGACGAGCCCAGGTCCTTCTCCCGCACCAGGACCAGGATGGAGCTGACCCACGCCAGCAGCACCGGACCGAGGTCACGGGCCCGCGGCAGCTCGAGACCGGCGACGCGGCGGCTCGCCAGTGACAGCACATCTCGCTTGTCCACCAGGTAGCTGGCGAAGAAGATGATCAGCAGGATCTTGGCGACCTCGCTGGGCTGCACCGTGATCGGCCCGAGCCGGATCCACAGCCGCGCGCCGTTGATGGTCGCGCCCACCCCGGGCAGCGCCGGCAGCATCAGCAGGACGATGCCGACTGCGGCGCAGGTGTAGGAGTAGCGGGCCAGCCGGGTGTGGTCCCGCACGACGACGAGGATGGCCACGAGGGCAGCCATGCCGATCGTGGACCAGATCAGTTGGAGCGGCGCATCAGCGCGCGGCAGGGCCCGGCCCGCCGCGCGGGCCTTCTCCATGCTGGAAAGGTCCAGCCGCCGGACGATGACGACGCCCAGCCCGTTGAGCAACGCGACGACCGGCAGCAACAACGGATCGGCGTACGGCGCGAAGCGGCGGACCGCCAGGTGGGCCAGCCCGTAGAGGGCACCGATGCCCAGGCCGTAGCCGATCGCGCCGGCCGGGAGCCGGCCGGTCTGGGCCACGCCCACCGCCGCGTATCCCAACCCGGCCAGCGCGACGGCCGCCACCAGCAGCAGCAGCTCGGTGCCGCGTCCAGGACGGCGCAGCGCTGGCGCGGTCATCGGGCGGGACAGCTGACGGGTGTGGACGGAGCAGAGGTCGGGGCCGGCGGCCCGGCGGTGGGTGCCGGTGGCACGTTGGCCGGACGGGTGGCGGAGGCGAGGGGGATGGCCGTCGGGCCGGTCGCCGCTCCGGGGGGCGCCGGGCCCGGCGTCGGGCAGGTGCCAGGCAGCTGTCCCTCGAGCGCCCGCACGATCCGCTCGGCGTCGGCCTTGTCGGCCGCGACGATGCCGCGGTCGAGGCGGTCGTGGTCACCCTCGGACAGCCCGGCCCCTGACAGGTCGGTGCGCTCGGCCACCGCGGCGAGGGGGATGCCGGCGACGCTGCCGGTCACCCCGCGGAAGACGGCGACGTCCTGGCCGTCTAGCCCGACGAAGTACTGGGAGCGGATGTACGCAAAGGCTGCTCCGGCCGCGACGAGCAGCAGGAGTCCCACGGCCAGCAGGCTGATCAGCGTGCGGCGCCGCGGCCGTCGCGGGCGTCGCTGGTCGGCCGGCCGGCCGAGGGCCGTCGCGGCCGGCGCGTCCCGACCTTCGGCGGTGCGGGCACGGCTGGCTGGGGTGTCGGCCGTGCCGGGAGGAGGAGCCTGCGGCGACTCGGCGGCGGCACCGGCCACGACCGGCGCCGAGGTGCTGCTGCCGGTGTCGACGGTGTCGACGGTGTCGGCCACGATCACCGTCACGTTGTCGGGACCACCGCCTTTGAGGGCGAGCTGGACCAACAGGTCGACAGCACCTTGCGGGTCCGGCGTGGCCAGCGCCGAGCTGAGCGTCTCCAGGCTGCCCACCGGTCCCGTGAGGCCGTCGCTGCACAGGAGGTAGCGGTCGCCGATGCGGACCTCCCGCACCGACAGGTCGAGCTCGACGCTGTCCCGGCCGTCCAGCGCCCGCGTGATCATGGAACGTTGGGGGTGGCTGCTCGCCTCCTCCTGGGAGATCCGGCCCTCGTCGACCAGGGTCTGGACCAGCGTGTGGTCGTGGGTGATCTGGGACAGCTCGCCGTCGCGCAGCAGGTAGGCGCGGGAGTCCCCGACGTGCAGCAGGCCGAGCCGGCCGCCGGCGAACAGCACCGCAACCAATGTGGTGCCCATGCCCTGCAGGTCGCTGTCCGCGGCGACCATGTCCGACAGATGGCTGTTCGCGGACTCGGCTGCGGTGCGCAGCGCAGCCAGCAGGTCGGCGCCGGGAACATCCTCGTCGAGGGCCGCGAGGGCCGCGATCGCCACGGCCGAGGCGACCTCGCCCGCGGCATGCCCGCCCATGCCGTCCGCCACCGCGAGCAGCCGTGGCCCGGCGTAGACGCTGTCCTCATTGAGGGTGCGGAGCAGGCCGGTGTGGGACCGCGCGGCGTAGCGCAGTGCCAGCGTCACGGGCGAGCCTTCACGAGCGCAGCTCCATGACGGTCTTGCCGATGCGGATCGGCGTGCCCAGCGGGACGCGTGTGGGCCGGCTGACCTTGCTCGGTCCCAGGTAGGTCCCGTTGGTGGAACCGAGGTCCTCCACGAGCCAGGCACCGTCACCCGGCACGAGCTGGGCGTGCTTGCTGCTGGCGTAGTCATCGGTGAGGACCAGGGTGGAGTCGTGAGCCCGACCCAGCGTGACCGGGCTGCCGTCCAAGGTCACCGTCGTGCCGCGCAGGGCACCCTCGGTGACGACCAGCCGCTTGGCGGCGCTGCGACCCTTGCCGCCGGGCGGCGCCGCCGCCGCGGTTCGGGGCGGCGCGCCGGCTTGGGCGGGCCGGCCGGACAGGTCGGCCCGGATGGTCCGGACGATCACGATGACGAACAGCCACAGCAGGGCTAACAGCCCGTACTTCACCAGGCCGACGACGAGCGCGCTGCCCATCAGCGGCCGGTCCCGGTCCGGAAGATCAGCTCGGAGGTGCCAACGCTGATCCGGTCGCCATCGAGGAGCGGGCTCGAGCTGACGGCCGAGCCGTTGACCCGGGTGCCGTTGGTCGACCCTAGGTCGGCGACCTCGGCACCCTGCGGACTCAGGCGGACCTCGGCGTGCCGACGGGAGACACCGGTGTCGGACAGCCTCAGGTCGGCGTCGGCCCCGCGACCCAGCACGAGCGACCCACCGTCGATCGGCACCTCGCGGTCGGCGCCGCCCGGGCCACCGGCCAGCAGGACGAGGTGCGGCTGAGTCGCGATGACCGGCCGGCCGTGCGCACCCGTCGAGCCGGTCGAGGTGACGACCCGGCTGTGCACCGCGAACGTTCCGGTACCGCGGTCCGGCTGCAGCTCGAAGCGGACCTCGACGGGTCCGACGAAGGACCAGCCGCGGTCCTGTGCGGCCTCGGCAACCATGCTGGCCAGCTCCTTGCGCAGCGGCTCGTCGTACTCACCCAGGCGCTCGCTGTCCGCGGGGCTGAGGTCGACGACGTAGCTGTTGGGGACCAGGACCCGGCCCTGAGCGACGATCGTCTTCTTGTCCTCCGCCTCGCGAGTCAAGGCAGCGGCGATCTCGACCGGCTCGACCCAGCCGCCGAAGGTCTTGGCGAAGGCGCCCGACACCAGGCCCTCGAGCCGTCGCTCGAAGCGCTGCAGGACGCCCACGTGTCACCCCTTCCCTGGAGCCCGTGATCGTATCCGGCCAGTCGGAGGGGTCCTGGTACGGTCGTCTGCGTTGCTCGGGCGAGTGGCGGAATGGCAGACGCGCACGGTTCAGGTCCGTGTGTCCGAAAGGACGTGGGGGTTCAACTCCCCCCTCGCCCACACACACATGCGTATTCGGCGAGCGGCCTGAGCATCGACCATGTGTACGCCCCGCCCCGGCGTCGCCCTCCTTGACTGGCGCCTGCTGCTGACCCCCTCAACGCAGGCCGTTTCGTCGGGTCGATCCCGTCCGACCACATCCCCCTCGTCGTCGACGCAGCGTTCGCCTGCTCGACCCGACGCCCCGCACGCTGCCGGTTGCTCAGCCGAGCCAGGTCCGTACGCGGCGTCGGTCGAACGCGCGCCGAGCCTCGGTCAGGTCGCTGCCGGCTGCGGCGCGGAACTGCTCGAGGGCGTGCAGACGTCCGAGGGTGAAGCCGTTGCGGCCCGAACGCGTCGATGCGGCGCCCAGTTCACGCAGCACCTCGCGCGTGACCACCGAGTCCTGGTGCTCGCCCAGCACCTCCTGCAAGGCCGTGACCGTCGCGGCGTAGCGCTGTGCCGCACCGGTGAACGGCGGCTGGACGGCTTCGGCGGCGTATCGGGTGGCCTTGGCCTGCTTGCGGGCCTCGTGCAGCTGCAGGTCACGTGCCTGCGCGTCCGTGGCTTTGTCGGCAGCGTGCAGCGCCTTGCGCAACCGGCGGTCCCGCCGCCGGACGAGGCGGGGGAGCACGTCACGGGCGGTGCCGTGCGCCTCGGCCGTGCCCGGCACGTCGACAAGGGAATCGAGGGCGCGCAGCAGGTCCACGTAGCGCTGGCCGTCCAGGGCCTGCACCACCTGCGCGTGGGCGACCAGGTACCGGCCGCTCAGCTCCTGGTTGACAGTCTCGACGACCGGGCCGACCACGAGGTCCGCAGGCTCGGTGGCGAGCAGGTCGCTCAGCCGCATCCGCATCACCTCGGCGTCCCGCGCGGCTCCCAGCACGCCGGCCAGCCATCGCAGCTCATCGGACAGCGCTGCCGCCGTGGCCGGATCGACAAGGGACCGGAAGGTGTGTAGAGCGCTGCGCAGCCGTCGTGTTGCGACCCGCATCTTGTGCACCGCGTCGGGCGCGTCCAGGCGCACCTGCGGGTCGCGGCGCACCAGCTCGTCGCGCTGGGCGTAGAGGTGCGCCCTGACCACCTCGCTGGCCTGAGCTGAGCGACGCAGGACGGGTCCGGCAACGGGACCGCCCTGAAGGAGCCGCCCGACCTTGGACGGAGTGGCGGAGCGCTGGCCACCCGCCGCCCGCAGGCGTACATCGACGGCGTCCAGGGCCGCAGTGTCACCGGCGACCAGCTCGGCTTCCCACTCCCGCCACTGCAGCTGTCGGTCGGACAGCAAGGCCTGCGCGTGCACGTCGTCATCCACCACCTCGACCAGGATCCGGCCGTCGTCATCGAGGACCGGGTGCACCGTGCGGATGGTGGCGAGCCGGGCGACGGGGACGAGCTCCGCGCCGCGGGCCGCGGCTCGGACGAGCGCGGAGAGCTCGTGCGGTACGACGTCGTCACCCTCGCCCAGGACCTGCAACTCCAAGCGGGCTTGGCCCGCGGGCAGCTTGAGGTGCCAGCCGGCATCCTTGCCCCCGGAGCGGCGGCGCAGGCTGATCCGGTGCCGCTGCAGCGCCAGGTCGGAGGTATCCCAGTAGACCGCGAGCAACTCGTCGCGTCGTACGGCGGGGCCGAGGGCGGCGGGGATGGTCGAGTCCGGCGGGACGTCGTAGGTCCGCTCCACCTCGAGGTGCTGCTTGGCCATGGTGTTCTCCTGAGACGTGTACGCCTGCACCGTGCCGGATACGGACGTGCATGGCCAGAGCGGGGTCTGCGACGGCCACCCCGCGCCGTTGCTCACCTCATCAGCCGATACTCCAGCCGTGCCGGCGGGCGAGGTCTCGAAGGTCAGCCCAAAAGACGTCACCATGGGCGCTTTTCTGGTGCACGGTGAGGGGGCTCGTCGTCGAGCCTTCTGGCGTCGTGCCGCACAGGTGTGGGCCTGGGTCGGGCACGAGGGTGAACGTTGGCGCGGTCGTGGCCGGGTGGGCGAAGTCAAACACCTGCGCCAGGTTCCGCGCTGTCGCATCCCGCTTGGTCAGGGGCGTGAGGCCGTACCGCCACTCGACGAGCTTGAGGGCGGCGGTGTGGTCGGACACGACATGGTCGACCGCTCCCCGGCGCGTGAAGGGGGACAGGGTGAAGGCTGGGACCCGGAACCCGGCCTGGCTGTGGTCGAAGCCCGGGCCGGGGTCGTGGTCGTCGGGGAACCGGGGGGGCTTGACGTGGTCGAAGAACCCGCCCCACTCGTCGTAGGTGATGATCAGAGCGGTCTTGCTCCATGCGGGAGAGGTGGCGACGGCTGTGGCGATCTGGGACAGCAGCGCCTGTCCACGGTGGATGTCGGCATGTGGGTGGTCGTCGTTGGAGCCGCCCTGTTCTTCGCCCAGGAAGGTCGGGTCGACGTAGGAGAAGGCGGGCAGCGTGCCGGAAGCGGCCATGGTCAGGAAGTCGGCGTAGGGCCGGGAGATCGGCAGGTACTTCTCGCCCCATAGCGCGAGGAAGGGGATGTCGGAATAGAAGTAGTTGGCCGGCACGCCGGCGCGGGCGAGCTTGTCCCAGATGGTCGGCAGAGCGGTGAAGCGCGAGTCGTTCTCGATGCGGTCGGTGAAGGCACTGTGCGTGTAGAACCGGTTGGGGAAGGTCGGGCCCAGGATCGGGGCGAACCAGCGGTCGTGGACAGTGGCCTGCTTGACGAGCTGGGCGTAGAACGGCAGGTCCGACTCGGTGTAGTAGCCGAGCGCGAAGTCGTCGTTGTCGCCCTTGCGGAAGCCGTCCAAACGGCCACCCGCGAATTGGACCCGGCCGCCTTCGTAGCTGTGATCGGGGTCGTTGAACGCGCAGCCCTGGCGGATGTTCAGGTGATGTGTCGGGTGCTGCACCCCCTTGTCGTCGGAGTAGCTCAGGCCGCTCTGCTTGCCGTCCGCGCCGGGCAGCCAACCCAGGTAGTGGTCAAAGGATCGGTTCTCCATGCAGACGAAGATGATGTGATCGAGGCCACTGGCGGCGGGGTTGGGCATCCCCGCGAACTGAGGGGCGTTTCGGGCGGCTCCTGCTGCCCCGCCGGTGGCGGTGGCTGCGCCGGCGAGCGCAGCGCCGGCGAGGAACTGGCGGCGGGTGATTCCCATGGTCAGGATGCCTTTCTGAGGCGACGTCGGACGAGGAGGGCCGTGCCGGTGAGCGCGGCAGCGGTCAGACCGAGCGGCAGCCCACCGGTTGCGGCCAGTGCGCCGCTGGTTGCGGGGAGCGGTCCGCCTGAGGCCGGAAGCGGTCCGCCGGATTCCGGAGGCGGTCCGCCTGCGGCCGGGGGCGGTCCGCCTCCGGTTCGTGATGGGGGTGCAGCTGGCCGTTCCCTGACCGATGCCGGTGCCGCGGCGGCAGCACCGCAACTGCTGGCGAAGACGTCGCGGCCGAAGGGCACCAGTCCGGCCGCTCCCGCGTAACCGAGGTGCCCCGCGCCGTCGCTGCCGCCCTGGCGGATGCCGAAGAGGTCTTCGAAGCTGCGCAGCAGCGAGTAGTGGTTGTACGGGACGTCCGAGCTGCTGCCTGGCTTGACGCATCGACCCAGCACGAGGGCCCCGATGCGGCCTCCTCCCGGGCCGGTGATGCCGGGCAGCGGGGTGTTGAGGCCGGGCGGCTCGTTGCAGCAGGCGGAGGTGTCGTTGTTCTCGGACTCGTCGGCGGCGATGACCAGCACCCCGTCCTGCTTGAACGCCGGTGAGGACGTAATGAGCGGGACGTACTTCTGCAGCCAGAAGTCCACCGCCGTCAGACCACCCGCCTTGGTGCCGCGGACGTTCTTGCCCACGCAGGGATCATCGTGGCCGTCGTTGCACAGGTTGGGGGTGATGTAGGTGAAGTTCGCGGTGGTCGAGGAGCGGGCCAGGTCGTTCGAGAGTGCCGTCAGGGGCAGCACCTGCTGGTGGCAGCGAGGCGAGTCCAGGATGCTGTGGAAGTAGACGAACGGGTTGTGACGGGCGGCGTACTGGTCGGTCGCGGTCGCCGACTGCGTTCCGTCGCGCATGCCGGCGCCGGTCGGATTGGTCGGTTCACCACACCGGTCGGGCTCGCGTGACAGGTCGTTGCCCATGTCCTCCATGTAGCCGCGCCACGTCAGGCCGGCTGCGGTGAGCTGGTCCGGCAGCGTTTGCACGCGCGCGGGGTAGACGCAGCCCTGACCGACTGACTGCCCCGCCAGGGCCGCGAGCCCCGGCTGCTGGTCCTGGTAGATCTGGCAGTCCGACTGCGTGGCCGCGTTCGGAGCCTGTCCGGACAACTGCGCGATGTAGTTGCCCAGCGACAGGTGTCCGGTACCGAAGTACTGCCGAAGGAGAACGCCTTGAGACCGCAACGTCTTGGACAGGTAGGGGTTTTTGTTCGTTACGTATGCCTCGTTGAAGCTCTTGTTCTCGACATTGATCACGAAGACGTGGCCGATGCCGAGAGGTCTGAGCCCTCGAGGGTCGGGTGCAGCGGCTGACGCCCCCGGTGCGGCGGACAGCGCCATCAGGGCGAGCACGAGTAGCAGGAGGGCACGGCGCATGAAGGGGCTCCGAGGCTGGGGACCGAACGGCTAGGGCCAGCATGCACGGCCCGAGCGACGGCGAGGTGAACGGCGGGCAGCCTCCACATGGCCCTGTGGCCGGTTGGATCGGACCCGCAGGCAGTCCGCGAGGTGTTCGCCTGCCGTCCGCCTGACCGTCACGAGCCGGTCGGTCGGCCGCGGCATCGTGGGCGCTGTCCACGACGAGAGGGAACACATGAAGACACGAAGCACGCGGATGACCACAGCGGCAGTGGCCACCGCCACCGCTGCAGCCTTGAGCCTCGGTGCCCCAGCCCTGGCCGCTGCCGGTGACCAGCAGGGTCAGCGCCAGCCGTCAACGACCATGCCGATCAAGCACCTGGTGGTGGTGTTCCAGGAGAACGTCTCCTTCGATCACTACTTCGGCACCTACCCGAAGGCCGCGAACATCGACGGCACCCGCTTCGACGCGGCACCCGGCACGCCGAGCGTCAACGGCCTCAGCCGGGATCTGCTGACCAACAACCCGAACGGGCAGAACCCGGCCCGGCTGACCCGGGGACAAGCGCTGACCTGCGACCAGGACCATGACTACAAAAGCGAGCAGCTCGCCTTTGACCACGGCGCGATGGACAGGTTTATCGAGCACACCCAGAAGAACAGCTGTAAGGCCCCGGCGTACGGCGCGTCGGACAGCCACCTGGTGATGGACTACTACGACGGCAACACCGTCACCGCCTTGTGGAACTACGCGCAGCACTTCGCGATGAGCGACAACTTCTACGGCACCACCTTCGGCCCCTCCACACCTGGCGCGCTGAACCTGGTGTCCGGGCAGACCGCGAACGCCTACGCCGTCTCGCCGGCCGGCAAGCGCACCACCGACCCGTACGCCGTCCCAAACCAGGTCGGCGTCAACGGCACCGGCACCGTCATCAACGACCCGGACGGCGCCTTCGACACGTGCGCCAACCCCAAGTACGCGACCGCCGCGTTGACCGGCAAGAACATCGGGGACCTGCTCAACGACAAGGGCGTGTCCTGGGGCTGGTTCCAGGGCGGCTTCGGGGACTGCGCCGCCAGCTCCGAGATCGGCAAGCACAGCCAGCAGCACGGTGCCGGGACAACACAGGACTACAGCGCCCACCACGAGCCGTTCCAGTACTACAAGTCCACCGCCAACCCGAACCACACCCCCCCGGCGTCACTGGCTGAGGTCGGGCACGCGGGGGCGGCCAACCACCAGTACGACCTGTCCTACTTCGGTGAGGCGCTCGACGCCGGGCGGCTCCCGGCGGTCAGCTTCGTCAAGGCCAAGAAGTCCGAGGACGGCCACGCCGCCTACTCCGACCCCCTGGATGAGCAGCACTTCCTGGTCGACTTGACCAACCGGATCCAGCACTCCAAGAACTGGAAGGACACCGCGATCGTGGTGGCCTACGACGATTCGGACGGCTGGTACGACCACCAGATGAGCCCGGTGGTCAACCACTCGCAGTCCACCGATGACGCGCTGACCAACACCGGGGAGTGCGGGAGCGGGGGACCGACGCTGGGCGGCTACCAGCTGCGTTGCGGCTACGGCCCCCGTCTGCCGTTGCTGGTGATCTCGCCGTTCAGCAAGGTCAACTCGGTCGACAGCACCATCACCGACCAGAGCTCGGTGCTTCGTCTGATCGAGGACAACTGGCAGACCGGTGGGATCGGCGACGGCTCGTTCGACGCCGTCGCCGGGTCGCTGAGGAATCTGTTCGACTTCAACAAGCCGCGCGCCAAGCCGTTGTTCCTCGACCCGAACACCGGTGCGGTGATCCCCCGCGGGCAGGCCACGCACCACTGACCTGTCACGCCACGAGAACGGCCCTTCCCGACCGGACTAGGTTGGGAAGGGCCGTTTTCTCTGCGCTGCGGGTCATGCCCGTTCGAGGCCCGGACCCCTGTCACATACCATACCCCCCAATGGTACAGTCATGAGACCCGAATAGAGGACGGCCGGCATGGCGGCACGAGACGCAGCAGTGGCAGTGGTGGTCGAGCGTGGCTACACGAAGGACAAGGGCGCGTACCTCAAGCGGTTGGCGCGCGTCGAGGGCCAAGTTCGTGGGATCGCCCGGATGGTCGAGCAGGACCAGTACTGCATCGATGTGCTGACCCAGGTCAGCGCCGCCACCAAGGCACTGCAGGCCCTCGCGCTAGGCCTGCTCGACGAGCACATGGCGCACTGCCTGGTGCAGGCCGTGGAAGATGGTGGCGCGGAGAAGGACAGCAAGCTCAGGGAGGCCTCCGAGGCCATCGCCCGCCTGGTGCGGTCATGAGTGACGACCTGTCCACCTGCGCCGCGAGTCCTGAGTTGCCGGGCTGTGAGACGAGCCCCGCCGGGCGACTGGCCTTCGTCGTACGCGAAGCCCGACTGGCCTGGCGGGCACGACAGGCGCGACGACGCAAGCCAGTTGCCGGCGACCAGAGCCAGACCGACAATCCCGGAGGCACACGATGAGCGCCCTGACCACGATCGCGGACAGCCTGCAAGAGGGCTTCTTCATGTTCTGGGAGACGTTGTGGGCTCTGGTGCTGGGCTTCACGCTCTCGGGAGCTGTGCAGTCGTTCGTCTCCCGCGCCGAGATGCAGAAGGTGATGGGTGACCACCGGCCCCGCACGATCGTCAAGACCTCGCTGCTGGGCGCGGCGAGCAGCTCCTGCTCCTACGCGGCCAGCGCGCTGGCGAAGTCGTTGTTCCAGCGCGGCGCCGACTTCACCAGCTCGATGGTGTTCATGTTCGCCAGCACCAACCTGGTGCTGGAGCTCGGGATCATTCTGTGGCTGCTGCTGGGCTGGCAGTTCGCCGCCGCCGAGTTCGTCGGCGGCACGATCATGATCGTGCTGTTCGTCCTGCTCGCGCCACGGATCTTTCCGGCGAAGGAGCTGGAGCAGGCGCGCGGGAGGCTGAACGCCAGCAAGGACGGCGGGATGAGCCACGACGGCCACGACGACATGGGCACTGACACCGCCCAGGCTGGGAAGCCGTTCAGGGAGCGGCTGCGGAGCAAGGCTGGCTGGGCCGATGCGGCCGGCTACACCGTGTCGGACCTGACGATGCTGCGTCGTGAGCTGGTCATCGGGTACGTCGTGGCCGGCTTCATCGCGGTCGCGGTCCCGGCGAGCGTCTTCTCCACGGTTTTCCTGCCCGGCCACGGCGTCGCGACCGACGTCGAGAACGTCATCGTCGGACCCTTCATCGCCTTCATCAGCTTCGTCTGCTCCATCGGCAACGTGCCGCTCGCCGCGGCGCTGTACGAGGGCGGGATCAGCTTCGGCGGGACGGTGGCGTTCATCTTCGCCGACCTCATCGCGCTGCCGCTGGTCGTCATCTACGGCAAGTTCTACGGCCGCAAGCTGGCCGTACGCCTGTTCCTGTCCTTTTGGCTGGTCATGAGCACCGCCGGGCTGCTGACCGACCTGCTGTTCCGGGCCGTCGGCCTGAGCTTCCCGAAGCGCCGCGCCGAGGTCGCGATGACCAGCTTCCACTGGAACTACACGACGTTCCTCAACATCGCCTTCCTCGTCGTCGCCGCCGCCGTCTACTGGGCCTACCGCAACCGGGAGCGCCTTGGCGGTGGCGGTGCCTACGCCAAGGACCCCGTCTGCGGGATGCAGGTGGAGCGCGGGAACCCGGGTGCCACCAGCACACACAACGGGCACATGACGTACTTCTGCTCGGATCGCTGCAAGACCAAGTTCGACCGCGAGCCGGCCAAGTACGTCGGTGCTGCCGCGACCGAGTCGAGGGCCCCGCAGTCGGGCCAGGCCGGGGAGTCAGACGTCGTGACTGACCCGGTGTGCGGGATGGCCGTCGTGCCATCGGTCGCTGCCGCGCACGCCACCTTCGCGGGTCGGGAGTTCTCGTTCTGCTCGAGCGGCTGCGCCAGCACCTTCGAAGCCGACCCGCTCAGCCACCTGGCCGAGGCGCGGGACCCGGTCTGCGGCATGACCGTCGACGTGGCGCGGCCAGGGGCGAGCGCGGCGGCCGGCGGACGGCAGTACGTCTTCTGCGGCAGGGGGTGTGCTGAGGCATTCACGGCCGAGCCAGGTGCCTACGTCTCGCCAGTCGCGCTCGTGCGCACCGCCCCCCAGCAGTAGCGCCCCAGGCCATGACGCGCAGCCGCTCGCCCCTCGGTTGCGTCGGGCCAAGCGCCTGGCGGCGGTCGTCTCACGGTGGGGTCGGCGCTCAGATGGCGACGCCCTGCCAGGCCGAGTGGGCAGCGACCGGCCGGCCCTGCTCGACGACGCTGCGCCGAGCTGCCACCTCTGCCGACATGCGCAGGTGCCGGGCCGCCGGCGTCATCCCCATGAAGTGCAGCGCATGCGGGTTGCGCACCTGCGGCCGATCGTCGTAGGACCGGGCACTGCTGTTGAACAGCTCGGCATCGGCGCGACCCCCCAGGTAGGGCTGGTTCCAGCCCGGCGGCAGCCAGCTGGTCCCGTCCAGGTGCTCGGTGCTGCTACCTGGGCGTGCCCAGTGGTAGCGCTCGTCGCCGCGGTGCCAGCCGAGCGCGGCCAGCACGGCACCCTGATCCGACCACGGCCCCGGCTGCGGGCCAGCCCGCTCGACATCGTCGAGGAACGCCGTCGCCCGCGCGCCGGAGCGCAGCAGCCAGACACCCGTGTTGGGGTTGATGCGGTGCTCGTGCGGCACCTGCTCAAGGGCCAACGCCTGGAAGGCGTCCGGGTGCAGGTGGCTGGTCACATCCTCGTCGGTGCGGGTGAGCAGCACGTCGGCGTCGAGCCAGAGGACGAGCGGGTGCGAGCGGAGAGCCTCGCGCAGCAACCCAATCTTGGCCCACTTGGCGCGCTGGGCGTGGGGATCGGCGCCGCTGCCGTCGGTCGCCAGGTCGTGCGCCAGGACCGTCCAGCCCCACTGCACCGCGTAGCGGTGGAAGGAGGGCAGCGCGAGCTCGTGCAGGACACGGCGCATCTGTGGACCGGCGCCAGTGACGATCGCACCCTGCGCCGGCGTTCGGTCGGACCTGATCATGGGTGCTCCTCACGAAAGAGGGCTTGATCGTGTGCCAGGTCGGGCGCCGGGACGGCCAAGGGCCGGTAAACGCCACCTGACGAACAGGTGAGCATCGGCTCCTGCTCGCCCCGGTGGTTCGTCCGGTCAGCCGACGAATCGGTAGCCCAGCCCCCGCACGGTCAACAGGTGCCGGGGTGTTGCCGGATCATCCTCGAGCCGGCCGCGCAGCCGCTTGACGTGCACATCGACCGTGCTGGGCTCGCTGCCCCCCTCGGCGGCTCGGCCGCCGGGTCCTCGGGACGGGCCCCATACCCGGTCCAAGGCCTCCTGGCGGCTGACGACCCGGCCGTCCCGCCGCAGGAGCAGCTCCAGCAGGCCGAACTCCATGGGCGGCAGGTGAACCGTGGTGCCCCGTGCCGAGAAGACGTGCCGGGCCACGTCAAGGGCGAACGGCCCCGCGCTCAGCACCTCACTCGCCACGGACCGGGACCGCCTCCTCAGAACCGCCTGGACGCGGGCGGCCAGCTCGATTCGGCTGACGCCACGTGCGACACAGTCGTCGGCACCCGCCAGCAGAACCCGCTCGAGTGACGCCATGCCCATCTGGCCTGAGCGGTCCGGCCGCAGGACCACGACGACCGAGACGGTGGAGACCCGGCGCAGAGCTGCCAGCTCAGCCATGACGTTCCCGGTCTCGCCGTGCAGCAGGACGAGGTCGAGCCCGCCGCGGCTGACCTGCTGGACCAGCGCGGATGCCGGGACCACGAGCGTGGCCAACCCCTGCGTCGTCAGCGCTGCGGCCAGCGCGCTTCGTCCGGACCCGGCAGCAGGGACGAGCACGCGGGCCGTCGTCAGCTGATCCGTCGCCGGTTCCGGGGCTGCGAGCGCAGAGACCAGCACCGGCCGAACCTGTCAGCCCGAACCTGACACACAGGGGCCCGCAGGTGAACAGCAGGCGAACAAGGCAGAGTGCGGGTTCCCAGCACGTCATCAGGACCCCATGCTGGGCCGACCCACTGAGCCGCTGGAGACGCCCATGGCCCGTACGCAGCAGGACGAGCAGCGACAGGTCGAACGCGTGTGCGTGGATCTCGTGCAGGAGTACGCCGAGAGCCTGCCCGCGCGGGTCGTGGAGGAGCAGTTTATCGAGGTGCTGGCTGGACTGCGGCAGGCTCCGGTCCGTGACTACGTCCCGACGCTGGTGCACCGGGGCACGCGCGAGCGCCTCCGCCGCCTGGTCTGACTGACCGGCTGCTGGTGGCTGCCGGCCACGGCGGTCTGCCCTCGTCCATGCGGTGTTCACCTCGGCCGGACAGGATGGGGTGGTGACCGCCTCCACCGCCCAGCAGGGCATCGCGCTGCGCTCGCCGGCCCGCTTCCTCAACCGTGAGGTCTCCTGGCTGGATTTCAACGAGCGGGTGCTGGCCCTGGCTCGCGACGAGCGCACGCCCCTGCTGGAGCGGGCCAAGTTCCTGTCGATCTTCGCCAGCAACCTCGATGAGTTCTTCATGGTGCGCGTCGCCGGCATCGTGCGCAGGCAGGAAACCGGGTTGGGGGTCCGCAGCGCCGACGGGCTCGGCACCGGTGAGCAGCTCGCGATGATCCGCGAGAAGGTCCGGGCGCTGGCCGGTGACCACGCCCGCTGCTTTCTCGAGCAGGTGCGACCGGCGCTGGCGCAGCGGGGAATCCAGATCGTCAGCTGGTCCGAGCTCCCGTCGGGCGAGCAGCTCAGGCTGCACGGCTGGTTCCGCGACCAGATCTTCCCGGTGCTCACCCCACTGGCCGTCGACCCGGCGCACCCGTTCCCGTACATCAGCGGCCTGTCGCTCAACCTGGCCGTGCTGGTGCGTGACCCGGCCAGCGGGATCGAGCGGTTCGCGCGCGTCAAGGTCCCGAACAACGTCGGTCGCTTCGTGCCGGTCGACGGCGGGGAGGACAGTCGGTACCTCCCCCTCGAGGAGATCATCGGGGAGCACCTCCCGCAGCTGTTCCCGGGGCTGGAGGTGCTGGCGCACCACGTCTTCAGGGTGACCCGCAACGCCGAGGTGGAAGTCGAGGAGGACCGGGACGAGGACCTGCTGCAGGCGATGGAGCGGGAGCTGTCCCGGCGCCGCTTCGGACCCGTCGTACGCCTCGAGGTGGGGGAGGGCGTCGACGCGCATGTGCTGGACCTGCTGGTGCGTGAGCTGGATGTGACGCCTGACGACGTCGTCGAGGTGCCCGGCCTGCTGGCCCTGTCCGCGCTGCAGGAGCTGTCCTCGCTGGACCGACCGGAGCTCAAGGACGACCCGTTCGTGCCGGCGACGCCTTCGCGGCTGGCGGACGGGGAGCAGGCCGCGGACGTCTTCGCCGCGTTGCGCGAGGGCGACGTGCTGGTGCACCACCCGTACGACTCGTTCTCCACCAGCGTGCTGCGGTTCCTGGAGCAGGCCGCGGCGGACCCGGCGGTGCTGGCCATCAAGCAGACGCTCTACCGCACCTCGGGTGACTCACCGGTCGTGGATGCGCTCGTGGACGCCGCGGAGTCCGGCAAGCAGGTGGTGGTGGTCATCGAGATCACCGCCCGGTTCGACGAGCAGGCCAACATCCGCTGGGCCCGGCAGCTGGAGCGGGCCGGCTGCCACGTGATCTACGGGCTGCTAGGGCTCAAGACCCACTGCAAGGCCTCGCTGGTGGTCCGGCAGGAGGGCGGCGGCCTACGTCGCTACGCCCATCTCGGCACTGGCAACTACCACCCTCGCACCGCCAGGCTGTACGAGGATCTGGGGCTGCTGACTGCGGACCCCGACCTGGGCGCGGACCTCACGGACCTGTTCAACACCCTCACCGGCTACAGCAACCAGACGGAGTACCGCGACCTGCTGGTTGCCCCGCACGGCGTGCGGCCGGGCCTGCTCGAGCGGATCCGGCGGGAGGCCGAGCATGGCCTGGCGGGCCGTCCCTGCGGCATCCGGATCAAGGCCAACAGCGTTGTCGACGAGCAGGTCGTCGACGCGTTGTACGACGCCTCGCAGGCCGGTGTGCCCGTGGACCTCGTCGTCCGGGGGATCTGCGCGGTGCGCCCAGGTGAGCCTGGCCTGTCCGAGGGGATCCGGGTCCGCAGCGTGTTGGGGCGGTTCCTCGAGCACAGCCGGGTCATGCACTTCGTCAACGGCGGCGAGCCCGAGTTCTGGATGGGCAGCGCCGACCTGATGCACCGCAACCTGGATCGCCGGGTGGAGACCCTCGTGCGCGTCAAGGACCCAGCCGTACAGGGGCAGCTGTCCTCGCTGCTCGACCGGCTGCTGGCGGACGACGTCCGCCGGTGGGACCTCGACCGCACCGGCTGCTGGTTCGAGCACCCGGGCCGGGACGTGCAGGAAGACCTGCTGCGACGGGCCCGTGAGCGGTCGACGGGGCCGCGGGCGGACTAGCGTCCGCGCATGCGCCTCGGAGTGCTCGACGTCGGGTCCAACACCGTGCATCTGCTGGTGGTGGATGCCCGGCCCGGCTCGCACCCGGACCCGGTCCGCAGCCACAAGAGCGAGCTGCGGCTGGCCGAGCTGATGGGTCGGGGCGGCTCGCTGGGACCGCGTGGGCGTGCGCTGTTGGTCGAGGCGGTGGCTGCGGCGCGCGCGGCAGCCGACGAGGAGCAGGTCGAGGATCTGGTGGCTTTCGCGACGTCCGCGGTGCGTGATGCGACGGACGGTGCGCAAGCCCTTTCCGAGGTCCGGAAGCAGACCGGGGTCGAGCTTGACGTCCTGCCGGGTGAGGACGAGGCGGCCATGACGTTCCTGGCCGTCCGGCGGTGGTTCGGCTGGAGCTCAGGTCGACTGCTGAGCCTCGACATCGGTGGCGGCTCACTCGAGATCGCTTGCGGTCGGGACGAAGTGCCGGAGGTGGCGCTGTCCGTGCCCCTCGGTGCCGGCCGGCTGACGAGGGACCGGTTGCGGGGTGACCCGCCGTCGGCACGGGACGTCGCGGCGCTGCGCGAGCATGTGTGGCAGCAGCTCGCGCCCGTCGTGCCGCAGGTCTTGGCACTCGGAGCACCGGACCGAGCGGTGGTCACGTCGAAGACCTTCCGATCGCTGGCTCGGCTGGACGGTGCAGCTCCGTCAGCTCTCGGGCCGCGCGTCCCGCGGCACCTGAGCCGGCGTGGACTGGAGGGCATCGTCGAGCGCGTGACCCCCATGAACGCCGGGCAACGGGCACAGCTGCCCGGGGTCAGTGAGAGCCGCGCCCCACAGCTGCTGGCCGGTGCGCTGGTGGCCCTGGAGTCGCTGACCGCGTTCGGCATCGACCGGGCCGAGGTCTGCCCCTGGGCGATGCGCGAGGGCGTCGTGCTGCGGCGACTGGACTGGCTAGGCGGACAGGCTGACGGCTGAGGTCTGCGCGAGGACGTCGCGGGCCGCCCCGGGGTCGTCGCAGATCGCCGCATCGACCCCGCCGGCGGCCAGCCGACACAGGTGGTCGGGCCGGTCGACGGTCCAGGTAGTCACCTGCAGGGCGTGCTCGTGCGCCCAGCCGACGAGATCCAGCCGGGTGAGGGCGCTCAGCACGTGCAAGTGCACCTCGTCGTGCCCGTCGGCGAGCGTCCGGCGCAGGGCCACGGCCATCGGTACTCCCGGTCGCAGCAGCAGGCCGGTCCGCACGTCGAGCAGTCGGCGCAACCGCGCAAGGCGGGGGTGGTCGAACGACGAGACCAGGACCTGACCCAGGTCGCGGCCGCGCAGCACGTGGGCCACCACGTCGAGCACCTCGTACTCAGCGGTGGACGGCTTTGCAGGGGTCTTCACCTCGACGACGAGCCGGCCACGGCCTTGCACGGTATCCAGCACATCGACGAGCCGCGGGACCGCGAGCGGCAGGTCCTGCAGCTCGGCCCAGGTCAGGGCGGAGACCGCTCGTGGGTCGCCCGCGGTGCGGCTGAGGCCAGGGTCGTGGTGGCAGACGGCGACGCCGTCCGAGCTGAGCCGGACGTCGACCTCGACGCCATGTGCGCCACGACGCAGGGCGCGCTCGACCGCGGCCAGGGTGTTCTCCGGGGTGGTCGGGTCTGGTGACCCTCGGTGTCCCAGCAGCTGCATGAGGTCACAGTCGCGTTCTCCCCCACCCGGGACCGGTCGGGCGGGCGTCGTGTCGGGGTCGAGCAGGTGAACGTCAGGCACCTGAGCCGACCTCACTCCATGGCGTAGCTCTCGGGGTCGGAGTGCTCGCCGGTGACGAGGTAGGTGACGGCATGGCTGACCGAGACGGCGTGGTCGGCCAGCCGCTCGTAGTAGCGGCCGACCAGCGCCAGGTCAACGGCCGCCTCGACGCCGTGGTCGAAGGACCCCGACAGCAGTTGCTCGAACAGCTGGCGGTGCAGGTCGTCGATGGTGTCGTCGTCGGCGAGCAACTGGGCCGCCAGGGTGAGGTCACGGGTGGCGATGACGGTGCCGGCTTTGACGGCGATGCGCGTCGCGGCCTGCCCCATCTCAAGGACGGTGGACCGGAACTCGACTGGTACGACGCTGGCCGGGTGGCGGCGTCTAGCGACCTTGGCGATGTGCACGGCATAGTCGCCAACCCGCTCCAGGTCGCTGGACATCCGCAGGCCGGTGACGATGGCCCGCAGGTCCGTGGCGACCGGCTGCTGACGGGCCAGGAGCTGCACCGCTACGCGGTCGAGCTGGTGGTAGAGGTCGTTGACGGCGTAATCACTGGTGATGACGTGCTCTGCCTCATCGAGGTCGGCGTCGAGCAGGGCTGTCGTCGCCTTGCTCACCGCGGACCCGACGAGCCGGCTCATCTCGATGAGGCCGTCCCCGACCTCCTGGAGCTGCTCGTGGTACGTGTCGCGCACTGCGTCCCCTTACCCGAACCGGCCGGTGATGTAGTCCTCCGTGCGCTTCTGCGACGGGTTGCTGAAGATGCGCTGTGTCTCGTCGATCTCGACCAGCCGGCCGGGACGTCCCGGCCCGTCGATGGTGAAAAAGCCGGTCCAGTCACTGACCCGGGCCGCCTGCTGCATGTTGTGGGTGACGATGACGATGGTGAAGCGGTCCTTGAGCTCGGTCATCAGGTCCTCGATGGCCAGCGTCGAGATCGGGTCCAGAGCCGAGCACGGCTCGTCCATGAGCAGCACCTGGGGTTCAACGGCGATCGCGCGGGCGATGCACAGCCGCTGCTGCTGGCCACCGGACAGCCCGGCGCCTGGCTTGCCGAGGCGATCCTCCACCTCGCCCCAGAGATTGGCCCCTCGCAGCGAGCGCTCGACGGCCTCGTCGAGCAGCTGCTTGCCCTTGACGCCGTTCAGCCGCAGGCCGGCCGCGACGTTGTCGTAGATGGACATGGTCGGAAACGGGTTGGGTCGCTGGAAGACCATGCCGATGGTGCGGCGGACGGTGACGGCATCCACACCGGGCGCGTACAGATTCTCGTCATCCAGCAGGATGCTGCCCTCGACACGGGCACCGGGGATCACCTCGTGCATGCGGTTCAGCGTCCGCAGGAAGGTGGACTTGCCGCAGCCTGAGGGCCCGATCAGCGCGGTGATGCTCTTGGGCTCGATCGTGAGGGTGACGTCTTCGATCGCCTTGAAGCTGCCGTAGTACGCCGAGACGTCGTCGGCGGTGATCCGCTTGGCCACTGCTACCTCCTCGACAAGCTGTTGCGACGGGTGAGCAGGCGGGCGCTGACGTAGAGGATCAGCACGAGCGCGATGAGGGTGAGGGCGGCAGCCCACGCACGGTCGTAGGTGATGGCCTGGCCCTGACCAGCCTGGTCGAAGATGAAGGTCGGGATGGCGGTCTGCTTGCCCACGAAGGGATTGGCGTTGGTCGCGGGCGTGACGAACGACGTCAGCAGCAGCGGCGCTGTCTCCCCTGTGATGCGTGCAATGGCGATCATCACCCCCGTCGTGATCCCGGCCGACGCGGTCGGGAGCACCACCTTCAGGATTGTCGTCCACTTCGGGATGCCCAGGGCGTACGACGCCTCGCGCATGTCATCAGGAACGAGTTTGATCATCTCCTCGGCGGACCGGACCACCACGGGGAGCATCAAGATGGTGAGCGACAGAGCGGCCGCGAAGCCCGAGTAGCCCTGGTGCAGGCCGATCACGAGGAAGGCGAAGACGAACAGGCCGGCCACGATCGAGGGGATGCCGGTCATCACGTCGATCACGAAGCGGACGGCAGAGGCCAGCCGGCCGGTGCCGTACTCGGTCACGTAGACAGCGACGAGCAGGCCGAGGGGGACGGCGATGACGATCGCGAACAGCACCTGCTCGATGGTGCCGATGACCGCGTGGTACTCACCGCCGTTCGTGTCCAGCGGCCCGATGCCGGTGAGGTTGTGGGTGAGAAACGGGACATCGAGCTTCCTGACCCCCTTGACCACGGTGTAGGCGATGACCGCGACGAGGGGCACCAGCGCCAACGCCACGCACAGGTGCACGAACAGGGCCAGCAGCCGGTCCTTGGCGAAGCGCCGTCCCTCCATGGCGAACGAGACGGCGGTCTGCACGACGGCGAAGACCAGCAGCGCCACCACCACGAAGTCCGCGCGACCCTGCAGCGGCGTCACAGCGAACAGCGCCAGCGTCAGCAGGACGGACAGCACTGCGAGGGCGGCTCGACGGGCAGGGGTGAGCCAGCGGCCGCTCTGCGAGGTGACCGAGGCGCCGCCCCCCTGCAGCTGCGCCGCGGCCGGCGTCATGGCGGTCATCAGCCGGCCAGCCGTGCGTTGCTGCGCGACACGACGTAGCGGGCCACACCGTTGACCGCAAAGGTGATGACGAACAGCACCAGCCCCGAGGCGATCAGGGCGTTCTGCCCGAGCGGTTCGGCCGCCTGGTACTGCGCGGCGATGTTCGCAGCGATGGTGTTGCCGCCGATGTTGGCGTCCAGGATGTGGAAGCTGGTGGTCGGCGCGAGGGACAGCACCAGGGCGACCGCGATGGTCTCGCCGAGCGCCCGGCCGAGGCCGAGCATCAGTGCCCCCGTGACACCCGAGCGGCTGTACGGCAGGACCGCCATCCGGATCATCTCGAGCTTGGTGGCCCCCAGCGCGATGGCGGCCTCCCGATTGGCCTGGGGCACCTGCAGGAAGATCTCGCGGCTGATGGCGGCCACGATCGGCAGGACCATGAGCGCCAGCACCAGCGACGCCAGCAGGACGCTGCGGCCGACCACGCCGCTGCTGCCGAGGTCGAACAGCGGGAGGAAGCCGAGGTGCACGGCGAGGAACTGCTGGAACTTCTCGCTGTAGGGCACCAGAAACAGCAGGCCCCACAGGCCGAAGACCACGCTGGGGACCGCGGCGAGCAGGTCGACGAGGTAGCCCACCGGTCGGGCCAGCCGCCGTGGTGCGTACTCGGTGATGTACAGCGCGATGCCGATGGCGACGGGACCGGCGACCAGCAGGGCGATCGCGCTCGACAACAGGGTGCCGAACACCAGCGCCGCGATGCCGAAGACCGCCGGAGCGTTGTCGGGAGTCCAGACCTTGGTGGTGAAGAAGCTTGTGCTGTCCGCGCGGACAGCCGGGATGGCCCGCTGCAGCAGGAACAGCCCGATCGCCACGATCAGGACGAGCACCGCGACGCCCGCGCTCCTGGTGAGCCCCACGAACACCCGGTCACCTCGCCGGCTGGGTGCGCTCACCTGGGTGGCAGCGGTCAACGTCGGGGTCGCCATGGCGGTCCTGTCTGTGGGCTGCGGTGCGGTCGTCGGCCGAGCCTAGGCACCGGCGGTGACCGGCTGTGGACCGGGGCCGGCACAAGGCCGGACACCGGTCCACCGTGGGCGGGGCTAGCTGGTTCGGGGGCTAGCTGGTTCGGGGCTAGCTGAGGGCGGACACCTGGGCGGCCGCCTTGCTGGCGATCTCGTCCGGCAGGGGTGCGTAGCCGAGCTTGTCCAGGACGCCCTTGCCGTCGGTGAGGGCGTACGTCAGGTAGCCCTTGAGCAGCCCAGCGTTCTTGTTCCCCTTGTTACACGTCAGGACGTACGACGGAGCAGCCAGCGGGTAGGCGTCGGCCGTCGTCGTGCCGTAGTCCGGGCTGATCCGGATGTCCCCCGCGGCGGTGTCCACCTTGGCGGTCTTGAGCGCCGCCGAGACCGAGTCGCCGCTGGCCGTGACCGCCTTGCCGCTCGCGTTCATGATGTCCGCGAAAGGCAGGCTGCGCTGCTTGGCGAACGACAGCTCCGTGTAGGTGATGCCGCCCTTGGCCTGCGAGACCGCGGTGGTCGTGCCGTCCGAGCCTTTGGCGGACTGACCGCCCGGCCAGGTGAGCGTCTCGTCGACGCCGAGCTTCCACGCGCCACCAGCGGTCTTGTCGAGCCAACCGGAAAAGATCTTGGTGGTGCCCGACTTCTCGCTGCGGTGGATCGCGACGATCGGGATGCCTGGCAGCTTGGCGCTGGCGTTCTCGGCCTTGATGGCCGGGTCGTTCCAGGTCTTGATGGTCCCCTGGAAGATGCCGGCGGCGGTCTTAGGCGACAGCACCAGCTTGTCCACTCCGGACAGGTTGTAGGTCAAGATGACGGCGCCCGCCACGATCGGTGTGACGATGCCCTTGCCGCCGCTGCACGTCTTGTCGGCGGCCGCCTGCTCCTCGGGCTTGGGCAGCGAGTCGGTACCGCCGAAGTCAGCGGTGCCGTTGCCGAACGCCGTCTTGCCGGCCCCCGAACCCGTTCCCTGGTAGGAGATCTGACCGCCGGAGCAGGCTGCGGCGTAGTCCTTGCTCCACTGCAGCTCGGCGTTCTGCTGGAACGTCGACCCCTGGGCGCTGAGTGAGCCCTTCGCGCAGTAGGCGGCCGCGGCGGCTCCCCCTCCTCCGCTGCTGCTGGCACCGCCACCGCCTGCCGGGCTGGTGCTGGTGTTGTTGCCGCTGCCGCACGCAGTGAGCGCGAGGGCGCCCATCGTGGCCAGGCTGGCAAGGCGAGCGGTGCGCGTGACCTTCACGAGGTCTTCCTCCGGATCGTCGGTGGCCCCGGGCTCTGGCGCGGGGCTTCGACAGGAAGGTCTACGGGCCTGGAGTGACGCGCCGGGTGGCTCGAGGTGGACACCAGATGAACGAGTGCTGTGACTTCGTCCATCTTCGGGCGACGCCGGCCGAGCCGGCGGCTGTCAGCGCTCCAGCTTGTAGCCGAGCCCCCGGACGGTCAGCAGGTGCTGCGGGTTCGCCGGGTCCGGCTCGATCTTGGCCCGCAGGCGCTTGACGTGGACGTCCAGCGTCTTGGTGTCCCCCACGTAGTCGCTGCCCCACACCCGGTCGATCAGCTGACCGCGGGTCAGCACCCGACCGACGTTGCGCAGCAGCAGCTCGAGCAGGTCGAACTCCTTGAGCGGCAGGGCGACGAGCTCCCCGGAAACCGTCACGGTGTGCCGCTCGACGTCCATCCGCACCGGCCCGGCCTCCAGCGCCCCCTCCTCCTCGACGTCGCCGGCGCCCTGGCGGCGCAGCACCGCGCGGATCCGGGCGACCAGCTCGCGGTGCGAGAAGGGCTTGGTCACGTAGTCGTCGGCCCCGAGCTCCAGGCCGACGACCTTGTCCACCTCCCCGTCCCTGGCCGTCAGCATGATCACCGGTACGGCGGACCGGGTGCGCAGCTGGCGGCAGACCTCCGTGCCGGGCAGCCCGGGCAGCATCAGGTCCAGCAGCACCAGGTCCGCGCCGTCCCGGTCGAAGGCGCTCAGCCCCTCCGGGCCGGTGGAGGCGACAGCGACGTCGTACCCCTCCTTGCGGAGCATGTAGGCCAGCGGCTCGCTGATGGAGTCCTCGTCCTCGACCACCAGCACTCGGGTCATACGTCCTCCAGGTCGAGCGGGTCGGCTGCCATGGGCAGCCGCAGGGTGAAGGTGGAGCCGTGGCCCTCTGTGCTGCGGACCGTCACGGTGCCGCCGTGGTTGCTGGCCACGTGCTTGACGATCGACAGCCCCAGACCGGTGCCACCGGTGGCCCGGGAGCGGGCCGGGTCGGCCCGGTAGAAGCGCTCGAAGACCCGCTCGACGTCCTTGCGGGCGATGCCGATCCCCTCGTCGGTGACGCTGACCTCGACCTGCGGACCGTCGGAGGCGTCGACACCGCGGGCTCCGACCACGACGCGGGCTCCGTCGGGGCTGTAGGCGACGGCGTTCTCCAGCAGGTTCCCGACGGCGGTGGCCAGCTGCGCCTCGCTGCCGCTGACGTGCAGGCCTCGCTCGCCGCTGCGCACCACGGTGATCCCGCGCGACTGGGCGGTGGTGCGCACGCGGTCCACCGCGTCGGCGAGCACCCGCTCGACCCGGACGTGCTGGGGTTCGGGCTGCGGCTCGGCGCCCTCGAGGCGGGAGAGCTGGACCAGGTCCTGGACCATGGCCGCCAGCCGCTTGGCCTCCCGGTCCGCGCGGACCGCGAAGCGGCGTACGGTCGGGGGGTCGTCGCAGGCGTGCTGCAGGGCTTCGGCGAGCAGCTGCAGCGCGCCGACCGGGGTCTTGAGTTCGTGGGACACGTTCGCCACGAAGTCGCGGCGCACGTCCTCGAGCCGCCGGGCCTCGGTGACGTCCTCGAGCAGTACCGCCACGGTGCCGTCGCCGACCGGCGCCAGCCGGGCCCGGTAGAAGGCCGGGGCCCGACCGGGACGCAGCAGCGGTGAGTCGAGCTCGGCGTTGTACGGCCGGCCGTGGACGCGGGTGTCCCGGACCAGCCGGCGCAGCTGCGGCAGGGCCGCCAGCACGCCGTCGTCGACCAGGCCCAGGTCGCGAGCTGCGCGGTTGCCGAGCAGCACCTCCTCGGCGACGTCCACGACGAGCACCGCCAGCGGCAGCGCCTCCAGGACGGCGGCCGCGCTCGGGCCGCCGCGGGTAGCGGCAGCCGGGGCCGTCGGGCGGGGTCGCAGCAGCAGCCCGGCGAGCACTCCGAGCAGCAGGCCTCCCAGCACGGCCAAGCCGACGATGAGCACGCGGGCGATCGTAGGGGCGCCCGGCCGGACCGGCCGCGGGTCATGGAGCTGTTCGGGCAGCGTTCACCCGTCCGACACCCGGCGGGGCCGGAGCATCGCCGGGTGCAGCTGGACCGCTTCACCCCTGCGGTAGAGGGCTGCGGGCCGGCCACCTCCCGGACCCGGCGCGGACCGCCGGCCGACGGGCACCAGGAAGCCGGCCGTGCCGGCAGTCTTGCGGTGGAAGTTGCGCGGGTCCAGGGCGACGCCCCAGACCGCCTCGTAGACGTGCCGCAGGTCAGCGACGGTGAACAGCTCGGCGCAGAAGGCGGCCGCCACGGGGGAGTACTCCAGCTTGGCGCGCGCCCGCTCGACCCCGGCGGCCAGCACGGCGTCGTGGTCGAAGGCGAGGTGGTCAACGTCCGCCACCGGCACCCACCCGACCCAGGCGGTGCCGCGGCTCGGGATCGGTGCCGGCAGGTCGGGCGCGAACACGAGGTAGGCGATCGACACCACCCGCATCCGCGGGTCGCGACCCGGGCCGCCGAACGCGCCGAGCTGTTCGACGTGCGCGACGTCTCGTCGTACGCCGGTCTCCTGCTCCAGGCGCCGGACCGCAGCGGTGTCGAGGTCCTCGTCGGGCTGGACGAAACCGCCGGGAAGCGCGCGCCGACCGGCGTAGGGGTGCGTGGTGCGCTCGACGAGCAGCACCGTCAGGGCACCGTCCCGGACGGTCAGCAGGCAGACATCGACCGTGACGCCGAACGGCGGGTAGTCGGCGGGGTCGTAGGCGGCGAGGAAGGACCGCTCCGTCACAGCAGCTCGGCGGTCCAGGGCGGGCTGCCCGGGGCCAGGTCGCGGGCAGCAGCCGGCAGCTCGGCCAGCGACGCGGCGCACCGGTCGCGGGCCGCACCGAGGTCGTCGGCGAGTGGCACCTGCAGCGGCCGGCCCGGGCCGCCGGGCGCAAGCCGCAGCTGCTCGCCGTGGCCGTCGCGGTAGGCCCACTTGCGTCCGCCGAGGGTGCTCTTGCCGGGGCTGGCCTTCGCCACCGGCCGCAGCTCGCCGTCGACGTCAGCGATCGCGACGAGCTTGTAGACGAGGCCGACCGTCGGTGCACCCGACCCGGTGACCACGGAGGTGCCGACACCGTAGCTGTCGATGGGATCGGCTGCCAGCAAGGCGATCGCGTGCTCGTCCAGGTCACTGGTGGCGATGATCCGGGTAGCGGTCGCGCCGAGGGAGTCGAGCAGGCGACGCACCTCGCGGGCGAGTGGACCCAGCTCACCAGAGTCCAGACGCACCGCGCCGAGCTGCGGCCCGGCCACCTCGACCGCCGTCCGCACACCGGCCAGCACGTCGTAGGTGTCGACGAGCAGGGTGGTCTCGAGGCCGTGAGTCTGGACCTGCACGCGGAACGCCTCGGCTTCGGTCAGGTGCGCCAGCACGAAGGCGTGCGCGCTGGTCCCGACGGTCGGGAGGTCGTAGGCGCAGCCGGCCGCGAGGTTCGAGGTTCCGGCGAAGCCGGCCACCCAGGCGGCCCGTGCCGCAGCGACCGCCGACTGCTCGTGCGTACGCCGGCTGCCCATCTCCAGCAGCGGCCGGCCCCGTGCGGCAATCACCATGCGAGCCGCAGCCGACGCAACCGCGCTGTCATGGTTCAGCACCGACAGCACCAGGGTCTCGAGCAGCAGCCCCTCGCCGAACGTCCCCGCCACCGTCAGCACCGGCGAGCCCGGGAAGAACGTCTCCCCCTCGGCGTACGAAGTGACGGTCGGTGCGGGGGTCCGGTCGCGCAGCCAGTCCCGCGTGTCGCCGTCGAGGAAGGACACCTGGTCCAGCTCGGGATCGGCCCAGTGCAGGTGCGGCAGCAGCGCGGCCAACCGGCCCGGCCCAGCCAGCACGCCGAAGCGCCGTCCCGGCGGCAACCGGCGGCAGAAGACCTCGAAGACGGCGTCCCGGTCGGCCAGGCCGCTCGCGACGGCGCCCGCGAGCATCGTGAGCTCGTAGCGGTCGGTCAGCAGAGCGGGATCGGCAGGCGGCACAGGCGCGACCGTACCCAGCCGGGGCACACTCGTGCCGTGCCTGAGTTGCCCGAGGTCGAGGCCCTGGCCTCCTTCCTGCGCGAACGCGTGGTCGGCCGGGTGGTCGCCCGTGTCGACGTGCCGGGAGTCCACGTGCTGAAGACGTACGACCCGCCGCCGTCCGCCCTCGCCGGACTGGGGGTGACCGGCGCCGGCCGGCACGGCAAGTTCCTGGACCTCGACGTCTCCGGGTTGCACCTGGTCACGCATCTGGCCCGGGCGGGCTGGCTGCACTGGCGTGAGTCGCTGCCACCCGCGCCGCCGCGGATGGGCAAGGGCCCGATCGGGGTGCGGGTGCACCTCGACGACGGCAGCGGCTTCGACCTTACCGAGGCCGGCACGCAGAAGCGGCTGGCGGTCTACGTCGTCCAGGATGCCGGCGCGGTGCCGGGCGTGGCCCGGCTCGGGATCGACCCGCTCTCGCCGGAGTTCACCCCCGGGGTGTTGGCCGGCTTGCTGGCCGGTGTCCGTGGCCAGGTGAAGGGGGTGCTGACCGACCAGAGCGTCATCGCCGGCCTAGGCAACGCTTACAGCGACGAGGTGCTGTGGCAGCTGAAGCTGTCGCCGTTCAAGCCGACCCACGGACTGACCCCTGCTGACGTGGCCAGGCTGCACGGGGTCATCGTCGAGACGCTCACGTCGGCTGTGGCGCGGGCCGACGGGCTGGCGACCGGGCTGCTCAAGGCAGAGAAGAAGAGCGGCCTGTCGGTGCACGGAAGGGCCGGGCTGCCGTGCCCTCGGTGCGGCGACACGGTGCGTGAGGTCTCCTTCGCCACCAAGTCCCTGCAGTACTGCCCCACCTGCCAGACCGGTGGCCAGCCGCTGGCCGACCGCCGGATGTCCCGCCTGTTGAAGTGACTGGGCAAGACTGGGGGCATGAACATTCCTGAGGTCGACCCGCGTCAGGTCGGCGAGGACCTGCTGCTGGACGTGCGCGAGGATGACGAGTGGGCTGCCGGCCGGGCGCCAGGGGCGGTCCACGTCCGGCTGGACGACCTGCCCTCCCGGTTGGCGGAGGTGCCGCGGGACCGGCCGGTGTCGGTCGTCTGCCGGATGGGCGGCCGTTCCTCCCAGGCGACGGAGTTCCTTCTGGCGCAGGGCATCTGCGCCCGTAACGTCTCCGGCGGCATGCAGAGCTGGGCCGCCCTCGGCCTGCCGCTCGAGGGCGACGGCCCGGCTCCCCGGGTGATCTGAGTGACCTGGCGGCTGCTGTCCCTCGTCCCGATGCCGGTCGAGCTGGTCGAGTCGCTGTTCGGCGATCCGCGACTCGAGGTGGTGGTCCCGGTCGACCGCACACAGGCAGCGGTCGACGCGCTGCTGCCGGAGGTGGACCTGGTGCTGGGTGACTGGTCTCACGCGCTGCGCGTCGACGACCCCGGACCGCGTGTCTGCTTCATCCAGCAGCCGAGCGTCGGCGTCGACGACATCGACGTCCCCGCCTGCACGGCCGCCGGCGTGCCCGTGGCCAACACGGCGGGGGCCAACGCCGTGTCGGTCGCCGAGTGGTGCCTGTCGGCGACGTTGGCCCTGCTGCGCAAGACGGTCGAGGCGGACGCCGCCGTACGCCGTGGTGAGTGGCCGCAGCTCGAGCTCGGCGGCCGCGAGCTGGCCGGCAAGCGCGTCGGGATCGTCGGGATGGGGGACATCGGCCGCTCGCTCGACGTCCTGTTCGGGGCTCTGGGCTGCCAGGTGTCGTACTGGTCGCGCCGCCAGCACCCGGACGCCCTGGCCACCTACCGGCCGCTGGCCGAGCTGGTCGCGTCCAGCGACGTCCTGGTTCTGGTCATCGCCCTCGCCGAGCAGACCCGCGGACTGGTGGGGGCGGAGCTGCTCGCCCAGGCCGCGCCCGGGATGCTGCTGGTCAACGGCTCGCGCGGAGCCGTCGTCGATCAGGACGCGCTTCACGAGGCGCTGCAGGAAGGCCGGCTCGGCGGCGCCGCGCTGGACGTTTTCGAGGTCGAGCCCCTCCCGGTCGACAGCCCGCTGCGCTCGTTACCCGGGGTGCTGCTCAGCCCGCACATGGCCGGCTCCACGCAGGAAGCGGGGATGCGGATCGTGGCGGCCAGCCGGGCGAACCTCCGGCAGGTGCTCGACGGCCAGTCGCCGCTGCACGTCGTCAACGGTCTCGACGGACCCGTCGTCCGACGGGTCTGAACGGCGGCGCCGACGGCCGCGGTGCGGGAGAGTGGGCGGGTGGTCCTGGTCGTCGCCCACCGCGGCTCCTCCGGCGATGAGGCAGAGCACACCCTCGGGGCTTACGAGCGCGCGATGGCAGAGGGCGCCGACGCCCTCGAGTGCGACGTCCGGCTGACCCGCGACGGCGTCCTGGTCTGCGTGCACGACCGGCGCGTCGACCGCACCAGCGACGGACGCGGGACGGTGAGCACCCTGGAGCTGGCGGACCTGGCCGAGCTCGACTTCGCGTCCTGGAAGGCGCACGACCCGCTGCTCACCGCAGGCTGGGAGGAGCCCGACCGGGACCGCGGGTCGGTGCTGACCCTCGAGCGGCTGCTGAAGCTGGTGCTGGATCACGAGCGGCCGGTCCAGCTGCATGTGGAGACCAAGCACCCGACGCGGTACGGCGGCCTGGTCGAGCGCGCCCTGGTGGACCTGCTCAGCCGCTACGGCGTGGCCACCGCACCGGGGGAGGCGGCCAGCCGGGTCACCGTCATGAGCTTCGCGACCACGTCGCTTCGCCGGGTGCACGCGATGGCGCCTGCGCTGCCGACCGTGCTGCTGATGGCCCGCGTCCCGCTGCGGTTCCGCGACGGCACGCTGCCCCCGATGGTGCCCGTGGCCGGGCCGTCACTGGCGGTGCTGCAGGAACACCCCCGCTACGTCGAGCGGGTGCACAAGGCAGGCGGACGGGTGCACGTCTGGACCGTCGACGAGCCCGCTGACATCACCTACGTGCTGGGGCTCGGAGTGGATGCGGTCATCACCAACCGGCCGCGTCGCGTCCTGCGTCAGCGGCAGAGGGCCTGACCCAACGCCGTTCCCGACTGCCAGGCGGCTTCCACCTTCGAGGCTCCCCAGCCGTCGCCGCACAGCCCCACCCGGCCGCGCAGAAACAGCGGTTCCCGGGTCCCGACCGGCTTGGCGAACGTCCAGCGCTGCACGTGCAGCACGTCAAGGTCCGGCGCTGCCAGCCGGGCCAGCGCGTCCACCATCGCCGGGGCCGCCGCTGCCGGATCGGCCAGGTGCTGCGCCGCGAAGGCAGCCGTGGAGTGCGCGACCAGGACGGGCGCGCCATCACCCCGGCGGGAGCCGTCGTCGGCCACCCACGTAAGGACGTCCGAGCCGTGCACGAACAGGCCGTCCCAGTCCCACGACCGCTCATCAGCGTGAGTCGTTTTGGTCAAGCTTTTGGTCGGTGCCTCGTCCGTCGTCGGTCCCTGCATAGCTGAATGGGGTTGGTCCCGGCAGCGTGTGATCGGGTTGGTTCGACGACGGGCGGGG